>Ga0075425_100009325_pt1 | contig 10445 bp, 10 predicted proteins | sample SoiMethybrSBSTD4_FD_75300 | JGI IMG/M metagenome (GOLD analysis project Ga0075425, IMG submission 75300) | Bulk soil microbial communities from a Populus tree surrounding site in Tennessee, USA - Soil MetaG P. TD hybrid SBSTD4 | ecosystem: Environmental > Terrestrial > Soil > Tree plantation...
GTTCTTCCATATACTACGCTTTCGTATATTACGATATCGTAATATTGGCCACATGTCAAGGTCGTGGCGCGGCGAACGAGGCAACTGGCCCTGGGGCCAGTTCCAGATGGGGAAACCAAGCAGCGAATTCACTTAACCTCGCGCCCGTGGTTCTGAGCGCGGGGCTCGGGCGGGCGTTCCGCTTACTCCTCGCGGCGCTTCGGCCTCACGTTCGCGGCGAGAATCCTCTTCCGGAGCCGGATCGCGGCCGGAGTGACCTCCACCAGCTCGTCCTGGTTGATGAATTCCAGCGCCTGCTCCAGGGAGAGCTCGCGGAAGGGAATGAGCCGCACCGCCTCGTCCGAGCCCGACGCCCGCATGTTGGTCAGCTTCTTCTCCCGGATCACGTTCACGTCCATGTCAGCCTCGCGGGCGTTCTCGCCGACGATCATCCCCTCGTAGACGGCCGTCGACGGCCGGATGAAGAGCTCGCCGCGCTCCTGGAGGTTGTAGAGCGCATAGGGGGTTGCCTGGCCCACGCGGTCCGCCACCAGCGCGCCGGTGAGGCGGTTGGTGATGACGCCCTGCCACTCTCCCCACCTCAAGAAAAGCGTGTTCAGGAGGCCGGTCCCCTTGGTGTCGGTCAGGAACTCCGAGCGGAAGCCGATCAGCCCGCGGGTCGGAACCTCGAACTCCATGCGCACGCGGTGCTGGCCGCCCCCCCTGCCGTGGTTCACCATCTTGGTCATCTGCCCCTTCCGGCGCCCCAGGGCCTCGGTGATCACCCCGATGAACATCTCGGGGGCGTCGACGACCACCAGCTCGATCGGCTCGAGACGCCGGCCGTCCACCTCGCGGGTGATGACCTCGGGCTTCGACACCTGCATTTCGAAGCCTTCGCGCCGCATCATCTCGATCAGGATCGCGAGCTGCAGCTCCCCGCGGCCGGAGACCTTGCACCCGTCCTGGCCCTCCGCGTCCTCGACGCGGATCGAGACGTTCCCCAGGGTCTCCTTGAAGAGACGCTCGCGGACCTGGCGCGAGGTCACGTACCGGCCTTCCCGCCCGGCGAAGGGAGAGTTGTTCACCGTGAAGATCATCGAGATCGTGGGCTCGTCCACGGTGATCGGCGGCAGGCGAACCGGATCCTCCAGCGAGGAGACGGTCTCCCCGATGTAGATCCCCTCGATGCCCGCGAGGGCCACGATCTCCCCGACGCCGGCCTCCTGGACCGGCGCCCGCTTCAGCCCCTCGAAGGTGTAGAGCTGGGTGATCCGGGTCCGGACCTCGGAGCCGTCCAGCTTGCAGACCGAGACCTGGTCTCCGACCGCGATCTTCCCCGAGAAGACCCGCCCGATCGCGATCCGGCCCACGTAATCGTCGTAGTCGAGATTCGCGACGAGGAGCTGGAGCTTGTCCTCGAGGCGGGCGCGCGGCGGCGGGATGGACCGCACGATCTCGTCGAAGAGAGGCCGCAGGTCGTCGCCCGGATCCCCGAGGTGGCGTTTCGCCACGCCGTCCCGGCTCACCGCGTAGAGGATGGGAAACTCGATCTGCCGCTCGTTCGCGTCCAGGTCGATGAAGAGGTCGTAGATCTCGTTCACGACCTCCTGGGGCCGCGCGTCCTGGCGGTCGATCTTGTTCACGACCACGATCGCGGGCAGGGACTGCTCGAGCGCCTTCCGGAGCACGAAGCGGGTTTGCGGCAGCGGTCCCTCCGACGCGTCCACGAGCAGCATGACACCGTCCACCATCTTGAGCACGCGCTCCACCTCGCCGCCGAAGTCCGAGTGCCCCGGCGTGTCCACGATGTTGATCTTCACCCCGTCGTACCGGACCGAGGTGTTCTTGGCCATGATGGTGATCCCGCGCTCCTTCTCGAGATCCATGCTGTCCATGACCCGCTCGATGATCCGCTCGTTCAGGCGGTAGGTCCCGCTCTGCTTCAGCATCGCGTCCACGAGGGTGGTCTTGCCGTGGTCCACGTGCGCGATGATGGCGATGTTGCGGATCGACTCGGTGGTGCTCACGAAGGCTGGTTCTCCTCTACCGGGTCACAAAAAAGAGGGAGGCCACCCGGCGGCTGGCCTCCCCCGGAACTTCCTGTGTCGAAGACTACCCTACTGCGTCGCGATCGTCGCGTTAAAAGCCTGGAGCACCGGACCGATCGGGTTGGCGAAGGAGCCGCCCGAGCCGCCGGCGAAGCAGAGACCGACAGGGTTGTTCCCCGTCTCGGTCACCATCAACGAGCCGGAATCGCCGGAGTTGATGAAGTTTCCCGGCGTCATGATCTGACCCGTGAACGTCGCGACGCCCGAGGAGTATCCCACATTGATCGTGACGTTGATCGCCTGGATCGTCCCGTGCGTCAGCCTCGACGTGCGGCCCGACTTCTTGACCGCGAGGCCGACCGATGCCGCCTGGACCGTGGAAGTGGCGGTGTAGCCGCCTGACTGGACCACACTCGTGGGATTGCTCGTGCTCATGAGCGCGATCGCGCAATCGATCGTGTTGTTCCCGCCGAAATTGATGTTCACGAACTGGGCGAGCGTGCCGCACTCCGGCGTCACCGCGCATTTCGGATGGCCATCGTAGCGACCAGGGGCGTCCTCACGCTCGCCGATGCTGGCCGCGTTCTCGCGGGCGTAGACATGGTTGTTCGAGAGCAGGTACTTGGTGCCGCCCTTGAGTACGACGGCGCCGATCGTGCCGGCCGCGCATTCGAGGTTGTTGCCGGTCGAGGTTCCGCACTGGAGCGTGCCGCCGCCCGGCTTGGCGTACGGCACGACGTCTCCCACGACACGCACTTCGGTCTGGATTCCGTCGACCGACTTGGGAATGTTGCCGACGCCTTCGCGCCGCGTGAGGACCAGCACCGCGAGCTTGCCGTTCATGCCGAGGCCGGTTCCCGTTCCGACGACGTCCGGAATCCGCATCAGCTCGGGGGTGTGGGCGTTCTGGGCGCGCATGGTGAGGGCGATATCGGAGGCGCTGTGCACGGACAGGGCGGTGTTCGGAGCGCTCGAGTTCGAGGCACCGGTGATCGAGCCCACCTTGCTACAGCTCGAGAGCACGAGGGCCAGCGCCGCGAAGAGGAGAAGCGAGAGGACCAGCAACAGGGTGGGCTTCCTTGGCATTTGGGGATTCCTCCTTCGAGGGTGGAGCCTTACAGCGCCAAGAGCGAGCTATCACCGCGCGCCGCCGGGTTGCATACGCGAGAGGATAACCCCGGGGAAGGAACGATTATACCACCTAGGCTCATCGAATTCAACGGCTTCGGCGGAGCCACGGACCCAGTAGAATCCCGGAGAGGAGCGCGAGGAGGTGCCCCGCGTCACCGAAGATCTCCGGCAGGAGGAGGTACTTCAAGAGCAGCCCGATGGAGACCACGGAGAGCAGGAGGATCCTCTTGCGCCGGCTTGGAATCTCCATGGCCCAGGCGCCCAGACACCCGAATCCACCGAAGCTCGCACCGACGTCGCCCGACGGCGCCCAGTCCCAGCGCGGCGGCACGCCCGCGAGATGCAGCGGATAGACGACGAGCGCCGCGGTCAGGAGCAGCGTGATCGCGTTGGCGGCCCAGAACGCGAAGAGGGCGCGGCGCGTTCCCGCGATCCACTCGTACGCCCCGACCGATCCGGCGACGAACAGCACCATGCCGAGCAGCATGATCGCGTTGCGCACCAGGAACGTGTTCGTCGCGAGGGTGTGCCAGTGCTCGCGCCAGAAGTAGAGCGGCCCGAATCCCCACGCGCGCCGCAGCTCATCGCTCAGACGCCCCTGCGCGGATCCGTTCCAGAGGGCGAGCGCCACGATCGTGATCTCGAAGAGCACGGTGAAGGGAACCCGCCGCGCGACGTGAAGCCATCGTGCGGGACGATCGAGGCTCAACGAAGCTTCAGCTTGGAGGGATCGAACGAAGGTTTGGGGAACTTCATCTTCATGGACTCGAGGGCCTCGAGCATGATTTCCGCGACGGCGAGATTCCGGAACCACTTCCGGTCCGCCGGTATGACGTACCAGGGCGCCCATTCGGTGCTGCACTTGCTCAGGGCGTCCGCGTAGGCTTCCTGGTAGTCATCCCAGTAGGTCCGCTCCTTGAAGTCGGCGGGAGAAAGCTTCCAGCACCTCTCGGGATCCTCCATCCGATCCTGGATTCTTCTCTTTTGCTCCTCTTTGCTGATGTGCAGGAAGAACTTGAGGATCGTCACGTCGTTCTCGACCAGGTGGTGCTCGAACGCGTTGATCTGGGCGTAGCGCGCCTTCCACACCGGTCGCGGAACGAGGTCGTGCACGCGCACCACGATGACGTCCTCGTAGTGGGATCGGTTGAAGATCCCGAAATCCCCCTGAGGAGGCACGGCCTGATGGATGCGCCAGAGAAAGTCGTGATTCATCTCCTCGGCCGATGGAACCTTGAACGACTTGACGTGAACCCCGGCCGGATTGAGCCCGGTCATGACATGGCGGATGGTTCCATCCTTCCCGCCCGTATCCATGGCCTGGAGCACGATCAGAAGCGACCGCTTGTTCTCCGCGAACATGAGGTACTGAAGCTTGGCCATCTTCTCGGCGGTTTCGCGGAGGATGGTTTCGACATCGGGCTTCTCCTTGAATCCGGGTGTAGCGTCGGTCTTGATGTCCTCGAGCAGGACCTTGCTTCCGGGCTTCACCAGGAGCTTTTCCGCGAGTCTCATGGAGCCAGTATGCGGGAGCGGTCGGGCCGGGTACAATAGGCTCCCATGGCAGGAAGATCTTCCAGAGTCAACGGAACCAACGTGCGGTTCGACGCCGAAGCGGCGATCGAGCACCTCGGCGCGCGCGATCCCAAGCTCAAGGCGCTCATGGAGCGCGTCGGACCGTTCGCGATGAAGCTGGATGGAGCGGCGTCGCCGTTCCAGGCTTTGAGCGAGAGCATTATCTACCAGCAGATCACGGGACGGGCGGCCGCGACCATCGCGAGACGGTTCCGGGATCAGGTGGGCGGCGGATCGTTTCCGCACCCCGAGCAGGTCCTCGGCGCCTCCGATGAGATCTTGCGGGGAGCGGGTCTCTCGAGAGGCAAGGTCGCGGCTCTTCACGATCTCGCCGCGAAGGTGATCGACGGAACCGTTCCCCAGATGGCCCGCCTCCGCCGCATGGAGGACGAGGAGATCGTGGAGCGCCTGACGGTCGTGCGCGGGATTGGACGATGGACGGCGGAGATGTTCCTCATCTTCCGGCTCGGACGACCGGACGTGCTCCCGATTCACGACTACGGCGTGCGGAAGGGATTCCACCGCGCGTTCCGCACGCGCGGCCTTCCCGAGCCGGAAGCGGTGGCGCGGCGCGGCGAGCGGTGGCGGCCCTACCGCACCGTGGCGAGCTGGTATCTCTGGCGGGGGCTGGAATGAACGTGGCGCCGGCGCGACCGGTCCGCGAGATCATCGCGGACTTCCTCCAGGAAGGACCGTACGCCGTGGCCGGCGCGTCGAACGACCGGGCCAAGTACGGGAACCGCGTGCTGCGCGCGTACCAGCACAAGGGCTGGAAGGTCTATCCGATCAACCCGCGCGAGTCCACGGTCGAAGGACTTGCCGCGTATCCCGACTTCCGCTCCCTGCCCGAGCGCCCTCGCGGCGTCTCCATCATCACGCCGCCCGCGGTGACCGAGCGGATCGTCGCGGAGGCCGCCGACGCCGGCGCGAAGTTCGTCTGGATGCAGCCCGGCGCGGAGAGCCCCGAAGCGATCCGGATCGCGCGGGAGCGCGGCCTCGAGGTCATCGCGGACGGGAGCTGCTTCCTGGTGGAGACCCACTTCCGCGGCTAGGCGCTCTCCCGGAACCCCCTAGCTGAATCGCGACGGCCGCTCCCGGTGGAACCGGGTGCGCGACTGGTAGAGCTCTCCGAGGCCGAGGAGGGTCGATTCCTCCCACGGCGCCCCCATGATCTGGAATCCGACCGGCATGTGCGCCTTCCCGAACCCGGCCGGAAGCGCGATCGAGGGCAGGCCGCAGGCGTTGCCGACGCCGCCAACGGGATCCGGATAGGGCAGGTACTTGTTCAGGTCGCCCTCGATCGGAGGCGCGATCGACATGAAGTTCGGGGTCACGATCACGTCGTGGTCCCCGAAGAAGTCCGCCATCTTTTCCTGCAAGACCGCGCGCATCCGCCAGGCCTTCACGAGGTCGTCCGCGTGGAACGAGCGTGCGATCTCGCGCTGATAGGGCGCGTACGGGTCGCGCAGCTTCCAGACGCCCCCGTTCGTGTAGAAGTTCTCGAACGTGGAGAGAGCCTCCGCCGTGATGATGACTCCCGCCACTTCCGACGCCGGAAACTCGGGGAGCTTCGCTTCCGTGAGACGGAGTCCCGCCTGGCGGAGCTCCGCGACCGCCCCGTCGAACGCGGTCTTCACCTCGGGCTCGGCCCCTTTCGTCTTCGCGAAATCGAGCGGGATCAGCGCGGCGCGGATCCGGGAAAGATCCACTCGCGTCCGGTCGAGCCGGACGGGCTCGTCGGAGGCGCTCGGATCATCGGGATCCGGTCCGGCGATCGCCTGGAGCACCAGCCGGCAGTCCTCCGCGGAGCGCGCGATCGGCCCGATCTTGTCGAAGGTGTAGGCCCCCACCATGCCGCCCGCGCGGCTCACGCGCCCGTACGTGGGGCGAAGCCCGGTCACCCCGCAGAAGGCCGAAGGACAGAGGATCGAGCCCCAGGTCTCGGTCCCGATCCCGAATCCCACGAGCCCGGCCGCCACCGCGGCGCCGGTTCCCGACGACGACCCTCCGGTCCAGCGTCCCGTGTCCCATGGATTCTTCCCGGCTCCCTGGATCGAGGAGTCGGCGAAGCGATAGCCCAGGCAGCCCGCGAATTCCACCATCGAGAGCTTCCCGAGGAGCACGGCGCCGGCCTCCCGGAGCTTCCGGATCACCGTCGCGTCCCGGTCGAACTTCTGATCCCTGGTCGGAGCGGCGCCCCACGTCGTGCGGGTCCCGACCGTCGCGAGAAGATCCTTCGCGCCGTAGGGAATCCCGTGGAGCGGTCCCCGGTACCGGCCCTTCGAGATCTCCCGCTCCGCGGCTCTCGCCTCATCGAGGGCGAGATCGGGGGTGACGGTCGCGAACGCGTTGAGCTCGGGCGCGTGGCGCCGGATCCGGTCCAGGTAGCTCTCGGTCAGCTCGACCGGAGAGAGGCGGCGCGAGTGGATCCGCTCCCCCAGCTCGGCGACGGTGAGGTAGAGAACGTCCTCGCCGATCATGACTGCCTCCGATTCCGGGCACGAAGGGGCTTGAAGACGAACGCCATCGGGCTCCCCGGCGGAAGCTCGTAGCCGCGGATCACCTTGAGCTGGTCGGCGAGCGACTTTTCCTGGTTCGCGATCTCTTTGCGGACGGCCGGGGACGGCGCCGGATGGCGGGCGCCCGCCGGCTTGGCGCCGGCGCGAGCGGCCGCCCTCGCGGCCCGGGAGAGCGATGAGGTGAGGAGCGCGGCCCCGCTCATCGCGACCAGCGTCACGAAGCGGCGGCGCTTCATCCTGCGTTCGGGCTGGGACATGAGGTTCCTCCTAGGATCCGGGAAAGCGCGTGTCGAGCGCGGAGACGCAATGGATCAGGGAGCGGTGCGCGCCGGCGTGCTTGAGCAGGGCCACCATGTTTCCTTCGACTTTCATGCGTCCCGTGAGGATCGCGGTCGCGGCGAGGGTCTTGCCGCCCAGGATCTCGCGCCAGAGGGGAAACGAGGCGCGGAGGGCGAACCCGGCGTCGGGATGCGATGGGCCGGGGACGAACTCGGCTCCACGGGACCGGCCCCCTTCGAGGCGCAGCAGGAGGTAGAGGCTCTTCGGGAGCGCTCCTCCCGCCTCGAAGGCGAAGAGGAGGTTCCCGTTGAAGCCCACGCCCCACGTGGCCCCGGCGTTCCGGTACTCGCTGGATGCGTTGACCGCGTCGGCGAGGGCGCGGGCCCATTCCGGGGTGCCGAAATCCAGCGCCATCAATCGGTCGCCGCCGGAAACGGCACGAATCCGGGATTCAGGATCGAGTCTGGATCGTACCGGCGTTTGAGCGCGACGAAGGGCTCCCACTGGTCGCCGAAATGCGCCCGCCACCGGTCCTCGGACCAGTCGATGTAGCCCGAGAGGTACCGCTTTCCTCCCAGGGCTTCCGTGAGATGTCCGAGGTTTTCGAGCATCGGACGCGCCGTCTCCCAGAATCGGGCGGGGATGGCCGGGAGCACGCCGAATCCCAGCAGGTGCTCCCCGGGAGGGCGCATGAAGAGCCTGGATTGCGAGGTGCTCCCCTTCGCGGGCCAGAGGAGGACGTGTCCTCCGACGAGAATCGACGGCGGCAGGTCCGGCAGCACCGCCTCGACAACGTCCGCCGCGCGCTCCCAGGGAAGCACCGTCTCGATCCAGGCGTGCACGTGCCTCCACGTTCCGCCCCGCTTCCAGAGATCGAAGACCGGGGTCATGCGCTCCAGGAAATCGATCGTGGGGGCGTCGTCGGTGTAGAGGCGCTCGAAGGGCTTCAGGCCACGCAGGAGCTTGGCGTCGTCGGGCGGGTGCCCGTGGTCGAACTCGACCGTGAGGTGAACGGGATAGAACCATCGCGCGAAGGGCTGCCGCCTTCCCGCCACGGGCTTCAGCCCCTGCGGACAAGGCGAGCCCCAGCTCTCGATGAAGTCGAATCGCCCGCTGTCCATCGCGAGCTTCGCGTCCTCGAGGAAGGAAGGGAGATCGCGATAGAGGAGATAGTACGTCCGGGTCATCGGCTTCGTCTTTCGGAGGTCGAGCCGGGCGCGCGTGATGATCCCCGCCTGTCCCAGTCCCGCGAGCGACCCCCAGAAGAGATCCGCGTTCCGCTTCCGGTCACAGGTCACCGTCTCCCCCGTACCGGTCACGACGTCCAGCTCGCGGACGTTGTCCCCCTGCGTCCCGTACTTGAAGGAGGCGACCCCGATCCCCGCGATGGCGAGGGTGCCTCCCACGGTCACGCTCAGGTTGTTCGTGAGCACGGGCGGGACGAGCTCCGAGGGAGCGAGGTGCCGGACCAGATCGCGCCACACGACGCCCGCCTCCACGTCCACCGTCGGGGCCGCGCGGTCGGTCGCGAGCACCCGTCGCATCGAGGTCATCGAGAGGAGGATTCCGCCCTCGGAGATCGCGAGGCGGCTCTGGCTGTGTCCGGCCCCCCGGGTCGAGACGCTGAGCCCGTGCTCCCGCGCGAACGCGACGGTCTGCGCGACGTCGCGGGCGGAGGCCGGCGAGACGACCAGCCGGGGCGTGCCGTGGAACAGGTTTCCGAAATTGGTCCGGAGCGCGGGATGGAGCTCGTCGGGCGTCGCCACCGCGCCTTCGATGCGGTTCTGGAGGAGCTGGTACAGACGATCCACGAGGGGACGGGTCTCCGGGCTTGGCACGGCGGCTAGGAAGTCGCTATCTTACCGGATCGGATTCGAAAACACACGCGAGGGTCCGCGGGGGGAGGCATCATGCGACGGGTGGCTCAGAGCTCGGTTCTCTTCTGCTTGTTCTGTCTTTTCGCGGCGGGCGTCTCGTCGGCCACCGTGCCGCTGTACACGGGTCTCGGCATCGTGCACCACGCCGTGGCCACCCGATCCCCTCTCGCCCAGAAGTATTTCGATCAGGGACTCCGGCTCTGCTACGCCTTCAACCACGACGAGGCGATCCGCGCGTTCCGCGAGGCCGCGCGCCTGGATCCTTCCTGCGCGATGGCGCACTGGGGCATCGCGTACGCCCTGGGACCCAACGTGAACTTCCCGGTCGATCCCGACCGCGAGAAGGAAGCCTTCGGCGAGGTGGCCACGGCGCGAACGCTGGCCGCCAAGACCAACGCTCACGAGCGCGCCTGGATCGAGGCCCTGGGCAAGCGGTACTCCGATGACCCCAAGGCGGATCTCCACGCGCTGGACCAAGCCTACGCCGACGCGATGCGGGGGCTGGCTGCCACCTACCCCCAGGATCTGGACGCGTCCACGATCTACGCCGAGGCGCTTCTCACCGTACACCCCTGGGACTGGTGGTCGCATGACGGGAAGCCGATGGAGGGCACGAACGACGCGATCGCCGCGCTGCAACGGGTCCTCAAGAAGAGCCCCACGCACACGGGCGCGAACCATCTCCTGATCCACGCGTGCGAGGAATCCCCCGCGCCTGGGCGCGCCATCCTGGCGGCGAACCGGCTCGCGGCGCTGGCGCCGAACGCAGGCCACCTGGTCCACATGCCCTCCCACATCTACCTGCGCATCGGGCGTTATCACGACGCGACGGAGCTGAATCGCAAGGCCATTGCGGTGGACCGTGCGTATATCGAGAAGGAAAAGCCGCAAGGCATCTATCCCCTGATGTACTACACGCACAACATGCACATGGCGTACGCGGCGATGAGCTTCGAGGGACGCAGCAAGGAGGCCATCACCATGGCGCGCACGGCCGCGTCCCAGGTGGATCCCGCGATGATCCGGAAGATGCC
>Ga0075425_100009327_pt1 | contig 10444 bp, 9 predicted proteins | sample SoiMethybrSBSTD4_FD_75300 | JGI IMG/M metagenome (GOLD analysis project Ga0075425, IMG submission 75300) | Bulk soil microbial communities from a Populus tree surrounding site in Tennessee, USA - Soil MetaG P. TD hybrid SBSTD4 | ecosystem: Environmental > Terrestrial > Soil > Tree plantation...
GAAACGTCCAGGATAGTCAATGAGGATCGGGCGTTGCCCGCGCAGGATGCCGCGCAGAAAGTTCAGCGGGCCGCTTCGCGACACGAGCTGAGACAGCCCCCGGCGCCCCAAGTCCCTAGTGCGCGCTCTGGTCCCGGAAGACCCGCAGCACCGTCAGGAAGAGGATCTTCACGTCGAACCCCATCGACCAGTTCTTGATGTAGTAGAGGTCGTACTCGATTCGCTGGTCCAGCGGCGTGTCCCCGCGGAGCCCGTTGACCTGCGCCCAGCCGGTGATCCCCGCCTTGACGTGATGCCGGAGCATGTAGCGCGGGATCGAGGCGCGGAACTGCTTCACGAAGACCGGCCGCTCGGGACGCGGCCCGACGAGGCTCATGTGCCCCACCAGCACGTTCCAGAGCTGCGGCAGCTCGTCGAGGGAGAGGCGGCGGAGGATGGATCCAAGGCGTGTGCGGCGTGGATCGACGGGACGGCTCCACTCGGCCTTGCCGGCGGCTTCGGCGTCCAGGCGCATCGTCCGAAACTTGTACATGTGGAACCGCCGGCCACTCAGCCCGACACGCTCCTGGGAGTAGAGCGCCGGCCCCGGTGAGTCCAGCTTCACGAGGATCGCGAGAAGCAGTAGGACCGGGGAAAGCACGACGAGCCCGATCAGCGCGAACGTGAAATCGAACGCCCGTTTCAATACGGCGTTCCACCCCTGGCCGGGGCTCTCGGTGACGAGGATGATCGGAGTTCCGTCGAAGTCCTCGACGCTGGCGTTCAGGGTGAACGTGCGCGCGAGGTCCGGCACCAGGCGCACCGCCGCGGTCGAATCATTGAGACGCTCCAGGGCCAGGAGCTCGGCTTCGTATTCGGACCGGTTGAGCGCCAGGTAGACGAGCTCGGCGCCCGTCCGCTCCACCAGCTCGGGCAGCTCGGCCACGCTCCCGATCACGGGGGTGACGCCGATCGTCCGGCCCACCTCCTCCGGCTCGGCCGCCACCATCCCCTCGACCGCGAACCCGAGATCGCGCCCTGAGATCATCTTCCGCTCCAGCTCGGCCGCCAGCTCGCCCGTCCCCACGATGAGCACGTGGCGGAGGTTCCTCCGATTGCGTCGCATCGCCCGGAGGGACATCCGGCCCGCGGCGTGGGTCCCGCACAAGGCGAGCGCCGCGATCGCCGCGAAGAGGAGGAGCACGGTGCGGCTGAGCTCGCCGCGCGAGAGGTAGGAGCCCAGCCCCGCGACCGCCGTCACGGCGACCACGCCCTGGACCAGCGAGAACATCTCCTGCGAGAGCCGGACCGTCCGCGTGGAGCGGTAGACGTGAAGCGAGCGCAGGATCATGAGCGCGACCGGAGTGAGCACCGCCCCGAACCAGAGATAGGCCTGGATCGGTGGGACGCCCAGGGGAGACGGCACGCCCAGCCCATAGAACCGGAGCCAGTAGGCGGCGAGCCACGAGGCGGCGATCAGGACGCCGTCGAGGAAGAAGAGGCCGGTGGAGAAGAGCTGACGGTTCTTGGCGAACATGAAAGGGGAATCGATTCTAGCGCAGCCGGGTCAGGGCGTCGACCACCGTCCTCGTGAACCGCTCGAAGGTGAACCGGGTCTCCACCAGGCTTCGAGCCCGATCGGCCTGCCGCAGCAATTCGGCTTCATCCGCGCTCTGGAAATAGTCGAGCACCCGCAGATTCTGGTCCATGTCCGTCGTGCTGAGCTCCCGGATCTCGTCCATCTGGTAGTAGCCGGACTGGGGCGTGCAGGCGACCGGAAAGCCCCACGCCATCGACTCCAAGATCGTGGTGGGGTTGGCGTCCGAGATCCCCATGGTCAGGAAGACGTCGACCTCGGCGGCGAGGCGTTCCATGGTCTCCCCCCGCAGGCGCTGGGGAGGCCGCCGGTCGAGATTCGGGAGCTCGCGATCGGCGCCGACCCACACGCACCGGTGCTTCTCACCCGCCAGGCCGAAGAGCTGGGAAAGAAGATGCGCTCCCTTGTACGGCATGCCGTTGCCGATGAAGAGGAATTTGCGCCGGCCGGGCGGATTGAAGGCCCGCTTCACTCGAGGAAAATGGGCGGTCTCGATCGCCATGTCGACGTGCGTGAGCTTGGGAACCCAGCGAGCGAACGGACCCTGACCCCACGTGTCGAACCAGTAGGGACCCATGATCCCGAGAATATGGTCGCAGGCGTCGAGCGCCGGCGCGATCGCCTGGCAATACTGGGGGAGCCCGTAGTGCATCGGGTTCAGGGCGATGCGCGCCGCGAACCGGCCGTGGAGGCAGGCCCGGTTGAAGACGGTTCCGAGATCCTCTGGCCTCGCGTCCGGCGGAGCTCCACCAGGCGCGATGAGGGCCCGCGAGAAGGGATGCCCGATCAGCACGTCGTCCGGCCCGTGGCGCACGGCGACGCATTCCCTCCAATCGTAGAACCGGACGTCGCCGAGCGTGCGCAGCGCCTGGAGGACATGATGCGTGATGGAAAGCGGCGCGTGCTTGGGCCAGCCCGACGTGTCCAGCGTGTCGCGTTCCCCCACGTACCCCAGGGGGATTCCCAGAGGCTGAGCGACACGGGAGGCCTTGCCACGCAGGCGCGCCAGGACGCCCGTGCCCGGCGTGCTCGCGTAGACGAAGTGGATCACCCTGTCTTCTCGGGCCGGCGGGCCACGATCGCCTGCATGTGAGGATGGGCGAACGGCCGCCTCGAGAGCCGACGATTGACCCACGACGCGGGGCCCCGGGGTCGAAATTTCCAGTCCTTCCACCCCACGAGGAGCCCCAAGGGATTCAACTCGTGATAGACCCCGTCCATCGCGCCCAGCGGCACCTGCTCGAGAACCTCGAAACCGGCTCTCTCGACCTCGGCGCGGAACTCGGTCGTGCTCATCCGGTATTCGAAGAACTCGCCCCAGGCGGGATACACGTGGAACCGGTAGCGTCGATCGAGGCGCGACATCGGCTGGGGCTCGCGCCTCAAGATGCGCTTCGCGAGCGCCCGGGGAGCCTGGGTGATCTCGTCCCACCAGAGTCTCTTCTTGATCCTGCGAATCGAGCTGAAGAGGGGCACGTTGATGTAGGCTTTGCTCCCGGGCTTCAATACGCGCAGGAGCTCGCGAAGAGGGCGCTCGGGCCCTTCGATCCAGTGCTCCACGACGCCGAAGGAGAGCACGCCGTCGAAGCTCCCATCGGGAAAGGGAGAGCGCTGGCAGTCTCCCTCGACGATGTCGAGGTCCGGCCAGTGCCGTTTCACCATCTCCACCGTCTCGTGGGAATACTCCAGCCCCACCATCTCGAAGCCGCGATCTTGCAGGAATCGCACCCAGCGCCCCATGCCGCAGCCGGATTCGAGCACGCGGCTCCCGGGCGGAAAATGACGCTCGATGATCGGCGTCGACTCGTCGCGCGTACAGCTCTCGAGGGACGCCTGGATCTCCGACTCTTCCCACGTGAAGATCTTCACTCCGCGCAGGGTAGCACGGCCGGTCCCGCAATTCGGTGCCTCGCCGGAGCACCCCTTGATACAATCGCGCCCGCCTTGACCCACGTGGAAACCAAGCCATCCATGCCCTGCCGCCTCTGCGGCGGAGAGACCGTTCCGCTCTTCCAGCGCGACGTGCTCGGGAAGCATCACGTCACCTACCACCAGTGCACGGTCTGCGGGCTGACCCAGACCGACGAGCCCACGTGGCTCGAGGAGGCGTACACCGACGCGATCCACCCCACGGACACCGGCGTGCTCGCGCGGAACCTCGGCGCGAGGCGCGTGGTCGCCACGTTCCTCCATCTCTCGGGAGTCCGCGGGGAGCCCTGCCTCGACTACGCCGGCGGCTACGGCATCTTCACGAGGCTCATGCGGGACGCGGGATTCGAGTACTTCTGGATGGATCCCTACGCCACGAACGCGCTGGCGCGCGGGTTCGAATGGTCGCCGGGACCCGCGGCTCCGAAAGCGGTGACCGCCTTCGAGGTGCTGGAGCATCTGGTCCGTCCGCTCGAGGAGTTCCGGAAGATCGCGGCGCTTCGGCCCGAATGGATCATCACGAGCACGGAGCTCCATCCCGGACCGAAGCCCGCTCCCGACTGGCCCTACCTCTCCGTCGAGAGCGGCCAGCACGTCTCCTTCTACCGCCCCGACACGCTGGAGCGCCTCGGCCGGGAGGCCGGATATCCGCACGTCACGTCGGGCCCATTCTTCCAGATCTTCGCACGGAAGCCCTTCCCCGCGTGGAAGTGGCACGTGGCGGTCGAGCTCGGCGCCCTGGCGTTTCCCTTCGTGAAGAAGCTCCGCCCGTCCCTGACGGTCTCCGACTGCGAGAGCATCCGCTCGCGACTCCGCGGGGAATGACGCGTCCGGTTCTCTTCACCGGGGACATCTTCCGCCTCCAGCCTCGGGGCGGGATCACGAGGTACTTCTCGGAGGTGATTCCCCGCTTGAAGCGACGCTCGCGCGTGGTGGCGGGCCTGCACCAGTCACCGCTGATCCGTGACGGGCGATTGCCGGCTCAGGCCGCGCTCTACATGCCGGGATTTCGCCTCAGCCCGCGGCCGCGCGCCGTGTTCAACGAGTGGATCGACGCGCGGCACCTCGGCCGCGGCGGCGCCGGAGGAAGCGAGATCGTCCATCCGACCTACTATCGCGACCCGGCACGGCTTCCCGCGTCACCGGTCGTGCTCACGGTCTACGACATGGCGCACGAGCGTTTTCCGGCGCTCTTCCGGAGGAACTGGTGGAACTCGGACGATCCCGCGCGCTGGAAGAAGGCGATCGTGGACCGCGCCGACCGCGTCGTCTGCATCTCGGAATCGACCCGGCGGGATCTGGTCGAGCTGCTCGGCACCGACGAGCGGAAGACGCGCGTGATCCACTGCGGGTCGAAGGACTGGAGCGCGGTGCCGGCCGAGGCGGTGCCGGGCATCGCGCCCCCCTTTTTCCTCTGGGTCGGCGAACGGCACACGTACAAGAATTTCGGGGCGACCCTCTTCGCCTGGGGAACCTCGGGCGTCTCGGGCTCGACGTCGATCCTCTGCGTGGGTGGCGGCCCGCTCGGCCCGAGCGAGCGGGAATCGGCGGCGAAGCTGGGCGCGGCGAGCCGGGTCGTGCAACGCACGCTCTCGGACGCGCAGCTCAAGTGGGCGTATGAGCGCGCCTCGGCGCTCTTCTACACGTCCCAGTGCGAGGGCTTCGGCCTGCCCCTGCTCGAGGCGATGTCGCTCGGCTGCCCGGTGGTCGCGTCGGGGATCTCGTCGATGCCGGAGGTGGCCGGCGACATGGCGGTGTACGTGGACCCGACCGATCCCGAGAGCATCCGTACGGGGATCGAGCGCTGCTTCGCGACGGGGCGCGATCCGGCCCTCGTCTCGAAGCTGAAGGCGAGGGCGGCGATGTTCTCGTGGGAGCGCTGCGCCGAGGAGCACGGAGCCGTGTATCGGGAGCTGGATTGAGCGGACCGACGATCAGCGTCATCACGGTATGCCGGAACGCGCTCCACCTGCTTCGTCCCACCGTCGAGAGCGTCCTCGAGCAGCGCACCCCCGCGGTCGAGTACTGGATCGTGGATGGCGTCTCCACCGACGGCACCCCAGAGTACCTGGCTTCCCTCTCGGCGAGCGGCGTGCGGTGGATCTCCGAACCGGATCGCGGGATCGCCGACGCCATGAACAAGGGCGTGCGCCTTTCGACCGGGCAGTGGATCGCGCACCTCCACGCGGGAGACCGCTACCTTCCGGGCGCGCTCCACGCCGTCCTCGCGCACATCGAGCGTGAGCCCCGGGCGGAGGTCCTGTGCGGCTCGATCCTCAAGGCCGAGGAGCGCGGCGAGGTGCGGTACCGCCCCGAGCCCTCACGGCTCCGGATGGACATGACCATCCATCACCCCGCCACGTTCACGAGGCGCGTCGTGTTCTTGGAGCTCCAGGGATTCGACGCGCGCTATCCGAACGCGATGGACTATGACTTCTTCCTGCGCGCGTTCGCGGGAGGAACGCGGTTCGGGGTGATTCCGGAGACGGTGGCGCGGATGGCCTCGGGTGGGCAGTCGGAGCGCTCGCTCTGGAAGACGTACGGGGAGACCCATCGCATCCGGCAGAGCGCGCTCCAGGGCGGCTGGGAGCGCTCCTACGTCTACTTCCTCTTCCTCGTCGCGCGCGGCACGACGAGGCGGCTCCTTCAGCGCGCGGGGCTGGGCGGGCTCGTCTCCTGGGTGCGGCGCCGGGCCTCCATGGCGCCGAAGGACTGATCGGGCAGCCGCTCGACCAGCGACAACCCGCTCGCCCGCGTCGCCCAGGACGTCGCCGCGAACGCGACGCCCACGAGCACGTACAGGAGATCCAGAAGCTCCTCGTCCCCCAGGTTCCACTCCATCAGCCCCGAGACGAGAAATCCCACGAGCGCGGCCGTGACCCCGAGCGAGATCGCGGCGCCGAATCGGGAGTCCTCATGCGGCGAACGGCGGTACGCGCGGAACGCGCTCGAGGCGGCGCGCAGGAGCCCGGCGGCCAGCACCACCAGCGCCGCGATTCCCACGATCCCCATGGTCGCCGCCACGTGCACGTACACGCTGTGGAGGTGTCCCGCCGATTCAACCGCGCCCGGGGACTTGTAGCGCTCGTACAGAGGATGCAGGTCTTGGAGTCCCACGCCGGTCCAGGGGTGATCCCGGAACATCCGCCATCCCGCCTCCCACATGTGAACGCGCTCCCGGTTCCAGGGATTCTGCGGATCGAAGATGCTGAACGCGCGCGCGCGGAACGCTCCAGGGAGGACGAGCGCAAGCGCGGCCACGCCGCCCGCGAGGCCGGCGAGCCATCGCGCGCGGGTGAAGGCGACGATCACGGACAGCGCCGCGATGGTTCCGATCCACGCGCTCCGCGTGTAGGTCCCCGCGAGCGCGGGGAGGAGGACGACGAGCGCGAGGAGCGCCCCGGCCCTCCACCGCCCCTCGCACCGGATGGCGATCGCGGAGGCGAGCGACGCGAGCAGCATCGCCTGGCCGCCGTAGGTCAGTGGATGCCCCACGGCGCCCTTGACCCGGTTCGGGAAGTCGGCTCCCTGGAGAACGAATCGCGCGAGCGCGAAGGCCGCCGCCGCGCCGGCCGACACGAGGAGCACCGCGACCGCACGCCGGGCCAGCCGCTCGTCCCGGGCGTGGTAGGCCGCCACCGGCACGAGGAGGAGCAGGAATCCCTTCACGACGCGGGGCCAGCTCCCGCTCGGATCGACCGCGAAGAGGGAGGCCATCGCGAGGGCCAAGATCCAGAGGAGCGCGGGCCCGTCGACCGGCGTCCGGACCCATCCCGTTCGCGAATGCATCCAGAGGAGGAGCGTCAGCGCCGCGCAAGCGACGAGCGCGATCGACATCGGGGCCACGGTCCAAGGCAGGGCCGCGGCGAGGAACAGGAACGCGAGCGAGGCGGCCCGGGTCAGGGCGTCAGCCACGCGCCAGGGCCTCGGCGTACGCTCCCATGGTCAGCTCGGCGGTCCGGTCCCACGTGTACGCCCGCGCTCGCTTCAGACCGCGTCGGATCAGCTCCTCACGGCGGAGGCTGTTCTGGAGCAGCTCCGTCATGGCCTCGGCCCACGCCTCGGGCTCGCTCGGCGGCAGGAGGACGGCCGCGTCACCCAGCGTCTCCGGGAGCGCTCCCGCCGACGAGGCCAGCACCGGGACCCCGCAGGCCATCGCCTCGAGCGGCGGCAGGCCGAACCCCTCGTCCAGCGACGGCTGCACGTAGAGCGCGGCGCCCGAGTAGAGGAGCGCCAGCTCCTCGTCGTCGCGCAGGGGTCCCGTGAAGTGGATGCAGGTCGAGACCCCGGCGCGCCGCGCCTGCTGCGCCAGCGGATGCCCCAGCCGCCACGCGGGGCCCGAGAGGACGAGCGGGAGCCGATCCGAGCGGGGCAGCCGCTCGAGGGCGTCGATCAGGAGCGAGAGGTTCTTGTGCCGCTTTCGCGCGCCGACGTAGAGGAAATAGGCCGACGGGAGCGAGCGCCGTTTCAGGAAGATCTCCGCCTCGTCGGACCCGCGCCGCGTGAACTCCCTCGAGATCCCGAGCGGCACGACCCGGACTCGATCGGGCGAGACGCCGAGGATCTCCTGCACGTCGTCGCGAACGTGGCTCGAGTCCACGAGGACGATGCGCGCCTTCCGGACGGCCGCGCCGGCGATCGTGCGCGCGTAGATGCCCGCGCCCGCGGGGAAGAACCGCGCATAGCGGACGTGGATCAAGTCGTGGACCGTGACCACCGCGGGGCAATGGAGCGGGAGCGGCAGCGTGTAGTGAGGCGAATGGTAGAGGTCGACGTGCGCGCGACGCGCCGCGCAGGCGAGGAGCCAGTGCTCGGAGACGGAGTATTTCCCCGCGCGGACCTTCACCTCCTCGGCCCGGGAGCCGGGGCTCGCGACCGTGCCCAGATCCTCCTTCTGCAAGAACACGACGTACTCGTGCCCTTCCGGACGCCGGATGAAGTGGCTCAGCAGATTCCGGATGTAGGTCCCGATTCCACCGTCGCGCAGCTTGCGCGCGTCCACGCCGATTCGCAACACACCCTCCCGAGTCCGCGATCCTAGCACGTTGACTTTCCGTGCCCGCACTCTAAGATTCCCGGTGTGACATCCCCCTCCAGCGGGCCTCGACTCGACTCCAACTCCCGAATCGTGGTGACCGGCGGCACCGGATTCCTCGGCAGCCACCTCATGAAGGCGTTCGCCGCGCACGGCTACCGGAACGCGGCCACGTTCGGCTCCGAGACCTACGATCTGACGCATGAGAAGGAGGTCGAGCGGATGATCGCGGACCTGAAGCCCGAGGCGATCGTGCATCTCGCGGCGGTCGTCGGAGGGATCGGCGCGAACCGGCTCCACCCGGGCTCCTTCTTCTTCAAGAACCTCATGATGGGCACCCTCCTCCTGGAGCACGCGCGACGCGTAGGGGTCCGCCGGTTCGTGAGCGTGGGGACGATCTGCTCCTACCCCAAGTTCACCCCGGTGCCCTTCCGCGAGGAGGATCTCTGGAACGGATACCCGGAGGAGACGAACGCGCCGTATGGGCTGGCCAAGAAGATGCTGCTCGTGCAGTCGCAGGCCTACCGGCAGGAGTACGGGTACGACGCGGTGAACGTGCTCCTCGTGAACCTCTACGGCCCCGGGGACAATTTCGACCCGGAGAGCTCGCACGTGATCCCCGCCCTGATCCGGAAATGCGTCGAGGCGGCGGAGCGGGGCGCGCCTTCGCTCCCCGTCTGGGGCACCGGCAAGGCGACGCGGGAATTCCTCTACGTCGAAGACGCCGCGGAGGCGATCGTGCGCGCGTCGGAGAAGCTCACGGACAGCGAGCCCGTGAACCTCGGGGCCGGGAGGGAGATCTCGATCCGGGAGCTCTCGGAGAAGATCGCGGCGCTGTGCGGGTTCCGGGGAAAGCTCGAGTGGGATCCCACGAAGCCCGACGGGCAGCCCCGGCGCTCCCTGGACGTCAGCCGCGCGAAGAAGCTCCTGGGATGGAGCGCCACGACGCCGCTCGAAGAGGGATTGAAGCGCACCATCGACTGGTACCGCTCGAACCGCTAGCCGTTCTCCCGCTCCAGCCCCGCCAGGAGTCCCATCGACGCCCAGAACGGTATCGTCACCTTGTCGATGCCGGGATACGAGTTGAACACCGAGTGGATCCCGTAGGTGGCCAGCCCGGAGAGCGCCGCGAGCGCGAGCAAGCTGGCCCGTGGGTCCCGCGACTTCGAGTAGACCCGGATTCCGAGCACCAGAGCCGCGGCCACGAGCCAGAGGCAGACCGCGAATCCCGCCGTTCCGGTCTCGGAAAGCACCCGAAGCGGCTCCGAGTGCGCGCCCATGTAATAGTAGACCTGATCGGTCAGAACCACCTTGCGTCTGTACTCGGGATAGGCAGCCGGATAGGTGCCGTAACCGACCCCGAGCCAGGGATGATCCTTGGTCATCTCGGCGGCGGCCATCCATCGATTGACCCGCTCCAGATTCGAAACGTTCTCCGACTCCACGACCGAGCTCGCGTGGCGCGTGATCCGCCCCTGGGCTCCGATCCCGGCGATCGTGACCACGACCAAGGCGGCGAGGCCCGCGGCCCAGGCGACCGGCCTCAGGCTCTTTCGCCGAAACGCCCACATTCCGGCCGTGAAGGGAAGGACCAGGACGACGGATGCCCAAGCGGCGCGCGTGAAGGAGAGCGCGACCCCGACGCCGATGGCGAAGGTTGCCGCCGCGAAGAGGAGTCGCTTTCGGCCTTCGCTCTCCAGCGTGACCAGGAGCGCGAGCGGCAGGTTCATCGCGAGGTAGGCGCTGTAGGTGCCGTGCTCCCGGAAGAAGGGGCGGGCCGCCCCATAGGCATGCTGCACCGAGACGCCCGCCAGGAGCACCCGCGAGGCGCCGTAGAGGCCCCAGAAAGCGGCGGCGCCGACGATCCAGGGAATCCAGCGTTCCGCGCGCTCCGCCTCGCCGAG
>Ga0075425_100009331_pt1 | contig 10440 bp, 8 predicted proteins | sample SoiMethybrSBSTD4_FD_75300 | JGI IMG/M metagenome (GOLD analysis project Ga0075425, IMG submission 75300) | Bulk soil microbial communities from a Populus tree surrounding site in Tennessee, USA - Soil MetaG P. TD hybrid SBSTD4 | ecosystem: Environmental > Terrestrial > Soil > Tree plantation...
GACGCGAGTTCGTCGACGAAGGCTTCGACGGCGAATCCCTGGAACGACGCGCCGACCGATCGCCAGAATCCGTACGGGATGCCGGGATCCTGCTCGGTGTATTCGATCTTCAGGTTCGGGATGTCGTACGGCAGCGTGGCCGATCCGTCCATCGAGATGAAGTCGACGCCGTTTGGGGGAAGCGCTCCAAGGCGCTTCATCAACGACTGCTGGACCAGATGCTGCGTGAACACCGTCGGCTTGCCTGACGCGTCGACCGCGCCCTGCATCCGTGCGTAGCTGATCGGACGGTAGAAGTCGTGCTGCATGTCGTCTTCACGCGACCACACGACCTTCACCGGCGCCTTCACGGCCTTCGAGATTTCTACCGCTTCAGTGACGTAGTCGGCTTCGCCACGTCGGCCGAATCCGCCGCCGAGGTACGTCGTGTGGATCTTCACCTTGTTCATCGGCAGGCCCGACGCCGTGATCGCGGCCATGTGACAGGCTGTCTGACCCTGCGTCGGCACGTACACGTCGCAGCTGTCCGCCTTCACATCCGCCGTCGCGTTCATCGGCTCCATCGTCGCATGCGCGAGGAACGGCGCTTCGAACACGCGCTCGAACTTCTTCGGCGCGGTCGCGTACGCGGCGGTGGTGTCACCTTGTTTGCGAGCTTCCTTGCCTGGCTTCTGCGCGAGCTCGGCGTACTTCTTCAGGATGCCGTCGCTCGTCAGCGTCGCCATCGGGCCCTCGTCCCACACGATTTCGAGCGCCTGGAGGCCCTTCGTCGCCGACCAATAGTTGTCGCCGACGACTGCGACGCCGTTGCTGATCTGAACGACGTGCTTCACACCCGGGACGGCCTTGGCTTTCGCGTCGTTGAAGCTCTTTACTTTGCCGCCGAACACCGCCGAGCGGGCGACTCGCGCCGTCAGCAGGCCGGGCAACTTGACGTCCATGCCGAACTGCGCCGTGCCGTTCACCTTCTCTGGGATATCGAGACGCGGTACATCGGTGCCCATCAACTTGAACGTCTTCGGATCCTTCAGCTTGACGTCCTTCGGCGCCGGCAGCGCGGCGGCTTTGTCCACCAGCGCGCCGTACTTGATGCGGCGGTTGCTCGCCTTGTGGATCACTTCGCCCTTCTCGGTCGTGAGCGAGTTTTCCGGAACGTTCCACGTTTGCGCAGCGGCGGTGACGAGCATCGCGCGCGCGGTCGCACCTGCGCCGCGGAGGATCTTCCACATGCCGCGGACGCTGTTGCTGCCGGCGGTGAGCTGCTGTCCGCCGAAGTTCGGGTTGCCGTACTTCGCGTCGGCCGGCGTCCACTCGTACTTGATCTTCGACCAGTCCATGTCGAGCTCTTCGGCCACGAGCATCGGCATCGACGTCATCACGCCCTGGCCCATTTCAAGCTGCGAGAGCATGATGCGGACGGTGTCGTCGCTGTTGATCTTCAGCCAGATGTTCGGTTCGAACGATCCCGCCGCGAGGAGTTCCTCCGACTCGCGGTCGAGCACTTCGGCGAAGTAGCCGCCAATCAGCAGGCCGCCGCTCACCGCGGTCGTCGTCTTGAGGAAGGTGCGTCGATTGAGGTTCATGATGCTCCTCCCTTATGCCTGCACGCCGGCCGCGCGTTTGATGGCGCGGTGGATGCGTTGATAGGTGCCGCAGCGGCAGATGTTGCCGTTCATCGCGGTGTTGATTTGCTCGTCGGTCGGCTTCGGCGTCTTCGCGAGAAGCGCGGCGGCCGACATGATTTGCCCGGACTGGCAGTAGCCGCACTGCGGCACCTGCTCGGCAATCCACGCGATCTGCAGCGCGTGATTCGAATTTGGTGACAGGCCTTCGATGGTCGTCACTTTCTTGCCGGCGGCGCTGGACGCGGGAATCGAGCACGAACGAACGGCGTTGCCATCGAGGTGCACGGTGCACGCGCCGCACTGCGACAACCCGCAGCCGAATTTCGTGCCGGTGAGGCCAATCACGTCGCGGATCACCCACAGCAGGGGCATATCCGCCGCGACGTCGACGTTGTACGGCTTTCCGTTGACAGTAAGCGAAATCATGGGGCCGTTCTCCTCGGAAACGAGGTGATGGAAACCTTGAGAGTGTAGAGCAGCCAGCGCTCCATATCAACTAGGTATGGCAGAGAGTCAACGCCTGCACATCACGAAGACACGAGGCACACACGAAGTGCACGAAGCTCGTTTGTACAAGAACTTGCTCGTGGTCTTCGTGATCATTTTCGTGCCTTCGTGATGTACAGGCGTTCGAGATACCCTCGGCTTTCCGGCTAGGATATCGCTCCGATGAGCGTGAAGGATCTATTCGATCTCACCGGACGAGTCGCGCTGATCACGGGCGGGTCGCGGGGACTCGGGTTGGAAATGGCGACGGCGCTCGGCGAGGCGGGCGCGCGTGTAGTGATCACAGCTCGGCGCGAACAATGGCTGACCCCGGCCGAGGTTGAGCTGCGCGCGAAAGGAATCGACGCGCTGGCCCTGGTCTGCGACGTGTCGAACGCGGACGAGGTCAACGCCGCCGTGCGGTCGACGATCGATCGGTTCGGCCGTCTCGATATTCTCGTCAACAACGCGGGCATCAGTTGGGGCGAGCCGATCGAGACGATGCCGCTCGAGAAATGGCGCCAGGTGTTCGACACGAACACAGTCGGCTGTTTCCTGATGTCGCAGGCGGCAGGGAACGAGATGCTGCGGCTCGGCAACGGCGGCGCGATCGTCAACATCACGTCGGTTGCGGGCATGATCGGCCTCGACACGGACGTCCTCGACGCAGTCGGCTACTCCGCCAGCAAGGGCGCCATCATCACGCTGACGCGCGATCTCGCGGTGAAGTGGGCGCCGCGCGGCATCCGCGTGAATGCGATCGCTCCCGGATTCTTCGACACGCGCCTGTCGCACGCGCTGCTGCAGAAGACGCAGCAGAAGATCGAGAAGACGACGCCGATGGGACGGATCGGAAAACCTGGAGAACTCGCGGGGGTCGTGGTGTTTCTGGCGTCAGCCGCGGCGTCTTATGTGACCGGTCAAGTGCTCGCCGTCGATGGTGGAATGACTGCCTAAGCCCTCATCAGTTTTGTGACTCGAGCCACGCCATTGCAGCGATGGGATCGCTGAAGAATTTGGACGTGACGCCGAACTTCTTGAAGTCTTCGACGAGGCGTTCCATCGGCGCGGAGGCGAGCACTTTCGCGGGCTGCACGATGGCCCAGTACTTCCAGCCGGCGGCGACGCACTTCGGGAACCAGTTCTGATTGCCCCAGTCGACGTCTTCCTTGCGCAGCACTGAATTGCTGCGATCGTCGGACAGCCACTTCTTCGACTTGTTCTTCACGAGCACGTTGTAGCCGGCCATCAGGAAATCCTGAAATTCCTTGCCGGTGACGAACTTGTGCACGTGGGAGTGCACGACGTTCGAGTCGGGGTGAAACCACACGGTGACCGATGGGCTGTCGTAAACGACCTGTTTCGCCATCTCCCTTCTTATCGGTCTGTCAGACGAAATGCTTCAACGTCCCGAGGTTGCGTGCGTAGGGCGCCCTTCAGGGTCGCCATCCGCCGGGTCTGAAAGGCCCCGCCTACGTACGGGATTCTATTTCGCCGTCGCCCCGGCCGCTGCGCGATCGTCCGCGCGCGATGCGCTGAGCATGTTGCGCAGCCCGTAATTCCCTTCGTGACAGGCGTATTCGTAAATCTCGTAGCCGGGCTTGATGGAAAGATCGAGCGCCGCGGTCCACTTGGCCGTGTACGTCTGCGGATCGTCGACGGTGAACTCGTAGTGAATCGTGTCGGGCGCAGTGCGCGTGAATTTCTCGATCAAATGCAGGCTCGTGCTGACGACGCCACCGCCGCCGACGCCGATCTTGTCGGTGAAGTTCGTCGAGTCGACGACGAGCGTGTTGCCTTCCCAATGTCCGCGCGGATCGCCCATATAGAGATGAATGTTCTTGCCGAGCCGCGGCGCGTTGCCGCTCGTCGGGATGACGCGATCCTCGTGAATCATCTCGTTCTGGATCACGACGTAGCCCGGCCCTTGAAGGATACGCGTGCCGTTGCCGTAGATCGCCGGCAGGATCGAGCTGATGACGCCGCGCGTGATGCAGCGATCGTAGTAGCTGTGGAACTCCGCGGCGTCGTTCTGCAGGACGAAACGGCCGCGGTTCTGCGCGGCGCGGCGCTGCCCATCAGGCGTGAGCGCGGGCAGCCGTCCGTTTGGCGGATCGACGACGAGCGACGTCGCATGCGAGAGCTTCGTGCCTCGCTCCAGCCAGTGGCGTGGCGCGTTGTTCGCCGCCTCGTCTTCTTCGAACTTCGACTCGGGCCGTTCGGCGAGGTCCTTGGTGACCTGCACCTGATTGGCCTTCTCACGCGCCTCGAACTCTTCATCGGTCATCGTCGGGCGATCGCCGTACTGCTGCGGCCGTTCGAACGGGACGCCGATGGAGTTGTCAGACGTGTAGGTGCCGCGGAGATCCGGCTCGCCCCATGCTGTCTTCGGCGGCGTGTACGTTTTTTTCGGAGCGCTCGACTGCGCCGCCAACGAGGCGGTCATGATTACGACGACGACTCCCACACTGAATCGCGTTGTCATTGTTTCCAGTCCCTAATTCTTCGGTCCCGCGGCAGCCGCACGTGCCTCGCCGGCACGCGACGCGGTCAACATGTTCTTCATCGCGTAGTTGCCCTCGTGGCACGCGTACTCGAACATGCCTGAGAGCTGCGGCCGCAGGTTGAGCGCCGCGGTCCAAGGCCGCGCCCACGTATCGGAGTCCTCGACGGTCACGTCGTATCGCAGGCCGCCGTCCGCAGTGCGCTTGTAGCGTTCGACGAGGTGCAAGCCGGCGCCCGACCCGCGGTAGTCGTCGTTGGGGCTGAAGTTCGTGACGTCGACAACGAGCGTGTCGCCTTCCCACCGTCCTCTCGAGTCGCCGAGGTACGGGTGGAAGTGCGCATTCAAATGCGGCTGCGGCGTCGTGGGGATCACGCGGGTCTCGTGGATCATTTCGTACGTGATCGCAACGTATCCCGGGCCCTGCACGATGCGCGTGTTCGCGTTGTAGACCGCGGGAAACATCGCGTTCGGCACGCCACGCGTGATGCAGCGCTGATAGAGACCCATGTTTTCCGGACCGTCAAACGGCCCGTTGTCGAGCGCACCCAAACCCGCGGCACGCAGACGGCGCTGTCCAGCCGGCGACGTCGTCGGAATGCGGCCGTCAGGCGGATCGATCACAAGCGACGTGCGATGAGAGGCCTTGCCGCGTTCGAGCCACGTCGGCGGTGGCGACGTCGCCGAACCGACCTGTCCCGCGCGCGAGACGTCGGCCGTCGTCGGGTCGAAGTCGGCGTTGTCGCTCTTGAGCTGATTCGCCGTCTGCGCTTCGCGCTCGGCGAATTCCTCGTCGGTGAGCGATTGCCGCGTGCCGAACGTGACGGGCCGCTCTAAAGGCACGCCCAGCTCAGCCTGGCTGGTCCACGTACCCTGGAGATCCGGCTCACCCCACGGCGTTTTGGGCGACGTGTACGGTTTCTGTGCGGCGAGGGAACCCATAAGCAACACGACGCCGGCAGCCGCGGTGAATGAAGTGCTCATGACCCATGAGAATAGCGCGAAACGACGGTCACCGCAGAGCACGCGAAGCACGCAGAGCAAAGCCAACCGCGGAGGAAAGGAGGACGCGAAGTGATGTCGACGCGGCCGGCCAGGCTTTTAGAACATCGCGAGCGGATTGACGAGCGACCCCGAGCTTCCGGGCGCGCGAAGGGGCGCGACGACGAGCATGAACGTCCAGCGATTCAGGCGGGCCGACGTCTCGGCGAGTTCTTTCAGATCGATGCCGTCGAGCAGGTACGTGCCGAGCGCGACGAGGACCAGTCGATGATCGGCATGGTTGTCGTCGGCGACGGCGCGGACGCCGCTCGTCACGGCAACGCCGCGCGCTTTCATCCACGGCGCGACCGAGATGTCGAAGCCGCCGTTGCGGCCGTCGTTGTAGACGAACAGCGCATCGCCCGGTGACACTTTGACGCCGGTCTGCTTCTCCCACCCCTCAAGGTCCTCGACATAGACGCGATTGCCCGGCTCGCGCGGAGTCGTGCGTTTCAACCTGCTCATGTCGACCAACACACCGCGCGTGACGATACCTTCCTTGACGTTGTCGAGCCCGAGCTTCGTGCAGCCCGTGTTCTCGTTGACGACATCCTTCAGCACGTAGCCGTTATAGAGCTTGCCGTCGCTGCTGTCGTGGCAGAGCGCGTCGAGATGCGTCATGCCGCCGTGCACGTGGTACTCCTGCACGTCGCTCGTGAAACCTGGATTGCCGCGTGGATCGTCGGCAGGGAACGTCTTGAAGCGAATCTCATAGAACGAAACGCCGTGCGGCTTGCCGTCGGCTTTGGTGTCAGCCGGTTTCGGCACCACCTTGATCGGCTGCTCCAGGGAGACGACGATGCCGTCCTTCGCGAGTGCCATCGCTTCGCGCCGTTTGGCGGGCGTGATGTAGTTCAGCGCGCCGAGCTGGTCGTCCTTGCCCCATCGACCCCAATTCGAAAGCTCGGTGATCCAGCGGTCGACCTGCGCTTTGCTGACCGGCGTGCGCGACGACTGCTGCGCCGCCGCCGTGACGACAGCGACTGAGACGAGGACGAGTGTCAGGACTTTTCGCATGTCATTCCCCATTTAAGCCCGCTACTTGTGCATGTGCTGCCAGTCCTTCTCGTTTTCCAGGCAGTAGTAATCGAGCAGCTCGCTGTCGAGTACGAGCGGCTGGTTGATCGTCACGGTCCACGGCGCCGTGTAGTACGTCGGGTCGTCGATCGTCATCTCCACTTCGAGCGTACCGAAATTCGGCCGGCGGATCTTCTCGGTCAGCTTGCCCGTGCCGCTGAACGGATGGCCGAACGCGTCGAGCCACAAGTCGTCGCGAAAGCCGGACGTCTGAACGACCAGCGTGTCGCCGTCCCACTTCGCCGTCGAGTAGCCGTTCCACGTCGGATTCTGATCGTCGGGCAGCGGCCGCCCGTCGGTGAAGATCTGCCGGTATTGCATATTGCGTTCAGTCAGGATGATCAGGCGCCCAGGCACCTGGAAAACGCGCTTGTAGTAGTCGTCCGTCCAGATGCGTGGCGCTCCGCGCGGCATGCAATGGACGTTTGGATCTTCGTCCTGCGCGCCGGTTCGATGCTTCACGAGATCGGCCACGCCGGGTTTGTATGGTGGACCGCCCTTCAGCCTCGCGGCGATGTTCATGAACTCGATCGGAATCTGCGTGTCGTTGCAGTGCGCGCCGCATTTGGCGGGCGTGTCCCAGCCCCACATGCCGCTCAGATCGGGCTTGCCGTCCGCGGTGCGTGGCGCCGGCGCGGAGAGATCCGGTTTTCCGTCAGCAGTGCGCGGCACACCCGGCGTCGGGTAGTTCAGCCACTGCGCCGCGGCGACAGCGGGCATCATCGTCATCAGCAGCGCGGCGTGAAACAGCAATCGCCTCGTCATTTCGGCTCGACCCTCCCACTAAAGAATTATCATGCGGACCGGCAGCGTGGAGGCCGGTTCGTATACCGTAGAACGAAATTTGCTGTTGAAGACCTGTGCCCGATCGATGCTCGTGATCGTTTGCGTGCTCGTCGCCGACGGCCGCGTGAGCGCGCAGTCGCGTGTCATCCGATTCCCCGCCGACGGCGCCCGAAACGTCAATCCCGACACGCATCTGGTGCTGACGTTTCCGGCCACACCAATGCTCGGCAGGTCGGGACAGATTCGAATCTACGACGCAGAGGACAACAAGCTCGTCGACACGCTCGACCTCTCGATCCCGCCAGGTCCGACCACCGGCGCGGCGGGGCCGACGGCACCTTACACGCAGACGCCCTACGAATACACGACAGCGCATCCGACGAACGCCGACACCAGGCCAGGCACCCCTTCGGGTGGCGCGACGCCGACGTCCCACGACTATCAGCTCACGATCATCGGTGGCTTCACCGACGGTTTCCATTTCTACCCGGTGATCGTTCACGGCAACGTCGCGACGATCTCTCCGCATCAGAACCTGCTGCAATACAACAAGACGTACTACGTGCAGATCGATCCCGGGGTCTTGACGGCGGCCGACGGCAGCTTCGGCAGCGTCCGCGGCACATCCGGCTGGAAGTTCACGACCAAGAGACGACCGCCGCCAGCCAACGCGACGCGAGTGGTCGTGGCGAGCGACGGCTCCGGCGATTTCAACACCGTTCAGGGCGCGATGGACTTCGTGCCGGATCGAAGCACCAGCCGCATCACGGTCTTCATTCGAAACGGCAGCTACGAAGAGATCGTGTACTTCCGGAACAAGTCACACGTGACGATCGTTGGCGAAGACCGCGACAAGGTGGTGGTGTCGTACGCGAACAACGAAGTCTTCAATCCGCATCCGTCGAACATCAGCACGAATGAATGGCCGGGCACGTTTCCGTCACGCCGCGCGGCGTTCATGGCAGACAACTCGAGCGACATTCATCTCGTGAACCTCACAATCAAGACGACGGCGCGCGGGCAGGCCGAGGGGCTGCTGTTGACGGGCGAGCGCAACATCCTGAGTCACGTCACCGTTGTCGGCTCCGGCGACGCACTGCAAGTGAACGGTCCGACATTCATTACTGACAGCCTCATCGTCGGCGACGGCGACACGATTCTTGGTCGCGGGCCTGCGTTCTTCAATCGCACCGAGTTGCAGTCGACGAGCGTGTTCATGTGGATTCGGAACACCTCCGCGAATCATGGCAATGTGTTCCTCGACTGCACCTTCAAGAAACGCGGAGCCGGCGTGACCGAACTGGCGCGGGCGCCCATGAATAATGGCCGCGCGTATCCGTACGCGGAAGCGGTGTTGATCAACGCGAAGCTGGACGGCATCAGTCCCGTCGGCTGGGGTGCGATGGGCGGTGAGACCGCCAACATGCACTACTGGGAATACAACAGCGTGAACCTGAACGACGGGAAACCGGTGGACGTCAGCCAGAGGAAACCGGAGTCGAAGCAACTGACGAGAGAACACGACGCGGAGACGATCGCCAACTACAGCAATCCCGCGTACGTGCTGGGCTGGACGCCGTCGATGGCGCCGATCATTCTCGCGGCGCCTGTCGCCGTGTTCAGCGAGAAGTCGATAACGATCAGCGTCAAGATCGCCGCCGTTCCGGAGGCGACGTTCCAGTGGCTCAACGACGGCGCGCCAATCCGCGGCGCGACGAGCGCAACGTTGACGGTCACCGATGCAAAGCAGTCGGACGGACGACGCTACAGCGTCAAAGTGACGAACGCGTCTGGCTCAACGACGAGCGTGGCAGTCGTTGCGACGAAGTAGTTCCGCCTGAGCACTACTCGGGCAGGCGGACGCGATAGAGATTGCTTTGGGTGGTGCGCCTCCACGAAAGATGCGCGGACGCGGACGCTCCCGGAAACACGTTGGCTTCGTTGATGACGATCGCGCCGGGATTCGCCGCGACATCCTGCTCGGAGCGAAGTCCCTTTGGCCACAGCCTGGCGAGCGGAATTCCCGAGCGATAAGGCAACACCACGGTCTTCGCCGTGCCCAGCCCGAAATACTGCAAGCGCACGAACACCGACTTCCCATCCAGGCTCCAGATGATGGGAGAGCCTTTGATCCGATTGGGTCCCAACCCGAGTTCAACACAGCTCTCGCACGCCGTCATCGGCGCTTCACCGTGTAACGACAGCAGCTGCAGCGCCAGTCCGCCGCCGGGTGTCTTTTCAGGAAGAAAGACAACGGCCCACTGGCCGTCAGGTGAAACCGTGATCAGGTTGTTGACAGGCTCCCGGCGAATCTGTTCCACGCCTGACCCGTCCTCGCGCATTCGATGCAAATACTGTGGCCCAGCGTTGAGACTGAGGTACACGATCTCGCCCGGTGCACCGAAGAATGCGCGGAATTCTCCGCCGCGGGTCAGTTGCCGCGGCGGTTTGCGGCGATCCAAATCGGCGACCCAGATGCCGTCGTCGCTCGCGCCGCCGGCCGACGTATACACGACCCGTCGGCCATCGGGGGAAATCGAGTACGAGCCCATGACGCGTCCGGGCAGCGCGCGCTCCTTCTCGCCGCTGCGGAGATTCAGCGACCACAATTCGCCGCTCGCGGATCCGCGTGAACCCGTCCGCATCAGGAAAAACATCCGGTCGCCCGATGGCAGCATTGTCGGCAGCATCGCGAATCCCTCGGAGGTCAGCTGCCGCTCACCGCTCGGGTCTGTCAACGAGATGCTCGCCTGCTGGAGTCCCATGCTCGTTATGAGGTACCTGCCATCGGGTGTGAGCGCAGTGCCTTCTTGCTCGGTCGGTCCGAAAGTGATCTGCTCGGGCGTCCCGTTCGGATATCGTTGCCGCCACACATGGAAGGCGCCGCCGGCGTTCGACGAGAAATACATCCATCGGCCGTCG
>Ga0075425_100009336_pt1 | contig 10437 bp, 6 predicted proteins | sample SoiMethybrSBSTD4_FD_75300 | JGI IMG/M metagenome (GOLD analysis project Ga0075425, IMG submission 75300) | Bulk soil microbial communities from a Populus tree surrounding site in Tennessee, USA - Soil MetaG P. TD hybrid SBSTD4 | ecosystem: Environmental > Terrestrial > Soil > Tree plantation...
GAGCCCGTAGAGTTCAGTGAACATGCGGCAATATTGTTCACCGACGAGCTTCTGCAGCGCGTACGGCGATCGCGGGTTGGGCGTCATATCTTCGCGTTTGGGAAGCGTAGGTGTGTTCCCGTAAGCAGACGATGACGCCGCGTACACCACGCGCTTCACACCGGCTTTACGCGCCGCCATCAGGACGCTGAGCGTCGCGTCGATGTTCGAGCGGTTCGACGGCCAGGGATCCTCGACGCTGCGAGGAACGGATGGGATGGCCGCCTGATGCAGCACGAAATCCATTCCGTCCGCCGAGCGCTCGGCGAACGCGGTATCGGCGAGATCACCTTCGAGCACTTCGGCGCCGTGCAGATGCGAGACGTTGTGACGCTTTCCTGTGACGAAGCTGTCGGCGATGCGGACGTGATGTCCGCGTCTCAGAAGTTCCTCCGCCAAATGTGAACCAATAAAACCGGCACCGCCCGTCACAAGATACGAAGACATTTCTACTCATCGCCTCCTAGATCTCCAGCTGAGCAACGGCGATGCCACGCACAGAGTGGTAATCGGTGGCACACACGCGCCGAAAAAATCGGGCAGCATGTTTGCACTCGATCCGGCGCCATGCTTCTCCTCGTCGTACTGGCCATCGTCGCGTGCTCGTTTGTCGCATGGCTAGTACTGCATCTTGGCGTCGAAGTGATTCAAGCGCTCCTCGCGCTGGCGATGATGACCATCACGTGGCATCTCCTGCGTCGTCGGCCAAACATGACCATCGCCGACGAATTCCGCCACTGGTAGAAGTACCGGTAGCCCTCATCACGAAGACACGAAGGACACACGAAGAGTACGAAGTGGGTTTTGGCAAACCTACGTGATGAAGGAAGCCTCTATTTGAACTGGAACGAGAACACCAAGTCCGCCCCGGTGCTCTTGACCTTCTGAAACAGTTGCTGCTGCGTCGTCGATCCCTCGAGGACGTTCGTCTGCAGACGCAGCCACTTCGTGAATTCGTATTCAAGAACGAAGTTCGTCTGGCTGTTGTCGCCGATCCCCTGCTGAACTTTGACGTACAGGTTTTGTCCTAGCTGTTGTCCCAGTGTCAGCTCCGCGGCGCTGCCCGTCTCCGGCGCGACGTTGATTTCGAACTGATCGAGGTTGAGCGAGTTGGCGATCGACCCGGTCAGCTGATTCGCGACGGCCCCGGCTGCGATTGAGCCCGCGCGCGATGCAAGCGACAGTTGCTGGCCTTCGCCGAGCTGGTTCATCGGCTGGTTGAAGATGATCAGCGCGAGGATGTCTGCCTGCTCCTGAGGAGGCGTGCTGGTCAACTCGATCTGCGGCATCCGCAGCCGTCCGCGGACGTTGACGTGCACCGTGACCGCCTGAATCATGCGTTCGGCGACCACGTCGAGCGCCGGGTCGAGTGAGGTGATCGAGTCGCCCTGGAACTGCACCTTGCCGTCTCGAAGCACGGTAAAGCGGCGCCCCTGATAGTCGTAGAAGCCGCGAACCGTATTGACATTGCCGACGAGCGTGATCGGCTGACCCGGTTTCGCTGTGACATTCAGATCGCCGCCGAGCGTGACGTTGACCTTGCCGAGCCCAATCGGCGTGCTGCCGGTCTTCAGGTCGTCCGCTTTGATGACCAGGTCGTCGGGAATCGTCACGTGCAGGCCGAGTTCGAGCGCGCCGAGGAGCCCCTGCCGCTGATTCGTCTCGGGTCCCTCCGTCTTCGTCACGTCGAGCGTAGACGTGGAGTACGCGGAGTCGGTCACCTTGGCGAGAATCGGATCGAGTTTGACGTTGCCGGTGTTGACGCCGAGATCGCCGACGACCTTCGGGTTTGCCAGCGTGCCGGTCAACTCGAGGCTGCTGTTCACGTGCAGGTTGCCCATCTCGTTGCCGAGCACCTTGAAGTTGTCGGCGTAGAACCCGAGATTGACATTCGATACCTGTAGGCCCGACACCCCGAGATCGCCGGTGATGGTCAAGTAGTCGTTGTCGTGATCGAGCACGTGGAGGTCGTCGATGTGCACGCGATCGGGCAGGAAGTCGATTTTGCCGTCGATGCCTTTGTAATCGACGCCGGTGTCCTCGACTTTCAGCGCTCCACCCTGAATGGAAATGCCGCCTTCAACGCGCGGCTCGAGCGCCGTGCCGGTCATGTCGAGTTTCGCCTGCAGCTTGCCCTGCACTCCGGTGACGGCAGTCGTGAGTCCCTGGATGATGCCGAGATCGACGGTGCTGCTGTCGACGTGGAAGTCGATGCGGTCGCCGGTGCGCTGTCCTTTGAACAGCGACATCGGGAGTTCGCCCTTTGCGAAGATCCATTGCATCTCGTTCTGCTGCAGCTTCGTGTCGACGACGACGTTGGTGGGTGTGTACTTCGCCTTTCCGGTGATCGATTCGTACGGCACCTGACGGAATCGGCCCTTCGCGATCGTGAACTCCGCATCAGCGGTGGGCTTGTCCGTCGTTCCGCCGACGACAGCCTGCGCGTTGACCGTTCCCCACAATTGTTGCGGCCGCACCAGGAAGGCGTCGATGATGCCGAGATCCACGTCCTTCAGATTCACCGTCAGATTACTGCCCGCCTTGCCGATCGCGCCCTCCGCGCGGATCTCCTGCGATCCGTTCACGAGCGAGAAGTCTTTGACGTCGATGGTGTCGCCGCCCCACTGAACGGCCGGACTATGGCCGGCTCCGGTCTGCCATCGCATGCCCTGCGTCTCGAAATCAAACGCCGTCAGGTGCACTTCGTTGTGATCCGGATGAAGGATGAGCGAACCGCCCGCGGCCAGGCTGCGCTGCGGCTGCTTGGCGTTGACAGTGAAGTCGACGCTCTTGTCGCGATAATCGGTCTTCGCCGTCAGCTCGTTGATTTGTTGTCCGGCAATATCCACGAATGTGGCATTGGTGTCGGCCGTGACCGTCGTCTGCTGCGCATCGAGATTTGGAATCTTTGCGCTGAACTTCGACGAAGCTGCCAGTGCACCGTAGTCGCCATACCGGACGCCGTTGCCTGTCACGGTGCCGTTGACGGTGAATTCCTTCTTGTTGCCACCGACCACGACGTCGAGTGTGCCGATTCCGGTGAGCGACTGTTCCGAGTTGAGAGCGGCGTTGATCGACTCGAGATGCGCGGCGTCGGCATGGAGCCAGAAGCCGGACTGATCGGTCTCATTGAACGCAATCGTCCCGTGGCCGGTCGCTCTGATGTCCGAGCCTGACACGTCGAGCTGATAGATATCCGCCAGCGCGTTGCGGTAGTCGCCCGATACATAGGCGCGATCGATGGCGGCTTGGCCGAATGTGGACGGTCCGAGGTCTGCCGTGATGGCGCCTTCAATCGAATCGACATCCACGCCCTTCGCGAGCTGATGGAGCGTCACGTCCGCGTCGACGTTGCCAGTGACCTGGCCGTCGAGGTTCGGCTTGTCTGCCGCCAGGGCCGGGTTGATCTTGTCGAGCATGCCCGTCGCTTTCACGTGCAAGTCGCCGTTTGCGATCGTCGATTCGAACGTGAGTTCAGGGATGCGTCCGCCAAACAGCGACGAATCAGTCAGCGCGCCGGTGGCGCTGAGGTTCATCGTCTCGAGCGCCGTACCGCTGACGTTCGCCACCACGTGTCCGTTGAGAGACGTCTGGTACCGCGGGTTCGCGAGCGCCTGGATGTTGAACTGCTGTCCGATGCGTTGCAGGTTGACGTCGAGGACGTTCATGTCGACCTGATAGCGCACGATGTTTGGTTCGAACACGAACGAGGCCTTCGAGCCGTTGCCGATCGTCACGCCGGCCACGGTCGACTGTGCCAGCTGTACCTCGCCGTCGACGTGCCACCCCGGCTTGCGCGGCACCACGATTCTGACGTGATAGCCCATCGACAGCTTCGTCTCCGCCGGCGGGATGCGCGTCTGTTTTGGTAGATACGTGAAGCCCACATCCTTGACTGCGCCTCGCAGGTCGAAGCGCGTCTCGGGACGTTTGTCCGTCGCGAATTCGACGCTGCCGGCTGCCGTGGTGTTCGAGCGGTACGCGAGCTCCGACGTGTCGAATGCGATCTTGCGGCCGTCGATCTTCGCGTTGGCCCGAATACCCTCGACGATGTAGCCGTGCGTCGAGACGAGAGGCGCATCGGCAGACACGCTGCCGCGGAGCGTGTCGAAGCCCGCTGGTCCGCGGACATCCACCTTCGCGTAAACGACGATGTCGCTCTTCTGCTCGGGGTTGTTCAGAAACGGCGCGAGATCGAGGTGGTGGACCGCGATGTCGCCGGAGTACACGCGGTCGGGCCCGCCGAGCGAAACGGTCCCTCGGAACGCGAAGTCGCCCGCGGTCGACTTGGCGCTGACCTCCGTCGCCAGGCGCGTCGTCGGGCCGCCGACCTTCACGCTGATCGTCGGCGACACGTTCATCTCCTGCATCGACGGTACGAACCGACGAATCTCTGGCAGCGACAACGGCGTGAACGCCGCGTTCATGGCGAGGGTGGGTGTTTGCTTGTACTGCGCCACGGCGCCATCGGCCCACACGGCCGTCTCGCCGGTTCGCACATTGAAATTGCGGACGTTGATGGACTCGTCGGTCACCGTCACCCTGCCGGACATCTGCCGGAGCTCGAGCGCGGGATTGACCGCGACGAATGAGACGCCACCGACGTCGAGGGTCGTCGACTTCTCCGGTTCGTAGGACAGACCGAGCGACGCGTTCAGCCGTTCGATCCGTTCCGGCACCTCGACGTTCTGCTTGCCTTGCGCTTTGTCGATAGCCACGGAACCATCCGTGATCGTGACGTGACGAACCGCGATCCGCCGTGTGGATTTGCTCTGATTGCCGCTCGGCTTGACCAGCCTGGCCAGTTGCCAGGTCTCGCCTTCGCGATGTGCGGTCACGACCGGCCGAACGATCGTCACGCTGTCGACGATCGTGCCGTTCGAGACGAGCTCGCGAATGTTGTATGAGGTCTTCAGCGCCTCGATCTTGACGATGGGCTGGCCGTCCATCATGACGGCGACGTCGTCCAGTTCGACGCCGGTGAACAGATTCCCCTTGAATTGGCCGATCGCCAGCGTGCCGTTGATGTGCTGGTTGGCCTGCTTGACGACGACACCGCGCAGCCAGTTCTTGAAGAACGACGTCTCGATGACGACGCCGGTGAGCAGGACGAGTGTGAGGACTACGCCCGCCGTCCAAAGCAGAACACGAGAAAGGCGCCGCATGATGGGGTCCCCCTTAAAACGCCTGACCGATGCTGAAATGCATGCGCCACTGCCGCGTTTGCGGATTGCCGTTGACCAGCAATCCGGGAATCGGGTTGAGCTGATAGCCGACGTCGAAGCGAAGCGGGCCGACCGGTGTCACATAGCGCAGTCCGGTGCCAACAGCGTGACGGAGATCGCCGAGGTTGATGCCCCAGCTGTTCGACCAAACGTTGCCGGTGTCGTAGAACAGCACGGCGCCGAAGCTGCCGCGGATCGTCGCGCGCGCCTCGGACGAGAACTCGAACATGCTGTTTCCGCCGACCGGCAGGCCGTCGACCAGCGGGCTCAGTTCGTAGCGACCCCACCCGCGCACGCTCGTGGCGCCCCCGAGGAAGAACTTGCGCGAGAACGGAACCACGGTGGGATCGTTGGCGGCCGCGGCGATGTTGCCGAGCTGGGCGCGATTGGCCCACGTGAAGCGCGATCCGAACGGCAGGTAGTGGCGCGCCTCGCCCGTCACCTGCGTGAACTTGAACGTGCCCGGCAACAGCCGACCGGCTTCTTCAATGGCGAGCGTGACCTGATAGCCCCGCCGCGGGTTCAGCAGGTTGTCTGCTGTCGAATGATGTCCTTCGAGCTTGAATGAATTGAGCTGCCCGCGCTGTTCGGCGGTCTCTGGGTTGAGGCCCAGCGCAATCAGGTTGTTCCGCAGAGCAACGTTCGACTGGACGGCCGACGCGACAGAACTCGCGTCGAATTCACTCGTGAACGAGAACGACGCCGTGGTGCGCTGGCGAAGCCGAAACGTGACCGTCGCCGTGGTGCCGGTGATTCTCGAGTTGTAGGCCGGCGTGTAGGTGTACCACTGCTGGCCGACGATCTTCAGCGAGGTGTGCGGTTCGAACAGATACGGCTGCGTGAAATCGAGCTGCAGCCCGCGATCGAGCGACGACCATCGCGCGTGCGCCCCGGCTTCGCGCGCTCCGCCGAAGAAATTCAGACGGTGGTATTCGGCGTCGATTCGCGCCTGTTCTTCCGTGCCGTAGCCGACGCCGAGGTTCACGCGCTGGTGCGGCCCTTCGGCGACGGTGATGCGCGTCGGCACGACGTCGGGCTGCTGCTCGACGTCGAGCGGCTCGATGTTGACGAACTGAAAGAGCGCCATCCCGTACAACCGGCGCTGCACGTCCTGCACGCGGCTGCGGCGGTAGATGTCTCCAGGCTTGAACGTCACCTGCCGCAGAATCACATTGTCGCTGACGGTCTCGTTGCCCTGCACCGTCGTCGGACCGAAGTGCGCGAGCTTGCCGGGCTCGCCGACGAACGTGAGCTTTGCCTGCAGCCCATCGGGTCCATCATCCTCGTCCACTCTGACGGTCGCGTAGGGATAGCCGTGGTCGCGCAGTTCGTTGAGCGCCATCTCACGCGTCGTCAGCACCTGTTCCTTGTCGCGGGGTTTTTCCAGCTGAATCGGCGCCTCTTTCTTGACCGTGTTCAGATGGCCTTCAGGAATGACGTCGAAGCCCTGATAGTCGATCGACTGCACGATGACGGGCGCGCCTTCATCGACCGTCAGCTTGACGTCGACCGCGTCCTGTTTCGCATTCAGCTTGACGTCGAAGTTCGTGATGCGCGCGTGCGGGTATCCATGGTCGCTGTAGAACGCGGCGATCCGTTTTAGATCGTTTTCAAATTGGCTGCGATTGAAGAAGCGCTTGGCGCCGAAAAAGAATTTCGAGCTGGCCTTGGTCGCGAGGGCATTTTTCAGCGCGCTTTCGTCGACGCCTTTGACGCCTTCAAACGTGATCGAATGGACGCGAATCGTTCCCGTTTCTCTGCAGCCGGACGCCGCAATCCCTACGACAGCGACACAGAGAAACGGAACAGCCAGCCTTAACATTACCGGCGGTCGGCTTCAAAGCATGTGCCACTTCGAGCCACCGCTTTAACTGTCGAGTTCAGTTACTGGACTATGCCTTCGCTCCCTTCGTTGATGACAGAGTTCAACTCTGCACCAATGAGCATCGCAAGGCCCGATACGTAGAACCATAAAAGAATGACGAGGGCGGTGCCTATCGTTCCGTATGTCTGTTGATACTTCGCGAGCGACGAGACGTACCAGCGCAATCCGAGCGTCGCTCCAATCCAGACCCCTGTCGCAAAGCATGAGCCAGGGATCAGGGATTGCCACCGTTGTGACGCATTGGGGCCAACGGTGTAAACGAATGACAACCCGCAGATCGCGAGCACGAACACCAGCGGCCAGTGCACGAATCGCCAGATCCAGACAAAGAGCGCGCTGACATGGAGCGTCCCCGCGAGCCGCTCGCCGAGCACGGGCCCGACAAGGACGATGGTAAGCGAGGCCAGTGCGAACGCAGGCACGACGATTGTCAACGCCATCGCGCGGAGTCGCACGCGCCACCACGGCCGCGTTTCGGGGACGTGATACGCGAAGTTGAGCGTCCGAATCACGGCGTTCATCCCGGCCGACGCGCTGAAAACAGTGCCGATGATGCCGAAAGTCAGCAGACCTGCGCTGTGGCTTTCGGCAATGACCATGAGCTGGCGCTGCACGAGCGTCTGCACGTCCGGAGGCGCTATGCGCGTCAGGATCCCGAGGATCACGTCGGTGAAATGCTCGATTGGAAAGAAACTCGCGAGAGCGACGACGCAGATCATGGCGGGAAAGAGGGCGAGAAAAAAGTAATAGGAGAGCTGCGCCGACCAACCCAGGACGTCGTCGGTGAACAGTCGTCGCGCCAGCCGTTTCAGCACGTTGCGGTCCGTTGTGGAGTGGCGGCTATCTTGCAGAGGCGCGCCGCATGGCACTCTCCCGCGCCGGCAAAGTCACCATCGTGACAGGCATTGTACTCATCGTGGTCGGCGTCGTGCTGTTCGCAACGGTGCTAATGTTGCCGCCGCTGTCGCAGGAGAAGGCGCGCGAGAAGCTCGTCGCCGCGCTGTCGGACCGCTTCGACGCGGACGTCGAGCTCAAGGAATTGCGTCTGCAGGTGCTGCCGACCATTCGCGCCGAGGGCCGAGGTCTGACGATTCGCCATCGCGGACGTTCCGACGCCCCGCCGCTCATCACCATTCCTCATTTCTCGGCGGAGAGCAGCCTCACGTCGTTTCTGCACCGCCACATCTCGCGCGTGGACATCGAAGGGCTCGACATCCAGGTTCCTCCCGATCGCAAGACTGCGGCGCAACAACCGCGCGCGCGCACCGATGCGGTCGACGACGAAACGCCTCAAAGCAATCTGGTAGAAGGCGTCATCGTCGACGACCTCTATTCGATGGGCGCGAGGCTGACCATCATCCCGTCCGAAGAAGGAAAGGACCCGAAGGTCTGGGCAATTCACGATCTCCACATGAAATCTGTCGCGGCAGGCCACTCGATGCCGTTTGAAGCCACCTTGACCAATGCGGTCCCTCCCGGCGAGATCGTGACGAAAGGATCGTTCGGTCCGTGGCAGGCGGATGACCCCGGCGAGACACCGCTAGACGGCGTCTTCACTTTCGACAGAGCCGACCTCGCCGTATTCAAAGGCATTTCTGGAATTCTTTCCGCACACGGCGAGTTCGGCGGCAAGCTGGAGCGAATCGACGTTCGAGGACAGACCGAGACGCCCGAGTTCAGGCTCGTCAAGACTGAGGGCCATCCAGTTCCGATGGCGACGACGTACCACGCGATCGTCGACGGGACCAACGGCAACACCATCCTGGACGAAGTCAACGCCCGAATTCTCAACACGACGATCATCGCGAAAGGCGGCGTGATCGGGAAGCCGCACGTGCAGGGCCGAACCGTTTCGCTCGACGTCGCGATCGACCAAGGACGGCTCGAAGACATCATGCGAATGGTCGTCAAGACGCCGAAGGCTCCCATGACCGGGGCGCTCCGGATGAAAACGAAGTTCGTTCTTCCGCCCGACGACGTGGATGTCGTGAAGAAGCTTCGGCTGGACGGCAGCTTCAGCCTGGGTGGCGCGCGTTTCACCAACGCCGACGTGCAGAAGAAGATCGTCGAACTCAGTCGGCGAGGCAGCGGCAAGGTCGGCGACCAGGCGGCAGATGTCGATCCGGCGAAAGTGACGTCGAAGTTCGACGGCCGTTTCAAGCTTAGCGAGAGCGTGCTCAGCATCCCCACGGTCACGTTCGACGTGCCGGGCGCGAAAGTTCAGCTGGCGGGCGCCTACGCGCTGTTGCCGGAAACGGTCGACTTCAAGGGCACGCTGTTCATGGACGTGAAGGTGTCGGACACGACGACTGGCATCAAACACGTGCTGCTGAAGCTGGTGGATCCCCTGTTCAAAAGAGATGGCGGGGGCAGCGCCGTGCCGATCAAAATCACTGGTCCACGGAGCGACCCTTCCTTCGGACTCGACAAGGGACGAGTGTTCTCCCGCAAACAGTCCAGCCCGTCCGGAGGCGCCGCCGCCAATTAGGCCCATAGTGGCCGCACGTTTGCACCAAAGCTCCTGGTTAGGCCGTTTCCCATTGAAGGAGATCTGTAATGGCCAAGTACGGAGCGAAAGCGCAAAGCAAAGTGAAGCGCGCGATGCACGAACGGAAGCACGGCACGCTGCGTAGCGGGCGGTCGGGCCGGAAGGTGACCAGCCGCAAACAGGCGATCGCGATCGGCCTGTCGGAGGCACGCCGCGAAGGCGGCAAAGTGCCGCGACGGCGTTCGCGCAAGACCAGCAAACGGAAGACGCGGTCGCGCAGCCGGGGCCGGGCACACGCCTAGTCACGGAAAACGGCGATTGAATTCGACGATGTGAGGAGGGGAGGGACCATGCGTACGCTAATAGCGATAGCGGCTGGAGCAGTGCTCCTCGCATCGTCGATCGCCGTGAATGCGGCGATGTCACGAGGAGAAGAGAAGCGTCTGCGAGAAGCCGCAGACGTTTTGCACGAACTGCACGCGACGCCGGACAAAGACGTCCCGCAGGACCTGTGGGACAAGGCCGCGTGTGTCGTCGTGATTCCTTCGGTGAAGAAAGCCGCGTTCATCTTTGGCGGCGAATACGGAAAAGGTGTCATGAGTTGTCGGACAGGCAGCATCTGGACGGCCCCTGCCTTCATGATGCTCGCGAAGGGCAGCGTCGGTTTTCAGATCGGCGGCGAATCGATCGACCTCGTGTTGCTCGTGATGAACGATCACGGGATGAAGCATCTGCTCGAAGACAAAGTGGCGCTCGGCGGCGAAGCGTCGATTGCCGGTGGACCTGTTGGCCGTGATGCG
>Ga0075425_100009337_pt1 | contig 10436 bp, 13 predicted proteins | sample SoiMethybrSBSTD4_FD_75300 | JGI IMG/M metagenome (GOLD analysis project Ga0075425, IMG submission 75300) | Bulk soil microbial communities from a Populus tree surrounding site in Tennessee, USA - Soil MetaG P. TD hybrid SBSTD4 | ecosystem: Environmental > Terrestrial > Soil > Tree plantation...
GACTGGTTAAGAGCCAGACGCTCTGCCTGGCTGAGCTACGAACCCCCAACGATGAGCATAGGTTGTCGTTATTTAAATGAAACTAGGAAACAGCGTCTAATATACTAGGAACAATGCCTGCAGACAGAGAAATATCGGAGACCATCCTTATGGATTGCTTATATTACTGATTTCACTCTTGTAATCTCATCTATTTATTATAGGCCATGATACCCCCAACGTTGTTCAACTTTGCTATATGGACTCACCTTCGTCGTCCCTAGCTTTTGTATGGTAGATGATTTAGCCTCAAGACCTTCTGTATTATTGCCGTCTGCAAACATGAAGATATTTAAGTTATCCCTTATTGGTAAAACAGAAAATAGCTCAGCAGAGTTTTTAACTAAATCAGCCTTATGATTCATCCGTCACGCCTAGAAAGAACGTGTCAAAATGTTACCTCTCCGGATCGTGCTATGTCATTATATAAAAAATTTTTAGGAGGGAATGTTTCACTAATGTTGTTGCTATAGGATGAAGGTAGGCATAACTCTTCCACAAGTAGGAGAAGTGGCGACAAGAGAAAATGTAATTGAATTGGCAAAGGCAGCTGAGGCAGAAGAAGTTGACTCCTTATGGGTTTTAGACAGGCTTCTATGGCCATTGAAGCCGCAGACGCCATATAGGGGAACCACAGATGGGACCCTTCCGGTAAGTGCCCAGCATGTATTCGATCCAGTAGAGCTGCTTACATTTGCAGCTGCTAATACAGAGATAATTGCACTCGGAACATCTGTTATTGATATTCTATTTCATAACCCTGTAATATTGGCAAGGCGATTTGCAACTCTCGATGTTTTGTCACAAGGAAGAGCTATTTGTGGACTTGGTATTGGTTGGTCAAGAGATGAATATCAAGCTTGCAATATTCCATTTAAGTATAGAGGTAAGAGAGCTATTGAATTTGTCGAGGTGCTAAAAAGGACATGGATGGATGATGTTGTTCAGTTTAAAGGGGAGTTCTATAATGTTCCAGCATCAAAAATAGGACCAAAACCTATACAGAAACCATATCCTCCAATTTATCTGGGAGGCTGGAGCTCTAAAACATTTCCAAGAATGATAAAAAACCAAGCCAACGGTTGGCTGGCATCAATGGGAGTTGGAATTGCATCTTTAGATTATCTACATAATAACATAAGAATACTAAAAGAAGAAGCTACTAGAGCAAATAAAAACAACAACAACTTTAGAGTTTTTGTTTTAGCTTATCCCCAATCCGATTCTAAGTATTCAAAATCAGGAGAAAGGATTCCGTTGAATGGGACTATTGATCAAATAGGCAGTGATATGCAAAAGATTAAAGAAATGGGAGTTGATCATATCATATTGTGCTATCTCTTTTCTAAGGAAAATAAAGATCCAAAGAAAACGGTTAGCCTAACAAAACAGCTTTCTGACTTTGCCAGATAATAAATACTATATACACGTATATTTTGAGTCACTATCGAATGTAATTCAGTGTCCTTAGCCGTATAGCCTATGATGGCCTAATTGCCGCATATAGTCGCATCATTAAGGCCATATTATAGCTAAAACTGAACGCAAGGCGTCACAAATGTGCTAAAAAATCTTGGTAATGAAGGCTGATACTTCGGACGCTAGAGGATCCCTATAGTTTACAGAATGTGGGGAAGTAACGAAAATCAAGTGTTAGACGCGATACTAAAATACATTAAAAATACATAACTAATTGATAAAGCAAAATCAATTCTAAGTTAATTAATTTAGCATCTAAAATGGTACAAGCAATATGAGACAGTAATTCTGAAGTGCTTTCCTTAATAAGTGACCATCCAATGCCCTTATCTTTTCTATCATGAGTACTTGTCCACGATCGTTTACGATCTTTTGTGTTTGTTCTTGTGTATGTTTTTGGAAATCATATCTATGATATATACAAAAACGCATTAGGTTTAGATAAAATTGGGATGGCGTTGACTACTGACATGGCAGCATCAGCAAATACTCAATGACATAAAGCGGTTTGACATTATTCAAGAGCATATCTGATTTAGCAATTCGTAGAGTAAGATTTTCTACATGAATATTACAACTAGTGAAATCTGTAATAAAATATGAAGAAGTCTCATTTTCGGCCTGACAGACTTAATTGCCAAGGCATCATCTGTTTTCTTGCTTATTCTTAAAATAAATACCAATGCAGCTATGCAACTGCCAATGGTAAGGTATATTCCTAATGGATTGATGAACATGATTCTATAAGTATTGCTGCTGACACCGAGATCATCATGATAATAATAAGTTAGCGACAATGTCATGGCTAGTATCATTATAGGCATCGACAACATGACCATAATTGTTGATCTTATTCCAAGAACTATTGGAAATGTACATCTACCAACCGCTCTATCTCCTTTCAAATCTCCAATGTCTCCAAGAGGTCCTAAAATAAAAAAGAAAGTAAAAAAGAACAATGCAGCGTAAATGATTGGTAGAAGAGATGCGAAGAAGAAGGTATTGTTATCATAACTAGGATGAACTGTAGTTGTTATAGCTGCAACTCCTCCTAACAAAGATAACAAACCTGCCCCTGTTGCAGTTACCACTGTCTTTAGAGGAAATTTATGTTTTAGATTTAATTTTGGATGTGAGTAGGCAATGCCTAATGTAATAAATAGCACTGAAATACATACGGTATACAGGCCCATAGAAGATACAAGCAATAATGCAGTTCCATTTAAAGCAGATACTATGATAATAAGTTGTTTCCTTGTAGATTTTCCCGTTACAGATGGTCTATTTGTTTTGTTTATTTTATCGACTTCCATGTCAGCAATGTCATTATAAATATAAGTTGCAAGAGCCATAAAATAACTAGCAATTACTACTTGAATAGAAATACTGTAATTTATCGTAGTGGTATGAGATCCTAGTATTGATGACACCAGGGTAGCGAAAGCAAATATGTATACATTTGATCGTGCTTTTACATAATAGATAAAAGCCCTCAGGTATTGAATTAGAGTGTCACTATTGCTGTTTAATTGGTGTTTATGAAATTTGATTTTTGAGTTTGTTTTCGCTCGTTTATAGCTACGGATCCGTTCTTCAATCACATCCATGTAAGATTTTTCTATTTTTTCGCCATTTCTGGAAACTTTTTGACGAAAGTGCATATAATGCATAAAATATGTATATACTTGCCATTAGTAAAAACTTTTTTTCGCCATTTCTGGAAACTTTTTGACTAAAGTGCATATTATAGTAGCCAAGTTTTCAGTGTATGTCTAAACTGTTCTTCAAAATGTCAAGGTAAAGTTTTCCATTATACTTTTGACTTTAATTCGCAAACAAAACTTAGTGCATTTGTGATCGATAGTTACTTCCAGAAATATTGTCACGATAAATGAAAAGACCATGCTGAAGGGAGGGGAATTGCGGTGTTTGCAATGATGATTGATTTGTTCGATACATTTGGTACTTTCTTGATAACTATGCGATCAAGCATTAACAGATTTTATCTGCCTGGTTATGATAATGGTCAACTGAGTCAATTGTCGGCCGAACCTTACTTATTTTCTTTATTACTTCTATGGCTTTCTGCCACACGTGTTTTTCGAATTCGTAAGCCACCATAGAGAAAATTAATATCGATATTTGTACGATGTTTGTATTACGTCAATAAACAAATATAAAATGCCCACTACACGATGCTTTTGTTGAATGGATCGCATTAAGCGAATATCAAATGAACTTTTGGAGAAGTATCCAGACAAATTCAGCACCGATTTTGCCGAGAATAAGGAAGCACTAAAACAAATAGCGGTTGTTAGATCTAAATTACTAAGAAATAAAATAGCAGGGTATATAACGTCATATCTCCACCGGCAAGCAGTGGAAAAAGAGATGGCTGTAACCTCGGAAGGCGAAGAGACTACTGAATCAGAGTTACTGGAAGAAGGATAAGAGCACAAGTTGATAGACATAAAATTATTAGGTGGTATTAGAAAGGCAGCGGGTAGGTCAAACTTAGTTTTAGATAAACATATTGCCTCAATATCCGAGATTTTGGGATTCTTAAGACAAAATGTTATAGACCCTAATAATTTTGATGCCGATAATATTTTAGTGACAATAAATGGTGCTGATTCTTCAATGTTGTCTCATGAGGAGAATATTGTAAAATCCGGAGACACTGTAAAAATTGTAACGATTGTCCATGGCGGGTAGGGTAGACGAATGCGAGTTAGAACATTGAGTCCCAACTAAATTGTATTTATTTTGTAATATGTAGTAATTCTAACTGCATAAGTATGTTAAGGCAAATTATCGAGCAAGCTGTTTATAACTTTGCGGAAACTTAACTTATAGCGGCTGCCTATATACTCTTGACTTCAGAAAGTTCCTGTATTCTTATATTGGATTTATATCAAAAATATCGTACAGCCAGTTCTTTTCTAATCTTACGTGCATATATCGTCTCACTAGGTTTTTCAAAATAGAGAGCATATGATAGATTTATAAAAAGCCTAACTACATCATTGCTTGATATGCATATACAATATGAATTAGTCCTATAAAATTGAATCCATATAATGAAAAGTGAGAGACAATTCTACAAATTAGGTACTACGTTTGTATTAATTATTGGTACTAAGGCAATTGAAGCAAAGGATACAGGCGTGATCGTTGACGATTTGCGTGGTATATCGGGTCAGGTTTCAGTGCAAGCTATTGATGCGAATATCATCTATGGCATTGAGCATTTAATTGAAGTCATGAAAGTAACCTTGGAATCCAAAAGAAGAAGAATTATGATCGCAAAAAATCCTGAAATAGATCTTTTGCTAAGACTATCCTACACCAACCAGATATCAGCCGGCCTGAAGTATGGCGGTATCAAAAGTGATTTTAACTGTTGCTTTGTTATCTTTGCTGAAGACAAGAACGAAGTGTTTAAGGTTAATCAGCATATCAATAGGTCCTTTGATGTAGACCAATCTGTTTTGAAGCCCAATGATGAAAAGAGAATGATGATCTCATCCAAAATAGGTCTTAAGTATCGATCAGCTTTGTTCAATGGCGATGATGCTTCTACCTTCATGAGATTTATCTGTGAAAAATCATGCCTTATCACACCATAGTATCGTTGTAACCAAAATTGCCGTTAGTACGATTTACTACTGTTTCGCTTTTCTATTACTGATCTAAAAATTTGGTTGGGCCTTAATATTGAAACCCCAGCAAAAGCCCCAATAATTTCGACAAGTACAATCCAATCTGGATTTTTCAATTTAACTCTATTGTCAATTTTACTTGCGAGTGTCGCAATTATATCGGCAGGGGTCAAAACTGTATGCCTTTTTTCTACTGTTATTCTAAATGTATCCTGAGGATGCATTTTTGGTGTAAGGATTTTTACGGCAATAGCTATATCCTCAAGTTTGGTACGCACCATCAATTCTATTGGTATTAGTCTTAGGATATAACGAACCTGCCAAGGTTCATTTTTTACCAATCGCCGCAATGAATCTATGACTTGAAAAAGACCAAGGTTGGTATATGCAACCACGATACCATTGATATTTGTAATTTCTGCATCTGGCTGATGGTCTCCTAGTAATTCAAGAAGTCCTAATAGTTCTTCTTGTGCGTCCTCTTCTCCATATTTGAAGGTAGAAGCTATTATATTGAATTTGATTGCTGTCATGAAGGTATAATTATAATTACGGGCCTATTATAGGAAGCACTTTGCGAAGTTGTTCTGATTTTATTGCTCCTTCTCTAATAATCTTCGGAGCAACAGGATCAACTATATCGATTATGGTGGATTCCATTCCTTTATTAACTGTTCCTCCATCGAGAAGTGCATCAAAATGGTGTAAAGAAGATGACATAACTTCTAAGGCACTCAGAGGTGGCTTTTGGCCTGAAGTATTGGCACTCGTACCTGCTAGATATTTACAATGTTTCAGCAATTGCAGAATACAGTTATTATTTGGGATTCGAACTCCAATACTCCTTTTTCCGGCAGTCAAATGAGTTGAAATATTGTTATCTTTGAGGGGAGATACAATGGTAAGTGCGCCCGGCCAATACTTCCTGGCTAGCAGCTTTCCTATTTTGCCAAGTAACACAATTTTCTCAACATCCTCTAGCCTTCCGGCCAAGATAGGCAGTGGTTTTCTTCTATTCCTAGCCTTTATCTTAAAAATCCTTTGAACTGAAACGTCATTGTATGGATCACAGCCTATTCCATAAATTGTATCAGTAGGATAGACAACTATTCCTCCAGAACTTACTACTGACGCACATTTGTATATGTCTGCATTATTATTGCAATAGTACGTTATGCTCGGCTTTGTTTTTGCATTGGTTTTGGTTTGCATTACATTACATCTTCCTCCACATCATAATTGGCAAGGTACTTCTGTGCATTTCATATTTGTTAGCAAACCTGCTCCGAATAAAAGTAAGGCTGCTACAAAATAATTGTAGTAAGCGACAAGGATGTCCTATAAGAGTTGCATTTAATGCATAGAATGCATTATTTACTATTAAGGACCATGAAATGCCTGTAAAGCTGCTCATGCTAGAGACGTAGAAGGCTATTTGTATCGACTGTTGCAACTGCCAAAATTATGATAAATCATCTGTATAATAGGATTTCATTTTATAATGACAAGAATATCAGATTCAGAAGACTATTGTAAAAAGTCAAGATGTCAGCTCAAATTTGTCATCAGATGAGAAAACCCATATGACTAGAGCACTTTAATTTTGAATATTTATCAAATCCGTGGTCTCGTTCTTAAAAAAGTCATTGTCAAAATAGTGATTGCAGAGGCAGCAAATCCTCCATATGCCAAGTTGTTCTGGTACGGTAATATTATTGCAGATCCAATGAATAATGCAGATGCAAATATGATTCCTCCAAAAAAATTGTAACTCCTCTGTTGTCTACTTTGATGCTGTTGTTGTGTTTCCAGATATGTTTTGAGTAAAGGCGCAACGCTGAGTGATGCCTCAATGCCCTTAGCAAATCGTTTGAATGACACTCTTATTTCCTCGACATAAGCCTCTTTTAATAGTCCTTCTTCTTCAAGCAAATTCTTAAGAACCTTCACAAAGTGAAATCTCACTCGATGATGATGGTAAATTCCTTCTATGATCGAGGTCATGCGCATGTACAATGCGAGGTTCTTCGGCAGCCGAAATGGAAATTTAGCCATCGTTTTATTAGAAAGGTCCATCAAAGCTTTTACTTCCATCTTATCGACTTGCTTACCGTACATAGATTGGATGCTTAGGTCAATTCCTTTCTCTACGACATAACGATTCAGACCGGGTTCTAATGTACCAAGTTCAATTAAGACGTCAACTGTTCTTGAAGGGTCTTTCTCTATCAGCCCAAGGTAAAGCCTGACCAACCTAACTCGAGTTTCATTATCCAGCCTTCCTACCATACCATAATCGTACAGAATTATCGTTCCATCATCATCCACCGATATGTTGCCCGGGTGGGGATCTGCGTGAAAAATACTGTGACGCAATAACATTTTAAAAAATATATGATGTATGCTAATCACAAGTTCCTCTCGATTAATGCCCTTCGCATCCAGACTGGCTATATCTGTGATCTTTGTTCCGGGGACATATTCTAGCGTAAGAACGTGTTTGGATGTTCGATCTAAAAACACATTGGGTATACGTATCTTACGATCATTTCTAAGATTGCGCTTAATAGCAATCAAATTTTCTGCTTCAACCCTATAATCCATTTCCTCGTGGATAGTTTCAATGAATTGTGAAAGCATACCCTCTGCTGAGAATCGTAGATTGGGATCTATAAAACGAGTACCAAGCGGTAGAATTTTTTTTAATATATAGATATCTTTTTCGATAACATCTTCTATGTTTGGTCTACTTACCTTTACGATGACTTGCGTGCCATTATATTTTGCACGATATACTTGACCAAGGCTTGCCCCAGAGATGGCTGATGTATCGAAAGTTTCAAACATACTGTCGATTTTTCCAAGCTCATTTTCAATAATGGGTCTTACTTTTACGAATTGGTCAGGAGGGACGTTGTCTTGAAGCCTTGCAAGTACTTCTAAATATGGCATTGGCAAAATATCGGCACGTGTAGAAAGCCACTGCCCCAATTTTATATAGGACGGACCGAGCGCAATGAAGGTTTTAAGCAGCTTCTCTGCATGCTTTTTGTATCTGTTTATGTCGACGTTTTTTCCCTCCCGTCTAACCCATTCGCGTCTATCTTTTCTAAAACTGATTATACATGGTAAAAGCATAATGACGACTTTTAAAATACTTATCTTTGAGCGAGATTTATACCCATTCGCGTTTTTTTTGTCGGGTATACCGCCTATAGGTATTTTTTGTCGCCCTCTTCGTATCTGCTCTGAAGGTTTCAAATGGATTCTGTACACTCGATCCTCTTTATTATTCCCTTAACAATAATGCCCACGAAATATGACGCGGAACCTGCTATTGAATCTGCAGTGCAACCCGCGAATATTTCATTATTCGATTGATATCGACTCTTTTTAACGATATTTTTGTTATTGTTATGTATGATGCTAGCCACACGTGTTCCGACAGAAATTGCAGCTAAAATAGCCACCAAATATTGTGGAGCGTCAAACAAGAGGTGCCCTAAAGCATCCTTTTTTGGATCGATTTTATCCACATGGGCAGTATAATATTCATTATATTCCCGAACGTGAAGATTGCCAAGACGAAACTGCCTAGTGGCACCCTTTCTGTCGCCAAGCTGAGTCTCTTCGTAATCTATTATAGGTCTGACTGATTTAGGTATCACTATATCATTTTCATCGCTAACAAAATGCTGCACATGGTTCAGATGGTAAATTAACATATAAAATTAACTCGATTTTTCGATAGTGGATGTCTCATTGCTTGGAGTTTATCATATCTATTTACCATAAGCTCGATCTAATGAGCCCCAGCATTCTAGCGGTAAAGAAGGTGATAAGATTATACAAGCAATTTATAATAACTATATGTATATATCACAGCGAATATGTAATGGGCTCACGTTAAAGAAATATACCTAATCTCGGAGCAACGTGTTATGTTTAGATAATATGTCAGCCGTTATGATATTGCAAAGGAAAAAGAAGTTTTGGCCACCGAAAGAATACGACTTTTGTCGACTAACAAGATTTACGAAGGCAACATCTCGGTCAGAATAGATAGATATGAGCTCAATAACAAGGTGATCGAAAAGGAAATTATCGAACATTCACCTTCTGTGGGTTTGGTCCCAATCCTGCGAGGGAGACGTGTGCTTTTTGTAGCACAATATCGTCATGCCGCTAATAAATATACATTAGAAATCCCCGCAGGTAAAATAGAAAAAGGCGAGACTCCAAAAGAGGCGGCGCTTAGAGAAATGCACGAAGAAATAGGATACGTAGGAAAATTACTTCCCATATTGAGATGGTATCTATCTCCAGGATATAACACAGAGCTAATGTATGTATTTGTTGCAACACATCTAAGGAAAGTAAAAGACTTGAGAACGCATAGAGATGACGATGAAGAGAATATCACCGTGCGGTCCATGAAGCTGACGACAGCTATAAGGAAATGCATTGCTGGAGGAATTGAAGATTGTAAGACCGTTGCTGCGCTGCTTGCTTACGCAAAAATGTCCAAAATGACACAGACTATTTCGCCCCACTGAATATAAAATAAAGTATACTTGATATATATACGCGTCGTTGTAAGCAAAGGGGGTTCAGCTTGGTGGTAATGCGGTTCCCCGTGGGGTAACAACTTATAATAAATTTGTTATATTTTTCCGGCACTTAGCTGCTTTTCAAAATGGAATCGCTAAGATCCTCTCTACATCAAAGTTATCGGAGCAGAAAAATAAATTATCTTGTTATTTGTGAATTTTGGTAATCGACATGCGAGAATTTGTCTCGTTATAATGCTTCTGTTTCTGCCACCACCAATCTTGTATACTTTTCAAAGAAGGCATAGCCGTAATTTATTCACAGTGATTCAGTCATTCTCATTGTATAGTTTGCTAATTACGCCTGCCAGTTTGATATCGTAATTGCTTATGCCACCGATATCATGTGTTACCAAGTCAATGCTAAGCTTGCTATATACATTAAACCATTCTGGATGGTGATTCATCTTTTCAGCCTCCATAGCCACTTTTGTCAAAAGTGCGGTTAAGTTTACCATTCACGACCTTCCATACTTCTAGGTTCTTAACTTGATGCTTAATTTCTTGATCAGATAGTTTTTGATAGCTACCGCCTGTCGTAGTGCCATTATCCATATCTACTAATATATTTTCGAACTGTCAATTAAGATAAGCATCAAGAATACAGTCAGCTATTGCAAATCTCTTAAATAAAATATGACAATCT
>Ga0075425_100009338_pt1 | contig 10435 bp, 10 predicted proteins | sample SoiMethybrSBSTD4_FD_75300 | JGI IMG/M metagenome (GOLD analysis project Ga0075425, IMG submission 75300) | Bulk soil microbial communities from a Populus tree surrounding site in Tennessee, USA - Soil MetaG P. TD hybrid SBSTD4 | ecosystem: Environmental > Terrestrial > Soil > Tree plantation...
GCGTCGCCATTCGTGCGCCGCGGTCGGCCCAGCCGGTTGTGGGTCAAATACGCGCCGAGGACCGCGCGTGAGGCCGGCCGCCTCGCGCCCATTCTCGAGATGGCGGTGCGACACGTCGTCAGTCTGTAACGCAAAATGCAAAATGCAAAATGCAAAATGCAAAATGCAAAGTACAAAAGTCAAAATGCAAAATGCAAAGTGCAAGAGTCAAAATGCATTCGCGACGTATTCCAAACAGTGTTTGCATTTTGAATTTTGAATTTTGAATTCCATGCGCACCCGCTACGGCATATCGCCGTGGATCGATCTCTTTCCGGCGTCCCGCGTTCCAGACTATCCGCGCTTACGCGGCTCACAGACCGCGGATGTCGTCATCGTCGGAGGCGGCATGACCGGATGCGCGACAGCCTACGCGTGCGCGGTTGCAGGCATTCGGGCGATCGTTGTGGAGGCCGATCGTGCAGGGCGGGGAAGCGCCGGCCGCAGTGCCGGACTGCTGCTCCCCGAACCAGGCCCCGCGTTCCGCGACATCGAGCAGGCGCACGGTTTACGCGCCGCGCGCACGGCGTTTGAGAGCTGGCGCCGCGCGTCGCTCGATGGTGCCGCACTTCTGCGCCGGCTCAATATCAAGTGCGGACTCGAGGCTGTCGTTCCTGTCATCGTCTCGGCCCGCGACGACGACAAGAAGCTGCGGCGCGAGTTCGAGGCGCGATCGAAGGCCGGAGTTGGTGGCGCCTGGCTGACGCGAAAGCTGCTTGCCAACCTGGCGATTCCCGAAGCGCCGGTGGCGATCCGCATGCGCGATGCGTTCACTGTCGATCCATATCGCGCGGCTATCGGATTATCCGCGGCTGCCCGGTCACGAGGCGCGATCATCTTCGAGCGCTCGCGCGTGAAGACGGTCAAGGTTGCGCGCAGGCATGTGGACGTAATCGCGGAGGGCGGACAGATTCGCGCATCGACCGTGATCGTCGCAACGGGCAGCGCGACCCTGGAGTTCCGTCAGCTTCGCCGGCACTTCAAACGACGGGAGTCGTATCTCGTGCTCACCGAGCCGCTGCCCGCAGCGATACGCAGGCAGATCGGCAACGGCGGCACGACGTTCAGCGACACGCGAGAGCCGCATCGACGGGTCCGGTGGACGGCGGACGATCGCATTCTCGTCGGCGGCGCGACACAGGACGAAACCGCCGAACGAAAGCGCCCGGCCGTTCTCATCCAGCGCACCGGCCAGCTGATGTACGAGCTGCTGACCATGTTCCCGGTGATCTCCGGGTTGATGCCGGAGTACGGATGGGAGTTGATTTCGGGAGAGACCGCCGACGGCCTGATGTACATCGGCCCCCATCGCAATTACCCGCGGCATCTCTTCGCGCTCGGCGGCGGTGGCGACTCCATCACGGGTGCGTTTCTCGCCGCGCGCCTTCTCGTTCGCGCTCTGCAGGACGCAGCCGAAAAAGACGACGCCGTGTGGAGCTTCACGCGCTGAATGGAGCAAGTCGACCTGCTCGTGTTCGGTCCTCATCCTGATGATCTCGAGATCGGGATCGGGGGAACGGTGGCGAAACACGCAGCGATGGGGCTGCGCGTCGGACTGTGTGACCTCACGGCCGGCGAGATGGGAAGCAACGGCACGGTCGAGCAACGGCTTGCCGAAGCGGAAGACGCGCGCAAGGTGCTCGGCGCGATCTGGAGAACAAATTTGCGCTGGCCCGATCGAGCAATCGGTTCGACCGCCGATCACGCTGTCGCGGCCACCGAATTGATTCGCCGCGTTCGCCCGAAGGCGATCGCCCTTCCCTACTGGTCGGACCGCCATCCCGATCACGTCGCGGCCAGCCACGTGCTCACCGACGCGATTTTCAACGCGGGCCTGCGCAGGTTTCGGGCCCAGGGGGAACCGTGGAAGCCGGAGATGACGTCCTATTACTTCATCAACGAATCCACGCAGCCCTCATTTGTCGTTGACGTGAGCGAACAATACGGCATCAAACGCCGCGCTCTCGCATGCCACAAAAGTCAGTTCCAGCCGCCGGCAGCGGACGCAGTGCACACGCGCCTCACCTCGCCCCGCTTCATGACCCTGATCGAGAGCCGGGACGCGCAATTCGGCGTCCTTGCCGGCGTCGACTTCGCGGAAGGGTTCGTCATTCGCGAGCCTGTGCTCCGGCCGCACTTGCTTCGCGAATGGCGGGCGGAAAGCGACCGGCCCTCTCCCGACAAGAGCCGGTCGTGAACATCGGAATCATCTGCTACGCCTCGGTCGGCGGCAGCGGCATCGTTGCCACCGAACTTGGCAAGGCGCTCGCGCAGCGCGGCCATCAGGTACATGTCATCAGCACGGAAATGCCCTTCCGTCTCGGCGAGTTCCAGGCAGGTCTCTCGTTTCATCAGGTGCTGACCCCAACCTATCCGCTCTTCCGCGAGCCGCAATATCTCCTGTCGCTCTCGAACAAAGTCGTGCAGGTTGCGCGCGAGTTCAGTCTCGACGTCATCCATGCGCACTATGCGATACCGCATGCGACTGCGGCGTTCCTCTCCCGTCAGGTTGTCGGTGCGCACGGCGGCAAGGCGCCGCGTGTCGTCACGACGCTCCATGGAACCGACATCACGCTGGTCGGCAGTGATCCGTCGTATTCGGAGATCGTCGCGTTTTCGATCGACCAGTCCGATCGCGTGACCGCAGTCTCCAGAAGTCTTCGCAGCTCGACCTACGAGCAGCTTGGCGTGAAGCGCGAAATCGAGGTGATCCCGAATTTCCTCGACTGCGGCATTCATCGCCGGCAGAACGTCGGCGATTTGCGCAAACGGTTTGTCGGCGACGATCGCGACGCGAAGATTGTCATTCACGTCTCGAACTTCAGGCCGGTGAAGCGGATCGACGCCGTCATGGCCGTCTTCGATCGCATCCGCAGGAAGATGCCGTCGCGGCTGCTGCTCGTTGGCGACGGGCCGGAGCTGGCAACAGCGTACAGACTCGCGCGCGAGTTCGGCATCGCCCGCCTCGTGCATTCACTGGGCGCGCAGGAAGAAGTGGTGCCGCTCCTGTCGATTGCGGACCTGTTCCTGCTGCCGTCCGCGCAGGAGAGCTTCGGACTGGCGGCCCTCGAAGCGATGGCGTGCGAAGTGCCGGTCGTGGCCTCGCGCGTCGGCGGTCTTCCCGAGGTGATCGAGCATGGCATCAGCGGGTTCCTGCATCCGCTGGACGCACTCGATGAGATGGCGGAAAGCGGCGTAGCGGTGCTGACCGACCCGGCCCTGCATCGTACGATTGCCGCCGGCGCCGTCGCTCGCGTGCGCAACGAGTTCTGCGCGGAAAAGATCGTCCCGATGTACGAGCGCTGCTACGAAGCCGTAGTTAGCGGTTAGTAGTTGGTAGTTGGAACGAGCTGCCAACCACCAACCACTAACTAAAAGGCACCAGCTTCTTGAACGTCGCCAGCACCCAGCGGTAACCATCGGGGTCGGTGACGGTGGCCGTACGATCGCCCCACGGACGATCTTCCGCCTCCGATACGCCCGCTCCCGCTGCCCGCGCTTTCGTCAGCGCCTTATCCACGTCGCCGACATAGGTGTAGAGCGCCGCCGCGCCGCCGCTGGCGCTCGTGACGTCGCCCTTCGGAATCAGCATCACGACCGAATCGCCGTGCCGCATTTCGGCGTACCGCGGTTGCCCGTCGGTGCCGGGCAGCACGACACCGCGCGTAAAGCCGAACGCCGTCTCGAGGAATTCCATCGAAGCCTTGACGTTTGCGACCGTGAGATACGTGTTGACCGCCTGCATCTCGGGCGCAAGACCGCTGCCCGCGCGCGCGGGCCCGGGCGCCGGCGCTTCAATTTTCTTGCTCGACGCACGCCTGCCGGTGCGTCGTCTGGTGGGAGGCATCGACGGGCTATATTCTGTGCGATATGGCCCCGTTCGCGACGGCGAAATCAGAAGATCGGGTCGACGTCCTCGTCGTCGGTGCCGGCCCCGCAGGCTCCGCGGCGGCCATCGCGCTTGCGAAGATCGGCTACGACGTGCTGATGGTCGATCGATGCGCCTTCCCGCGTGACAAGGTGTGCGGCGACGCGCTCATCCCCGATGCACTGACCGCGCTCGATCGGCTGGGGCTCAAGCAAGCGGTGCTTCGCCGCAGTCGCGTTCTCCGCGGAGTGCTGGTGTATGCGCCGGACGGCCGATCCGTCCCGGTTCGCGGCGAATGCGCGTGTCTCCCTCGCCGCGTGTTCGACGAGCTCTTACGCGCCGAAGCCGTCAATGCGGGCGCGCGGTTCTGGCCAGGCTGCAACGTCGCGAACGTCCTTATCGACAACGACACCGTCGTCGGCGCCGATGTCGGAGCATTACGGGTGCGCGCGAAGGTAACGCTGCTGGCCACTGGTGCCGCCGCCGGGCCGCTCAAACGCTTCGGCGTCTGTTATCGCACTGCGCCAAGCGCAACCGCGGCGCGAGTTTACGTACGGACGGATGAACAATTCGCACGCGACTTCAGCCACCTCTGCATTTCGTACGACGCGGCGATTTGCCCGGGCTACGGATGGATCTTTCCGGGACCCGACGCGACGTTCAACGTCGGCGTCGGCTACTACTACGACGGGAAGAGGCCGCCGGAAACGAGCGTCCGCAAGCTGCTTGGACGCTTCGTCCGGACCTTTGCGCCAGCCGCCGACGTCCTGCGCCACGCCGTCAGCGTGACGGAGCTGAAAGGCGCGCCGCTGCGCACCGCCTTATGCGGATCCGCCCTGTCGCGCCCGGGATTGCTGGTTCTGGGAGAGGCGGCGGGTCTCACGTATTCCTTCAGCGGCGAGGGTATAGGCAAGGCGCTCGAGAGCGGCATTCTTGCTGCCGGCGTGGTGGTCGAGTGCGGACAACGTACCGAAGACTCGGCGAAGGTCGTTGCCGACACGTATGCAAACCGGATCCGGGAACGCTTCGAGTCGCGGTTCCGGGCCTATAAGACGGCGCAGGACTGGCTCTCCAGACCCGCATTTGCGAATCTGCTGGCTCGCCGGGCCAGCAAAAGCCGCTTCGTTCAGCGAGAGCTTTCCGGCCTGTTCCTTGAAACCACAGACCCCCGCCGCTTGTTCTCCGCCAGGGGAATATTGCGGTCGCTGGTGTCCTGAGGCAACGCCAGCCGCGGTTTTTCAGTCAGAACACTTACGACCTATTCATGCGGCCGCACGCGGCCGCGTGCAAATTCGTGATCGTGCGTCCCAAAAACGCGATCACGGGGCCTTGCGGCGTCGGGTAAGCTCAAAGGTTCCAGGAGACAGCCAATGCAATCGGGGAATCCGCTTCTTGACCACCTCTTGCGGCGCGCCGGGTTCGGCGCCAGCGCGGCCGACCTGCAGGCCTTTTCGGGCCTGTCATATTCGGCCGCGGTGGATTACTTCGTCGACTTCGAGAAACAGCCCGACGATGTGGATTCGAAGATCGGACTGCCGGATTACGTGAGCGTCACCACGCGGGGGCCATTTTCGCCGAGCACGAACATCGAGGACGCGCGGCAGCGCTGGTTGTTCCGGATGGTGCACACGCGGCGTCCGCTCCAGGAGAAGATGGCGCTCTTCTGGCACAACCACTTCGGCGTCGGTTATTCGAAGGTCGCGGGTGCCGTCGGCGCGCTCGTTGGCACGAAGATGATGGCCAACGTGGCGGGCGAGACGCCGGGGCCGCAGGGACACTACGAGCTGCTTCGCCAGATGGCCGTCAGCAAGTTCCGCGACTTGCTGATCGCCGTCGCGCAGGATCCTGCGATGCTCGTGTTCCTCGATGGCCGCACGAACACGAAAGCAAAGCCGCAGGAAAATTTCGGCCGCGAGGTGATGGAGCTCTTCACGTGGGGGCTCGGCCACTATACGGAGAATGACGTCTACGCGGCGGCGAGGGTATTCACAGGCTGGAACCTGCGCAACGTGCCGGGTGCCAACGGCAACGATCCCGCCGCATATCAGGAGTTCATCTACAACGCCGCGCAGCACGACACAACCGCGAAGACGTTGACGTTCTCCGTCGCCGGGTCGAACACGATTCCGGTGCGCACGGCGGCCGCAGGCATTCAGGACGGCATCGATCTGATCACCACGCTGGCGAACCATCCTGAAACCGCCCGCCGGCTGGCGAGAAAGTTGTGGAACTTTTTCGTCTCCGACCTCGATGCACCCGACCCGGCGTTTGTCGAAGCGGTTGCGGACGTCTACGTCCGTGCCGACACCGACATGCGCGCGGTGCTTCGCTACATCCTTACGTCGCGCTGGTTCACGAACCCCGGCAACTTCAACGCACGCTACGCATGGCCGGCCGAGTTCGTGGTGCGAACGATCAAGGAGATGGGGTGGACGGGATTTTCGGTGGACTCGGCGCGCGTGCCGCTGACGAACATGGGCCAGACGCTGTTCGAGCCGCCGAATGTGGCCGGATGGCAGCTTGGACGCGCCTGGTTCGGCACGGGCGCAATGTTGGCGCGAATGAATTTCGCGGCGACGCTCGCATCGAATCAGAAGTTCAATCTGGCGCGCTCGTTCAGCGCCACCGAGCGCGCGCAGGCGGATCGCGTGCTCAACGGCATGCTGCAACGGCTGGCTGCCGCTCCATTTGCGGCAAACGAAACCACGGAGTTGCTCGCCTACCTGAATGCCGGCGGAGCCTGGACTGGATCCGACGCGCAGATGAACGCGAAGGCGCCCGGCCTGGCGCGGCTCATCGCCGGGTCCGGCGAGTATCAGTTCGTCTGAGGTAGGACATGGCAACCAAAGTCACTCGGCGCGAGTTCATTCGTGACGGCGTGGCGGCCTTCACGCTCAGCTTTGCAGCGCCCGCGTTCCTCGTGGACATCGCGCGCGCGCAGGGGGCCGTCTCGCGCAACCTCGTGGTCATCTACCTCGCCGGTGGCAACGACGCGCTGAGCACAATCGTTCCCTACAACGATCCGTTCTATTACAGCCGCCGTCCCGCGATTGCTGTTCCTGCGGCGCAGGTGCTGCAGATCGGAACGGATGGATCAGGCAAAGCGCTGGGTCTGCACCCACGGCTCACCGGCCTGCAGACGATCTTCAACCAGGGCAAGCTCGCGATCATTCAGCGCGCGGGATACCAGAACTCGAGCCGGTCGCATTTTCAGGGGACCGACATCTGGGGCACCGCCGATCCGGCAAGTTCGGCGGGCACCGGGTGGCTCGGGCGCTACCTTGATTCGCTGCCCTCGCCCATCGATCCGCTTGCTGCGTGGAATACATCGGGCGCTACATATCGAGCGCTGACCGGCAACAGCATCTCCGTGCCGTCGATCACGGATCCGCGCAACTACAGCTTCGCGAGCCCGAACACCGGCGCCGAGGCGATCAACGAACGGAACGCCGCCATCCGCCTCGCGTCGTTGGCTGGACCCGAGCGGCCGAATCTCGCATTCGTCAACACGAGCGCGATGGAGGCGTTCGCCACGCTCGACCGCGTTGGCTCGGTCGTCAGTTACCAGTCGACAGTGACGTACCCCAACAACGGTTTCGCGCAGGCGCTGAGGACGGTGGCCGGCTCGATTTCCAAAGGCATCGGGACACGCGTCTACTGGGTGCAGACCGGCGGGTTCGATACGCACTCGGGGCAGGGCAATGCGGGCGGCGGCGGTTACGCAAACCTGATGTCGACGCTCGGCGACGGTATCCTCGCTTTCTATAACGACCTGCAGAACCAGGGACTGCTGAACAGCACGATGATGATTCAGTTCTCCGAGTTCGGCCGCCGCATATCCGAGAACGGCAGCCAGGGAACCGATCATGGCGCCGGCGGCCTGATGATGGCGATTGGCGGCGGCGTTCGCGGCGGCATTTACGGGAGCGCAGCAGACCTGAACCCGCGTCCCGACAATCCGACGCTCGAAAACGCCGGCGGCGACGTTACCTACGAAACGGACTTCCGTTCCGTGTATGCGAAGGTGCTCGACGGCTGGCTGGGAACGAATTCGACCGCCATTCTCGGCGGAGATTTCCGCGCCAACGGACCCGCGTTCATTTAACATCTCGGCATGAGAAAACTGTGGACGGCTGCCGCGGCAGCCGTCTGCCTCGCCACCTTTCTTTCTGCGCAGCCGCGGGCGCAGAAGGACGACAACGACAGCGAGGCGAAGCGCGTGCGCGACGCCGCGATGGTCTTTGACGAAATCATGGCGGCGGAGGACAAGACCATTCCTGCCGCCATCCTGAACAAAGCGACGGGCGTCGCCATCTTCCCCAGCACGATCCAGGCAGGACTCGTTGTGGGCGGCATCCGCGGCCGCGGGGTTATCAGCTCGCGCAGCGCCAGCGGATGGTCGTCACCGGCGTTCCTGACGCTCACGGGCGGCACCTTCGGCCTGCAGATTGGCGGTCAGGCGGCGGACATCGTTCTTGTCATCAACGGCCAGCGCGGCCTCGAGAACCTCGTCAGCAACCAGTTCAAGATTGGCGCTGACGCGGGCCTCGCGGCGGGTCCTGTCGGCCGCAATGCACAGGCGGCGACCGACATCCAGCTGCGCGCGCAAATCCTGAGCTACTCGCGCGCGCGTGGTTTGTTCGCCGGCGTGACGATCAACGGCAGTACCATCCGCCAGGACGTTGACGCCAATCAGCGCTTCTACGGGTCTCGCCTGACGACGAGGCAGATCGTGTTCGAGGGGAAGGCCGGCTCGCCGGATCCGGTGGGCGTCTGGCGCGCGACATTGGCAAAGTACGCCAAATAGCGCAAAGCAATCCGATCGGCTCCGTCGTCCGTAGATCTGGCGGACACATGTGGCTTCTGGCTGCGCTCGCACGGATGCAGCCTGCGGCAGAATCGCAGGCGGAGGACCTCTCGTGCCTCCGGCGCATTGTCTCGGGTGACCAGGCGGCGGCAGCCGGGCTCTACGATCGCCACTCGCGTGCGCTCTATTCCCTGATTCTGCGGATAGTCGGCGACGAGAGCGAAGCCGAAGACGTTCTTCAGGAAGTCTTCACGCAGGCATTCCGCCAGGCGTCCCGTTACGACGCCTCGCGCGGCGCCGTCGCGGCCTGGCTGCTGATGATGGCGCGGTCCAGGGCCATCGACCGGCTTCGTGCGCGGCGAACGCGGTTCGAGAGCCGTACGGGTGAAGGGACGCTCGAGGAGATGCCCGACGTGCAGCCCGACGTCGCTTCCGTGATGCTCAGCGACGAGCAGACGCGCAGCGTCAAGAGAGCGCTCGGCGAGTTGCCGCTGCTGCAGCGGATGGCCATCGAGCTCGCCTATTACGAAGGTCTCAGTCACAGCGAAATCGCGGAACGTCTCGAGCAGCCGCTCGGCACGGTCAAGACGCGCATCCGCCTCGGACTGCTCAAGTTGCGCGACTCTTTGACGGAGGGGCCGGCATGAGCACGCACGACGAGCTGAGGGCAAACGCCGCCGGCTACGTGCTCGGCAGTCTCGACGCGGAGGAGCGCCGCACCTTCGAACCGCATCTCGCGGAATGTGCAGAGTGCCGCGCGGAAGTAGCATCGCTGCGGCCGATTGCCGGCGTTCTGGCGACCGCCGTTCCCCAGGTCACACCTCGCACGGAGCTTCGTGACCGCGTCGTCAGTCAGGCATTCGGCAGTATGACGACGCGTCTTCCGTCTGCGTCGAAAGGTGGGGAGGCGCGCCCCGAGAGGAAGCGGATCCACGCCGGCGTTCCCTCATGGGTCGCGCTTGCTGCCGCGGTCGTTATCGCGATTGGCGCGGCCACTTATGCGGTTCGGGTGCAGCGGCAGATGGGAGCGCTGCAAGCGCGCTTCGATCAGACCCAGGCGACCGCCGCGGTGCTTGCAGCACCGGATCTCGCGCGCATCGATCTACAGGGACAGCCGGTCGCGCCCGATGCGCGGGCCCGTGCGTTGTGGAGCCGCTCGCGCGGCCTCGTTTTCACCGCTGCGAACCTGCCGCCGGCGCCGGCAGGAAAGGCGTATCAGGTGTGGGTCGTGACGGCGCAAATGCCGATCAGCGCGGGTCTGCTCACCACGGATGGAACCGGTGCCGGCACGCAGTACTACGACACGCCGTCCGACATCGCCGCTCCCGTGGCCGTCGCCGTGACGCTCGAACCCTTAGGCGGGGTTCCCTCGCCGACGGGAGAAAAATATCTCGTCGGAATGCCTTAGGGAAACGGGAAGGTCCCCCTTCCCCCTATTCGCTTCCCTTATCCCTTTCGCTCATACATCCACCAGCCAGTTCCCTCCGTAGAGCGAGCAGGAGGTGGTGCGTGAGGAAGATTGCTTCTATTGCGCTGGCGTTTGTGGCCGCCGGCGCCTGCCTTGTTCCACTGCGCGCGTCGAGCCATCGTGAGGCGCCGCTCATCAGCCAGGATCCGCTCGCCGACAACACCGATGTCTATGCGTTTGTCAGCCCGGAACGTCCGGACCGTGTTGTCCTGATCGCCGACTTCATCCCGCTCGAGTTCCCGAGCTCGGGACC
>Ga0075425_100009339_pt1 | contig 10434 bp, 5 predicted proteins | sample SoiMethybrSBSTD4_FD_75300 | JGI IMG/M metagenome (GOLD analysis project Ga0075425, IMG submission 75300) | Bulk soil microbial communities from a Populus tree surrounding site in Tennessee, USA - Soil MetaG P. TD hybrid SBSTD4 | ecosystem: Environmental > Terrestrial > Soil > Tree plantation...
GGAACCGGCGGACGTAAGCCGCGACGCCACGGGCGTGCTGGCCGCGGAATTCGGCGTCTATCCAATTGCCGGCGAGTTGCCCAGCGCCGAAAAGGGCCGCCGCCACTTTGCGGCCATCGCGAGCATCGCCGCCGGCCTCCTGACCGTCTCAATGGCTGCCGCCCTCATCACCCGCCGCGCGCCGGATCCCGTACGTATCGAGGCCAACGGATCGACGGTCATCGCGCGCGCCGCCGACGATGCGGTGCTCTGGACCTACCATCTGCCGGAGCGGCCGGGGGCACAGGTCGACGGTTCGATTCTCGGACGCGTGGAGGTCAACGCCACCGCGCGCGCCGACTTTCACCGGCCCGATGCGGACGTCGTTGCGCTCGCCTCGATTACCAAAGTGGGCAACGCGCCCAACGAGGACATGTTCTTCCGCAACTCGGTGTATTGCCTCTCATCGCAAGGCGTGCTGCGCTGGACGTTCTTCCCGCGGACGCGCCTGACGTTCGGACGACGCGATTTCGGCGACGCGTGGCGGGCCGGCGCGTGGGTGATGCTTCCCGGCGGGACCCCGCGGCTGATGGTGTCGTTTTTCGATCACGTGTGGTGGCCGTCGTTCGTCGCGAGCGTCCGCCCGGACGGCACCGCCGACACGGTGTTCGTCAACTCCGGACACATCAAGGCGCTGGCGCGCGTGCAGTCGCCGTCGCGCGATTTCGTGCTCGCCGGCGGCGTGAACAACGAGTATCGCGCCGCAGCGCTGGCGGTGCTCGATCGCAGCGATCCGCCGTCGACGTCGCCGCAGACGGCGCACGGTCCGTTCGTCTGCGAGACGTGCCCGAGCGGCCGTCCGCGAGCGTACTTCGTCTTCGCACGCCCGGAGGTGTCGGTCGCCACCGGCGTGCCGTACGAGTACGCCGATTCGATCAACGTTCCGCCGAACGCGACCGGCTTCGACGTGTCGGTGACGAACCGATCGACACTCTTCTTCCGCGCCGTCTATCGCTTCTCCAACGACATGACGCCGGTGTCGGTCGCCATGTCCGATGCCTACTGGGAATTCCACCGCGATCTCTGGCGTTCCGGCAAATTGAACCACGCGCCGGAAGACTGCCCCGAACGCACGCGCGGAGTGACCATCCGGATGTGGACCGCGGCGCGCGGCTGGACCGACGTCAACGTTCCTCCAACGTTCGCAGCTCCGGATCCGCAATAGCTCCACGCGAGTCGCGATGATGAAGCGACAGGGCGCCGTCGGTCTCGTGGCGATCGTCCTGATCGTCTCGCCGCTCGCACGGGCGCCGGCCAGCGCACAGTCGAACAACGCCAGAATTGCCGGCGTGATCCGCGACGAAACGACGGCGGTCATCGGCGATGTCGACGTCGACGCGCTCGAGACGGCCTCCGGCCGCTCGTGGACGTCGACCACCAACACCGCCGGCGCGTACGAGCTGCCTGCGATTGCCGCTGGAACGTACCGCGTGACGGCGCGGCGTGCGGGATTCAAAACCGCGCAGACGCCGGCTTTCACTGTGAATGTCGGCCAGACGGTCAGGCTGGACATCACACTGCAGCTCGGCTCGTTCGACGATCACGTCGAAGTGAGCGCAGCGGCGTCCATCGTGCAGACGGCCGCGTCGGACGTCAGCTTTGCGGTCACCAGCCGCGAGGCGTCGCGGCTGCCGTCGAACGGCCAGAATTACATGTGGCTCACGCTGCTCGCTCCGGGCGCCGTGACGCCGAATCCCGGTGGCTGGGCTACCGGGCAACGAACGACGAGCGGCGGACGGCCGTACATCAATGGCAATCGAAAGGAAGCGAACAACTTTCAACTCGACGGCGTCGACGCCAACCAGACGACCGACAACCTCGTCGCGTACCAACCGTCACTCGAGGCGATCGAGCAGATCCACATCGTCACGAATAATGCGCTGGCGGAAATGGGCAACTATCAGGGCGGCCTCATCAACGTCACACTGAAGTCGGGAACGAACAGCGCTCACGGATTGCTGTTCGAGTTCGTCCGCGACGAGGCGCTCAACGCAGCGTCGTGGAGCGCCGGACCTCGGCGCATCGACCCGTTGAACCCGCACATCAAGCCGCCGTTCCGCGATCAGGTGTTCGGCGGTGCCGGCGGCGGACCCGTCGTCCGCAATCGGATCTTCTTCTTCGCCGATTACCAGGCGACGCGGATCCGGAACGGCAGGACCGTGAGTCTCGTCACCGTCCTCCCGAATGCGATGCGCAGAGGCGATTTCTCGGCGCTGCTTGCCGGCCCGAACCCGCAGCAGCTGTACGACCCGCTGACGACGCGTCCCGATCCGCTGCACCCGGGACAATCTGTTCGCGATCCGTTTCCGAACAACCGGATCCCTCGATCGCGAATCAACCCGGTTGCGTCAGCGCTGTTCGCGAGCCCGTTCTATCCGGCGCCGGATACCGACAGCGCAGCTGGAAACCTCTTCAACGTCACAGAGAGCTTTCTCGACAACGATCAAGCGGACGTGAAGATCGACGCCAAGCCGCAGGCGCGCGACGCGTTGACCGCGCGCTATAGTCACGGCCGGCAACGGACAACGGTCGAGAACAGCCTGCCGATCTTGCTTGCCAACGGAACCGCTTCGCCGTTCCGGGGCGCGCTCGTCGAGTGGACGCGGCAGGGACACGGCTCGGTGTACAACCAGGCGCGATTCGGATTCACACGAACCGTCTTGACGCTCGACGGCGGCATCGATGCGGGAGGCATCGGCGCGCTCGGCGACGCAATCGGGATTGCCGGCGTGAACCGGCGCGCGGCGGGTCTTCCGGGCCTTTCGTTTGGAGGCGCCATAACCGCCGTCGGCAGCTCGAAGGTGGTCCAGGAGTTCGCAACCAACACTTTCCAGTACCAGGACAGCGTCGCGTGGCGGCACGGGCGACATGCGATGAAGGCTGGCGGACAGGCGCTTCGGTACGACCAGAACGTGTACTTCTCCGGCAACAACGGGCAACTCGGCCTGTTCGAGTTCAGCGGCCAGTACACGCGCGACATCGCCGATCCGCGATCGATCGGATCGCCGGTCGCCGACTTCATGCTCGGGTACCCAACGCGGATGGCTCGCGGCGATTTTGCCGAGCCGTGGACGCAGCGCACCACGCTGTGGTCGGCGTTCGTGCAGGACGACTGGCGTGCATCGACGAACCTCACCGCGAACCTCGGGCTGCGCTACGAGTACCGCACCCCGCTCGTCGAAGCGCACGACCGGCAGGCGAACGTCGACCTCGCGACCGGCCGTTTGATCGTGGCCGGGCGCGACGGCAACGGCCGCGCGCTGTACTCGCCAGTCAAGTGGGGTTTTCAGCCGCGCGTCGGCCTCGCGTGGACGCCGGCGCGCGCGGAGCAGCGCCTCGTCATTCGTGGCGCGTACGGCATCTCGCGCTTTCAGGAAGGCACGGGAACCAATCTGCGGCTGACGATGAACCCGCCGTTCTTCAACGAGTTCGAAACCATCAACCGCAACCCGGCGTCGCTCGGCGCGTCGATCGACTCCGGCTTCGACGCGCTGCGCGAGAAGGATCCGCTGGTCGGGACCGTGCTACGGGCGTGGGATCCGCAGATGATGCCGGCGCGGTCGCAGCAGTGGAACGTCACCGTCGAGCGCGCGATCGATCGGTCGACGTCGGTGGCCGTGGCCTACATCGGTCAGCGCGCCATCCATCTCGTCGTCCCGGTCAACGCGGATCAGCCGCGGCACGCGGGCGACTCGCGGCCGCTCGACTCCATCTACCCACAGATTGGCAGCGTGGTGCTGACGGCTGCGAACGCTGACCAGCAGTACAACGGCCTGCAGACCAGCGCGCGCAAGCGCTGGTCGAACGGATGGGAGATCATCGCGGCCTACACGTGGAGTTCGGCGATGAGTCACGGCCGGGGGTTCTTCAGCGAGGGCGGTCAAACGGCGGAACCGGCTTCGTTCTGGCCGAACCCGTACGACCGCGATGCTGAATGGGGACCCGTTCCGTTCGATGTGCGGCACAACCTCACCGCCGCTGGTATCTCGGAGCTGCCGTTCGGGCGAACGCGCCGCTGGCTGTCGACGGAGTCGCCGTGGATCGAGGGCCTGGTGGGCGGCTGGTCGATCGCCGCGGTGTGGAGGGCGCACACAGGATTTCCGATCACGATCCTGGCGCCGGATCAATCGGGCACCGGCGCGCGCAGCGGACGTCCCGATCAAATCGGCAGCGCTGATGGACCGCACAACATCGGACCGGGTCAGCTGTGGTTCAACACGTCGGCGTTCGTGCTGCCGAAGTCGAGGACGTTCGGCAACGCGCCGGTCGGTTCGGTGCGCGGTCCGGGACTGAACGTCATCGACGCGTCGATTGCGAAGCGCATTGCCATTGCAGGACGCTCCGGCATCGATCTTCGCGTCGAGGCGTTCAACGTCGTGAACCGCCCGCAGTTCAACGCACCCGACCGTTCCCTGACGAGCGCAACCTTCGGTCAGGTGCTCTCGGCGCAGCTGTCTCGCGAAATCCAACTCGCGGCGAAATTCACGTTCTGACCCCTTCCCGCCGCTCCGCCCCTCCTGCCCTGTCCATCTCGCCCATCCCGCCCTTCGTCGCCCGCCGCGACCTCTCATCCGAAATGCCCGCCCACGCGCACGGCGCCGCCGTACGCTCGTCGTCGAAGGAGCGCACAATGACTCTCATCAACGCATTCGTGGGATGGCTGATCGCGATCGTGCTCGCGGCGGCCCAGGTGGCCGCGGCAACGCAGTCCCGCACCGATCGCTTCGATTACCTCGTTCGCGCCGATTTCTTCGCCGGCCTCGCGGGAGACACCGCGCGGCTCGACAAGGCGATCGATCTGTGCGAACGCACGCTCGCCGAGAACCCGAAGCACGCGGAGGCGATGGTCTGGCACGGCGCCGGACTGCTCGTTCGCGCGGGACAGGCGTTCCAGAAAGGCGACATGGCGACCGGCGGTCCGCTCTACGATCGCGGGTTGAAGGAGATGAACGAGGCGGTCGCGCTCGCGCCCGATAACCCCGGCGTGCTGATTCCGCGCGGGGCGACGCTGTTCGAGGCGACGCGAGGCATGCCGCCCGACATGGCGCGTCCGCTCCTCGAGTCGGCAGTGGCGAACTACGAGCACGTCCTCGACGTGCAGGCGCCCTACTTCGCGACGCTCGGCGATCACGCGAAGGGCGAGTTGCTGTTCGGGCTCGCCGAGGGATCGGCGCGGCTCGGCCGTCAGGAAAAGGCGCGCGAGTATTTCGCACGCCTGATCAACGACGCACCCTCGTCCGGCCAGGCGCCGAGAGCGAAAGCGTGGATCGCGAGCGGCGTGATTCCCACATCGACCGGCGGATCGAACTGCGTCGGCTGTCACAAATGATCCCGCAGCGCCGCAGGGTCGTTTACTGGATGCGCATCGCCGGCGCGAACATCCTCGCGTCCGTGTTCGTCGTCGTCGCGTTCAGCGGCGTCACGATCCGGACGCCTCCGCGCGAGATCCTCGTCGCGTTCGGCGTCGCGTTCGTCTTCTCGAGCTGCATCGGCCCGCTGCTCGGCATCGTGATTCCGCGAATCGCGCCGGTGCTGTGGCGGCGGCTGCCGTTTCCGCTCACGTGGATCGCGCTGGTGGGCTCGATGATCGCGCTTGCGATCGCGGGGAGCGCCGCCGCCATCACGATCCTGACGGCGATCGGCTACCTCCCGCCCGCGCGGTTCTTCCAGTGGCTCGCGGGCAGCCTGAGGATCGCGATCGTCGTCACGCTGACGATAGGTCTGCTCTTCACCATCTACGAGATGATGCAGGAGCGGTTGCACGAAGCGACGCTCGCGCTGCGCACGAAGGAGCGGGATGAATCGGAAGCGCGCCGGCTCGCGGCCGAAGCGCAGCTCGCGTCGCTCGAATCGCGCGTGCAGCCGCACTTTCTGTTCAACACGCTGAACTCGATCGCGGCGCTGATTCACGACGATCCGGCGGGGGCCGAGCGAATGACCGGACAGCTTGCCGCGTTGCTCCGGTCGTCCCTCGACCAGACGCCGCTGGTCACCGTCGGCGACGAGCTGCGCATGGTGCGCGACTATCTCGAGATCGAACGAGTGCGGTTCGGCGATCGCCTCAGGTACCGCCTCGACATCGAACCGGCCGCCGAGCACGCGCGCCTTCCCAAGCTCGTGGTGCAGACGCTCGTCGAGAACAGCGTGAAGTACGCCGTGTCGGCGCGGCGCGACGGCGCGTCGGTGATCGTCCGCGCGAACGTCGCGGACGGCCGCCTGCGGATCGCCGTCGAGGATGACGGCCCGGGGTTTGATGCCTCGCAGTTCCCGCCGGGACACGGTCTCGCACTCGTGCGCTCGCGGCTCGCGATGACGCTCGGCGAATCAGCGCGGATGGACGTCGTGAGCCGGAGAGGATTCACGAGCATCTCGATCGATGCTCCCCTCACCCATCCATCGTCCGACCGCGACGCTCCGACGGCTTCTTCCTCGACCTCGCGTCAGTTCGTACAATGACGACATGCTTCGCGCGTACATCGTCGACGACGAGCGTCTCGCGGTCCAGCGGCTGACGCGGCTCCTGGAGGCGACCGGCCGCGTGGAGATCGCCGGCAGCAACACCGATCCCGAAGCGGCGCTCCAGTTCCTCAACGCGCATCCGATCGACGTTCTGTTCCTCGACATCCAGATGCCGGCGCTGAACGGCTTCGAGCTCCTCGCGAAGCTCGAGGGCGACCCGTTCGTGATCTTCACGACGGCCTACGACCAGTACGCCCTGAACGCGTTCGCGGTGAATTCGATCGACTACCTCCTGAAACCGGTTGAAGCGGAGCGTCTCGATCGCGCGCTCGACAAGCTGGATCGGATACGTGGGTCCGGCGCGCGCACGCTGCATGGTGATGAAGCGGCGGCGCGCGACATCCGGTCGCTCGCGCGCGAGCTGGCCTCGCAGCTCGCGGGAACGCGGCGGCTCGAGCGAATCGCGTCGCGCATGGGCGAGCGTACGACGGTGCTGGACGTCGCGCGCGTCACGCACTTCTACTCGAAGGACAAGCTGACGTTCGCAGTGGTGAACGGCCGCGATCACGTGATCGATCACACGCTCAATGCGCTCGAAGAACGGCTCGACCCGCGGCGATTCGTCCGGATCCACCGCGCGACGATCGTGAACGCGGCGATGGTGCAGGAACTGTATCCCGGCGTCGACGGGATGCTCGTGCGGTTGAAGGACGATCAGAAAACAGAGCTGAGCGTCGCGCGGGACCGCGTGCGCGAGTTGAGGAAAACACTCGGCATTGCGGATTGAGGATTGCGGATTGCGGATTGATTGAAGATTGGAAGGTCCAATCCACATTAAATCCGCATTCCGCAATCCTCAATCCGCACTACTGACTGCTCGGACGGGCGAACTGCAGGCGGTCAATCGCAACTCGTCCGTTGCTGATCACGAGCACCGGATCCTGAATCGTCGTGATGTTCTCGAGTGGATTCTTTTCGGTCGCGATCAGGTCGGCCTCGTAGCCTCGCTCGACGACGCCAATCGACTTCTCGAGTCGCAGCATCTCCGCATTCACCAGCGTAGCGGACTGCAACGCCTCGAGCGGCGTGAATCCCATCTCGACGAAGTGCGTCACCTCCTGACCGATCCGCGTCAGGCTGTTGGGTCCGTAGCCGGTGTCGCTGCCGGTGACGATCTTCACGCCGGCCTTGTGCGCGCGAACGATGGCATCGCGCAGACGCGGCAGCATGTGCTGGCCGCGGATGCGAAGCGCAGGAACGTCGTAATCGCCACCGGCGTCGATTAAATCGATCACCGTCGTGTACGTCGGATCGAAGTACGTGCCGCGCTCCTTCATCAGCTGAATCGTCGCGTCCGACACGTACGTGCCGTGCTCGATGCTGCGCACGCCCGCTTTCACCGCAGCCATCGCCCCTTCATCACCGTGCGCGTGCGCTTCCACCGGAGCGTTCTTCGTCGCAGCTTCCTGCACGATCGCGCGGATCTCCTCTTCCGTGTAGACCTGCTTGCGCGGATCGGTGTCGGCTGTTCCAGCGCGCTCTGTCGCGAGAATCTTGATCCACTCGACGCCGTGCGACAGGTTCAGCTGCACGGCGCGCCGCATCTTCTCGATCGTCGTCACGCCCGACATCAGATCCACGTACTCCGGGTGGTTCAGAAACGCTTCCTGTGCCATCTGCGGCCGCACGTGATAGCCGGCAGTCACGACATCAGGACCGGCGACGATGCCGCGCCTGACGAGATCGCGGAATCCGACATCAGCGAAGTTCGACACGCCGGCACTGCGCACAGTCGTCACGCCCGAATCGAGCGCGCGCTTGAACGCCGCGAAGTTGTCCGCATGCGTGTGGGCGTCGATCAGTCCGGGCGCCACGTACTTTCCTTTCAGATCGACGACGCGCGTGCCCGACGGCGCCGCGCCCGCGCCGACCGACTCGATGCGGCCGTCGCGCATCACGATTGTGGCGTTTGCGGTCATGCGACCATCGCGCACGTTGATCACGTTCGCGTTCACGAGCGCGAGCGGCTCGTTGATCGGCGGCGACACCGGCTGAGCCAGCATCAAGACGGGCAGACAGAGCACGGTAACGGCTGAGAAAAGGCGGATCATGCGCGCGATTTTATTCGCCTTCCGTTCCCGGGAGCTCTGCCCTGAGTGACCGCTCGGGAGCTCTTGGGCCCGTTCGCCCCCGCCTCCGGCCCGTTCGCTGAAAATGTAATTGCCGCAAGCCCCGTGTCTTCTACGATTTAGGGCATGCACAAGCCGATTAAATACGTCGAGAAGGGTTTGTCGGTGGCGGCCAACGGCGCGTGGGTGGTGTTCAACGGATTGAACAAGATCCATCAAAACCCATCGTTCACGCCCAAATGGTCCGACAAGCCGCTGCTGAAGTCGTATCAGAAGACAAAACCGCCGCTCGGCTGGCCGCGCGAGACCGACTCGCTGTGCCCGAAATGCGTGCGCGAGGCGCGTCAGGAAATTCTCGACGGCAAGAAAGATGTGAGCGTGCTCCTGAACGAGAAGGTCGGCGAGATCAAGGCGACCATCCTGGAGCGCGACGGCAAGATCATGATGGTGAAGGATTGCCCGATTCACGGCCACTTCGAGGACGTGATGGCGATCGACACCGATTTCTTCAAGCACCTCGAAGAGGTGTTTCCGGGACGCGACATCCGCGCGCACAACGACGAGACGCTGCACAACCACGGCAGCAGCACGATCAAGCACGGCCGCGGCGCCGTGCTGACCGTCGATCTGACGAACCGCTGCAACATGATGTGCGACCCGTGCTTCATGGACGCGAACCAGGTCGGCTTCGTCCACGAGCTGTCGTGGGACGACATCAAGATGGTGCTGGACAACGCGATCAGCATCAAGCCGCGGCGCCAGATGTCGGTGCAGTTCTCGGGCGGCGAGCCGACGATCTCGCCGTACTTCCTCGACGCGGTCCGCTACGCGCGCCAGGTCGGCTACAACAGCGTGCAGGCCGCGACCAACGGCATCGAGTTCGCGAAGAGCCCGGAGTTCGCGAAGGCGGCGGCCGAAGCGGGGCTGCGCTACGCGTACCTGCAGTTCGACGGCATCGGCAACGCCGCGAACTCGCACCGCCGCGTCGGCAACCTCTTCGACGTGAAGCTGCGCGCGATCGAGAACTTGTACAACGCGGGCGTCGACATCGTGCCGGTCATCACGATCGTCAACGGCGTGAACAACGAGCAGGTCGGCCGCGTCATCGAGTTCGCGCTCGACAACCCGAAGAAGATCAACTTCCTGTCGTTCCAGCCGGTCAGCTTCACGGGACGCGACGAGGAGATCACCGACGAGCGGCGGCAGGCGCAGCGCTACACGCTGTCGCATCTTGCGCACGACGTGAAGAGCCAGACCGGCCTCGGCGAGCCGACGCGCGACTGGTTCCCGATCTCGTTCATGGGCACGTTCACCGACTGGGCCGACGTCACGCACGGCGCCGAGAAGGAATTCGGTCAGCTGACGTGCGGCTGCCACCCGAACTGCGGCGTCGGCATGGCGGTGATGATCGACAAGGAGACGAAGGAAGCGGTGCCGGTCACCGCGTTCCTGAAGGCGGAGCAGCTCGCGAAGGACGTCGCGGCGGTCACCGATGCGGGGCGCGGCCGGTTCGTGTCGAACCTCGGGATGGCGCTCGCGTTGATCCGCAACTACGACTCGTTCAAGTCGCCGACCCACTTCAAGCTGACCGACCTGCTGAAGAAGTTCGACAAGACCTTCGGGGCGACGAAGTCGGCCGAGAAGGGCAAGTACGGACGCGTGGAAGGCGATCGCACGAGAGGCGACATCGACAAGCGGCGCGCCGATCGCTGGAACTTCCTCTTCATCGCCGGCATGTGGTTCCAGGATCTCTTCAACTACGACTTCCGCCGCACCGAGATGTGCATCATCCCGTATGCCACGCAGC
>Ga0075425_100009340_pt1 | contig 10434 bp, 9 predicted proteins | sample SoiMethybrSBSTD4_FD_75300 | JGI IMG/M metagenome (GOLD analysis project Ga0075425, IMG submission 75300) | Bulk soil microbial communities from a Populus tree surrounding site in Tennessee, USA - Soil MetaG P. TD hybrid SBSTD4 | ecosystem: Environmental > Terrestrial > Soil > Tree plantation...
CGCGTAGTCCGGGTCGTAGGTGCCGGTGTAGCCGATGGCCAGCTCGCAGACCCACTGGAAGCTCGCGCCGCCGTCCTTGGTGATGAGGAGCCCGAAGGTCGCCGGCACCAGGAAGAAGTCCGGGTCGGTCGGGTGGAAGCGGACGTTGACCGTCGACGGAAAGCGGCCGTTGGCGGCCGCCGTGCTGGACGACAGCGCGACCGCGGCAAGCGCCAGGGCACCTGCGAATCGCCGCATACGGCCAGCATACCGGCACCCCGCGCGGCGCCCAAGCCTGATTGCAACGCGGCGGATCCGCGAGATGTCGTGGGCGGAATACAGCCGCGAGCGTCCGTGGTTCTGTCCTCGATGCTCGCGCGCATCCGCCCGTTCGCCGCCGCCGCGCTGGCGCTGGCCGGCCTGGCCACGAGCGCCGCCCTCCTGGTCGATTCCGTGCGCCCGGCCCCCGCCTTCTGTGCCGCCGGCGGATGCGCCGAGGTGCGCGCCTCGTGGTGGGCGCACCCGCTCGGCATCCCGATGCCCGCCGTCGGTGTGACCTTCTTCGCGCTGGCACTCGCCTTCGGCTGCGCCGATGCGCCGCGCGTCCGCCGCGGGCTCGCCCTGGCCGGAGGCGCCGGCGCCGTCTTGCTGCTCGCCCTGCAGGCGCTGGTGATCGGCGCCTGGTGCCGGCTGTGCGTCGCGACCGATCTGCTGGCGATCCTGCACGCCGCGCTGGTCGTGACCGGCAGGCGCGCCTGGCCGCCGGCGCGCCGGCTGCGCATCGCCGTCACCGCGATCGCGGCCGCCCTGGCCGCGGCGATCCCGCTCGCCGCGCTCCGCTCGCGTCCCCAGCCGCTCGAGCCGGTCACCGCCCGCGCGCTGCCCGATGTGGTCGCGCGCGCGCAGGTGCCGGGCGCCGCGGTGGTGGTCGACTTCGTCGACTTCGAGTGCCCGTTCTGCCGCGCCTTCCACGCCCGCCTGAACGGTGCCATCGCCGCGGCAGGCGTCCCGGTCCGCGTGGTCCGCGTCATGGTGCCGCTCGCGCAGCACGAGGCCGCCCTTCCGGCCGCGGTCGCCTGGTGCTGTGCCGAGAATCAAGCGAAGGGCGATCAGATGGCCGAGCGCCTGCTGACCGCCCGCGACCTCAGCCCCGCCGCCATCGAGCGGATCGCGGCCGACATCGGGATCGACCTCGATCGCTTTCGCGCCGACGCTGCCTCGCCCGCGGTCCGCGCCCACCTCGAGGCCGACGCCGCCGCGGCGAGCGCGGCCGGCGTCCGCTCGCTGCCGACCGTCTACATCGGCGCGCGCCGCTTCATCGGCGCCGGCGCCAGCGTCGATGATCTCGTCGAGGCGCTGCGGGCAGCCGCTGGCTAGATCACCGGGCCGAGTAGCCGAGCTGGTTGATCTTCTCGACCGCGACCTCGCGGAGGTCGGTGCCGTGCGCGGTCGCGATGCGCACCTGCCCGAGCTCGGCGTCCGCCTCGACCGCGATCACACCGTCGACCTTGCCGAGGCTGGCGATGATCCGCCGCTCGCATCCGCCGCAGGTCATGCCGGACACCGGAATGGTCTTCCACTCGGCGTCGGCCGGGACCTCGCGGCGGGCCACCTCGGCCGCCGCCCCGTCCCACTGGTTGCAGCTCCCCTCGGCGTGGTGCGGCGTCTCCTCCATCACCTTGACCGGCTTCAGCGGCGACTCCGCCGCCAGCGACGCCGCCGGATGGGATCTGCCCTGCGCCGGGTGCTTGTCGCAGCCGCCGAGCGCGGTCGTGACCAGAAGAGCTGCCGAGAGCGCGAGCGTCCTCATGGGACGACACCTATACAACGATCCCGCGTTCAGCCATAGAGGGATCGCAGCCAGCCGGACCGGTCCAGCGCCCAGAGCGCGAGCGCGGCCCACAGACCGGCGACCACATCGTCGAGCACCACGCCGGCGCCGCCGTGCATCTTCCTGTCGATCCAGCGAGCGGGCGGCGGCTTGCCGATGTCCGCTGCGCGGAACAGGACGAACCCGGCGGCGAGCAAGACCCAGTTCGCGCGATCGACCGGCGCCATCGTGCAAAGAAATCCGGCCACCTCGTCGATGACGATGCGACCGGCGTCATGTTCGCCGAAAACCCGGTTGGCGCGGCCGGCTGCCCAGATCGCGAGCGCCGTCACACCGACGCAAAATGCAAGATAGCCCCACTGTGGCGCGCCGGCGACGATCCAGGCGATCGGCACGGCAACGGCGGTTCCGAACGTGCCCGGCGCGACCGGCGCGTAGCCGACGCCGCCTGCGGTGGCGATGGCGACCGAGAGCGCGTCGAGGGCGCGGGCGCCTCGTTTGCGGTCTGGTTCCATGGTGTGGAAACGGCGGCGAAATCGCTCCGGAAGAGCGCCACTTTGCCGTATTTGCGGCCGGCCGGGATGGTGCGCTGGACGCAAACTGGATCCGTGGTTGTATTCCTGTCGTAGATCAGATCTAAACTGGCGCGACGCTTGCTTTGTCGTCACGCTGAGGCGTCGCCAGGGGCCCATCCGCTTGGAACGAATCGTCATACTCGCGCCCGCGCTGGTGCCGGTGGCCTATTTCCTCGTGGCCCTCGTCATCTACTCGGGTCTCTGCCTCATCGGCCAGCGCCCCGAGACCGGTGAGACGCGCAAACACAGCGCATTTTTTTACTTCTTCATCGATTACTTCATCTGGATGCTGCGCCCGATCGAGCGCGCGCTCCTGAAGAATCCCCGGCTGACGCCCAACCACCTGACGATCACGTCGCTGGCCGCCTGCGCCAGCGCCGGCCTCGCCATAGCGCTCAACCACATGGCGACCGCCGGCTGGCTCTACATCTTCGCCGGCGCGCTCGATATCCTCGACGGCCGTGTGGCGCGCGCCACCAACCGGTCGAGCAAGGCCGGGGCGTTCCTCGATTCGGTGACGGACCGCTGGGGCGAGCTGTTCGTCTTCTCCGGCTTTGCCTGGTTCCTGCACGGCTCGCCCTGGCTGATGGCGGTCATGCTCGCGGTCACCGGCTCGCTGATGGTGAGCTACACCCGGGCCCGCGGCGAGGCCCTCGGCGTCTCGCTCGACGGCGGGACCATGCAGCGCGCCGAGCGGATCGCGCTGGTCTCGATCGGAACGCTCATCACGGCCTGGTTCAACGCCGCGCACGACACCGAGGAGTACGGCATTCACGTCATCGGCGTCTCGATGCTCATCGTCGGCGTCGGTTCGGTCGCCACCGCGATCAGCCGCTGGATCGAGGGCTACCGGATCCTGCGCGAGCGCGAGGAGGGCCGGCAGAGCAGCCCGAGCGCGTCGCACCACGCGGCCCCTGCAGGCCGGCGCACTACTCGGTGATCGTGTAGCTCGGCGAGCTGGCGCTCTGGTACGGCCCGTCCTGGACGACGTCGCGATCGACGTAGGCCCTGGTGAGGGTCGCGCCGCACTGCGCCGAGTCGGAGGCGAGCGCCGCGTCGGTGATCGCCGCCCAGTGATCGGCATCGACCGTCCAGCTCTCGGTCTCGATCGCGATGACGTCGACCGGCCGCTCGAGGTTGGGACAGGTGATGCTGAGCCAGACGAAGTCGCCCGTCGCGCGGCCGTGGCGGATCGTCGAGCTACCGTGGTTCCACATGAAGGTCGGCGCGGTGGCCGCGCTCAGGCTCTCGCCGTCGGCAGGAGACAGCATCTGCGAGGCCTCGGTCTCGTCGATGGTGACCTCGCCGCGGTCGACCAGGTCGCGGATGGTCAGGAAGACCTCGTCGGAGGAGTCGTCGAGCTGCACGAGATCGGCGTCCACCTCGTCACCGCCGTCGTCGTCGCCGCTGCAGGCCGGCATGATCGTGAAGAAGAGAAGTGAGAGCAAGGCGAGTCGATGCATCGTCACAGCTCCAGGTAGGACAGGAGGGCGCCGAGGTCGTCGTCCGACAGCGCCTCCTCGCTGAACAGCGGCATCTCGCCGCCGATGTTGAAGAAGCGGCCGTGGCGCACCTTCTCGATGACGACCAGGGAGGGCTCGACGCCGGGGAAGTCCTGGGGATAGGTCTCGGTGACGCCCGGCAGGTTGACCTCCTCGCGCAGGATCGAGCCGTCAGCGGTGAAGGCCTCGCCGTGGCAGCGCTTGCAGGCGCGTGAGTAGGCCGCCTCGCCCCGCGCCGCGTCGCCGCGCGGGATGTCCTCGACGTTCTCGATCACCGTGAAGGGGTACGGCTCGTCGCTCGCACCGTCCGGCGTGATCGACAGGAGATACTCGTAGAGCGCGTGGAGATCGTCGTCCTCCTGCGCGGGATCGATCGGATCGGCCTTCATGAAGAAGACCAGGCATGCGCTCACCGCGTCCTGGAGGACGCCGTAGTCCTCGCCCCAGTAGCGGCTGCGCGCCGCCACCCCGAACAGCCGATAGCCGGGGGCGCCGTCGGTCGGGCCGGCTCCCTCCGCGACCGAGTGGCAGGTGGAGCAGGAGAAGACGTTGAGGTCGCTCGGCGACAGATCGCTCGACTCGAAGACCTCGCTGCCGCGTTCGTCCCCCGAGATCTCGCTGCCGCACGCACAGGCGAGGACGAGGAGCAGGTGCGCGGCTCTCACTCGCCGCCTCCGACCCGCACCAGGTCATCCGGGAACACGCCGACCTCGAACGAGTCCTCCGGCACCGGCGCGTCCGGGTTGGCCAGGCTCACCCGCAGCACCGTGCCCGGACCGAGGTGGTCGCCCTCGCAGACGACGCCGAGCACGTCGTCGGCTACCAGCAGGGTGCCGTGCGGCGCGCGGCACATGTCGTCCGACAAGCCGAGCGTGTGCACGACGGTGCCCGTCGCCGGATCGACCGTGACCAGCGCGTCCGGCGCCTGCACCGGGACATAGAGCCGCGTGCCGTCGGCCGAGAAGCTGGAGAACAGCGCCCCGCCGGCGAGCGTCACGGCGCGATCCGCATCGAACTCGCCGGTCGCCACGTCGTAGACCGACAGCGACTTGCCCTCGAGGTTGGAGATCCAGACCTCCGCGCCATCCGGTGTCACGCTGGCGGCGTACGGGCCGTAGATCGGGTCGGTCGGATCGTCGGGGCCGACTCCGATCGGCACACGTGTCACCTCTGCGTCGTCGGTGATCGGCTCGGCGAGCGACACGACCGCCACCTCGCCCGAGCCCCAGCAGGAGACGTAGGCGGCCGAGCCGTCCGGCGCGACGCCGATGCCGTGCGCCGCCGGGCACAGCGGGATCATGGCGACCTTCTCGAGCGTCGCGCTGTCCACGACGGCGAGCGGCGACTTGAGGAGGCTCGGGTCGTCACCGTCCATCTCGGCGTCGATGATCGCCTTGAGGTCGAAGTGGCTCTGCAGGACGTACTTGCCGTCGGGCGTGATGCGGACGTCGCCCGGGCTGCGGTCGACCAGGACGTCGCCGACCATCCGGTTGTCGTCGGTGTCGTAGGCGAGCAGGTAGCCCTTGACGTCGCCGGTGCCGTGCGAGCCGTGCGGTCCCGAGCCGGAGCCGGGCACGTAGTTGGAGATGCCGATGAAGTAGCGCGAGCCGTCGGCCAGCGCGGCGCCGTGGTGCGGTCCCTCGCGCTCGGCCGGGATGCGGCCGGTGGCCGCGGTGTAGACCGGCTCGAGGGTCGCCGGATCCAGGAAGGTCAGCGAGTCGTCGCCGGAGTTGGTGACCAGGATGCGGCCGTCGCCGATGCCCGGCCAGTCGCTCGTCTCCGACCAGGGGTTGTCGGTGTCGAAGACGACGGTGTCGTCGCCGCATGCAGAGGCGAGGACGGCCGCGAGCAGGACGACGCGCGAGACCGGCATGACTCGGTTGTATCAGAGACGGCGCCGGCGGAGCAGGAAGACGGCGCAGGCTGCCAGGAGGAGCACCCACGACCGGTCGTGGCCGCCCGCGTTGCAGCCGCAGCCGCCGCCGTCGTCGGTCGACACGCAGTAGTAGAGGTCGCCGCCTGCCGCCTGCTTGCACTCGAAGTCGGGCGGGCAGATCCGGTTCTGGGACAGATCGCACTCGTAGGTGCAATGGCCGTCGTCGCAGATGTAGGAGCCGCAGTCGGTCGGCTGCTCGCACGCGTCGCCGACCACGCCGGGGGGGGCGTCGTCGTAGTAGCAGATCTTGCCGAACGGCGTGATCGCCTGGCAGCTCATTCCGGCCGGGCACGGGCCGTCGTCCTCGCACGGCGTGCTGCAGAACCTGTACTGGGTGTCGCCCTGCCAGAACACGCACAGGTCGCTCTCGCACTGGCTGTCGGCCTGGCAGATCTCGCCGAGCCCGCTGGTCGGGCAGTCGGCGTCCGGCAGCGGGCAGTCGTCGGTGCAGTTGCCGTCGTGGCCGCACGGCGTGCAGTCCGGATCGTCCATGCAGCCGATCGGCGCGCACAGGCCGTCCTGTCCGCAGGCGGGATCGTTGTCCTGGATCCAGGGGCGCACGAAGTCGTCGACGTAGACGTCGACCCGCGTGTCGCCGTTGGGCGGGAAGCAGTCCTCGCTGGTGGTGAACGAGTGGATGCCGGCCACGTACTCGACGTCGTCGACGGTGATGAGGCCCGGCCCGCCGGAGTCGCCGAAGCAGACCGACAGGTTGTCGTCGCCCGACAGGACGATGTCCGGATCGTCCACCGCGCTGATGGTGGTGGTGCCGGTGCGCTTCTTGCCGTCGGCGTTGCCGGTGTCGCGGTCGTAGACGCCGAAGCCGACCTGCCGGTACGCGCTCCCGATCTCGTCCGCCAGCGGCGCCACGTCGTTCAGCGGGATCGGGAGAAACGGGTCCTGCGGGAAGTTGAGCAGGATCATCGCGATGTCGTTGTGGCCTACATTTCCGTCCCAGCCGAGATTCTGGACCTTGGCGCCGATCCCGATCCGCGTGCCCTCGTCGTTGACGTCGTCGCCGAAGAAGGCGGTGACGCTGGGATCGGCGCCGGCCATGTCGACGCAGTGCGCCGCGGTGAGGATCACGCTCGGCGAGATGAGGGTGCCTGTGCAGAAGGCCTGATTGGAGGACGGAAACTGGAGGGCCACGACCGCCGGGTCGTCGGTGGACAGCGTGCCGCCGATGAGAGGGCGGGACTCGGCGAACGACGAATCCGGTCGATCCGTGCTGCATGCGCACGGCAGGAGCAGCGCCAATGCGGTACACATGGTGATTCCCGAACGACTCATGTCCCCTCGTTTCCCCTCGTTCGACCGTACCGCACGGACAGTCACCGGGGGCAGTTGACACCAGGACTACCTAGGTAGTACTACCCTGGTAGTTGATGGCCACGACGGGAAGAGAACCCCATCAGCGCCCTGTTGTCGATCCACGCGGGGCGGCCCTTCCATGATCTTCGCTCGTCTCGCCCCGCTCCTGCTCGGCGCGCTCGCTCTTGCGCCCCCTCTCGCGCGCGCCGCGGCGGACGGCACCGAAGGCGCGGCGAGCGCGGCGACCGAGGCGACCGTGCCGCGGATGCCGCAGGGCGGCGAGCAGCCACCGACCGGTCCGCGGGCGGCACCGGTCGCCTCGGCGGCGCGGCGCAGCGGCGACGTGGTGATCGACGGCGACCTCGACGAGGCGGCCTGGCAGCAGGCGGCGGTCCAGCGCGGGTTCGTCCAGCGCGAGCCGCATGCCGGACGGCCGCCGATGTTCGACACCGAGTTCCGCGTCCTCTACGACGACGGCGCGCTCTACGTCGGCGTGCGCGCCCACGACCCGCAGCCGTCGCTCATCCGCGGGCTCCTGACCCGGCGCGACGTCGACTCCTCGTCCGACTGGCTCTCGCTCAAGATCGACTCGTACCACGATCGCCGGACCGCCTTCGGCTTCTCGGTCAACCCGGCGGGCGTCCAGCGCGACGTCCTCCACTTCAACGACGTCGAGCAGGATCCCAGCTGGGACGCGGTCTGGGAATCGGCGGCGCGCATCGACCAGCAGGGGTGGGTCGCCGAGATCAAGATCCCGTACAGCCAGCTGCGCTTCTCCGGCGCCGAGCGCGCGCACGTGTGGGGGCTGCAGGTGCTGCGCCGCGTGCAGCGGACCCAGGAGCTGTCCGCCTGGGCGCCGTGGCCGAAGGAGGCCAGCCAGGAGGTGAGCCTGTACGGGACGCTGGTCGGGATCGAGGACATCGGTCCTCCGCGCCGCGTCGAGCTGCTGCCGTATCTGCTCATCGGGACCCAGCTGTACCGCAGCGAGGCGGGTGATCCGCTGAACGACAGCCCCGACCTGGTGGCGGGCGCCGGCGTCGATGCCAGGATCGGCCTCGGCTCGAACTTCACGCTGGCCGCCACCGTCAACCCGGACTTCGGCCAGGTCGAGGCGGATCCGTCGCAGGTCAACCTCGGCGCGGGCGAGATCTTCTTCGCCGAGAAGCGACCGTTCTTCCTCGAGGGGACCGACATCTTCCGCTTCAGCCTCGGGCAGGGAGACGGCGACGGCTCGGTCGAGACGCTGTTCTACACCCGGCGCATCGGCGCGCCGCCGCACGGCTCGCCGGACGCCGACCACGTCGACATCCCGGACGTGACGACCATCTACAGCGCCGGGAAGCTGAGCGGAAAGACGGCGAACGGGTGGTCGATCGGACTGCTCGATGCGGTGACAGGACAGGAGACGGCGTCGGTCGAGACTGCCGGGGTAGAGAGCGAGCCGGTCGTCGAGCCGTTCACCAACTACGCGGTCGGGCGGGTGAGGAAGGACCTGCGCGACGGAGGCACCACGCTGGGCGCCGCGGTGACCGCGGTGCACCGATCGCTGGACGGAACCGACCTCGACGAGCTGCACGACCAGGCGTACACCGGTGGCCTCGAGCTGTCGCACCGCTTCTGGCACGACCAGTGGGGCGCCGACCTCCGGCTGGCGACCAGCTGGGTGCACGGCTCGGCGGAAGCGATCGACGAGACGCAGCGCTCGAGCGTGCACTGGTTCCAGCGACCGGACGCGGATCACCTCGACTACGACCCGACGCGCACCAGCCTGTCTGGCCAGGCGCTCCTGTGGTCGGTCGGCAAGAACGCGGGCGGCCACTGGCGCTTCGCGTCGGGCGGCGACGGACGGACGCCGGGGTTCGAGGCCAACGACATCGGCTTCCAGCGCTCGTCGGACTACTACGTCAACTGGTGGTGGGCGCAGTACCGCGAGGACGAACCGGGCGATGTGCTGCAGCAGTGGGCGCTCAACTCGAACCTGTGGTCGGTGTGGGACACCGGCGGGGTCCACTACAACACCGGCGGCAACATGAACGGCAACGTCGGGTTCCTCAACTACTGGGGCTTCGGCGGCGGCGGTGGCGTCAACTACAACCTGCAGGACCGCGACGCGCTGCGCGGCGGTCCGCTCCTGCGGCGCGACCCGAGCTACGTCGGCTGGTTCAACGCCTGGAGCGACACGCGCAAGCCGGTGAACGGCAACCTCAACGGGGCCGGCGGCATCTCGCCGATCGAGCACGGCTGGAACTGGAACCTGTCGGCGCTGGTCGGCGTGCAGGCGCGCAGCAACCTCGAGGTCTCGCTGGGCCCGACGGTCGCGATGCAGACGACCGACGACCAGTACGTGGACGAGGTCGCCGACACGATGGGCGAGCCGCGCTACGTCCTGGCGCGCATCAAGCAGGTGACGACCGCGTTGACCGTTCGTGGCAGCTACACGGTGTCTCCGACCCTGAGCGTCCAGCTCTACGCGCAGCCGTTCGTGTCGGCCGGGCGCTACAGCGCATACAAGGAGCCGATCGCGCCGCAGGCGGACGACTACGGCGACCGCTACCAGGTGCTGACCGACTACACCGACATGGACGGCGTGCGCTCGGTCGACATCGACGGCGACGGCGCGGTCGATTACAGCTTCGACCTGGCCGACTTCAATTACCGCGAGCTGCGCTCGAACCTGGTCATGCGCTGGGAGTACCGGCCGGGCTCGACCCTGTTCCTCATCTGGAGCCACGGGCGCACCAGCGAGGCGCCGGACGGCCGCTTCGTGCTGGCCGACGATCTGAAGGACCTGGCCGACGAGCCGGGCGAGCACGTCATCCTCGCCAAGCTGAACTACTGGTTCGGCCTCTAGGGGTCGCCCCAGGTCCGGCCCCCCTTTGCTGATGCGGCGCGGGAGCGTGCGTGCGTATACTGCGACCGCCGCCGGGTCAGCTCCGCTTTGTGCGGAGGGGAGCATTGGTATGAGGATGGCCGGGGTTCTTGCAGTGGCCTTGTGCGCGGCCGCGTGTGGTGGCGTCGCTGGTGATGGCTCGGGCGGCGATGACGACGGATCGGGCGACGGCTCCGGCGACGGCAGCGGCACGAGCGACGCCGGCGGCGACGGCACCTGCGTGGCGCCGGATGTGCTGATCCTGCTCGACCGCACGCAGAGCATGCACCGGCGGCCGGACGGCTCGGTGCCGACGCTCGACACGCTCGACGAGTCGAAGTGGTCGATCGCGATCGGGGCGATCGAGAACCTGACCGGCACCCTCGACGGGACGATCCGTTTCGGGCTCGCGCTGTTCCCGCGCGACCCGG
>Ga0075425_100009342_pt1 | contig 10432 bp, 8 predicted proteins | sample SoiMethybrSBSTD4_FD_75300 | JGI IMG/M metagenome (GOLD analysis project Ga0075425, IMG submission 75300) | Bulk soil microbial communities from a Populus tree surrounding site in Tennessee, USA - Soil MetaG P. TD hybrid SBSTD4 | ecosystem: Environmental > Terrestrial > Soil > Tree plantation...
TGTCCGTGACGGGTCTCACGTCCAACCCGACGATCTTCGACCACGCCATCAAGAACAGCTCGAGCTACGACGCGGCGATCCGGAAGAAGGTCAAGGAGCGCAAGTCCGGCGAGGACCTGTTCTTCGAGCTGGCGCTGGAGGATCTGACCCGGGCGGCGGATCTGTTTCGGCCGATCTGGGATCGGACGCGCGGCGTGGACGGCTGGGTATCGCTCGAGGTGTCGCCCCTGCTCGTCCACGACACGGCCAAAACTCTCGCCGCCGCCAAAGCTCTGCACGCCCGGGCCGGGCGACCAAACCTGTTCATCAAGATTCCTGGAACCAAGGAAGGGCTCCCGGCCATCGAGGAGGCCATCTTCGCCGGCGTCCCGATCAACGTGACGCTCCTCTTCTCGTCCGAGCAATACCTGGCGGCCGCCGACGCCTTCATGCGGGGCATCGAGCGCCGCGTGGCGGCCGGGCTCGAGCCAGAGATCGGCTCTGTCGCCTCGGTTTTCATCAGCCGCTGGGACGCCGCCGTCAAGAGCCGGGTGCCGGAAGCGCTGCGCAATCAGCTCGGCATCGCGATTGCCAAGCGAACGTACAAGGCGTACCGTGCGCTGCTCGATTCGCCCCGCTGGCAGAGGGTCTTCAACGCGGGTGCCCGCCCGCAACGCTTGCTGTGGGCCAGCACGGGCACGAAGGATCCGGGCGCGTCCGACGTCCTGTACGTCAAGTCACTGGCTGCCCCTTTCACGGTGAACACAATGCCCGAGGGCACCTTGAAAGCGCTCGCCGATCATGGAGCGATCGGCGAGATGCTGCCTGCCGACGGCGGCGACGGCGAGGAAGTGCTGGCACGGTTCGCCAGCGCAGGCGTCAACGTGGACGCCCTCGCCGGTCAGCTCCAGGACGAAGGTGCGAAGTCGTTCGTCAGCTCCTGGCAGGAGCTGATGGGCGTCATCGTCTCCAAGAGCGCCGATCTGGCCAAGGCGAGCTGAGGGGTTGCCATGCGCGTTCTGGTCGTCGACGTCGGTGGCACTCACGTGAAGATTCTCGCCACCGGACACAAGGCGTTTCGGGAGTTTTCCTCCGGGCCGACCTTGACGGCGGAGCAGATGGTCGCCGGAGCGAAGACCACCGCTGCGGAATGGACGTACGACGTGGTCTCGGTCGGCTTTCCGGGCCCGGTGCTCCACGGCCGCCCGGTGACGGAGCCGGTTCACCTCGGCCGGGGCTGGGTCGGATTCGACTATCGGGCCGCCTTTGGATGTCCGGTCAAGCTCGTCAACGATGCCGCCATGCAAGCGCTCGGCAGTTACCGCGGCGGGAAGATGCTGTTTCTCGGGCTCGGCACCGGTCTCGGCTCCACGATGATCGTCGACGGCATCGTGGAGCCGATGGAGCTGGGCCATCTGCCGTACCGCACTGGAACGTTCGAGGAGTACGTCGGACTCGACGGACTGCACGCGCACGGGCTCACGCAGTGGCGGCGCGACGTCGAGGACGTCGTCGCTCGTCTGATCGCCGCGCTCGAGCCGGAAGACATCGTCCTCGGGGGAGGTAACGTCCACCAGCTCGACACGTTGCCACCGGGGTGCCGCGCTGGCGACAACGCAAACGCGTTCCTCGGAGGCTTTCGTCTGTGGGAGCGATCGTCCGTCAAGCGGCGCGCCTCACGAGTAATCCGATGAATCACAAACTTTTCATGGCCCAGCGGTATCCACAGTGTTGAGGGACCAAGCAATGACGGGAATGTTGCCATTGACCGCGCGCCAATCGTGGAAGGCGCTCCAGGCTCACCGAAACACCATCGGAGAGCGGCACCTCCGCACGCTCTTCGCCAACGACGCAACACGCGGGGAACGCCTGACCGCGGAGGCGGCCGGGATCTACCTCGACTACTCCAAGAATCGCGTCACGGACGAGACGGTCACGCTGCTGTGTCGACTGGCCCAGGAGTGCGGCCTGCGCGAGCGCATCGACGCCATGTTCCGGGGAGACAAGATCAACGTGACGGAAAATCGCGCCGTCCTGCACGTCGCGTTACGGGCCCCCCGTGGCTCCTCGATCGTCATCGATGGCAAGAATGTGGTGCCGGAGGTCCACGCCGTCCTCGACGCCATGGCGGACTTCTCGAACCGGGTGCGCGGGGGCCAATGGAAGGGGCACACCGGCAAGCGCATCCGGAACGTCATCAACATCGGCATCGGCGGCTCCGACCTCGGCCCAGTGATGGCCTACGAGGCGCTCAAGCACTACAGCGAGCGCACGATGACCTTTCGCTTCGTGTCGAATGTCGACGGCACCGATGTCGCCGAGGCCACCCGCGATCTCGACCCGGCGGAAACGCTCTTCATCGTCTCGTCGAAGACCTTCACCACCCTGGAGACGATGACCAACGCCGAGAGCGCGCGCCGGTGGCTCCTCGCTGGGCTCGGTGGCGACGTCAAGGCGGTCGCCAAGCATTTCGTGGCCGTCTCCACCAACGCCGAGAAGGTGTCGGAATTCGGCATCGACACCGCCAACATGTTCGGCTTCTGGGACTGGGTCGGCGGACGCTACTCGATGGATTCGGCCATCGGTCTCTCGACGATGCTCGCCGTCGGTCCCGACCACTTTCGCGCCCTGCTCGACGGGTTCCACCAGATGGACGAGCACTTCCGCACGGCGCCGTTCGAGCGCAACCTGCCGGTGCTCCTGGGGCTGCTGACCGTGTGGTACACGGATTTCTTCGGCGCCGAGACCATCGCGATCCTGCCCTACGAGCAGTACCTGAAGCGCTTTCCCGCATACCTGCAACAGCTGACGATGGAGAGCAACGGCAAGCACGTCACGCGGGACGGGGCCGAGGTCGGCTATCCGACCGGGCCCGTGTACTGGGGCGAGCCGGGGACCAACGGGCAGCACTCCTTCTACCAGCTGATCCATCAGGGTACTCGTCTGATTCCGTGTGACTTCATCGCCTTCGCGCACGCCCTGAATCCGCTCGGCCCGCACCACGACATGCTGATGGCCAACGTATTCGCGCAGACCGAGGCGCTGGCCTTCGGCAAGACCCGCGATCAGGTCAAGGCCGAGGGCACGCCCGACAGCCTCGTTCCCCATCGGCTCTTTCCGGGTAATCGTCCCTCGAACACGATTTTCGCCGACCGGCTCACGCCGGAGACGCTCGGCAAGCTCGTCGCGCTCTACGAGCACAGCGTGTTCACGCAGGGCGCCATCTGGGACGTCGACTCGTTCGACCAGTGGGGCGTCGAGCTCGGCAAGGTACTGGCCCAGCGGATCATTCCCGAGCTCGAGAGCCAGACCGAGCCGACGCTCGATCATGACAGCTCTACCAACACGCTCATCCGACGCTACCGGATGCGGAAGGAGGCAGGGCGATGAGGCGCGAGCTGGGCGACTTCAAAGCGCAGCTGGAGAAGATGCGGACACAGCCCGGGTTCATCGCGGCGCTGGATCAAAGCGGCGGGAGCACGCCGGGCGCGCTGCGCGCGTACGGAATCAAGGACGGGGCGTGGTCGAACGAGGAGCAGATGTTCGCGCTCGTGCACCAGATGCGCACGCGCATCATCACCAGCCCGGTGTTCACCGGGGATCGGATTCTCGGCGCCATCTTGTTCGAGAACACCATCGACAGCGCGATCAAGGGAAAGCCCACCGCGGACTATCTGTGGAACGTCAAACGGGTGGTGCCGTTTCTGAAAGTGGACAAGGGCCTGGCCGCCGAAGGCCGGGGGGTCCAGCTGATGAAGCCGATGCCCGAGCTGGCGGCGCTGCTCGACAAGGCCACCGCGAAGCGGATCTTCGGAACCAAGATGCGCTCCGTCATCAAGCAAGCCAACGACGCGGGCATCAAGGACGTCGTGGCGCAGCAGTTCGAGGCGGCCCGGCAGATCATCGCCGCGGGTCTCGTGCCGATCGTCGAGCCTGAAGTGGACATCCACTGCCCAGAAAAGGCCGGGGCCGAAGAGCTGCTCAAATCGGCCATCCGGGAGGAGCTCAACGCGCTGCCGGCCGGTCAGCTGATCATGCTCAAGCTCACCCTGCCGGAGACGGACGACCTCTACGCCGAATTCGTCGGCCATCCCAAGGTCGTCAGGGTGGTCGCGCTGTCGGGAGGCTATACGCGAGAAGAAGGCAACCGGCGCTTGCGCAGGAATCACGGCGTCGTGGCGAGCTTTTCGCGGGCGCTGGTCGAGGGTTTGTCGGCTCAGCTATCCGACGCCGAGTACAACGCCCTCCTGGATGCATCGATCCGGAGCATCTTCGAGGCCTCCAACACGTGAGCATCGTGAAGCTCGCCCCCTCGATTCTTTCCGCCGACTTCGCCCGTCTCGGCCAGCAGGTGGCCGAGGCCGCCGAAGCCGGTGCCGATCGGATCCACGTGGACGTGATGGACGGGCACTTCGTGCCGAATCTCTCGATGGGCCCGGCGGTGGTCCAATCGCTTCGGCGGGTGACGCATCTGCCGCTCGAGGTCCATCTGATGATCTCGGATCCGGACTTCTTCCTCGACGAGTTTGCCGAGGCGGGCTCCGATTCGTTCCTCGTCCACTGGGAGGACAACAACAATCTGCACCGCACGGTGCAGCGGATCCGGGCGCTGGGCAAGCGCGCCGCGGTCGCCATCAACCCGGCGACGCCGGTGGGCGTGCTGGACGAAATCGTGTGCGACCTCGACCAGGTGCTGATCATGACGGTCAACCCGGGGTTCGGTCATCAACAATTCATCCGGACCACCGTGCCGAAGATCGGACGAGCGCGCGAGCTGATCGAGCGCCGGCGGTGCGAATGCGAAGTGGAAGTGGACGGCGGCATCGACGCCGCGACCGCGCCGTTGGTCGTCCGGGCCGGCGCCACCGTGCTGGTGGCGGGCTCGGCGATCTTCGGTGACCGCAACGGGGTGGCGGCGGCGATGAGCCGCCTGCGTGCAGCGCTCGACGAAACGGAGCGCGAAACCGAACCTGCCGAACGATCGGCGCTTCAAAGGAGTCTGTGATGCAGCTCGGAATGATCGGACTCGGCCGCATGGGCGCCAACATGGTCCATCGCCTGCTCGCAGGCGGTCATCGATGTGTCGTGTACGACCGCTCGCCCAAGGCGGTCGAGGAGCTGGCGCGGGCCAAAGCCGTCGGCGCCTCGTCGATCGCGGACCTCGTGAAGAAGCTGGAGACGCCACGGGCGGTCTGGCTGATGGTCCCGGCGGCGGTCGTGGACACGACCATCAAGGACCTGCTGCCGCACCTCACGCCCGGGGACATCCTGGTCGACGGCGGTAATTCTTACTACGTCGACGACATCCGCCGCGCGCAGGAGCTCGCCCAGAAGGGCATCCACTACGCCGACGTCGGGACCAGCGGCGGCGTCTGGGGTCGCGAGCGCGGGTATTGCTTGATGATCGGCGGCGAGGAGGCGGTCGTGAAGCATCTCGATCCGATCTTCGCGCAGCTTGCACCCGGCGCCGGCGACATCGCCCGCACTCCGGGGCGGGAGACCAGCGGCGGGACCGCCGAGCGTGGATATCTGCACTGTGGGCCGAATGGCGCCGGCCACTTCGTCAAGATGGTCCACAACGGGATCGAGTACGGAATCATGGCCGCCTACGCCGAGGGCCTGGGCGTTCTGCGCTCCGCCAATGCTGGCAAGCGGGAGCATGCCGTCGACGCCGAGACGACACCGCTGCGCAATCCCGAGCAGTACCAGTACGACTTCAATCTGCCCGACATCGCCGAGGTGTGGCGACGCGGAAGCGTCGTGGCCTCCTGGCTCCTCGACCTCTCGGCCGCCGCCCTCATCAAGGACCCGTCGCTCAAGGGCTTCCAGGGGCGTGTGTCGGATTCCGGCGAGGGACGGTGGACGATCAGGGCCGCGATCGACGAGGCGGTGCCGGTGCCCGTCCTCTCCTCCGCCCTGTACGAGCGCTTCAGCTCCCGCGGCGAGGCGGACTTCGGCGACAAGCTGCTCTCGGCCATGCGCTACGAGTTCGGCGGCCATCTCGAAAAGTCGTCGGAGTAACGGGAGCGCAGATTGAGCAACACTGATTCGGACGCCTTCGTATTCTTCGGCGCGACGGGCGACCTCGCGTACAAGAAGATCTTTCCCGCGCTCCAGGCCATGGTGAAGCGCGGTCATCTCGACGTGCCGGTCATCGGCGTGGCGAAGGCCGGCTGGAACCTCGAACAGTTCCGAGCCCGAGCCAAGGACAGCCTCGACAAGCATGGCGGGGTCGACACGGCCGCGTTCGATACGCTGTGCGGCCTGCTGCGCTACGTGGACGGTGACTACCAGGACCCGACGACGTTCCAGGCCATCGGCAAGGCGCTCGGTTCGGCCCGGCGACCGGCGAACTATCTGGCCATCCCGCCCATGCTGTTCGAGCTGGTCGTCGAGCAGCTCGCCAAGGTAGGCGCTGCGCACGACGCCCGCGTCATCGTCGAGAAGCCGTTCGGCCACGACGTCGCCTCTGCGCGGGAGCTCAACCGGGTCCTGCTCGGAGCCTTCGACGAGACGTCGATCTTCCGGATCGACCACTACCTCGGAAAGCGGCCGGTGCACCACATGCTCTTCTTCCGCTTCGCCAACGCGTTCCTGGAGCCCTTCTGGAACCGCAATCACGTCGAGAGCGTGCAGATCACCATGGCGGAAGACTTCGGGATTCAGGGCCGCGGCGCGTTCTACGACGCGACGGGCGCCGTTCGCGACGTGGTTCAGAATCATCTCTTCCAGGTGCTTAGTAATCTGACCATGGAGCCTCCGGTCCGGACCGACAGCGAAGCGATCCGAGACGAGAAGGTGAAGGTCCTCAGTGCGATTCCGCCCCTCACCGCGGACAACATCGTGCGCGGACAGTTTCGCGGCTACCGATCCGAGAAGGGCGTGGCGTCGAACTCGACGATGGAGACGTTCGCTGCCCTGCGACTCGAGATCGATTCCTGGCGCTGGCAGGGGGTGCCGTTCTACATCCGGGCCGGAAAGCACTTGCCCGTGACATGCACGGAGGTGGTGGTGCGACTGCGCCAGCCGCCGACGATGTTCCACGGCTTCGACCTCGAGCCGAACTACTGCCGCTTTCGGATCAGCCCCGACATGACGATCGCCATCGGCGCGAACGTCATCGCGTCGGGGACGGAGACGCAAAGTGAGACCGCGGAGATGCTGGGGACCCGGCTCCCGCGCGCGGACGAGATGGACGCGTACGAGCGAGTGCTCGGAGACGCCATGCACGGCGACGCCACCCTGTTCGCCCGGGAGGATTACGTCGAGGAGGCGTGGCGAATCGTCGATCCCGTGCTGAAGGCCGGCACGCCCGTCTACGAATACGAGCCAGGCACCTGGGGACCGAAAGAAGTCGACTCGGGAGTCTCTCCTCCCTCCTGCGGCTGGCTGAACCCGATGGTGAGACAGCCATGAGGATCGAAGCTCTGGCCGATGCCGACTCGGTCGCGCGAGCCGGCGCCGCATTCACCGCCGAGCAGGCGCGTGCGGCCGTCGCCGCGCGCGGTCGCTTCATCATGGCCGTCAGCGGCGGTCACACCCCGTGGCAGATGCTGCGTGAGCTCGCCGATCAACCCCTGCCGTGGGCCGATGTACACATCTTCCAGGTCGACGAGCGCGTCGCGCCGGCGGGACACCCCGATCGGAACCTCACTCACCTGCGCGAGAGCTTGCTCGCGCATTGTCCCCTGCCTCCCGAGCAGGTTCACGCGATGCCCGTCGAATCGACGGACCTGGACTCGGCAAGCCGCGGGTACGCCACGACGCTACAGCAGATAGCGGGCACCGGATGACCTTGACCTATCGCATGCTCAATCGGGCGCGGAGCATCGTCTGGCTGGTGACAGGTCGCGAAAAGGCCGAGATGCTCGCGCGTCTGTGTGTCGTCGATCGATCGATTCCGGCCGGAAGAATCCGTCAAGACCAAGCCTTCGTGCTGGCCGACCACGATGCGGCTGGCGCTCTTCAACTCCATTCGTTCACAGCCCCTGGACCGTCAGGACGCTGAAGACATCGCGGAGAAGACACATGCACGTTGGAATCGCGACCGATCACGGGGGATTTGAGTTGAAGGAGGATCTGGCCGCGCGGCTGCGCGCCGCCGGACACGACGTCGTCGATTTCGGTGCGGACAAGCTGAGGCCCGACGACGACTATCCGGACTTCGTCATCCCGCTCGCCCACGCAGTGGCGGCGGGCACGGTGGAGCGCGGAGTGGCCGTCTGCGGTAGCGGCGTCGGCGCCTCGATCTGCGCGAACAAGGTTCCGGGGGTCCGTGCCGGACTGATTCATGACCACTTCTCGGCGGCTCAGGGGGTCGAGGACGATCACATGAGCATCATCTGCATCGGTGGCCGCACCGTGGGGCCGGCCGTCGCCTGGGATCTCGTGCAAACGTTCCTGGCCGCCCAGTTCAGCGATGCCCCTCGACATCTCCGCCGCCTGAGCAAGGTGGCGTCCCTGGAGCTCCACACGACGAGGACAACCCAATGAGTACGATGACTGTCACGGCACCGAAGACGGACGCCGAGCTCGACCAGCTGGCGATCAACACCATCCGCACGCTCTCGATCGACGCGGTCGAGCGCGCCAAGTCCGGCCACCCGGGCACGCCGATGGCGCTGTCGCCACTGGTGTACACGCTCTGGAACCGCGTGATGCGATTCGATCCCGAAGACCCGATCTGGCCCAACCGGGATCGGTTCATTCTCTCCAACGGTCACGCCTCGATGCTGCTCTGGTCCGTGCTGCATCTCACCGGCACTCGAGCGGTCAATGCCGACTACGAGCGGTTGGGACAGCCTTCGGTGTCGCTGGAGGACATCCGCCGCTTCCGCCAGATCGGCAGCAAGGCTCCCGGGCACCCCGAGTATCACTGGGTGTCGGGCGTGGAAACCACGACGGGACCACTCGGGCAGGGCGCCGCGACGAGCGTGGGGATGGCCATCGCTCAAAAGTGGCTCGCCGACCGCTACAACCAGCCAGGCTTCCCGATCTTCGACTACGACATCTACGTCGTGTGCGGCGACGGCTGCCTGATGGAGGGCGTGACGGCCGAAGCGGCGTCGCTCGCCGGTCACCTCGGCCTCGACAACCTCTGCTGGGTCTACGACAACAACCACATCACGATCGAAGGACAGACGAGCCTCGCATTCACAGAGGACGTTGCGACCCGATTCCTGGGGTACGGCTGGAACGTCCTGCGCGTGGGCGACGCCAACGACCTCGATCGCATCCAGGCAGCCCTCGGCGTCTTCCGGGAAACGAAGGGACGTCCCACGCTCATCATCCTCGACAGCCACATCGGCTACGGCGCCCCCCACAAGCACGACACTTCCGCGGCTCACGGCGAGCCGCTCGGCGCGGAGGAAGTCCGCCTCGCCAAGCGCAGCTACGGCTGGCCCGAGGACGCACAGTTTCTGGTTCCCGACGGCGTGCGCGAGCACTTCACCGCCGGCATCGGGGCGCGCGGCGCCGCCGCTCGAAGCCGGTGGACCGCGCTCTTCGCGTCGTACCGGGAGAAGTATCCCGACCTCGCCAAAGAGATCGATCAAATGCAACAGCGAGACTTGCCGGCAGGGTGGGATCGCGACCTCCCGGTGTTCCCGGCGGATGCCAAGGGCATCGCCGGCCGGGACGCCTCGGGCAAAGTGCTCAACATGCTCGCGCAGAACATCCCGTGGTTCCTCGGTGGGTCGGCGGACCTCGGGCCATCGAACAAGACCACGCTGACCTACAAGGGCGCGGGAAGCTTCCAGGCGGCGACGCCCGGCGGCAAGAACCTGCATTTCGGGATCCGCGAGCACGCGATGGCGGCGATCGTCAGCGGTCTTTCACTCTCAAAGCTTCGGGCGTTCGGCGCGACGTTCTTCATCTTCAGCGATTTCGCGCGGCCCGCCATCCGGCTGTCGGCGCTGATGGAGCTCCCGACCATCCTCGTATTCACGCACGACGCCATGGGCGACGGTGAGGATGGCCCCACCCATCAGCCGGTGGAGCATCTCGCGTCGCTACGCGCCATGCCCGGGCTTATCACCTTGCGGCCCGGCGACGCCAACGAGGTCGTGGAGGCGTACCGATACGTGATGCAGCTACGCCACCAGCCGGCGGTGTTCGCGCTCTCGCGACAGCCGTTGCCGACGCTCGATCGGCTCGCGTACGCCCCTGCTTCGGGGGTCGCGCGCGGGGCCTACGTGCTCGCCGATCCGCCCGGCGGAAATCCCGAGGTGATCCTCATCGCCTCCGGCAGCGAGCTGAGTCTGGCCGTGGAGGCCCACGGCAAGCTGCTCGCGGAGGGCATCCGTTCGCGCGTCGTCTCGATGCCGTCGTGGGAGATCTTCGACCGCCAGACGCAGGAGTACCGCGACAGCGTGCTGCCGCCCGCCGTGAAAGCGAGGGTCGCCGTCGAACAGGCCTCCACGTTCGGATGGGAGCGCTACGTCGGCAGCTCCGG
>Ga0075425_100009344_pt1 | contig 10431 bp, 7 predicted proteins | sample SoiMethybrSBSTD4_FD_75300 | JGI IMG/M metagenome (GOLD analysis project Ga0075425, IMG submission 75300) | Bulk soil microbial communities from a Populus tree surrounding site in Tennessee, USA - Soil MetaG P. TD hybrid SBSTD4 | ecosystem: Environmental > Terrestrial > Soil > Tree plantation...
CGCCGCTGAAGACGTCAAACAAGCACAGGCTGCATTCCTGCCCAAAGTGAGCGCGCCGCTGAGTTACATCTACACTTCGCCGGCACTTGGCTTACCGCCGGGAGAGCCGCGCGCCCCGAGCTTTATTGCGAATAACGCGATCAGCGAATACGAAGCCTTCGTGACCGTTTCCGGAGACTTTGATATTGCAGGCAAATTGCGAGCGACCCTGGCCAGGAATCGGGCACTGTTGGCGGCTGCGCATGCCGGAACCGAAGTCGCGCGACGCGCCCTGGCCCAGGCTGTTATCGAGGCTTACTACGGCCTCGCTCTGGCAAACGTAGAACGGCGCTCCGCCGAGGGAAACATCGCCGCAGCTGAAGAATTCGAGCGCATCACGTATCTCCTGTTAACTGGCGGCGAGGTTGCTTCCGTTGATCTGACACGCGCGCAACTGCAGACGCTTACACAGCGTGATCAGTTAGAACGCGCGCGGATCAATGAAGAAGTTGCTGCTGGAGCATTGCGAATACTGGTTGGTTACGAGTTTAGCCGGCCGATAAGCACGAGCGACCTGGCACTCGCACTGCCAACCGCCGCTGAGTATCAGCAATTCAAAGCTGAAGACATCACGCGACGGCCCGAGTTCACGCAGTTCGATCAACAGCTTCGCGCGGCGCGACAGGAGATCAAAATCGCCCGCGCAGAGCGGTTACCGTCGCTCTCTTATTCGATAAATGGCGGATTCGATGCCGACTCTTTAAAAGGGCCACGGCTTCACGAGCACTCGGGTGTATCAGCAGCCGTCAGTTTGACAATCCCCATCTTTGATTGGGGTGCAAGTCGCAGCCGCGAACAACAAGCGCGTTTACGAACCCAGGTTGCAGAGAACGAACGCACATTAGCCCTGCGCGGATTCACGCAGCAGTTCTACGCTGCGCGAGCACAAGCGGAGAGCGCAGTAGCGAGAATTAACCTTGTGCGCGCCGGCGTCGCTAAAGCTCAGGACAACCTCTCAGCATCGATAGCGCGTTACCGCGCAGGTGAAGCGCAAATAATTGAAGTCACAGATGCGCAAACAACTTTTGTTGCGCAAAGGAGCGCGTTATATCAGGCAATTTTCGATTACCAGGTTGCACTTGCGAGATTAAAGCAGGCGACAGGTCAGTGAGCCTGTACACATAAATATGAGCGAGCCCAACGATATTCGTACTGATATTGACGTCGATCGCGTTCCGGTCGAGGAAACGCGATTTCAGCGTATTCGTCGAAATCGCGATCGAAACGTGGTGGCGATTCTCGCGATTGTAGCGGTCGGCCTCGTCTTGATCATTCTCGTCGTCTGGCGGTCAAAGAGATCTTCTTCCGACGCGGAGCAGGAAGTAACGCCTGTCGTAAGCGTCAAAGTCGCGAAAGCAGAAAAAGGAAGTATCGCGGCCCAGGTTACCGCTGTCGGCACCATCTGGCCACGCGAAAAAGCTGATGTGGGCGCGAAGATCAGCGCGCAGATCAGGCAGATGGCGCTGTTGAAGAATAAAGTTGTACACGCAGGCGAAGTCATCGCCATCCTGGAGTCGCGCGATCTTCAGGCCCAGCGTGCGGAAGCGGTTGCGGCGCTAAACGAGGCGCGTGCAAATGAGAGGAGTGTGGTTACGGGAACCATTCCTAAAACAAACGCAGAAGATCAAAAAGCGTTGTCCGACGCTCGAGCGAAAGTCAATACCGCCCGGGCCATTTATCAACGGCGGCTTGGGCTTTATGAACGAGGTGGGATCTCGAAGAAGGATCTCGAGGCTTCCCAGCTTGATCTGACCACAGCTGAGGATGAATTGCGTTTGCAAGAACAGACCGTTGCACTGCGAGCGCGATCACTGAACCCAAACGATCGCGCTCTCGCGGCCGCTCGGACCGCACAAGCTCAACAACATCTGGCCACACTCGATGCGCAACTTGGATACGCGACTATCCGTTCGCCGATTACCGGCATCGTTACTGATCAGTTCCAGTACGAAGGTGAATTCGCATCTGCAGGCGGCAAGTTGGTGACGATTGCGGATACCAGCACTGTGATTGTGAAAGCGCCATTTGCCGATACGGTTGCGGCACAATTGAAAGTTGCCGATGCGGCGAAAGTTCTGCCAACAGACACGTCAGCTGAAGAAATGAACGGGCAGATTACTTTGCTGAGTCGATCAAGCGATCCAACGAGTCGAACCGTTGAAGTCTGGGTGACGCTGGGAAACGGTGAGGGAAAGCTGCGCGCGAATGGAGCTGCGGAGGTAACGGTTTTTGCGAATTCCAAGAATGACGCGATCATCGTGCCCGCTTCTGCTGTCACACTAGAAACAAGTAATGGCAATGAAGGCACCGTGATGGTTGTTGATGCGCAAAATGTGGCGCACGAAACAAAGGTCACCGTCGGCGTCCGCACTCCTGACAAGATGGAAATCGTCGAAGGACTGCAAGGCGGTGAAACGGTAGTAGTTGAAGGGAACTACGCGTTACTTGATGGAACGAAGGTTGAAATTGCGGAGAATAAGAAAGAAGAAGGCGAAGAGAAGAAGGGTGAGGAAAAGAAAGAGGAGAAGTGACGGTCGTTATATCGCGTTATTTCGTGTGATTTCCTGGATCATGTTTGTACGACCGAACAACTGATCCACGAAATCACACGCAACAACACGAACGAAAGAGTGCCATGCGACTAGCTCGCGTCGTATCAAATCAAGCTCGCGCTATCGTAGTAATCGTAGCGTTGCTGTGCGCGGCGGGTCTTTATGCCGCGTGGCAGCTTCCCATTGCCGTTTTCCCACAAACCGATTTCCCTCGAATAGTTATCATCGTTGACAACGGTGAAGCACCTGCATCTCAAACGCTTGTCACGGTTACTCGTCCAATCGAAGAGGCGATGAATGGTATTCCCGGCATCGCTCGAATTAAATCAAAGACTGCGCGTGGCTCATCCGAAATCAATTTGTATTTTGATTGGAGCGGCAACATTCTTCAAGAGCTACAGCTGGTCCAGGCGCGGATCTCACAGTTGTTATCGAGCTTGCCTCCCACCGCACAGATTCGAAATATCGAACGTTTGACCTTCGCCATTTTTCCTGTCACCGGATACAGCCTCACCTCTGACAAACGCGATCCAGCCAGTTTGCGCGACCTGGCAACTTATATTGTGAGACCACAACTCGCGCGGTTGCCCGGTGTCGCGATCGTGGGTGTAGCCGGCGGCAAAACTCGCGAATTTCACATAACAATCGATCCGGAACGTTTAGCGGCTCACAACGTTTCAGCGCAACAAGTAGTAGAAGCCGTTCGCAATTCAAATATCATCGTGTCTCCCGGCTTGATTGAAGAAAACCATCAACTCGAGCTGGCGCTGATAACCGGTCAGGCAAAACGACCCGAAGAGCTGAATAGGATCGTTGTTGCGACTGTGAACGAAGCTCCGGTGCGGATTGAAGATGTGGCGATTGTGGAAGCAGGTGTCGAGCCGGAATACACGATCGTTACGGCTGACGGTCATCGAGCAGCACTGGTGAACATCAACCGACAGCCTGATGCGAATACAGTAAAAGTGGTTGATGAGGTGAAAGCGGCGCTGACTGCCATGCGCGGCCAGATTCCAAAAGATGTGCGCGTCGCGGCCTACTATGACCAATCACTGCTGGTCCGTGACTCGATCAATTCCGTTCGCGACTCGATTATTGTCGGGTTGTTACTTTCAGTTGTGATTTTGTACGCATTCCTTCGCAACTGGGGCACGACATTCGTTGCGATTCTGGTTATACCAGTTACAGTTCTCGTCACCTTCCTGGCAATGTGGCTTGCCCGGCTCAGTTTTGATTTGATGACGCTGGGCGGTGTGGCCGCAGCGATTGGGCTTGTGATCGATGACGCGATCGTGGTCGTGGAAAATATCTACACTCACATATCACGTGGCCAATCACGTCGTGAGGCCGTACAGAGCGCAGTCTCCGAGATCACTGTGCCGATCATTGGTTCAACGATCACGCCGGTAGTCGTCTTTCTTCCGTTAACTTTGTTGACTGGTGTAACCGGTGTCTTCTTTCGTTCACTGGCATTAACAATGTCGGTTGCGTTGCTAACATCACTGGTGTTGGCGCTCGGCTTTACGCCCGTGCTTGCTGAACGATTTGTGAAAGCGAAACCAGAGAACGGATCGTCCAAAGAAGAGGAGGACGAAGTAGCAGCGCACGGCAGGTTCCTGGGCGCTGTCATCCGTCGTTACGAGTCGGCACTCAGCTTTGCTCTCGACAATCGATGGCTTGTACTTGTTGCAATCTTCGTCGTTCTCGCAGGCTCTTATCTTCTTTATCGCTCGTTGGGTTCAGAGTTTCTGCCTGAATTCGACGAGAGTGCCTTTATCCTCGACTATCTTGCCCCACCGGGATCCTCCCTGGCGGAAACTGACCGTATGCTTCAGCACGTTGAGCAGATGATCATGAAAACGCCAGAGATCGAGAGCTACTCGCGCCGGACTGGAGTCGAGATGGGTCTGTTTGTCACCGAACCCAACAGGGGTGATTTCGCAGTTAAGTTGAAAGAAGGTCACAAGCGCAGTACACAAGATGTGATCGCTGACTTGCGGCGACAGATTGCGGAAGCGGAGCCTGCGTTGGAGGTCGAATTTGTCGGCATCTTGCCGGACGTAATCGGAGATCTGCAGGGCAACCCCGAACCTATTGAGGTCAAGCTTTTCAGCGAAGATGCTGCCGCGCTACAAGCGAAAGCGGATGAAGTCGAGACGGCGATCAAGAAAGTCCCAGGCGTTGTCGACACCAAGAATGGCGTCGTGATTAGTGGACCCGCGGTTACGTTCAACATTAATCGTTTGCGGGCGTCTCGTTTCGGAGTTACGACCGCGGATATTGCCGCGACTATAACTGACGCATTGACGGGTGACGCTTCGTCCGCAATTCTGCAACAGGACCGGTTGATCAAAGTTCGCGTACTTTTCCCCGGCGATGTGCGTACATCGCTGGATAAGGTCCGAGCTTTACAAATCAGGTCGTCTTCCGGGGCATTATTCCGTCTCGATCAAGTCGCGGATGTTGATTACGACAAAGGGCAGGCGGAAATCGTGCGCGAGAATCTGCGCCAGATGGTTGGAGTTACGGGACGTCTTGAAGGTACGGACCTTGGGACTGCGATTCGCCAAATCCAGAGGCAACTCAATAAAGATGTTAAGTTGCCGCCAGGCATGACAATCGAATACGGTGGATTGTACGAGGAACAACAGGCAAGTTTTCGTGAACTTGCACTCGCACTCATCCTGGCAGTGCTTCTTGTGTTTATCACGCTGCTAATCGAATTCCGTTCCTATGCCCATCCAATCGCGATTGTTACCGGTGCTGTGCTGGCCCTTAGTGGAGTCTTGCTCGCACTCTTTATCACCGGATCGACGCTGAATGTTGTTTCGTTGATGGGTATGATCATGATCGTCGGAATCGTCGCAAAGAATGGAATCCTGATGCTGGATGCGGTGGAGGATCATCTGGCAGCAGGCGACACTTTGCGACAAGCTCTTTTGCGATCCGGCAGGCGGCGTTTCAGGCCCGTGTTAATGACCTCGTTGGCAGCGATGCTGGGCATGTCGCCTTTAGCTTTAGCTTTGGGTGCAGGTTCAGAACTGTTGCAACCTTTAGCGATCGCGGTAATCGGTGGTTTGACGATGGCACTTGCGTTGTCGCTGATAGTGACGCCCTCAGTCTATGCAATGTTGCGAGCGGAACCTTCGCCAACTGATTAAGATTTTTCGAAACTCCTTTTGGAGTGCGGCGACTTGTCGCCGCTTTCCTGCTCGTCAAAGTCAATTTCGAAAGGAATGAGTTATGAATCTGTTTATTAAAATTTTCACTGCGGTGCTCGTTGTAGGCCTGACAATCTCAATCATCAAAGCACAAGAGAAGAAAATCACTCGAGAACAGTTACCGGCCGCGGTTAGACAGACAGTGGATCGAGAAAGCCAGGGGGCTACCGTCAAAGGCTTCGCGACGGAAGTCGAGCACGGCCAGAAGCTCTACGAGGCATCATTGACAGTAAACGGACACAGCAAAGACATCTTGATAGATAAAACCGGCAACATAGTTGAAGTGGAAGAACAAGTGTCCCTGGATTCATTACCCCCTGCGGTGCAAGAGGCACTGAAAAAAGCTGCCGGGTCAGGAACAATCGAAGTGGTTGAATCACTGACGAAGAATGGAAAACTTGTCGCCTATGAAGCCCAAGTGAGGCATGGGAGAAAACGATCTGAAACTCAGGTTGGACCAAACGGCGAGAAGCTCAAGCGACCCGAATAACTGCATTGACCAGGAAACCGTTAAAACGGTTAGCGATGGTCACGTGCGCTCTGGTCCCAAGCTAAAGCTTGGGGAGAATGAGAAGTTTTTGTGAAACAATCCTTCGCACTGGATGAATTAAATCGGATCCCAATCGCATTTAGCTTTCATCAGAAAGGAAAAAATCCATGAGCACGACGATACTCCTGGTCTTATCAGTTGCATTGATGACGTTGCAAAATGGCACCGGATACAAAGTCGAGACTCGCTATCCCGTTCCCGGTAACGGCGGATTCGACTATGTGACAATTGATAGCGCAGCCAGACGGCTTTACCTGTCGCACGGAACACAAGTGGATGTTGTTGATGCCGACACTGGCAAATTGATCGGTACCATTCCCGACACCCCCGGCGTCCACGGGATTGCCATCGCTTCGGAATTCAAACACGGATTCACGAGCAATGGCCGCGAAAACAAGGTATCGATGTTTGACCCGAACACGCTGCAACTCATCAACAAAATCGATGTCGGCAAGGGACCTGATGGCATTTACTACGATCCCCAGACGAAGCGAGTCTTTACAAACAATCACGGCTCACACGACATCAGTGTCATCGATGCAAAATCGGGCCAGGTTATTGGTACGGTAAAGATTGAAGGTGACGGCGAAGAAGCAGTAGTTGCTGATGGAGTTATTTACGTCAACAGCGAGGACACGAACGAAGTCATTGCGTTCGATCCGAAGTCACTTGAGGTCAAAAACCGCTTCCCGATCGGTGTCGCCAAGACGCCAACCGGCCTGGCTTACGACGCGAAGAACAAGCGACTGTTTATCGGATGTCGCAACGATCCCAAGATGGTAGTAATGGATGCCGTCTCAGGTAAGGTGATTAACAGTTTTCCAATTGGACGCGGCGTTGACTATGCCAGTTTTGATCCGCAATCGAAGCTCATTTTCCTTTCCTGCGGCGAAGGTGTCTTAAGTATCTTTCACCAAAAGTCAGCAGACGATTACGAGGACGCCGGCCCAGTTAAAACACAGGCGAGCGCTAAGACGATGGCGTTCGATCCAAAAACCAAGAAGGTGTTTCTGACCGCTGCTGAGTATCTTGAAACACCGGCAGCTACACCCGGTGGCAGGCCGCAGCGGAGTGTGAAACCGGGAACATTTGTAGTGTTGGTGGTTAGCAAGTAGGGTGTTGTTGTGAAGGGAAAGTACCATGCGAAGAAATAGAGAATTAAATTGGTTGTTTGGCATCATGCTCTTAACGATTTTGGGAACTATTCAAGCAACTGCGCAAACGCCACTCGCAAGACCTTCACCAGCACCAAGCCCCTCGCCCACACCATCACTTGAACGCCAGTTCGTCAGGAACATTCTTAAGGACCAGGTAGCGATCTGGACCTTTCCTCTGCACCTTCACGGAGACGATGCGAAGTGGGCGGTGCCTCTGGCAGTCGGCACCACTGCATTGATTGCAACAGACCGCCAGACCGGCGATGAGATGGCCGAATCCGATGGTCTAAACAATGCTAGTCGCATCGTTAGTTATGCGGGATCGGCTTACGGCACATTCGCGGCCGCTGCGACGTTTTACATCGTCGGCCGCACAAACCATGACTACCGTGCTCGCGAGACCGGCATTCTAGGCGCTGAAGCATTGGTGAACAGCGCCATTCTCGTGACGGTGGTTAAGGAAATCACACAGCGTCGCCGGCCGACCGCTGAAATGGGCCGCAGCGATTTCTTTGACGGCGGTTCGTCGTTCCCATCAGGTCACAGCATCGCAGCGTGGTCGTTGGCAACAGTTGTCGCCAATGAATACCACGATCATCTGGCTGTTCAGATTGCCGCCTACGGGATTGCAAGCAGTGTCAGTATCGCCCGTTTCACTGGTCACAATCACTACTTGTCGGACATTTTGATCGGAAGCGCGATGGGGTATGGGGTAGGTCGCTATGTTTATCACGCGCATCATCGCCAAAGCGCCGAGCCAGGCGGAGGTGAAGAAGAAGAAACAATCGCGCGTCGCGGGGGTTTTCGTCGCCACCTTATGATCTTGCCGCTATATGATCGCGCCGCGCGGTCATATGGGGCGACGTTAGTGTCGAGTTTTTAGTTCGACCCGATTTAAATTCGCGCCGTCTTAGATGCTTTACGATTTATGTTCGATTCAGTCCGAACACGACTGACACTCTGGTACGCAGCGGTACTCGCCCTGTCGCTCATCGGATTTGGCTTCCTGGTTTACTATGCCGCCGCCGGAATCTTCTATGAACGACAGGACGAGTCACTGCGTTCGACAGCACAAACAGTCGCCAGCGCGTACCTTGAAGAATTAGAGGAGGAACATTCTGTCGCGAAAGCCAATGAGGTTGTTCTCGCGCAAATGGTCTTTCCGAATCGTTATGTAGAAGTGACTGACAGCGCCGGTCAGGTAGTTGCCTGGTCAGGCAATCTGTCAGGCAATGTTTTGACTATTCCCCCGGACACGCTCTCGCATGCACGACTGCACGCAGTCAGCTACGTCGTGATCAGCGGACTGAGAATTGCCGTAGTCCCGCTTTCCTCGAATCAACAACTTGGGTTTGCCGCAGTAGCCGAACCTCTTAGCGTAATCGACGTGGCGCTGCATCGACTGCGTCTAGATTTCTTTGCCGGCGTTCCGTTGATTCTATTAATCGCATCCGGAGGAGGTTACTTCCTCGCGCGCAAAAGTCTTTCACCGATTGCTTCAATGAACCGGCAAACTCAACGGATTACCGCAGAGAGTTTGTCGTCGCGCCTCGACGTACCAAGTCCGCGAGATGAACTGGGACGCCTGGCTACAACGATCAACGATCTACTCGCGCGTCTCGAGGCTTCATTCAAAGAGCAGCAGCGGTTTATCGCAGATGCATCTCATGAACTGCGTACGCCACTCGCAGTGCTCCGAGGTGAAACTGAAGTCGCATTAGGTAAGACGCGCGCGATTGGTGAGTACAAAAACTCATTAATATTAATCAAGGACGAAGCGGAGCGACTTTCACGTATCGTTGAGGATTTGTTCCTGCTTGCGCGCCAACCAATCGATGCCCCGCTCACCTTGGTGCAGCAGCCATTATCGCTCAACGAAGTTGTTAACGACTGTGTGCGTGCGGCACAGGTGCTGGCTGCGTCGAAGGATTTGCGACTGAGAGTCAGCAATGGATCAACCCCGCTGGTTCTTAAAGGTGATGATGAATTGCTCAAACGGATGCTCCTTAATCTGCTGGATAACGCAGTGAAGTACACTCCTGAGGGTGGTGAGATTTCTGTTGAATTGGCCGCACAAAACGGGAATGCCCAGATTATCGTTAAGGATACCGGCATCGGTATTCCAAAAGAAGATCAAGCCCATGTATTTGATCGGTTTTACCGAGTGGACAAAGCGCGTTCGCGCACACTGGGTGGCGCCGGTCTGGGCTTATCGATCGTCTGGTGGATTGTGGAGGCTCACGGAGGCAGGATCGAGATTGAAAGCGCGCCGGGCCAAGGCAGCGCCTTCACGGTACACCTGCCGTTGAGGGGTTGAGTCATCTACAGATTACACAGATTACTCAGATAAGCACCCATGTTTCAAGGTCATGCGGCATTGCGCAGCTCGGTTCTGCCGCAATTTGGGCATGTGTGTACTTCTTTCAATACGCCACCGAAAACCGGATCGACCACAGCCCGATCATCGACGCCGTAATCGATCTTGGTTGCGTGATGGTTCATTTCCGCGCCACAATCCGGGCAAGTCATTTTTGGTTGTGACATTTCGTTTTTGTGTCCTTCGTCGGTTAGTCGCCAAGAAACTCCAGACCTCACGTTTGAGTCGAAGGGAAGATTCAATGACTCGGCAAAGACAGCGGCAGAATTTGGTTTCAGGGAAGCGATGCGGAACTTGTTGACGCGTCGCCTAATACCGAGTCAGCTTTTTTTCAATTCCTTTATAAAGTAATTCCTCCAGCTTTCGGGCAGTGCCTGAACTTCGATTGCGCGGCGCAGCAACACTACGTTGTCCTTCTCGCTTACATACAGGCGAGTGATGTCGCTTACCTTTACACCCAGTGGGTGGCTTTCAATTAATTCGAAGCGATCGCCCGGTCCGACTTCCCCCTCTTGCGAAACAGCAAAATAGAAAC
>Ga0075425_100009345_pt1 | contig 10430 bp, 4 predicted proteins | sample SoiMethybrSBSTD4_FD_75300 | JGI IMG/M metagenome (GOLD analysis project Ga0075425, IMG submission 75300) | Bulk soil microbial communities from a Populus tree surrounding site in Tennessee, USA - Soil MetaG P. TD hybrid SBSTD4 | ecosystem: Environmental > Terrestrial > Soil > Tree plantation...
TCCGCGGCGTGCGTGCGCAGCCAGCGGATCTCCGCCTCGATGAAGTCGTCGATGTCCCCGTCAAGCACGCCGCCGGTGTTGCCGGTCTCCAGCCCGGTCCTCACGTCCTTGACGTTCTGGTAGGGGTGCAGGACGTAGTTGCGGATCTGGGTCCCCCAGCTGCTTGTGCTCTCGCCGCGCAGGCTGGCCATCTTGGCCTCCTGCTCCTCACGCTTACGCTCCAGCAGCTTGGCCTTGAGCACCGCCATGGCGGTGGCCTTGTTCTGCATCTGGCTGCGCTCGTTCTGGCAGGAGACCACGATTCCGGTCGGCAGGTGGGTGAGCCGGACGGCCGAGTCGGTCGTGTTCACGCCCTGCCCGCCGGGGCCGCTTGACCGGTAGACGTCGACCCGGATCTCGTCCTCAGGGATGTCGATCCGGTCGTCCTGCTCCACGACGGGTATCACGTCCACGCCCGCGAACGAGGTCTGGCGCCGGCCCTGGTTGTCGTACTTGGAGATGCGGACCATCCGGTGGGTGCCGTGCTCGCCGCGCAGCGTGCCGTACGCGTACGGGGCCTTGACCACGAACGTGGTGGACTTGATCCCCGCTTCCTCCGCGTAGGAGGTGTAGTAGATCTCGGTGGGGTACCCGTGACGCTCCGCCCACCGCAAGTACATGCGCTGCAGGTTCTGCGCGAAGTCCGCGGCGTCGGCCCCGCCGGCCTGCGCGTTGATCGAGATCAGTGCGTCCCGGGAGTCGTACTCGCCGGACAACAGGGTCCGGATCTCGAGCTGGTCTATCTCCTTGCGCAGCGCGGCCAGATCCCGGGTGGCTTCCTCGCGCGTGGGCTCGTCGTTCTCGCTGTCGGCCAGCTCGAACATCACCCGGGTGTCGTCGAGCCGCTGGTGCAACTGGCTGAGCCTGCCCAGTTCGCCTTCCAGGTAGGAAAGCCGCCTGGTGACGGCCTGCGCTCGTTCCTGGTCGCCCCACAGCCCTGGATCGGCGGCCTCTTCCTTGAGCCTGTCCGCCTCACGCCCCATCGCGTCGGGGTTGAGGACGGCTTCCACGTTGCTGAGCTTGGACGACAGTTCCGAGATCTCAGTTGCCGGGTCGGTACCTGTCATGGCGGAAAGCCTACGCGAGGACGCGGAGGTTCCCGGACGGTCGGCGTGCTATCCACCGGCGGGCCTTCCAACCGCCTCCCCTGCCCCCTTCATGCCGGCCGGGTGCCAGACGTCACGAGGCTGCGGACGGCACGGACCGCCACCGACAACGTGGCCAGCGAGGACCGCTCGGTCTCCCAGATCTCGGTGAGAACCTGGCTGGTGCGCTGCACGGCCTCCTCGTTCCGGTTGGCCCACTCGGCCAGCCGCTCCTCCGGGGTACCCGGGCCGGTCTCTTTCAGCACATCGCAGACCAGCTCGGCGTGCGCGGCGTACAGGTCATCGCGGAGGGCGCCGCGGGCCATGGTGTTCCACCTGTCGTCGCGGGGCAGTGCGATGATCTGGTCCCTGAGCCGGGCGATCTGCAGCCGGCCGCCCAGGTTGAAGTAGATTGCCGCGGTCTCGGTCACGTCGCTGCCGGCGCTGGCGGCCACATTCACGATGTCGAACGCCGAATGGGCGGGCACCATCGCGGCCACCCGCTCGGCCAGCTCGGGCGGCACCTCACGGGCCACCGCCGCCTCCTGCCGTTCGGTGAACGTGGCCAGGTCCCGCCCGCTGAGCAGCTTGGGCAGGCTTGCGCCGACCACGCGCACGCCGTCGGCGAAGAAGTCGATGGTGGTCTGGATGTCGAACGACGGCCGCTGGTTCTGCAGCAGCCAGCGGACCGCCCGCTCGACGAGCTTGCGCCCCTCCAGCAGCAGCGAGAGCTGCGTCGCCACGCTGATCTGGCCATCCAGCTGCTCCACCTGCGCCCAGAACCCGGTCATGTTGTAAACCTCGCGGGCGACCAGCCAGGCCCTGCTGATGTCGGAGACCCGCGCGCCCGTTTCCTCGCTTATCCGGAACAAGAACGTGGTCCCCGCCGTATTCACCATGTCGTTGACGACCACGGTGGTGACGATCTCCCGGCGCAGCGGGTGCAGGTCCATCTCGCTGGCGTAGGCGGCTTGCAGCGGCACGGGGAAGTAGGTCGTCAGCACCGACCGGAGGAACGGGTCGTCGGGCAGCGCGGAGTCCAGCACCTCCTGCACCGCGGAGATCTTGGCCTGGGCCAGCAGGACGGCGAACTCGGGCACGGTCAGCCCCAGCCCCGCCGACCGGCGCTCCGCGATCTCCTTGTCCCCCGGCAGCGAGTCCAGCCGCCGCCCGATCCGGTGCTCCCGCTCCAGCCTGCGCAGGTACCGGCTGTGTACGTGCAGCATCTGCGCGGACTGCGCGCCCGCGGCGGCCAGTGCCCGGTTCTGTGCGTAGTTCTGCCGCAGCACCAGCGCGGCGACTTCGTCGGTCATCGCGTGCAGCAGTTCGCCGCGTGCGGCCTGCGTCAGCTCGCCGCGGTCCACCTTGGCCTGGAGCAGGATCTTGATGTTGACCTCGTGGTCTGAGGTGTCCACGCCGGCCGAGTTGTCGATGAAGTCGGTGTTGACCAGCCCCCCGGCCATGGCGTACTCGATCCGCGCCGCCTGGGTCAGCCCCAGGTTGCCGCCCTCGGCGACCACCTTGGCGCGCAACTGGGCGGCATCGATGCGGACCGCATCGTTGGCCCGGTCCCCGGCGTCGCCGTGGGTCTGGTTGCTCGCCTTGATGTAGGTCCCGATCCCGCCGTTCCAGAGCAGGTCCACCGGCGCCGCCAGAATCGCCGAGATGAGCTGGTCCGGTGGCAGCGCGTGGACCGCCTCACCGAGCCCGAGCACCTGGCTGGCCTGCGGGGACACCGGGATGGACTTGGCCGTGCGCGGCCACACCCCGCCGCCCGCCGAGATCACTGCGGTGTCGTAGTCGGCCCACGAGGACCGGGGCAGCGCGAACAGCCGCTGCCGCTCGGCGAAGCTCGCCGCGGCGTCGGGGCTGGGGTCGAGGAAGATGTGCCGGTGGTCGAACGCGGCGACCAGCAGGATGTGCGGCGACAGCAGCATCCCGTTGCCGAACACGTCGCCGGACATGTCGCCGATCCCGGCCACGGTGAACTCGGTACTCTGTACGTCCACGCCCAGCGTGGCGAAGTGGAACTTGACCGACTCCCACGCGCCGCGGGCGGTGATCCCCATCTTCTTGTGGTCGTAGCCCTCGGACCCGCCGGAGGCGAACGCGTCGCCCAGCCAGTAACCGTAGGCCTGGGAGATCTCGTTGGCCGTGTCGGAGAACGTGGCGGTCCCCTTGTCCGCGGCCACCACCAGGTACGGGTCGTCACCGTCGTGCCTGATCACGCCCGGCGGCGGCACCACCTTGCCGGCGTGCAGGTTGTCGGTGATGTCGAGCAAGGCGCCGATGAACGTCTTGTAGCAGGCGAGCACCTCGGCCTGGTAGGCCTCGCGGTCGGCCGGGTCGGGCAGGAGCTTGCAGACGAACCCGCCCTTGGCCCCGGACGGGACGATGACCGAGTTCTTGACCTCCTGGGCCTTGGCCAGCCCCAGGATCTCGGTGCGGAAGTCCTCCCGCCGGTCGGACCAGCGCAGCCCGCCGCGCGCCACCGGGGCGAACCGAAGGTGCACGGCTTCCAGCCGCGGCGAATAGACGAACGCCTCAAAATGAGGCCGCGGGTCGGGCAGTTCCGGCACCGCGGCCGCGTCCAGCTTGAGCACCAGGTACGGCGTATCGCCGATGGCCGACGGCACCGGGGAGGGCGTTTCACGGAAGAAATTCGTGCGCTGGGTGGCCAGGATCAGTCCCAGGTAGCTGCGCAGGATGCGGTCGTGGTCGAGGATCTCGACCTCGTCGAGCAGGCCGCGGATTTCTTCCGCAATGGCCTCGCCCCGCTCGGCGGCGCCGTGCGCACGCGCGGGATCGAACCTGGACTCGAACAGCCGGACCAGCAGCCGGGTGACCGGCACGTTGAACGCGAGCACCCGCTCGATGTAGCGCTGGCTGAAGGCGCTCCCCGCCTGCCGCAGGTACTTGGCGTAGGCGCGGACCACGACGACCTGGCGCCAAGTCAGGTGCGCGTCGAGGACGAGGGCGTTGAAGCCGTCGTCTTCGATCATGCCCTGCCACAGCGCGGTCAAGGAATCCTCGAACAGCCCCTTGACCGGTGCGGCCGGCTGCAGTGCTCCCGGGGTGACCGCCGGGAACTGCCCGGTGATCGGCTCGTTCCCGGCCGCGCCGACGCCGGTGCGCCGCAGGCCGAAGTCGTAGATCCAAAACGGCGGCACCAGCGGGCCCGCGAACTCGTAGGGGTGCTCGTCGACTACGTCCACGCCCATGTGCTGGAGCCGTGGCAGCACATCGGTGAGCGTGATCGGCGTGCCGACGCGGTAGATGGTGAGCCGCCAGACGCCGTGCCCGCCGTCGTCGGCCGGCTGGCCGCCCACGTACCCCTCGGCCTCCCACAGGTCGAACGAGCTGGACTCACCCGAGTCCAGCAGGCTCTGCATCCGGATCAGGTCGTTCACCGCGTACTCGGCCGGCACGTCGGTCTTGTACGTCTCCGGTATCGCGCCCACGTACGGGGCCAGCAGGGCGCGGGCCGCGGTGTCACCCAGCCGGCGCGCGGCCTCGGCGAGCAGATCCTCGTCCCACGAGCGCACCGCGGCGACGATCCTGGCTTCCAGGTCTCCTGTGTCCACGTCGGCCAGCGCTGTCCCCGGCTTGGCCCGGACCACAACCAGCAGCCGGGCCAGCGGTGACTCCCCCACCGTTGCGCTGTACTCGACCGTTTCCCCGTTCAGCGCCTCGCGCAGGATCTCCTGGGTGCGCAGCCGGACCGCCGTGGTGTAGCGGTCCCGTGGCAGGTACACCACGCAGGACATGAACCGGCCGTAGACGTCCTGGCGCAGGAACAGCCGGGTCCGCGGGTGGGACCGCAGGTGCAACACGCCGAGCGCGATCGGGGTCAGGTCTTCCACCGAGATCTGGAACAGTTCCTCCCGCGGGTAGGCCTCCAGGATCTCGGTCAGGTCCTTGCCGTCGTGGCTGTCCGGCGTCGCGCCGCTGCGCTGCAGGACCTCGGCCAGCTTGCGGCGCAGCGCCGGGATCCGGGCGATGCTCTCGTGGTAGGCCTCGTAGGTGTAGAGGCCGAGGAAGCGGTACTCGCCGGTCACCTCGCCGGAAGCATCGACCCGCTTGATCGCGATGTAGTCGAGGTAGCTGGGCCGGTGCACGGTGGAGCGCGAGTTGGCCTTGGTCAGGATGAGCCGCTGCGGGTCCTTGGCCCTGGCCCGCACCTCGGGCGGCAGCGCCTCGAACGAAGCCGACCTCTTCTTGTCGTGCCGCAGGATGCCGAGGCCGGTGCCGGGGACGGGCGCCAGCGCCATCCCCTGCTCCCCCTCCACCAGGTCGTACTCGCGGTACCCGAGGAAGGTGAAGTGGTTGTCGGCCAGCCAGCGCAGCAGCGCCTGGGTTTCGGCAGGCGCCTTGGGACCTTCGTTACCCAGCCGGTCGGCGAGCTGCAGCGCCGTCTCGGTCATCTTCGGGTAGTCCTCCACCGCCACCCGCACGTCGAGCAGGACCCGCTGCAGGTCCTTCTCCAGCTCGGCCAGCGACACCCCGGAGGAGGTGTCGATCTCGATGTGCGTCCAGGACTCGACGATCTCGTCGTGCTGATGTCTGGCCTGGTGCAGCGGGCCGACGACCTCCCACAGGGTGCCGGTGACGTCGCGGCGGACCAGTAGCTGCGGGTGGATGATGTGGAAGCTGTCCAGCCCGTGCCTGTTCAGCTCCATGGTGATCGAGTCGACGAGGAACGGCATGTCGTCGGTGACGATGTTCACCGCACCGCGCGACGCCTCCAGCGCCGAGCACATGCCGCCAGCGCTCACCTGAACCAGCGCACGGCCCTGCGGGCGCTTGGCCGCCAGCCGGGCGTGCTCGGTCGCCACTCCGGCCATCCGGCCCGGGCCGGCCGCGAACAGTTCCTCGACCGGCATGTGCTGGTAGTAGGCGCTCAGGAAGTTCCGCAGGTCGCCGACGCCGCCCTCGCCCGGCTCGACGGTCTGCGCCGCCAGCTTGGCCGCCTCATCCAACAGGCCGGACTCGTCAAGTGCTTCCGCCATCTCGATCCCCAATCCGCGGCCGCCTGTTACAGGTGGTCCCGCAACTCCCAGAGCAACGGGTAGTAGTGCAACGGCACCCTCTTACGCAGGTAGGGTGCCCCAGTTGAGCCCCCGGTACCCGATTTCGTGCCGATCTGGCGTTCGACCATCTGTACGTGGCGGGCCCGCCACAGCCCGGCCAGTTCGTCGTGGGTGAGCAAGGCCTCGGCGAGCTGCCAGAGGTCGTCGTGGGTGGCCCGGTCCAGCGCGATCGTCCGGAGCGACGCCAGGATCTCCGCGTCATCGGACACGACGAGCCCACGGGAAGCCAGCAGGGCCAGGTACGCGTCCCAGAGTGACGGCTCGGCCAGCCGGCGATGCAGCTGTTGCCGTTCGGCCTCGGTGAGGGCGCGGAACCGGGCGAGAAACGCCCGGTCCTTGACCCCGGAAAGGAACTCCAGCTCACGGTATTGCGCCGACTGGAACCCGCTGGCCGGGGCGAGCCCCGCCCGGAACTCGAGGAAGTCCTGCGGGGTCATCGTCTCCAGGATGTCCACCTGCGCGACCAGCAGCCGCTCGATCGCGTGCACTCGGCGCAGCAGATGCCTCGCTCGCCATGTCTCCCCCGCGGTCATCGCGTCGCGGCTGGCCTCCAGCTCGTAGAGCACCTGCTTGAACCAAAGCTCGTACACCTGGTGCACGGTGATGAACAGCAGCTCGTCGTGCGCCGGCGGGTCCGATTGCCGGGTCTGCACCGCCAGCAGCTCCGGCAGGCGCAGGTAACCGCCGTAGGTGAGCAGCCCGCCCTCTTCGCCAAAGCTACGGCCCTTGGTCACTTGCTGAACCACGCCAGCACCTCCGGGTTGGCCAGGGCGTCCGGGTCGGCGGCGTCGGCGACCGGCGTGCCGAGCAGGATCTTCCGCACCGGGACCTCCAGTTTCTTGCCCGACAGGGTCCGCGGGATCCCCGGCACCTGATAGATCTCGTCCGGCACGTGCCGCGGGGACAGCGCCGCGCGCAGCGCTGCCTTGATCCGGCCGGTCAGGTCGTGATCGAGCGTCAGGTCGCCGGTGAGAACCAGGTACAGGATCAGCCGCCCGTCGGTGCCCAGCTGCCCGGTGTCCACCACGAGGCTGTCGGCTACCTCCGGCAACTGTTCCACCACCCGGTAGAACTCGCTCGTGCCCATCCGCACGCCGCCCCGGTTCAGCGTGGCGTCCGACCTGCCGAAGATCACGCACCCGCCGTCCGGCAGCATGGTGATCCAGTCGCCGTGCCGCCACACCCCCGGCCAGGGGGTGAAGTAGCTGGCCCGGTAGCGCTTGCCGCCCGGGTCGTTCCAGAACCCGACCGGCATGGAGGGCATCGGCGCGGTCAGCACCAGTTCCCCCACCTGCCCGATGACCGGTGCGCCGTCGGGGCCGAACGCCTCCACCCCGGCGCCGAGGCACGACGCCGCGATCAGGCCCGCCCGGACCGGCAGCACCGGGCTGGGCCCGACGAACCCGGTGCACACGTCGGTGCCGCCGGAGTACGAGCCGAGCAGCAGGTCGCTGCCCACCCGCCGGTAGACCCAGCGGAAGCCTTCCGGCGGCAGCGGCGAGCCGGTGGACCCGATGCCGCGCACCTGCGACAGGTCGTGCTCGCGCCCCGGCGCCAGATCCGCCTTGGCGCAGGCCAGCAGGTAGGGCGCGCCGGTACCGAAGTACGTCACGCCGGTCTCGGCGGCCATCTGCCACAGCGCGCCGGTTCCGGGGTAGGTGGCGCTGCCGTCGTAAGCCACCACGGTCACCCCGGCGAGCAGCCCGCCGGCCAGGAAGTTCCACATCATCCAGCCGGTGGTCGTATACCAGAAGAACACGTCGCCGGCCCCGAGGTCCTGGTGCAGGCACAGCGCTTTGAGATGCTCGAGCACGATGCCGCCGTGGCTGTGCACGATAGCTTTCGGCAGTCCGGTGGTACCTGAGGAGTAAAGAACCCACAAGGGATCGCCAAACGAAACGGCCTCAAACTCGAGTTCCGCGGCGCCGGCGCCGGGCAGCGACTCAAATTCAAAAACCTTCACGGGCGCACCGTGTGCGGCCACACCCCGTGATGCAGAAGTCCGTCCAGCGGAAGTATGCGCTGCAAGGGTCTGCGCGGCCGGCCCGATGTCCTCGCCCTGCCCGCCGACCACGATGACCGCGGCCAGGCCGGGCAGCGCCGCGGTGATGTCGGTCACCGCCTGCCTGCGGTCGAAGTCGCGCCCGCCGTAGCGGTACCGGTCCACGGCGAGCAGCACCTTCGGGGTGATCTGCGCGAACCGGTCGATCACGCTGGCCGGGCCGAAGTCCGGCGAGCAGGACGACCAGATCGCGCCGAGGCTGGCGGTAGCGAGCAGGCCGATGATCGCCGCCGGGATGTTGGGCAGGTACGCCGCGACCCGGTCCCCCCGGGTCACACCCAGGGCAAGCAGCGCCGCCCTGACCCTGGCCACCTCGGCGGCCAGTTCGCCATAGGTCAGCGCGGACTGGTTCCCCGCCTCGTCCCGGGCGATCACCGCGATCCGCGCGGGATCGGCCGCCGCCACCCGCAGGGCGTTTTGCGCATAATTCAGCGTGGCGCCGGGAAACCAGGACACATCCGGCATCGGGCCACCGGTGAGCACGGGGCCGTCGCCGCGCTCGCCCAGGACATCGAAGTAATCCCACAGCGAGCCCCAGAACGCGCCGGGGTCGGCGACCGACCATGCGTGCAACTCCCGGTAGCCGCCGGCGCCGGTATCGCCCGGCAGGGTCACCCCGCGGTCGCTGGCGAGCCAGCGGCGGTATCCGGTGATGCGGGCCCGTTCGACCTCTGCCGGGCCCGGCTGCCACAGCACCTCGCCGTAGTCGCGTCCCAGCGATCCCAGCCCGACCTCATTGTCCGACGGCATAGGCCCCAGCATCGGCCCAGTGGACGGCTCCTCGCAACATGGCCTCCCTCGCGGTGCGTCGTGCCGCAGGCGCGCTGGCTGGCACCGCGCTGGCTTCGGGAGGCTCGGGGGTCCGGGGGTTGTCCGCCGGGGCTAGCAGAGTCTCGCCGCCGGGTAGCCGCAGCGCGAAGCGATGCGGCGTTCGGCCCGGCGACTGCGGCGCGACACTGCCCATCCTCATAGAGGTGTCTCGTGGTGCCGGTTCACGACAGGATGGGGGCAGTCAGCCGGTCCACCGCCGCCAGGACTGCCTCGGTGTCGGTCAGGTCGTCAAGTACCAGGTCGGCGCCCGCGTCACGTAGTTCCCCCGCGGCGGAGCGCCCGCTCGCGACGCCGATCGACCGGGCCCCGCCGATCCTTGCCGCCTCCACGTCCCGGGTCGAATCGGCGACGTACACGGTGGTGTGTTCGGTGAAGTCGCCGCGGTACTTCTCCGTGGCCCGGCCCCGCGCGTCCAGCAGCATCGCGCCCTTGGGGTAGACCCCGGACCCGTACCCGCCGATCTCGGTGTCCAGGTACCGGTCCAGATCGAACGCGCGCAGCACCTCGACCGCGTTGGGCTTGATCGCCCCGGTGACCACGGTCTGCACCAGGCCGGGCAGCCGGCACACCGCCGCGACGGCGTCGCGCGCCCCCGGCATGAGCCGGCCCTGCTCGGTGATCAGGTCACGGCGGGCCCGGTACGCGGTCGCGAGTTGCGCGGCGAACCGGCCGAGGAGGTCCTCGCCCCCCGGGTCACCCGGCTGCGGCCCGGTCGTGTTCACCGCGAGCGCCTCGAAAAAGATCTCCGAGTCGGTGCGCCCGGCCATCTGGGGCAACTGGATCAGCGGCCGGCCGGTGGTCGCACGGAACGCTTCGGCGTACGCCGCCCGGTCCACCCGGGCCGCATCCACCAGCGTCAAACCGATGTTCCACAGGACAAGGCGGTGATGGACGTCCCGCGGTGCGGGGGGCTGGGCACTCATAGCGCTGCCAGGCTAGTGCAGCCGCGCCGCGGGCGCGGCTTGACCGGCATCCCGCGGCCGCGGATTCACCCCATGTGCGGGTAGCGGTAGTCCACCGGCGGGACGAACGTTTCCTTGATCGTGCGAGCGTTGACCCAGCGGGTCAGGTTGAGGATCGAGCCGGCCTTGTCGTTGGTACCGCTGGCGCGGGCGCCGCCGAACGGCTGCTGCCCGACGACCGCGCCGGTCGGCTTGTCGTTGATGTAGAAGTTGCCGGCCGCGAACCGCATCACGTCGGTCGCCACCGCGATGGCCGCGCGGTCCCTGGCGATGATCGAGCCGGTCAGCGCGTACGGCGCCACGTCGGCGGCCTGGGCCAGCACGTCGGGATAGCTGGCGTCGTCGTAGACGTGGACGGCGA
>Ga0075425_100009346_pt1 | contig 10430 bp, 9 predicted proteins | sample SoiMethybrSBSTD4_FD_75300 | JGI IMG/M metagenome (GOLD analysis project Ga0075425, IMG submission 75300) | Bulk soil microbial communities from a Populus tree surrounding site in Tennessee, USA - Soil MetaG P. TD hybrid SBSTD4 | ecosystem: Environmental > Terrestrial > Soil > Tree plantation...
GGGCAACGTGACCTTCCATACGGCCCGCTCGACTGCCTATCCGCAGCCGGTGGCCGGTGAAGGTGCCGGACCGGGGCCGCTGAAGGTCTCGGCCGAGCAGCTGCCGGGCATGCTCGGTGTCACACGCGTCTCCGTAGTGAAGCATCCGAGCTCACTGCGGCTCGACGATACGACGATTGCCTGAGGGCTGCGACATGACTCTGCGACAGTTGCTGCTGCCCTACCTCAGCGCCTTGCTCCTCGCTGCTCTCGGCCCATGCCTCTCGCGTGCCAACTCCGGCCCTCAGGAGGACACCATCGTGATGGCGAAGGATTTCATGTTCGCGCCGACCTCAATCACCATCGCGGCCGGCTCGACCGTTACCTGGACAAATAGTGACGACGAGCCACACACCGTGGTGAGTGAGAGTGGATTGTTTCGCTCTGCAGCCCTCGATACCAACGAGAGGTTCTCGTTCCGCTTCGCGCAGCCCGGAACCTACCGCTACACCTGCTCCATTCACCCGCGTATGGTGGGAACCATCATCGTGCGCTAGCTGTTGGCGCTTGGGCCATCAAACATGCGCGCCAGCGGCCGATGTGTCGGAAATCACCGACGCCTGTGCCTTAGGCGGCTCCTTGCGGGGGGCGCGGCCGCAGGCTTTGCGCAGTTTGACCTTTGTAACTGTTCCGGTGCGGCGCTTGCGGCAGCGCCACATCAAGATAGTTGCAAGTTGTAGTTGACTCGGATGTTTTTGCCCAGCGAGGCCGCAGTGTGCCCGAGTTGGCGCGCACGGCATCGCCCGCGCTGGTCGTTGGCGATTTCCAACATGTAACCGATGCCTGCGATCCCGCTCGCACAGCAGGCGAATCAGTGTATGATCCGGAATTCCGACCCTGCGTTGGGTGTTTGTGGAGAAGACTAATGGCACGACGTCCACCGAACGATGGCGCCTCCTGGAGCGCCCGTGAATTGGCGACGCTCAGGGCGCTCGCGAAGTCAGGAACCCCGACAAGTCAGGTCGCTAGGAAGCTTGGGCGTACCGCGGCTGCGGTACAGCAGAAGGCCATGCGCGCCGGGATCTCCTTCCGTGCGGCGAAGCGGTCCGGAGCGCGACGCAAGAAGTAATCCGGGTCTCCGTCCCGCGAGCGGTTCCCGCGGCGTCTTGCTCGCGTAGCACCGCGCCGTGCGGCGTGCCCCGCGAGGGCCGCCGGCTCGCGTATACGACAACATAACGGTTCCTGGGGCGAATCGGCTGATGCGCAGGCTCTTACGGCTCACGTGGCTCTCTGCCGCGCTGTTGCTTTGCGCTTGCGACGTGGAGATACGTGACACGACGCCTGCCGAATATCCGGCCAACCATGATCTGGGCATGTACGAGGTGTCAGCTGCGGTGTCGCGCGATGCACTGGTGACACCGGGCTCGGTATACGTGTTTGCGCAGGGCGATACGCAGAAGGTCCAGTTGACCCCCAATGCGGACGCCTTGCAGTGGCACGGGCTGTACTCGGTACGCTGCCGCAGCAGCTTCCCGTTGCAGTTCGTGGCGGAGTGGAGATTGCCCACCGACGTCAGGCGCAAGGTCGCACCGCCGCAGCCGCGTCGGGTGCGACTGCTCGAGCCGCCGCTCACGCGTTCGGCAAGCTTCGACTCCTCGGGCAAGGCACCGAAGGGCGGTTGGCAGGGCGCCGTGCAGTACCGGTTTGTCACCGTTCCGACCATTCAGATCACCGGCGCCCACATCGAGCCGCAGAGTCCCGCGCCGGAGGATGCTGCTGCGGCCAAGCCTCTGTCAGTGGTCACATCCTTCCCGGTGGTGGGCGGCTGCGGTGACATCATCGAGGTGCGCGTAGCCTCGAGCGCGCCGCGCGCCCATGGCACACTGGTCATCGATACGAATCATCCCGCCGACCCGCATTGGCACACACGCGTGGAGTTCTCACCCCGATGAGCAGCTTCTTGAGATCCGCTCCGGTGTCACTCCTCGCAGTCGTGCTGAGCCTGCCGATTACAGTCAGGCCTGCCTCATCGCAGGATGCACGCGCCGCGGGCGACACCCGAACCGCGAAACCCAGCGCTCCGCTCAAGATTGGCATCATCGGCACCGGACACATCGGCGGAGCACTCGCTACGCTCTGGGTGGGTGCCGGGCACGAGGTCCTGATGTCCTCCCGTCATCCGCAGGAGCTGCAGGGGCTTACGCACTCGCTCGGGCCCAGGGCGCACGTCGGCACGCCGATGGAGGCGGCCCGGTTCGGTGAGGTCGTGCTGATCTCAGTGCCCTACGGCGCGCTGCCACAGGTGGGGCGCGACCTCAAGAACGAGCTTGCGGGCAAGATCGTCCTCGATACCGGCAATCCGTATCCCGAGCGCGATGGCCCGATGGCGCTCGAGGCGCGACGCAAGGGAGCCGGAGTCGCCTCGGCGGAGTACCTTCCCGGAGCGCGCCTGGTGCGGGCGTTCAATGCGATCAACTCCGGTGATCTGCGCAGCGAGGCGCATCGCAAGGGAGCACCGATCGCGATACCGCTCGCGGGAGATGACAGCGAGGCACTGCGGGTCGCGGAGCAGCTGGTGAAAGATGCAGGCTTCGCACCGGTCGTAGTCGGACCGCTCGCGAAAGCGCGCGAGTTCGATGTCGGCACGTCAGTGTACACGCGGCTCATGACCGAGCCGCAGCTGCGGCAGGCGCTCGCGTTGAAATAGCACCAAGCTGCGCCCGCGCGCTATTCAGTCTGGAAATTTCAATTCCCGCTCGATCGCCTGGAAGCGCGGCTCCTTGCGCAGCGGGTCGAGAAAATGGCCCTGGCGTACCCTGATCAAATATGGATCGCGACGGCGCATCGCGGTCTCGAGCCAATCCAGCGCACGACCGGTTTCGCCCCACTGCGCATAGATCATGGAATAGAACACCGCCGAGGCATCGCCCGACTCGGCCTGCAGACGTGAGAGCGTCTGCCGTGCATCGGCGTGCTGTCCCAGCTTCTCGTATACCAGCGCCAGGCAAATCAGCTTATTGCTTTGATCGGCACGCTCGCACGGTGCGCGGGCGCTCTGGAAGTCACCGGTCGCAAGATAGCCAAAACTCAGCCATGCGTTGGCGAATCCGGAGCTCGGATCGAGCTCCGTGGCATGTGCGAAGGCCTTGAGCGCCTCAGGGAAGCGCCGCGCGGCCATCAGGGCGAAACCGAGCAAGGTATGGGCATCCGGGCTGAGCGGATCGAGCACCAGTGCGTGGCGTGCCGCGGCGACGCCGGCCTCGGTTTGGCCCGTCTCCGCGGCAAAGACGCCATAGTCTCCCAACAGGCGTGCATTGCCGGGAGCAAGTGCCGCCGCGCGTTGGAATTCTTCCGCCGCGCGGCCGAACTCGAGGGAATCCCGCAGAATATGCGCCAATGCTTCGTGGGCTTCGGCGAGCTCGGGCGCCAACGCGAGCGCTTTGTACGCATCGCGCTGCGCTTTCTCGTAGCGCTCATGTATGGCAGGCCCTGTCGAAAAGTTTCTCGCGTAATCGGCCAGCGCCAGTGAGCGGTAAGCGAACGCCAGGGCGTAACCCGGATCCTGGCGAATCGCCTCGGAGTAATCGGCGACCGCAGCCTGTAGATCCGCCTCCCGGTCGTAGGCCAGAAAAGCTTTCGAGGCGCGCAGGTAGACATCGAGGGCCGCCGGATTGCGCGTCCCACCGAGTTCAATTTTCGCGCCCAGGTCACCGAGCAAGGTGACCTTGAGCGCGTTCGCGACCGCAGTGGCGATATCGGTCTGAAGTTTCAGTACATCGCCGAGATCCCGGTCATAGGTCTTCGACCATAGGTGGAACCCGCTGACGGTGTTGATGAGCTGTGCGGTGACGCGGACCGTATTCGCCGAACGCCGCACGCTTCCTTCGAGGACTGCGGCAACATTGAGCTTGTGTCCAACAGTGGCGATGTCCGGATGTTCTTTGAATGAGAAGGACGAGGTGCGGGCCGCGACCTGCAGCTCGTTGATCTCGGCGAGAGAATTGAGAAGCTCTTCCGTGAGGCCGTCCGAGAAGTACTCCTGCTCCTTGTCGCCGCTCAGGTTCACGAACGGCAGCACCGCGATGGAGTGCGGCGGCGGATTGAAGGCGGAAGCCGCAGCCATCGCAGTCGCAGGAGGCGTCGTAGCCTCACTCGAGGTGGCTGACGGTGCAGTCGTCCGCAGTCGGGAGCTCCGCAACTTGTCGGCGAGCAGATAGGCGAGCGCCGTGAGCACCAGCACAACGACCGCAACCGGCAGGACACGCCTCAGCGGCGCGACGGGTCGGCCAGCGGTCGAAGCGATGGGTGATGAAGCCAGGGCTGCAGCGGCGGACGATCCAGCGGGGGAAGCGGACCCCGGCGATAGCAGGCGCTTGATGCGTGCGACGAACTCGGGGGGTGTGGGCCCACTCGGCAAGTGCGTCCATTGCACCCGCTGAAACGACTCCGGGACGTCTGCGCCGGCCTCGGCCGTCGCATCCAGGCACACCGGCACGATGAAGACGCGATTGCGGGCCATCATGTGGGTGCGCTGATCGGCAAGGTCCCACTCGAGCCGGAAATAGCCTTCATGACGTGAGGCTGTGTTGGCCGAAATGAGCGGCATGAAGAGGGCGCAATCGTGGATTTCGCGCCGGATCCTGTGATCCCAGAGGTCCCCGCCCCGCAGCTCGCTCTGGTCGAGGAACACCTCGATGCCCTCAGCCCGAAGTGCCTCGCAAATCCTCTGAGCCGCCTCCCGGTCCTGTGAGGCGTAGCTGAGAAATACCGCGTGTGATGGTTCACTCACGAGCGAAGCGCGCTGAGCTGAAGCGCTGCAAAGTCATCCGCTTGGACGCTTCGCACTGCCCCCGGGTGGCAGCTTAGCCCAAATTGCTCAGGCAGGAGTTCGCAAAGATGCCCGGTTAACGCCCGTCTCTCTGCAAAAGAGGCGGGCTGCTGCGGAGGCTCATCAGGCTACGGGCGGGGGCTGCCGCTCGACCTTCGGGATGCGCTCATCGAAGCACGCCCAGCTCGGTGCACTGGAGGTCCAGATGGTCATCGCGGGTTTCGCCATCTCCGGCTCATCCAGGCTACCGGCGCGCACGAAAACCAGGTGCGGCCGCACGGTCGTGCTGGTGAACAGGTGTGTCCCGCAGTGCGGGCAGAAGCGCCTGAGCATGGGATTGCCGCTATCGGCAACCGAACGGTACTCGCCCACCTCACCGCTCACTGCGAGCGCATCAGAGGGAAAGCAGACGTTCACTGTGCCGCTGCCCGCGCCAACGTATTGACAGACGCGGCACCAGCAAGCGCGCACGACGATCGGCGCAGCGCTGATCGAGTAACGCACCCCCTTGCAGAGGCAGCCGCCGGTGATGTTCATGAGTGCGATGCTCGGTTGCGCGCGTGGCGTAGGGAGCATCAGCATAGCGGAAGAGAGAGCGCACCGGACTGAACCGTCCTCAAATCCGGAGCGTGCTTCAAATGTGCCCGCGCTATCAATCTGGGGCCGCTCGGGAGCACGTTCATCCGGTGCCAGGATAAGTATGGTGCGACGGCGCTGAACGTTTCGTGAATGACCGCGACGGCGGAGTGCGTCATGGCACGCGCGAGCGATGCGCGCTTCCCTCGATCGAGTGAGGTGCAGCGGCGCGAAGCGTGGCGCCGGACGTTCCCGGCACTTGGCAGTGGAGCTAGTCCCGCAAGCGCGCGCGCAGGCGCGCGATCTCAGCAGCCGATAGCCCGATCTTCGCGAGATAGGCGCGCACACCACCGGCGCGCTCGAGGAACGCGAGCATGTTGTACGCACCCTGCTCGGGGCACCGCAGCGCCTCGAGGATCCGCTGGCGCTCGGCATCCGGGTAGCGCCGCAAATAACCTTCGCGCAGGTACTCGGCGCTCACCGAGTAGTCCTGCGCAATCGCAGCGGGGGTGGCATCCGCGAGCGCGAGCAGCAAGGCGGCGATCAACCCGGTGCGATCCTTGCCCGCGACACAGTGAAACAGCAGCGGCTCGTGCGGGGCGGCGGCGATGAAGCCGAGCACCGTGCGCAGCTCGGCGCGCACATGCTCGAGCACGACACACTTCCACAGCTCTTTGGCCGCATCGCGGCTGCGCAGCCGCCACTCATCCTCGGTGTGGGTGAGGAGCGAGATGCGTGCATAGCGCAGCTCCGGCAGACGATCCGGCACCGGGCTCGGCGCGCGCAACGCTTCTTCCGGCCAGCGCAGATCGAGTATGGTGCGCACCCCGTAGTCGGCGAGCGCCTGCAGCCCGAGATCGCTGAGCTGCGCGAGGTCGTCCGCGCGCAGCAGTGAGCGCCAGCGCGTCTCAGCGCCGTCGGTGGTCGGGTAGCCGCCCAGGTCGCGGGCATTCAGCAGGTCCGGAAACTCGAGTGGCCGCCCCGGGGTGGCCGCTAGTTGCGCCTCGTTCGTCAGTTTTTTGCCTCGCGTTTGGTCTCGCGCTGCTGGCTCAGGCCCACACCGGCGAGGATCAGGGCCCCCGCGAGCAGCATGCTGAGCGTGACACCCTCGCCGAGCAGCAGCCATGCCCAGATGACACCGAACAACGGTATCAGGTAAGTGACCGTCGCGGTACGCGGCGCACCGATGCGGGCGATGAGGCGATAGTAGAAGACGAACGCGACGCCGGTGCACAACACACCGAGCAGCACCGCACTCAGCCAGGAGGCGGGCGCAACCGGATGCTGTGGCCAGGTGTAGATGGCGAACGGCGCCACCAGCAGCGCGCCGCTTGCGAGATTGGCGGCAGCGATCGCGGCCGCCCGGAAGCCCGAGAGATAGTGCCGCACGAAGTTGATGCCGAGACCGTAGCAGAGCGCTGCGGCGGTACCGGCGAGCGCCGCGGCCCCGACATTTGCGCCCGCGATGTGGCCGCTGGCGAGGATCGCCACCCCGACGAAGCCGGCCAGGAGACCAATCCAGCGGCGTGCACCGATGTGCTCGCCGTAGAAGAGGAATGCCACGAGCGCGGCGAACATCACCGTCATCGCGTTGGTGATGGCGCCGATGCCGGCGGGGGCGCGCTCGGCGCCCCAGGCGAACAGCATGAAGGGCAGTACCGAATTGATGCTGGCGACGCCGAATACGCGCAGCCACACTGCGGGTGTGAAGCGTGCGCGCTCGCGCCACAGGAACGGCACGAGGATCAGCGCACCGAGCGCGAGCCGCAGGTCGACCAGAGCGAAGGGTCCGAAGTCGGCAGCGGCGACGCGCATGAAGAGAAAGGAGCCGCCCCACACAGCGCCGAGCAGCGTCAGCTCGACCGGCGTGCGCCACGGCGACGCCTCACTCGGCGGGATGCCCTTCACGGCAGCAGGCGCGGCGAGCGGCTGGGCCGCGTTCGCGGCGGTGAGATCCGAAGCGGACATGAGCGTTGCACCTTCAACGTAAACACTACGGTGACCGGTACCGTGCCAGCGAGCCTGCCCCGCCGCCACCCGATGCTTGCTGCCGTCGCCCGGCGCTGTCACCCGAGCGCCTGGCGGAAATCCTCCAGCAGATCATCGGTCGCCTCGATCCCGACCGAGAGGCGCAACAGTCCATCGCGGATGCCAAGCCGCAGCCGCTCCTCGCGGGGCAGGCCCGCGTGCGAGGTGGTTGCCGGGCGTGTGAGGAGCGTCTGCACGCCGCCGAGGCTCGGTGCGATGGCCGGAAGAGTAACGCGCTGCGCGAACTCCTGCGCGCGGCGCTCGCCGCCCTCGAGCTCGAAGCTGAGCACGCCGCCATAGCCGGCAAAGAGCCGCCGCGCGCGCGCATGCCGCGGGTGCGACTCGAGACCGGGATAGTTTACCTTGACGACCGCCGGATGCTTCTCCAGGAACTCTGCGATGCGCTGCGTGCTGTCGTTCTGATAGCGCACGCGCAGTGCGAGGGTCTTGAGTCCGCGCTTGAGGAGAAAAGCCGCGTGCGGGTCGAGCGAGCCACCGAGATGATTGGCGCGGTGACGGATGCCCTCGATGGTGGCGGCCGTGCCGATGACGGCGCCGGCCACGATGTCGGTGTGACCGTTCAGGTACTTGGTTGCGCTGTGCAGACAGAGGTCGAAGCCCGCCGCAAGCGGCCGGAAGTTGACGGGGGTCGCGAAGGTGTTGTCGATGATCGAGGTGAGTCCGTGCGCGCGTGCGAACTGCACCACGCCTTCGAGATCGGCCACCTCGAGCAGCGGATTGGTCATCGCCTCGACGTAGATCGCGCGTGTGTTGGGCCGCAGCAGCGCGCTCCAGGAGTCGCGCCGGTCGGCGTCGATGAAGTCGCGCTGGATGCCGAGCCGGGGGAATTCCTCGGCGACGAGGTCGTGCGTGCCGCCGTACAGCCCGCTCTGCGCGAGCAGGTGATCCCCGGGCGCGAGCACCGTGAGGAGTGTGGTCGAGATTGCTGCCATGCCGCTCGCCATGACGAGCGCGGCCTCACCGCCCTCGAGCGCCGCGAGCTTCGCGTGAAGGGCGGTCTGGCTCGGGGTGTTGTTGATACGCAGGTAGCGGATGTCGTGGTAGCTACCTTCGCCCGCATACTCGTAGGTAGCCGACTGGAAGATCGGCATCTCCACCGCGCCGCCGATGCGCGGTGAGGGCTCGCCGGCATGCACCAGCTGCGTCTCGATGTGCTTGAAGGGTTCGCTCATGAGAGCTCCGTGAGTGCGATTGTCACGCGGATACGCTAGCGTGTCCGTATGCCTTTATGGAGAGACACCCACCCCCGCAGCGGCAGACACTGTGCCGCTCGCCGGCCAGTACAGCCGAAGCGGCGCAGGGCGGGCGCTTGAGTCGCCCTACCGAGCGCTTCTCGGCGCGCGCGGAGAATTACCGCCGCTACCGCCCCGGCTATCCCGCCGCGGCCATGGACCTTCTCGCCACGCACTGCGGTCTCGCCGCTGACGCGGTGGTGGTCGATGTCGGCTCGGGAACCGGCATCCTCAGCGCGCAGCTCCTCGAGCGCGGTGCGCGCGTCATCGGCATCGAGCCGAATGACGCCATGCGTGCAGCGGCTGAGGAACGGCTCGCAGCGGCGCCGGGCTTTCGCAGCGTCGCAGCGACGGCCGAGGCGAGCACGCTGCCTGCCGACAGCGTCGATCTGTGGGTGGCCGCACAGGCGTTCCACTGGTTCGATGCGCCGCGCGCACGGCTCGAGGCGCTGCGCGTGTTACGGCACGGTGCATTTGCCGCGCTGCTGTGGAACGAGCGCCCGCAGGAGCCGGGCGACTTTCTCAGCGCATACGAGGCGCTGCTGCACCGGCATGCGCGTGAATACTCCACCATCGCGGCACGGCGGGCGGATGAGGCGAGCATGCGCGAGTTCCTCGGGGCGGCGATGCAGGTTGCGCGCTTTCCCAACCACCAGAGGCTCGATTACGCGGGCCTCGAGGGACGGCTCCTCTCCTCATCGTACGCCCCCGAGCGCGGACACCCCGAGCATCAGCCCATGCTCGCGGGGCTGAGAGCGCTCTTCGAGCGCCACCAGAAGGCGGGCGAGATCGTGTTCCCGTACGAGACGCGGGTGTATTTCGCGCAGCTCAAGGCGCGCAGTTGAGTCGCCGGCGCCAGGGTCGCCTGGCGCAGCTACCGAGACACAGCAGCGCCAACCAGTCTCACGTGTTCATTCACCACACGCGCACGCGCTCGGACGGAGCGAGGTAGAGCTTCTGCCCCGGAACGACCTTGAAGGCGTCGTACCACGCATCGAGGTTGCGCACCGTATCGGCGCGGTACTCCGCCGGTGCATGCCCGTCGGTCACCACCTGACGGCGCAGTGCGGGCTCACGCACCTTGCGCCGCCAGGTCTGGGCATAGCTGATAAAGAACAGCTGCGCGGCGCTGAAGCCCGCTTCGGTGGGCGCCGCGCTGCCGTGCAGGCTCAAGCGCCAGGCATCGAATGAGTCCGCGAGGCCGGCGACATCCGCGATGTTCTCGCTCAGGGTCTGCCGGCCGTTGACACTGATGTCGGGGAAGGGGTGGTAGGCGTTGAACTGCTCGACGAGGCGCTTCCCGGCGGCCTCGAAGTGCGCGAAGTCCTCCTTGGTCCACCAGTTCTGCAGCTTGCCGCTGGAATCGAACAGCGCGCCCTGGTCATCGAAGCTGTGGCTGATCTCGTGCCCGATCACAGCGCCGATCGCGCCGTAGTCCATCACCGGATCGCGCTGCGGGTCGAAGTTGGGCGGCTGCAGGATCGCAGCCGGGAAGTTGATGGCGTTCATCGCCGGCAGGTTGACCGCGTTGACCAGCTGCGGGTCCATGGCCCATTCGCTGCGATCGACCGGGCGGGTGAGCTTCCCCAAATGGTAGTGATAGTTGAAGAGCTGCGCGCGGCGCGCGTTGCCGAAGGCATCGCCGCGCACCACCTCGAGGCCCGAGTAATCTCGCCAGTGGTCGGGGTAGCCCACACCGACCTTGAGCGTCGCGAGCTTCGCTTTTGCCTTGGCGCGTGTCGCCGCGGCCATCCAGTCGAGCCGGT
>Ga0075425_100009348_pt1 | contig 10428 bp, 8 predicted proteins | sample SoiMethybrSBSTD4_FD_75300 | JGI IMG/M metagenome (GOLD analysis project Ga0075425, IMG submission 75300) | Bulk soil microbial communities from a Populus tree surrounding site in Tennessee, USA - Soil MetaG P. TD hybrid SBSTD4 | ecosystem: Environmental > Terrestrial > Soil > Tree plantation...
GCGGGCAGCGAGCCGTCGGCGCGCTGGCGCCGGCGCAGGTAGCGCACGCCGCGGGTGATCGCCCGCGCCAGCGCGGGGCTCGTCAGCGACGGCTCGGCGGCGCGCAGCCGGGCGAGCGCGCCGATCGCGGAGGCCGTGCACTCGACGTACGAGGGATCGACCATGCAGCGCCCGAACATCTCCGAGGGGTTCAGCCGGTCGAGCCACGCCGGCGCGCGCCGCCGCTCGTAGGTGCTGAAGCCGCCGTCGCGGTTCTGGCGCGACAGGATGAACGCCACCGCCAGCCGCAAGCGCTCGCGGCCGATGCGCTCGGCCGCCGGCACCACGGGGCCATGCAGCGCCACCAGCGCGCTCACCGACTCCGCGGCGCAGTCGCTCACCGGCCAGCGGTGGGCGCCGTCGGAAAAGCACCAACCGCCTGCGATCGGGTCCCGGTCCTGCGCGCGATGATGGCTCAGCTCCGTTCGCATCTGCGTGTCGCGCAGAAACGCGTAGCCGCGACGCAGCGCCGAGGCCGTCGCCGCGCGCGTGGCGGGCGCCAGCGACAGCGCGCGCAGCGTGAACGCCGTATCCCACGCGTTCGAGCGCGCGCCGGCATAGCGCACGCCCGCCTCGTCCTCCCACCGCCAGGCTTCCACGCCGTCGAGGCTCGGTGCCAGGTCGGGATGCGCCGGATCGGCGGCGTACAGCGCGAGGCACGCCAGCAGCCCGCTCACCGGCGACAGCGCCTGGTAGCGGCTGGCGCGCTGCTCGTCGACCACGCGCTGCAGGCAGCGGTCGAGCGCGCGCCGCCGCAGCCCGGGCCGCGGCCGAGAGCCGCGCAGCACGCTCTGCACCCCCCGCAGCAGGGCGCTCGGCCGGGCGTGGAGATCGACGGGCGAGACGTCGGCGGCGTGGGCGGCGAAGTCCAGCGTGCTCCACGGCGCGCCGTACAGCTCCTCGCGCAGCTCGTCGCGCAGGGCGCCCAGCGTGCCCGTCAGCGTCCGGCCCTGCAGGCACGCCATGGCGACGTAGATCGCGCGCGTGTGGCAGTACCAGCGCGAGGGGTGGAAGGGCAGCGCGCGCGGCAGCAGGAACAGCTCGGGCGGCGTCGGGTTCACGCCGTGCCAGTCGTAGAGGCCGATCAGCGCCAGCCAGAACTTGCCCCAGGTGGGAATCGCCAGCACGCCGCCGGCGTCGCGCTGTAGCCAGTGCCGCGCGTCCTTCAGGACGGGCTCGTCGCGGCCGAGACCGAGCAGGCGAAGCGCGACGTACACGAGCGCGGTGACGAAGACGGAGCCGGGCGCTTCCGGATGGAGGCCCCAGCCGCCGTCGGCGGCGCGCGTGCCCAGGAAGTAGCGCTCGAGGCCGGTGCGCCGCTCCGGGGCCAGCGCGCGCCCGACGACCCGCTGCACGATCACGTACTGCGCGGTGATCATCGGGCACCACACCATCTCGCCTTCCCAGTCGCCGCGCGGCGACTGGAGGGCCAGCAGGTGCGTGGCCGCCGCGCTCAGCGCATCGCCAGGTGCTCGTCCCACTTGCGAACGGTCAGCGCCTGGAACAGCCCGACCGCGGGATTGAGATCGGGCACGGGCCGGTCGAAGTGCCGGTCCCACGCCGCCTGCTCGGCCTCGACGGCGACGCCGTCCTGGCGCAGGAGGGGCACGATGAGCCAGCGGTTGGCCAGGCGCAGCAGCGGCGTCATCAGCCAGCGGGGCACGCGCAGGGGCGTGAGCGGGATCTTGAGCGACTCGAAATAGAACAGGAAGAACGTGCGCGTCGTGCGCGCGTCGACGGGCAGGAAGAAGCACCAGTGCTTGATCTTCCCGTCGGTGGACGACCACTGGTACGGGTAGTCGTAGCAGAGGTCCATCGCGTTCGTGTTCACGCGCCGGCGATCGACGAACAGCCCCGAGATGCGGCCGCGGCCCACGTCCGTGTCGTAGGCGACGTGGACGCGATCGCCCACGGTCTCGCAGCGCGTGAGGCGCGCGCCGGCGAACGGCTGGTACTTGCGATGCAGCCACGCGTGCGTGAAGTCGCTGACGTTGTCCACGATCATCGAGTGGTGCGCGCGCCACGTGAAGTCCACCGGCACGCACGCCCAGCGCGCCGGGCCTTCCAGCTCGGGGATGTCGGGAATCCGCCGCTCGCTCGCGCGCGCCGGGTCGCCGGGGAAGATCCACACGAGGCCATAGCGTGCCTGCACCGGGTACGCGCGCACGCGGACGTCCGGCAGCGAGTGGCCGAAGAGGTCGTGCGGCACGCACGCCAGCCGCCCGTCGGGATCGTAGCCCCAGCCGTGGTACGAGCACGTGAGGCGGCAGTCCTCCACCGAGCCCAGCGAGAGCTTGAGCTGGCGATGCCCGCAGCGGTTCTCGAGCGCGTGCAGCGCGCCGCGCCGATCGCGGTAGAGCGCGATCGACGTCCCCCAGAACGTGACCTCGACCACGCGGCCGCGGGGCACGCGCGACTCGTACTCGACCGCGTACCAGTAGTCGGGATGGAGCCCGGCCGCCCGCGCCTTGTGGCGGCGCGTGCGCGCGTCCTCGTAGACCGGCGGCATCGACGTGGTGCTCATGCCGGCTGTCCCACGCCCGCCGCCGGCACGGCGACGGCCGCGCGCCGGCGGCGGCGATAGCGCAGCCGGCAGGGCGGGCGCGGGCCCACCACGAACGTCGCGTAGTCGGGCCGGTGCGACGCCGTCGCCAGCGTCAGCTCGAAGCGCCGCAGGATCACGCTCCAGATCACCTTGATCTGCTGCTGGGCGAAGGCCGAGCCGATGCACCGATGGTGGCCGCCGCCGAAGCCGATCAGCGCGTGGCGCGCGCGGCGGTCCTCCTCGCGGCCGGGCGCGAAGCGGTCGGGATCGTAGCGGTCGGGCTCGGCGAACACGTCCGGCAGCCGGTGCGCCGCGGCCGGCGACACCATCGCCAGGCCACCGGCCGGCGCCACGAGGTCGCGGTCGTGGACGTCCTCCACGATCCGCCGCATGAGCATCACCAGCGGCGGGTGCATCCGCTCCGCCTCCTTGATGGCCCGCTCCAGCACCGCCAGCCGCCGGAGCTGCTCGAGCGTGATGGCCTCGCCGTCGAGCACCCGGCACTGCTCGTCGAGCACGCGCGCGAGGTAGTCCGGGTGCTCGAGCATCAGCACCGCCGTCCACGTGGCCATGACGGCGCTCGTGTGCTGGCCGGCGAAGATCGTGGCCACGAGCAGGCCCACGATCTCGTGATCGGTGAGCGCGCGGCCGTCGGCGTAGCGCGCGTCCAGCAGCGCGTCCAGGAAATCGCCGCTGCGCTGCGGGCGGGCCCGGCGCGCCGCCAGCGCCTCGCCGATCATCGCGCCCAGCCGGGCGCGCGCGCGGTCGCGCCGGCGGAAGGCCGGCACCAGCGGCAGCCACGGGCTGACGAAGCCGAGCAGGTTGATCCCGCCCTCGAGGTCGTGGAAGAGGTGCGCAAGGTCGGGCGTGAGCGCGCGGCGGAACTCCTCGCCCACCAGGCAGCGGCTGGCCACGAACACGGTGAGCTCGTTCATGGCGGCGGCGAGGTCGAGCTCGCCCTCGTCGCCCCAGCCCGACACGAACGTCTCGACCTCCTCCTGCATCGCACGCGTGTAGGTGCGCAGCCGCTCGTCGCGCAGCGCGGGATAGAGGAAGCCCATCTGCTCGTCCATCGCCGCCGGCGTCGTGTCGTAGACGACGCCGCGCCCGAAGATCGGCGTCGTGAAGCGATAGACCTCGCGCGCGCTCAGCCGTGTCTCGGGCGCCTGGAAGAACACGCCCTGCGCGCGCGGCCCGAGGAACACGGTGACGCGCGTGCCGGCCAGGCGGATCGAGAAGACGTCGCCGAAGCGCTCGGCGCCAGCACGCAGGAGCGCCACGGGATCCTCGCGCAGGCGCAGCGCGTGGCCGAGCCACGGCAGCCCGCCCGGGAGCATCGGCGCCAGCGCGCGGCCGCCGGCGCTCATCGCGGGGGCACGAGGCCGCGGCGAACGAAGTCCGCGTATGCCTCGCGGATCGCCTCGCGCAGCGGCGTGGGCGTGAAGCCGAGCTCGGTGCGCGCCTTCGTCGTGTCCGCGCGGCGGCCCAGGCGCAGCAGCCGCACCGCGCCCGGCGTGAAGCGCTGCGGCGCGTCGGGTCTGAGGCGCGTCGTCACGAAGCTCGTCACCTCGGCCAGCGCCGCCATCAGCGGCGGCGACAGCCGCCAGCGCGGGCGCGGCCGGCCGGTGATCTCCTCGTAGTACGCCATCAGCTCGTCCACGGTCGTGTGACCGCTGCTGAAGATGTACTTGTGACCGGTGCGGCCCTTGTCCATGGCCAGCCGGTGGCCCTCCACGATGTCGCGCGCGGCCACGAACTCGAAGCCGCCCGGAATGTAGGCACGCAGGCGGCCGCGCGCGAAGTCGAGCAGCACGCGGCCCATCGGCGAGGGCTTGTAGTCGTGCGGCCCCACGATGGCGCACGAGGTGGCGATCACGACGTCGAGGCCATGGGCGACGGCCGTCAGGCACGCGTGCTCGACGGCCACCTTCGAGCGCTGGTACGGCAGCATCCGCTCGAACGGATTCACGGCGTCGGACTCGTCGCTGGGCCGTCCCGGCACGTGGCCCACGGCACTGAAGGAGCCCGTCACCACCACGCGCTCGACGCCGGCCTCGAGAGCCGCGCGCAGCAGGTGACGCGTGCCCACGACGTTAGAGCCGTGGATCTCCGCCACCTGGGCCGTGCCCGTGGAGACCTTGGCCGCGCAGTGATAGACGCGGCGGCAGCCGCGCACCGCCGCGCGCGTGGCCTCGAGATCGCGCAGGTCGCCCCGCGCCGTCTCGACGTCGAGCCCGGCGAGGGCGTCGTGGCCGGCGTCGGGCCGGGCGAGCACGCGCACGCGCGTGCCCTCGTCCAGCAGCCGCCGCACGAGATTCGCGCCCAGGTGCCCGCTGGCCCCGGTGACGAGGACCGTCATGAGCCTCACACTCTACGTCAGCCGTTGACGGCCCGCCAGCGCTTCGGTAGAGTCGCCTAGCTCTCGTGATCGAACGCGCGCGCGTGGTAAGACGTGCACGCGCGGAGGGGGGCGTCATGAGGGTTTACCACGCGTCGGTCACCGTGCGGGGCGAGGAGCGTTTCGAGATCAGCGACGTCACCAAGAGCGTTTCCAGCGCCGTCCACGACTCCGCGATCCGGCAGGGCCTCGCCGTCGTGAACGCGCTGCACACGACGTGCGCGCTCTTCGTCAACGAGTTCCAGGGCGCGCTGGTGGACGACCTGAAGGCGCTGGTGACGCGCCTGGGCCACGCCGACGCGCATCTCGGCAACGCGCTGCTCGGGCGCAGCATCGCCGTCGGCGTGCGCGACGGCGAGCTCGTGCTGGGCCGGTTTCAATCGATCATCTTCGCCGAGCTGGACGGCCCCCGGCAGCGGGAGCTCGCCGTCCAGGTCATCGGCGAGTAACGCCGAGCCTCCGGGCTCGCGAGGGGATTCATGGACGTCGCAGTGATCGGCGGCGGCGCCGCCGGATGCGTCACCGCGCTGGCCTTCGCGCGGCGCGGCGCGCACGTGCTGGTGCTGGAGGCACACCCCGGCGCCTCCACGCGGCTGGCCGGCGAGTGGCTGCATCCGGCCGGCGTGCGAATTCTGGAGTCGCTCGGGCTCGAGATCCCGGCGGCAGCGGCGCACCCGCCCGGTCGCGGCTTCCTCGTGGTGCCGGCCGACGGCGCGCCGGCGATCCGCCTCCAGTACCCGAAGGCGGCCGTCGCGCTCACGTGCGATCACGCGGCGCTCATCGCGGCGCTGCGGGAGGCGGCCGCCGCGCATCCGAACGTCACCTACCTGCCCCACGCGCATCCGGTGCGGCTCGAGGGCCAGCGCCTCACGTTCGAGCGCGAGGGCCACGCGGCCGACAGCGTGGTGGCGGGCGCGATCGTCGGCGCCGACGGGCGCTCGGCCGTCTCGCGCAAGTGGCTGCGCCTGCGCGAGGACCGCGTGGCCGTCTCGTGCACGGCGGGCCTGCGGCTGGACGACGTCGAGCTGCCGCAGGAGGGCTTCGGCCATCTCCTGCTCAACGGCCCGGGGCCGGCCTTCCTCTATCGCATCGGGCCGCGGCACGTGCGGGCGTGTCTCGACGTGGCCGCCGGCGTGCCGCGCGGGGCCGATCACGCGCAGTACCTCTGGCACGCGTACGGCCCGAGCCTGCCGGAATCGCTGCGGCCGGCCTTCCAGCGCGCGCTGGAGACGCGGCCCATCATGTGGGCCGCCAACTACTTCCGCGCGCGCGCCTCGTACGGCCGGCCCGGCCTCGCCCTCGTCGGCGACGCCGTCGGCCACTTCCATCCCCTCACGGCCGTCGGCCTCACGCTGGGGCTGCAGGACGCGGAGTGCCTGGCGCGCAGCGGCACCTTCGAGGCGTACCGTCGCGAGCGGGCGGCGCTGAGCCACGTGCCCGAGATCATGGCGATGGTGCTGTACGAGGTGTTCGCCGCGCGCGACGGCGGCGCGCGCGCCCTGCACGCGGCGACGTTCCGCATGCTGCGCGGTAACGCCGCCGCCCGCGATCGCACGATGCGGCTGCTGGCCGCCGAGGATCCGGGCGTGCTCAGCTTCAGCCGCCCGTTCCTCACCGCGGCCGCGATGACGACCGCGCGCGTGATCCACGAGGCGCGCTCCACGCAGCGCTGGCCGCACGGCATGCGCGTGCTCCTCTATCTCCATCGCCGGCTCACGTGGATCGCCATGGAGGCGCTGGTCGGCGTCCTCCGTCCCGCCGGCGGCCCGCGGACGGCGCGGCTGGCCGCGATGCTGAGCGGCCTCGCCCGCCGGGCGAGCCCCGTCGCGCACGGCCGCCTCCCGCAGCCGGCGCGGGTCGAGGTGGCGTCGGGCTCGCCGAGGCCGACCCAGGCGTCGTGAAGCGCGTCGCGATCATCGGCGCCGGTCCCGCGGGCTCCGCCGCCGCCATCGCGCTCCGCCGCACGGCCGGCGTCGAGGTCGTGCTGCTCGAGCGCAAGACCTTTCCGCGCGCGAAGGCGTGCGGCAGCGGGCTCTCGCCGTGGGCGCTCGACACGCTCGACGCTCTCGGCCTGGGCCGCGCGATCCGCGCCGCCGCCTATCCGATCCGCGCGGCGCTGATCGGCGCCGGGCTCGGCGCGCCGGTGGAGCTGCGCAGCCGCTACGAGGCCGCGATCTACCTGCGCGCGGACTTCGACATGCTGCTGGCGCGCGAGGCCGCGCGGCGGGGCGCCGACCTGCGCGAGGGTGTGCGCGTGGACGCCCTCGCGCGGCACGCCGGGCGCCTGGTGGGCGTGCGCACGTCGGACGGCGATCTCGAAGTGGACGCCGCCATCGTCTGCAACGGCGCCACCAGCACGCTGGCGCCGGCATCGCGCCCGGGCCGCACACTCAACGCGATCATGGGCTGGTACGAGGGCGTCGAGGGGATCTCGGACGCCGTCGAGCTGTACTTCGATCCCGTCGTGAAGCCGTATTACGGCTGGCTGTTCCCCGAGAGCCCGCGGCGCGTGAACATCGGCCTCTGCTACGCACCCGTGGACGGCGGGCCCAACGCGCTCGAGCGCTTCGAGACGTTCGTGGCCACGCGCTTCGGCCGTCGCACCCGGCACGCCACGCGCATCGGGCGGCTCGTGGGCCATCCCATCGCGACCACGTACCGGCCGACGGCGCTGTCGCAGCACGGCACGCTGGTGGCCGGCGAGGCCGGGCGCCTCGTGGATCCGGTGACCGCCGAGGGCATCCACCACGCGATGGCGAGCGGGCTCATCGCGGGCGGCCTGCTCGGCGACGTCCTCGCCCGCGGCCTCGAGCCGACCGCGGAGCGCCTGGCGCCGCACACCGCGCGCGTGCGCCGGCGGCTGGGCTCCGGTCTCCGGACCGGGCAGGCGCTGCTGGCCGTCGCGCGCACGCCGGTGCTCGACTGGGCACTGCGCTTCGCCTCCACGCGCTCGATGAAGAGTGTGCTGACGTGGGCGCTCGCGCGTGCCTGACGCCGTCGGCGCCCGCGCGCTGCTCGCCGCCGTGGCCGCGCTGGCCTGGCTGAGCGCCGCGGGCGCCGCCGCCGAGGACGATGCATTCAGCCTGGCGTCGCTGGGCGTGAAGGGCACCGCGGTCTTCAAGAATTTCTCCCACTTCGACACGACGCGCGACGATCCGCAGCTCATCCGCAACGAGGGCCTCGTGCGCCTCGAGCTGAACCGGCGCCTGGCGCCGTGGAGCGACGCGAAGGTGGTGGGCGAGCTGCGCAAGGACGACGACGACCTCACCGACGGCGTGAACTTCCAGGTCCAGGAGAAGAACCGCCGGCGCAGCCTGCTCGACCTGAAAGAAGCCGTGCTCACACTGCGCGGCGGTCCGCTGGAGGCGGGGCTGGGCAAGCAGATCTACGCCTGGGGCACCGCCGACACGTTCAACCCGACCGACAACCTCAACGCCTACGACTACCTCGACGTGATCGACAACGAGAAGCTCGGCCTGTGGTCGGCCGCCCTGCGGCTGACCGCGGCGGCCACCACGGCCACCTTCGTCGTCGTGCCCGCCTTCGTGCCCAGCCGCCTGCCGCTGCCGCGCAGCCGCTGGATGCCGTCGCTGCCCGCCGGCTTCGTCGGCGTGGCCGACGATCCCGAGGTGCCGCGCGTGACGGCCGGCAATCTCCAGTACGCGGCCCGCGTGCGGACGACCGCGCGCGGCGTGGACGTCTCGGCGAGCTACTACGACGGCTTCGAGCACGTGCCCGCCCTGCGCGTGTCGTCCGTGGCGGTGGCGCCCGGCGTGGTGCTGCCGCGCTTCACGCCCGTCTACCCGCGCGTGAAGGTACCGGGGCTCGACGTCTCGACGACGTACGGCGGCTTCGAGCTCCACGCCGAGACGGCCGCGCGCTTCGTGGAGTCGAACGGGCGCGACGACCGCTGGCAGGGCATCGCCGGGTTCAACTACACGTGGGAGTCACCGCCGCTGCCAGGCGTGGAGCAGATCGCGTTCCTGGCCGAGTACGCGCGCGAGATCACGCTGCGCTCGCGCTCGGGCTCGAACTTCCTGCCGCTCGACGCCCTGCCCGGGCTCGGCGACCTCGTGTCCTCCACCGTCTTCCGCGAAGCGCTCATCGGGCGCGCGCTGGTCAAGCTGAGCGAAGATACCCAGGTGAAGCTGACCTCGGTCTTCGACCTCGACGCCGCCCCCAACGCCTACGTGCAGTCCAAGGTCACGCACAGGCTGACCGACGCGCTGCAGGTGGAGGCGGGCCTGGACCTCTTCGCCGGCGAGCCCCAGAGCCACTGGGGCCGCTTTCGCCAGAACAACCGCGTGTTCGTGTTCGTGAAGTACTTCTTCTAGACAGGGGATCCGATGAAGAGAACGCTCGCGATGCTGGGGGTCGTCCTCGTCGTGGCCGGCAGCGCGCCCGTGACGTGGGCCCAGTCGGCGCTGGCCATCATGCAGAAGCAGCGCGAGCTGCACCGGGCCGTCGACGAGGCGGAGACGCTGGCCGTCACCATCGTGGACCGCCACGGCGCCGTCAAGCAACGGCGCCTGCTGCGTTACATCGCGACGGCGCCCGACGGCCTCAGCAAGGTCCTGGTGCGCTTCGTGGCCCCCCGCGACATCGCCAACACGGGCCTGCTGATCTGGGAGGCGGCCAACGGCGACGACGACCAGTGGCTCTACCTGCCCGGCGTCAAGAAGGTCAAGCGCATCGCGGCCAGCGGCAAGAAGAACCGCTTCCTCGGCACCGACTTCTCCTTCGAGGACCTGCGGCCGGAGGCGCTGGCCGCGCACAAATACGAGAGCGCCGGCTCCGAAGTGGTGGACGGACAAGACTGCTGGATCATCGAGGCGGTGCCGGCCACCGAGCGCCAGGCCGCCGACTCCGGCTACAGCAAGCGGCGGCTGTGGGTGCGCAAGGACATCACGCAGATCGTCAAGCGCGAGTTCTACGACACCAAGGGCCGGCTGGAGAAGGTGCAGACCGACCGCCGCCTGGTCAACGTGAAGGGCCCGCTCTGGCGCGCCGACGAGATCGAGATGCACGACGTGCAGAGCAACGGGCGCACGATCCTGACGCTCGAGAAGCGGACGCTCGACGCCGGGCTCAAGGACAGCCTCTTCACCGAGGCCGAGCTGGCCCGCGAGGGCTCGTGACGCGACTGCTCCGCTGGGTCGTGGACCATCCGGCCATCGGCGCCGCGCTGCTGGCCGGCGTCACCGTCGTGCTGGCCGGCCAGGTGGTGCGCATCGAGGTCGATACCTCCGCCGAGAGCTTCATGGTGGAGAACGACCCGGCGCGCGCGTTCTACGACGAGGCGCTGCGGAAGTTCGGCAGCGACAACCTCACCGTGGTGCTGGTGAAGGCCGATGACGTGTTCGCGGTGCCCGCGCTGCAGGCGGTGAAGCGGCTGTCCGACGCGCTCGAGCGCCTCGACGGCGTGACGCGCGTGGAGAGCCTCACC
>Ga0075425_100009349_pt1 | contig 10426 bp, 5 predicted proteins | sample SoiMethybrSBSTD4_FD_75300 | JGI IMG/M metagenome (GOLD analysis project Ga0075425, IMG submission 75300) | Bulk soil microbial communities from a Populus tree surrounding site in Tennessee, USA - Soil MetaG P. TD hybrid SBSTD4 | ecosystem: Environmental > Terrestrial > Soil > Tree plantation...
CCCAGCGGGGTCTGCCGTCTCGCCGCCGGCGTGTGCGACGTCGCCGAGTCCTGCACCGGGACGTCCGCCGACTGCCCGCCGGACGGCTTCGCCCCCGGCGGCACCGTCTGCCGCGTGTCGGCGGGCGCGTGCGACGTCGCCGAGACCTGCGTGCCCAGCATGGCCGCGTGCCCCGCCGACGGCTTCGCCGGACCGGCGACGGTCTGCCGCGGCGCCGTGGACCTCTGCGACGCCCCCGAGAGCTGCCCCGGCACGAGCGTCGATTGCCCGGCGGACGCGCTCCAGCCGCCGGGCACTCCGTGCCGCGGCGCGGCCGGATCGTGTGACGCCGCCGAGAGCTGCACCGGCGGCTCCACCGCCTGCCCGGCGGACGGCGCGCTCCCCGACGGGACGGCCTGCACCGACGCGAGCGTCTGTACCGACGACATCTGCGTGGCCGGCGCCTGCGGCATCCCGATCGGCAACTCGTGCGACATCTACACCGCGCTGGTGGGCGGGTTCATCGACCTGAGCCAGTCGCCGACGGCGACGCTCCTCGCCACCATCTCGGCCGACAACACCGACGACGCCGTGCAGCCGGTCGTCCTGCCCTTCGCGTTCCCGTTCTTCGGGACCGCCGGTACCGGCATCGGCGTCGCCACGAACGGGTTCATCAACGTCGGCGCCGGGGCGAGCACCGAGTTCACGAACGCCTCCATCCCGTCGGCGCTGGCACCGAACGACATCATCGCGCCGTTCTGGGACGACCTGAACAGCTTCACCAGCGGCGACGTGCTGATCGACTACCGCGGCACGAGCCCGAACCAGATCGCCATCATCCAGTGGCACGACTACGGGCGCTTCGGCTCGGCGGGCACGCTGCTCAACTTCGAGGCCATCCTGCACGAGAACGGCGTCATCCAGTTCCTGTATGCGCCGAGCACGCTCGTGTCCGGGGCCACCGCGTATCATCGCGGCGCCGACGCGACCGCCGGCATCGAGGACGCGACCGGCACCACCGGGCTCCAGTACTCGTTCAACACCGCATCCCTCGACGCCGGTCTCATCGTCGACTTCCTCCCCGACGGAGCGGGCGGCTACGTGATGACCTCCGAGAACAACCTGGTCGGGAGCTGGACCGACGTCCGGACGACCGGCACGCTGCAGGCGACCGCCAGCAACTGCGACGACTGCAGCCAGCCGTTCACCCTTCCCTTCGTGTTCAACTACCTGGGGACGAGCTACGGACCGGGCCAGGCCGTCACCGTCATGCACGTCCACTCCAACGGCTTCGTGCAGTTCGCCGCCGTCGCGTCCACCGGCGCACCGACCTACACGAACGTCTCGCTTCCGTCGGCGGCGGCACCGCCCGGGCTGGCCGGCTGCTTCTGGGACGATCTGAACACGACGAACACGTTCGCCGCCGGCTCCGAGATCCGCGTCGCCACCGTCGGCGCCGCGCCCAACCGGCGCGTCGTCGTGCAGTGGATCGACGTGCCGCTCTTCTCCAGCGCCGCGCCCGACCTGAACTTCGAGCTGGTGCTCTACGAGACCACGAACCGCATCGAGTGCATCATCGGACCCTCGGTGGGCGCGGCGGCGGCGGTGAACGGCAGCTCCGCGACGTCCGGGCTCAACAACTCCACCGGCACCGCCGGCGCGCTGGCGAGCTTCAACACCGCGAGCCTCGGCCAGGGCGCCGTGGTGGACTTCATCCCCACCAGCAACGCCGCCACCACCGCGTACGTCGTGCGCGGCCCGAACAACGAGTTCCCGGACATCAGCCGCGACGTCGGCGTGTCCACCCTCGTGCCGGCCGACGACACCTGCACCTCGGCGCCGCTCGGGTTCACGTTCAACTACTACGGCACCGACTACACGAGCGCGTTCATCTGCGACAACGGCCATCTCGCGATGGACGCGGGGACGACCCTCTTCGCCAACACGACCATCCCCTCCGCCGCCGCGCCGAACGCGATCGTGGCGCCGTTCTGGAACGACCTGCTCATGCCGACGAACCCCGGCATCGTCTACTACCGCACCAGTGGCGTGGCCCCGACGCGCATCTGGACGGTGATGTGGCAGAGCGCCAACGACTACTCCGGCGCCCCGAGCCCGGCGACCGGCGTCGACGTCACGTTCGCCGTGCAGTTCTTCGAGACCACGAACGAGGTGCGGTTCTTCTACGGCGGAATGCTGAGCATGGGCGACGTGGACTTCAGCGGCAGCAGCTCGACGATCGGCATCGAGAACGGGAGCGGGCTCAGCGGCATCGAGATCGGCGCGGACGACGGCGGCACCTGCCTGAGCGGCTCGCGGATGGTCTTCGTCCCCTGAGCGTCAGCGCGTCAGGATGGCGGCTGCTCAGCGCGTCACCACTCCGGCAGCTCAGCGCTTCGCGGCCCGGCGCGGCTCGGCGTTGCCGACCCGCTTCGACTCGGCGTTCAGCGTGCACCACAGCTCCGCGCGGTCGCGCCCGCCGTGCTTCGCGGCGTAGAGCGCCTGGTCGGCGCGCTCGATCAGCAGCGCCTTCATCCCCGCGTCCTCCGGATACGCCGCCACGCCGAAGCTCATCGTCACGCGGAACGGCCCCTTCTCGCTCGACATGATCGCGCGCTTCACCTCGGCGCGGACGCGCTCGGCGACCTGGCGCGCGCCCTCCTGGTCGGTGCCTTCGAGCGCCAGCACGAACTCCTCGCCGCCGTAGCGCGCCACGATGTCGGTCTTGCGGCCCTGCTTGTCGAGGATCGCCGCGACGTGCTTGAGCACCTGGTCGCCGACCGGGTGGCCGTACGTGTCGTTGACGCTCTTGAAGTGGTCGATGTCGCAGAGCACCAGCGACACGGTCGCGCGCTGGCGCTCGGCGCGCGCCAGCATCTCGTCGAGCCGCTCCTGGAAGTGGCGGTGGTTCGTGAGGCCGGTGAGCCCGTCCACGGTGGCGCGCCGCTCCATCTCGTCGTACAGGCGCGCGTTCTCGATCGCGCCCGCCGCCTGGTTGGCGATGACCTGCAGCATCTCGCGCTTCGCCTTGCCGAACGCGCCGCGCACGCGCGCAGCCAGGACCAGCGCGCCGATCGCGACCCCCTCCGCCAGCGGTGCCGGCGGCTCGATGTCGGCTTCCTTGTCCCGTCCGGCATCGCGGCGCGCGTCCGGCCGCGCCGGCTCCCACACCGGCCGCACCAGCGGCAGCACCAGGAGCGCGTCGTAGCCGCGCAGCTTCGCCTTGCGGGTGAAGACCGTCTGCTCCTTGTCGCGGACCTCGCCGGCGATCGGCAGGTAGTGCCGGTTCTTCACCGCCATCGCGACCAGCCCGGTGTTGTCGGCGAACTCGACGCCCTCGATCTCGCGCGCGGCCGCCTCGTCCCCGGCGGCGCGCACGATCGTGTGGCGCTTCGCCGCGCGGTCGAAGAGCGACACCGCGGCGAGGTCCCAGGCGGCGATGCGCCGGCAGGCCTCGAACGCGCGCGCGTAGGCGTCCTCGGCGGTGCGCGCCGAGAGCAGCAGCTTCGAGGCGCCGAAGAAGTTCGCCTGCTCGTACTTCGTCTTCTCCACGTCCACGAAGATGCGCTCGTTGTGCACCGCGCGGAGGATCTGCTCGGCGGCGGCGGCGAGCGCCTGCTCCTCGGTCTCGCTGAACGCGGCTCCGGCGGCGCGGTCGGCGACCAGCACGCCGCGCAGGTGCGGACCTTCCTGGATGGGCACGGCGCAGAAGTGGCGCACCGCGGCGTCCGCGCCGCCCTCGTAGTACGAGAGCCCGGCATAGCCCGCCTTCAGGTCGGCGAGCCGCACCGGCGCCCCGCGCTTCACCACGCCGCCGGGCGCGCCCTCGCCGGCCGCGACCGCCCCTTCGCGGATCGCGGTGGAGTCCGTCGCGCACTCCTTCATCTCCAGCCAGGCGCCGTCGTCCTGCAGCCAGAGCACCGCGCAGGTGTGGAGCCCGAGGGCGCGCTTCGTCAGCTCCATCGTGTAGAACATCGAGGCGCGGATGTCCTCGACCGCCGCGCGGTAGAGGAGCTGCTCCTCGTCGGCGCGCGGGCGGGGCCGCTCGCCCGACGGGCCCGAGTCGCCGCGCCCGGCCACGATGAGGCGGTACTGGCGGGCCTCGTCCTCGGCGCGGCGGAGCGCCGCCTCGAGCTCGCGCTGGTGGCCGGCGCGCAGCCGCGCGACCTCGCCGCGCAGGAACGCCACGTGCGCGGCGGCGAACGCGACCAGGAAGGCGGCGCGAATCGCCGCCGCCTCCCAGGCGGTGTTGCCCATGGCGGCCGCGCCGAGCTCGAGCGCCACCGCCCAGCCCGCCAGCGCGGCGCCCACCGCCGCGGAGCTGAACGTCACCAGGAACGCCGTGAGCAGCAGCACCAGCGGGTAGAACGGCGAGCCACCGCCGCCGAGCAGCTCGACCAGCGCGAAGCCGAGCGAGAGGCAGAGCAGCCCCAGCTCCAGGTCCAGCCGCCGCGCGCGGCGCTCGCGCCGCGCGCCGAAGAGCCGCCGCAGCCAGGGCGGCCCGGACTCGAGACGGAGGCGCGCGGCGATGCGCCGCACGACGATCGCCGCGACCGTGCAGAGCGCCGCGACCTGCATCCAGGGGCGCTCGTCGGTCGGCCGGAAGAAGCCCGCCGCCGCCAGCGCGCCGGCCGCCCCCGCCGCCGCGAACCCGTGCGCCACCGCCACCAGCCGCACCAGCAGCCGCAGGACCCGCCCGACGAGCGAGACCGGCGGCGCCGCCGTGACGGTCTGCGCAGGGGCGGTCACGGCGCGTCGCGGTCCGCGGGCGCCGGCGCGGGCGCCGTGGGCGCGGGCGTCGCGCGCGCCGGATCCGACGCGGGCGCCGCGTCCAGGTACACGACGACCTCACCGGCGCGCACCACGCCGAGCACCTCGCGCACCGCCTTCTCGATCACGCGCGGGTCGTCGCGCAGTCCGCCGATCTCCGCGCGCAGGAGCTCGTTCGCCTTCTCCAGCGCGGCGATCGACATGCGGGTGCGATCGAGCTCGCGGCCGAGCGCGTCCGCGCGTGCCGCGGCGCCCTGCGCCCAGAGCGCGAGCGACAGCGCCGCCGAGACGAGCAGCGCCCCGCCCGACACGAGCACCACCAGCCGCACCGCGCGCGGCACCCGGCGGAGCCGCTCCCCGAGAGAGAGCCGCGCCTCCAGTTCCTGGAAATCGCGATGATCGCTAGACAATTCGACGGAGCCTGTCCCCCCGGGCGAGGATACGCGCCAACCCCCTCCCCGCAAGAAAATGTCCAGCCGGCGCGCCTCCCGGGGCGCGAGCCGCATCCAATGAATGATGAGACCCTTGTTGGCAGACGCGCCGGCGCGTTGGTAGGATGACCCGATGCCCAGCTGCTGCAAGGAATGCGTCGACTTCCTGGCGGAATACCTGGACGGCGACCTCCCGGCGAAAGAGGCCGCCGATTTTCAGGCCCATCTCGACGCCTGCCCTCCCTGCGTGGCCTTCGTGGACACCTACCGCAAGACGACGGTCATCTGCCGGCAGAAGCTGGCGGTGAGCATGCCCGCGGAGCTCTCGGCGGCGATCATGACGTTCCTCCGCGAGCGCATCCGCCAGTAACCGCGCTGCCGCATTGCGGCGCGATGGCACGCGCGCGCGGCGCGCCCAGGACATTCTGTCAATCGCGCCGCCGGTCGAAGATGCCGGAATCTCTTGGCTAATCGGCACGTTTTCCCTGCGACCCGCCGGAAACCCCGGGGCATACGGCTTGCTGTAACCCACCCCTGGCGGCAAGGACCGCCGAGGAGACCGGCCCAGTGCTCGAGCTCGTCTTCAAGCGGTACTTCTGGATCTTCAACCTGCTCGCGCTGACCGCGGCGGCGTACTTCGTCGCGCGCGGCGGCAGCGCGTTCGTCGAGGCGGCGCTCACCGGCGGCGGCGAGGCCGCGCCCGCCACCGCGCCGAAGGCGAAGCCCGCCCCGCCGAAGCCGCCCGCCGCCGCCCCCGACAAGAGCGACGCGGTCGTGCTGGCGCGCAACCTCTTCGACTCCTCCGCGCACCCCGAGTCCGCGCCGGCCGGCCCCGAGTCCGGCCCCGCGGTCGCGACCGGCGAGCCCGCCTACTGCGCGCGTCCGGCGAACAAGGCGTCCGGCCTCACGCTGGTCGGGCTCGCCACCGCCACGGTGCCGGAGTACTCGCTCGTCGCGGTGCGCGTCGGCTCCGACCTCAAGTTCGGGTACCTCGGCGACACGATCGGCGACTACCACCTCTCCGAGGTGCACACGCACTGGATCTGCCTCGAGCGCGGCGGCGCGCTCGAGTACGTGAACCTCTTCGACACGGGCGCGGCGGCGGCGGCCCCGGCGCCGGTGAAACCGACCGACGTCCCGGCCGGCCCCACCTCCGCCTCGCCCGACGACTCCGACAAGTACATCGCCAAGACCGGCGCGGACGAGTGGTCGATCGACGCCGGCTTCCTCAACGACCAGATCAAGAACCCGGCGAAGCTGATGACCATGGGCCGCGCCGTCCCCCATCTCGTCGACGGCAAGCCGGAGGGCTTCAAGCTCTACGCCATTCGACCGAGCGGCCTCTACTACAAGCTCGGCGTGCGCAACGGCGACGTCATCAAGAGCGTCAACGGCACGCCGCTCAACTCCATCGACCAGGCGCTGGGCCTGTTCAACACTCTTCTCGAAGCACGCGACATCACACTGGGCGTCGAGCGCCGTGGCGCCGTCGTCAACCTCCACTACTTGATCAGGTGAACTTGAGACCGAGACCGCTTCCGCTCCGGCGCGCGCAGGCTGCCGCCGTTCTGCTCGTCTGCATCGGCGCGTCCTCCCTCGCCGCCGCCGACGACACCGCCAAGCCCGCGACCGCGCGTCCCGTGCCCGCGCCCGGCTCGCCCGGGCTCAAGAGCAAGATTCCGCCGCTCGTCGGCCCCGAGGCGCTGAAGGGCGCCGGCAAGGGGATCAAGGGCGGGCCGGGGCCGCTGGTGCCGCCGGCCGTGGCGCCGGGCGCGCCGGGAGACCCGGCGGGCAGCGCCGCGATGCCGCCGGGCACGAAGGGGGCGATCGCGCCCGCCGGGGTGCCGGCGGGCAAGGACGCGGCGGCGGGCAAGGACTCCGCAGCCGGCGGCGGCCTCGTCACCGACCCGGGCTTCGGGAAGGACCCCGACGAGATCAGCTGCAAGAAGGGCGCGGCGAAGGTGAAGATCAAGCCCTTCTTCGACAAGGCCGCGATCGAGGAGGTGGTGAAGTACATCTCCAAGATGACCTGCAAGAGCTTCATCGTCTCGGAGAAGATCAAGAAGGGGAACATCTCGATCTACACGGGCGACGACGTGACGATCGACGCGTTCTACGCCGCGTTCGAGTCGGCGCTGCGGGTGAACGGGCTGGCCATCGAGAAGGTCGGCGTCTACTACAAGATCGTCGAGTCGAAGGAGCTGGTCGCGCCGCTCGGCAAGGCCGGCGCGACGGGCACGACCGACCACGTCATCACCAAGCTCATCCCGCTGAAGAACGTGGACGGCGCGGAGATGATGACGATCCTCGACAAGCTGAAGTCGCTCACCGGCGAGATCCAGCTCTTCCCGCTGGCGAACACGATCATCCTCACCGACGTCGAGACCGCGGTGAAGCGGCTGGAGACGATCATCGACCGGCTCGACGCGCCGGGCACGGGCGAGGAGCTGTTCCTGGTGCGGGTGGAGCACGCGGTGGCGTCGGAGATCGCGACGCTGCTGGTGTCGATCTTCGACGTGTCGGCGACGGGCACCGGCAAGCCGGGCGTGCGGCCGGCGCCGAAGAAGCCGAAGGTGGGCGACGTGGCGACCGCCGCGCCCGCCCCCGCGCCGGTGCCGCCGACCCCGTCCGCCGCCACCGGCGGCAGCGCGGCCGACGTGACGCTGTCGAAGGTCATCGCCGACGACCGCACGAACCAGCTCATCCTGAAGACGACGAAGCGCAACTTCGACCGGATCCTGCCGCTCATCCTGAAGCTGGACATCGACCTGCGCGGGACCGACGCGCGGATTCACGTGCGCTACCTGGAGAACGCCAAGGCGGAGGAGCTGTCGGCGACGCTGGCGAGCCTCACCACCGGCGTGCGGGCGGCGCCGGGCACTCCGGGAGCGGGGGCGAAGGGGCCGGCGGCGGCGGCGGGCGTGCCCGCGCTGCCGGGGACGCCCGGCTCGGCCACGGCGAGTCTGTTCGACGGCTCGGTGAAGATCAGCCCCGACCCGCCGACGAACGCGCTGGTCGTGGTCGCGTCGGGCAAGGACTACGAGACGCTCGCCGGCATCATCGACGCGCTCGACATCCCGCGGCGGCAGGTCCTGGTCGAGGTGGTGATTCTCGAGGTGTCGCTGGACAAGCTCCTCGAGCTCGGGTTCGTGTTCCACGGCGGCGCGCCGGTCGGCACCGGCGACAACGCCTCGCTCATCCTGGGCGCGACTGCGCTCGGCGGGCTGCAGTCGATCATCCTCGACCCCTCGGCGCTCATGGGACTGGCGGCGCTGCTGCGCGGGCCGACCCTGGAGGGCACCGAGGGACTCATCCCCAGCTCCACCGGCGGCGCGGTGGGCATTCCGGCGTTCGGCGCGTTCCTGCGGGCGCTGCAGACCGACTCGGACGTGAACATCCTCTCGACCCCGAACATCCTCGCCACCGACAACGTCGAGGCGGAGATCACGGTCGGCGCGAACATCCCCGTGCAGGCCGGGTTCACCCTGCCGTCGTCGGCGACCGGCGTCACCGGCTTCACCCTGCCGGCGTCGATCCAGCGCCAGGACATCGGCCTCACCCTGAAGATCAAGCCGCAGATCAACGAGAGCGACTACGTGTCGATCGACATCGACACCGAGATCACCGCGCTCCTGTCGGTGGACCCGGTGACGGGGCCGACGCTGTCGAACCGCGCGCTCAAGACGACGGTGATCGTCCCCGACCAGAACACGGTCGTCATCGGCGGGCTGGTCGAGGACCGCATGACCGTGACCGAGGACAAGGTTCCGATCCTCGGCGACATCCCGATCCTGGGCTACCTCTTCAAGCACTCGACGTCGCGGAAGTCGAAGGTGAACCTCATCATCTTCATGACTCCGTACATCATCAAGGACGCGAAGGCGGACTTCCGGAAGATCTTCCTGGAGAAGCTCGCCGAGCGGAAGGCGTACCTCGAGGCGTTCGGGCGCGGCGAGCTGGGCGGCATCGGCGACCTGGTGGACTACTCGCGCAGCGTCGGCGGGTTCGGGTCGATCGACCGGACGATCGGCTCGGTGGAGAAGCACTCGGCGGAGGAGAAGGCGGAGCTGGAGCGGCTCGACCGGAAGTCGCTCATCGGGCCGGCCGGCATGGTGCCGCTGGGGCCGATGCCGGGAGACGTGCCGGACACCGCCGCCCCGGAGAGCGCGCCCGGGCCGGGCCCGGCGCCGGTGCCGGAGTCGGCGCCGACGAAGCCGACGCCGAGCGGAATCAAGTCGCCCGACCCGGGCGGCGGAGCGACCTAGATGGCGACGGCCGACCCACATCAGGAAGCGGCCAAGCGGGCCCGCAGCGCCGCCGAGGAGTTCGCGACCCGGCAGCGCGCCGAGGGCTACGGGCTCGACTTCTCCGAGGCCAGCGTGCGCGTGCTGGAGACGCTGATCGACGCGCACGCCGAGCTGCGGGTGCCGGAAGACTACGGCGATCTGCGTAGCGCGCCGGCGGCGACGCTGGACTTCATCGCGCGCGCCGGCGCGTACCTGGGCGAGGTCGCGCGGCGGCACCGCGGGGGAACGTGGGGCACCGCCCAGGGCGGGAACCCGTTCCCGGTCCTGCGCGACGCGGCGGGGCGGCCGGGGCAACAGTTCGATCCGTTCCGCGTGATCTACGACGCGGTGGGCGCCGGCGACGGCGGCATCGTGGTCGCGCGCTACATGATGATGGGCGGGCGCGTGCCCGACTCGGTCCCGCCGAAGCTGGGCGCGCGCTCCGACGGGGACGCCGAGATCGAGGAGCTCGAGATCGAGGACACCGCGCTGACGCTGGTGCGCCCCGAGGGCGGCTTCGGCGTGGGCGCGCCGGTCGTCCCGCGCGACGCCGCGGCGGGGCCGGCGCCGGTGGCTCCGGCGGGCGAGCCCGATCTCGTGCCGATGCAGCTTCCCATCGGCGAGATCCTGGTGGCTGAGTTCGGGCTGGCGCGGGCGCGCGTGGACGAGGCGCTCGTGGCGCAGCGCGAGCGCGGCGGGCGGCTCGGCGAGCTGCTCATCAACATGCGCGCCACCACCGAGGACGACGTGCTCAAGGCGCTGTCCCGGCAGCTCGGCGCGCCCTACCTCGACAGCATCGAGGTGGACGCGGTCGAGGCGGAGCTCTCGCAGCGCGTGCCGATCGGCTTCGCCAAGCAGTTTCACGTGCTGCCGCTCCGGCGCCGCAACGGCGGCTTCGAGGTGGCGACGGCCGACCCGCTCGACGTGGTGCCGCTGGACGATCTGCGGCTGGCGCTCGGC
>Ga0075425_100009350_pt1 | contig 10426 bp, 9 predicted proteins | sample SoiMethybrSBSTD4_FD_75300 | JGI IMG/M metagenome (GOLD analysis project Ga0075425, IMG submission 75300) | Bulk soil microbial communities from a Populus tree surrounding site in Tennessee, USA - Soil MetaG P. TD hybrid SBSTD4 | ecosystem: Environmental > Terrestrial > Soil > Tree plantation...
GCCCTGCGGCACGCCCTATTCCACGCAAGCCGGTGCTGCAGGGCCTCATAACCTGTTCCCATCGCCGAGGCAATCCAGGCGTGATCTTGCGCTCTACGCAACGCCCTGGCCACCCAGCAAACCCACGGGCCGGCATTTTTCTTGGTTTGAGGGGGTGACAGAAGGCCGCGGCTTAGCTACTGTCCTGTTATAAAAATGGTCACAAGACCACGCGTTGTGCAGGGGCTTCGGAGCCCAAGTCTGGGGAAGGATTTACGCAAGCGCGCCCTCGATCGGCGCGTGCGGTATCAGAGAGACGCACCGGCAATCCTGGAGCAAGGCCAAAGGGCCTTGCTCTTTTTTCGTCTCGATATGTCCGACGGGGATCGGTTGGTCGCCCCTAGGATGTCGAAGGGCGCCCGAGCCAGCGTTCGAGATCGACGAGACCGGACCGCACTGCAAACCACAAGGCAGCAAACACCAGCGCCGAGACAAGCGTGGTGAGCACCACGACGCGCACCAGGCGCGGCCGCGTCGGCGCGCTCGCCGGCGTGCCCGGTACAATCGTACCGTCCTCCCCTTGCGTGCGCACCCCAATCGGCAGGATGGCAAACAACACCGTCCACCAGATGATGACGTAGATGGCAATGGCGAACGAAATCCTCATGCCTCACCTCAGGCCTGCTCCAGCTCGACGAGCGTGCCGTTGAAGTCCTTGGGATGCAAAAATAGCACGGGCTTTCCATGTGCGCCGATCTTGGGTTCGCCGTCGCCCAGCACGCGTGCCCCCGCCGCCCGCAATTTGTTGCGTGCAGCCTCGATATCCGCCACCTCGTAGCATAGGTGATGAATACCGCCGGAAGGGCTGCGTTGCAGGAAGGCTGCGATCGGAGACTGGTCGCCAAGCGGCTCCAGCAGCTCGATCTTGGTATTGGACAGTGTCACGAACACGACGGTGACGCCGTGTTCGGGCTGCGGCATGGGCTCCGACACTTGAGCCCCAAGCGTGCCGCGATACTGCGCGACCGCAGGCCCAAGCTGCGGCACGGCAATGGCAACGTGGTTGAGCCGTCCGATCATGCGCTAACTCCTGACCCCTGAAGCATAGCACCTCCCGCATCATCAACGAACCCGGGCGGCGCCGATGCGCTCTCATCCACTCCACCCATTTGCGGAAGGGGCGAGTTCGCGGCCACGCTTCACCGCGAGGCCCGCACCAGCAGCACCTTAGCGATGGGACGCTTACCCCATACACGCTCCACCGCAGAGCGCACCGCCCGCCTCACCGCCTCGCGCACCATCTCCCCGTCGCGGCGCCTCTCGCGCGGGATGCTCACAATGGCCCCTTCCACTGCTTCGCGCACGATGTCGATCATGGGTCGACCGTCGGCATCGGCGACTGGCACGCCGTCGAGCGCAACCTCCGCTTCAGCTGCCACTTCGCCGCGACCAGATCGCGTCAGCGCGACGATCACAACGCCGGCAAAGGCCAGCGAGCGGCGCTCACGCACAGGTCCTTCGTCCCCCGGCACGATCAGTTGCCCGTCACGGAAGAGGCGCCCCACCGGCGCCTCGTCGACCACCTCTGCAACGCCCGGCGCCAGCCGCACGATGTCGCCATTGCGCACATGGAGCACCTCTCTGACGCCCGCTGCGCGCGCCAGCTTGGCATGCTCGGAGAGATGTCGCGCCTCGCCGTGCATGGGAATGGCGATGCGCGGCCTTACCCAACCGTACATCTCCGTCAACTCATCGCGGCGCGGATGCCCGGTGACGTGCACCAATGCATCGCCATCGGCGATGACCTCGCAGCCAAGATCGATGAGCCGGTTCTGGATACGGCCCACCGCGCGCTCGTTGCCAGGGATCGTGCGCGACGAGAAGATCATTAGGTCGCCTTTGTCGAGCCGCACCTCCGGATGTGTGTCCTCGGCGATGCGCGCCACCGCGGCGCGCGGCTCGCCCTGGCTGCCAGTACATAACAGGACCACTTCATGTGGCTCGAGATAGGAGAAATGCTGCTGGTCATGGTACTTGAAGTTGGCCGGCAGATAGCCCGTCTCCACGGCCACAGTGATGACACGGTGCATGGCCCGGCCCGCTACCACGAGGTGCCGGCCCGCAGCCCTGGCCGCCTCTGCCACCGCCTTGATGCGCGCGACGTTGGAGGCGAAGATGGTGACAGCAACGCGCCGCTTGGCTCCCTTGATGATACCGGCGAGGGACTTTGCCACGTCGAGTTCGGAGGGCGAGCGCCCCTCGCGCAGGGCGTTGGTGGAATCGCACACCATCGCCAGGACACCGTCAGCCCCCAGCTGCCGCAGTCTCGTTCCATCGGTGGGCGCCCCCACCGTGGGTGTCGTATCGATCTTCCAGTCGCCGGTGTGCAGCACGACGCCAACAGGCGTGCGAATGGCCAGCGCGTTGGGCTCCGGGATCGAGTGCGCCACCGCGATGAGCTCCACTGCAAATGGCCCAACGCCGAAGCGGGTGTTGAGGGCCAGCTCTTCGATCGGCAGCCGCAGCTTGCCGCCGTAGTCGGCGAGCTTGGACTTGAGCATTGCCGCCGTAAACGGCGTTGCATAGATCGGCACGCGCAGCCGCGGCCACAGCTCGATCACCGCTCCGAGGTGGTCCTCATGCGCATGCGTGAGCACCAGCCCAGCCAAATTGGCGCGCTCCTCCTCGATGAAGCGCAGATCAGGCAAAATGACGTCGATGCCAGGATCGTTCTCACCCTCTGGGAAGGTGATGCCGAGATCGACCATCAGCCATTTGCGCGCGTTGGCCGGCCCAAGGCCGTACAGATAACAGTTCATGCCGATCTCGCCGATGCCGCCGAGCGCCATGAACACAAGCTCGTCATCGCCGGCCGTGTTGCGACTGCCCTCCATCAGCCGCGGTCCTGCAGAGCCGTAGCGGCGAGCGTGACGTCGCCGAATGTCAGTCGACGCAGTCGGCCCTCGCCGTCGCGCATGAGGAGCGCACCGCTATCATCAAGGCCCAGGAAGCTGCCCGCAATGTGCTCTCGTCCGGTGTGCACGCTGAGGCTCTCACCCACCTCGCCGGCCCAGCCGAGCCAGGCGGCCCGCACGCGCACGAAACCGGCACCCAGATCCCACGCCTTGATCCAGCGCTCGACCGCCTCGGCCAGGAAGCCTAGCATCGTCTCTGGCTCGACATTGACGCCGTGCGCCGCCAGGTGTGTGGCGGCACGTCCGAGCTTGCTCGGGTGCGTCACCAGGTTGATGCCGATGCCGATCACTACCACGGCCTCCGCCTCGCCCGCCCCGATTTGGCTCTCGGGCAATATGCCCGCACACTTGGCCTCACCGATCAAGACATCGTTAGGCCACTTCAGCCGCAGGCCGGCAATCGCCGCCCCCGCCGCCGCGGCAATCGCCTCCACGGCCGCGACACCGGCGAGGAGAGACAGCTGATGCACGACGCTGTGACGGCAGAGCAGCCTCTGCAGCAGGCTGGCGTAGAGGTTGCCGGGCTCAGAAGCCCACTGGCGGCCAGAGCGTCCCCGCCCTTGGCTCTGGCGCCGCGCCATGATCCACAGGGGCCCTTTTTCTCCTGCGAGAGCCCGCGCGAACGCCTCCGAATTGGTTGAGCTGGCGTCCTCCAGAATGATGCTGCGAAAAGAGGATAACCGGTCGACCAACGGGTGAAGTCCTAAAACAGGGTTCTGGCCGCCGCGTCGGCACCGGCGACGAGCGGCGCCGGCCAGATCACGTAAAGCAGCACGAACAAGCTCGAAAGACCCATGATGAGCCCGGCCCTTACGGGAACGGCGAGGAATTTCTCCTTCGCCTCATCAAAGAACATGATCTTGACGACGCGAACGTAGTAATAGGCGCCGACCACGCTGGCAAGCACGCCGAGAACCGCAAGCGGCCACAGCCCCTCCTTTACCGCGGCGGCGAACACGTAGAACTTTGCGAAGAAGCCCGCCAATGGTGGTATGCCGGCAAGCGAAAACATCAGAATGCCGAACACGGTCGCAAGCCCCAGATTGGTCTGCGCCAGACCGGCGAGTTCCTGGATCTCCTCCACCATGCCGCTTGGCCGACGCATCGCCAACACGCAGGCGAAGGCGCCAAGCGTCATGGCAACGTAGATCACCATGTAGATGATCACCCCTTGGGCACCCTGCGGTGACCCCGCCGCCAGCCCAATCAGCGCATAACCGATGTTGCCGATGGCCGAGTAGGCGAGCAGGCGCTTGATGTTGGTCTGGCCGATGGCGGCAAAGGCACCGAGAACCATGGAGGCGATGGCGAGCACGCTCATCACCTGCTGCCACTGCGGCCCAACACCCGCAAAAGCACCGAGCGTCACACGCATAAGCAGCGCCATGGCAGCCGCCTTGGGCGCGACGGCAAAGAAAGTGGTCACCGGCGTCGGTGCGCCTTCATACACGTCAGGTGTCCACATGTGGAACGGCACAGCCGAGATCTTGAAAGCAATACCGACCAGCAAGAACACGAGGCCAACGATGAGACCGATGTCGGTGGCAGCCGTTGTCGCCTTGGCCGCCGCGGCGATGGCCGCAAAGGACGTCGACCCGGTGAAGCCATAGATCAACGATGCTCCATAGAGCAGCATGCCGGACGAGAGTGCGCCCAGAACGAAGTATTTGAGACCAGCCTCGCTGGAGCGCACGTCGTCGCGACGGATCGCGGCCACGACGTAGAGCGCAAGGTTCTGCAATTCGAGCCCGAGATAGAGCGCAATGAGATCGTTGGCTGAGATCATCATCATCATGCCGGCCGTCGCCAGCAGCACCAGCACCGGGTATTCGAACTTCTGCGAGCGCGTCTCGCGCATGTAGTCAAAGGACAGCAGCAGCGCACCGGCGCTGGCCGCGAGGGTGAGCACCTTCATGAAGCGGCCAAACCCATCGACGAGAAATCCTCCCTCAAACAACGTCTGTCGATCAGAGGTCTGCGCGAGGACAAACCATGCCGCCAGGCCGAGGACCCCCATGGCAAGCCAGCCGATGAACTCCGCCTCGCGGTCGCTCTCGGGCCGAAACACGCCGAGCATCAAGAGCACCATGGCTCCCACCACCAGGACGATCTCTGGCGCGATCAGCTCATAGCTCGCCACCAACCCGCTCATGCTGTGCCGCTCCGTTGCGCACCTTGACAATTCATGCTGGGGCGCTTCCCCCCATCCGGCCGCCATCGGTCTTCCGAGATTGGCGCAAGACAGATACCTCGGATTGGTACCCTTTTGCCCGGCCGCCTTCTGTTAGGGTCACGCGCATGCCGCTACCGCAGGCTCGCGGCTGCGGCAGCGCGAACGGCGCCCTCGTAGCCGGACACGAGCTTCTTGACCGATACGGCCGTCACGTCGAGCAGTGGCGCTGGATAGAAGCCGAAGAAGATCACCAGTAGCACCAGCGGTGCGAACACCAAAAGCTCGCGGTAGTTCATATCGCTGATGCCGCGCAAACTCGGCTTATCAAGCGCACCGAAGATCATGCGGCGATAGAGGTAGAGGGCATAGGTGGCTGACAGGATTAGGCCGCTGGTGGCCAGGAATGCCACCCACGTGTTGGCCCTGAACGCACCCACCAGCGTCAGGAACTCGCCGATGAAACCGCTCGTGCCCGGCAGGCCAACGTTGGCCAGCGTGAAGATCATGAACGTCGCCGCATAGAGCGGCATACGGTTGACCAGGCCGCCATAGGCGGCAATCTCGCGCGTGTGCATGCGATCATACACAACTCCCACGCACAGGAACAGCGCAGCCGAGACGAGACCGTGCGAGAGCATCTGGAAGATGGCGCCGTCCACCCCCTGCACGGTGAAACTAAAGATGCCCATGGTCACAAAACCCATATGCGCCACGCTGGAGTAGGCAATGAGTTTTTTTACATCCTCCTGCGCCAACGCCACGAGGGAGGTGTAGACGATGGCGACGACCGACAGCGCGAACACGAACGGTGCAAAATCCCGACTGGCCAGGGGAAACATTGCGAGCGAGAAACGCAGGAAGCCATAACCACCCATCTTCAGAAGGATGCCGGCGAGGATCACTGAGCCGGCCGTCGGGGCCTCCACGTGTGCATCGGGCAGCCAGGTGTGCACCGGCCACATCGGTAGCTTGACAGCAAAGGAGGCGAAGAAGGCAAGCCACAGCCACCATTGCATGTCGGCCGGGAACTTGTAGGTCAAGAGCGTGGGGATGTCGGTCGTCCCAGCGTGCCAGTACATCGCTATCATGGCGAGCAGCATGAGTACGGAACCCAACAGCGTGTAGAGAAAGAACTTGAAGCTGGCGTAGACACGCCGCACGCCGCCCCAGACCCCGATGATGAGGAACATCGGGATCAGGCCGCCCTCGAAGAACAGATAGAACAGGATGAGGTCGAGCGCGCAGAAGACGCCGAGCATCAACGTCTCAAGCACCAGGAAGGCGATCATGTACTCCTTGACCCGCTCTTCGATCGATTGCCAACTCGCTAGGATGCAGAGCGGCATGAGGAAGGTGGTGAGGACGACGAACAGCATTGAGATGCCGTCGACACCCATCTTGTAGCGAATGGAGCCACCGAGCCAATCCATCTCCTCGACGAACTGGAAGCCGGCGCTGCCCGGATCGAACTGACCCCATAGGTAGACTGCAGCCCCCAGCGTGAAGAGCGTTGTATAGAGAGCGATCCAGCGCGCGTTGCCCTTGGCCTCTTTATTCAGCAGCGCGATGGCGAACGCCCCGACCAGCGGAAAGAAGGTAATGAGCGAGAGAAGGCCAAAGCCGGTGCTCGTCATCGCCAGCTCCCAGCGAACATGAAGGCGGTGACGATTAGGGCCACGCCGATCAGCATGGCGAACGCATAGTGGTAGACGTAGCCGGTCTGCAGCCGCACGACGCGGCCCGTGGTCCACAGCACGCGACTGGCGACGCCGTCCGGACCCAGTCCGTCAATGATGGTGCCGTCACCCCGCTTCCAGAGCAGACGCCCAATCCAGAACGCTGGGCGCACGAACAGCCAGTCGTACAGCTCGTCGAAGTACCACTTGTTGAGCAGGAAGAGGTAAATCGGCCGGAAGGCGCGCGCGGTCGCTGCCGGCAGCCAAGGGGCGGCGATGTAGTAAGAATACGCCAGAGCAAAGCCTGCAAGCATCGCCAACGTGGCGGCCCAGGTGACGGAATTGGGAACCTCGTGCATGGCATGCAAAATGTGGTTGTGCTCGCCCTCGAAAAGCGCTCGGCCCCAGAACTCCTTATGGCCCCCGCCGATGAAGACGGGCTGGAAGGCGAAGCCGGCGACGACCGAACCCAGACCCAAGGCCGCAAGAACAATGAGCATCACGAAGGGGCTCTCATGGGCGTGGTCATAGGTGTGCCGGTCGGCCCGCGTGGGTCCATGGAATGTCATGAAGATCAGCCGCCACGCATAGAATGCGGTCATGAAGGCGGCGATCACGAGCAGCCAAAAGGCGTAGTCGTTCGGTGTATGCGCAGCAAAGGACGCCTCGATGATGGCGTCCTTGGAGTTGAAGCCGGCAAAGCCGCCGAAATTTGGGATGCCGACGCCCGTGAGCGCCAACGTGCCGATCACCATCATGGCGTAGGTGAAGGGCATCTTGCCCGCCAATCCGCCCATCTTACGCATGTCCTGCTCGTTGTGCATGCCATGGATCACCGAACCCGATCCCAGGAACAAAAGCGCCTTGAAGAAGGCGTGGGTGAAGAGGTGGAAGATGCCGGCAGCGTAAGCGCCAACGCCGCAGGCGACAAACATGTAGCCCAGCTGCGAGCAGGTCGAATAGGCAACCACACGCTTGATGTCGTTTTGCACTAGACCGACCGTGGCCGCAAAAAACGCCGTGATGGCACCGACCAGCGTGACGACCTCGAGCGCCACAGGTGCGAGCTCGAACATCGGCGAGAGCCGCGCCACCATGAACACACCCGCCGTAACCATGGTGGCGGCGTGAATGAGCGCGGAAACCGGCGTCGGACCCTCCATAGCGTCGGGCAGCCAGGTGTGAAGCAGGAACTGCGCCGACTTGCCCATGGCACCCATGAACAGCAACAGGCACAGCACCGTCAGCGCGTCCCATTGATGGCCGAGGAATTCCATGCTCTTGCCGGCGAAGTCCGGGGCCGCGCGGAATACGGCGTCGAAACCGATACTGCCGAACACGGCAAAGGTGCCGAAGATGCCAAGCGCGAAGCCGAAGTCGCCCACACGGTTGACGATGAAGGCCTTGATGGCCGCGGCATTGGCCTCGGGCTTCAGGTACCAGAACCCGATCAGAAGATAGGAAGCGAGCCCCACACCCTCCCAGCCAAAAAACAGTTGTAGGAAGTTGTCGCTCGTCACCAGCGCCAGCATGGCGAAGGTGAACAGAGAGAGATAGGCGAAGAAGCGAGGGCGACTGTCGTCCTCGTGCATGTAGCCGATGGAGTAAAGGTGCACGAGGCCGGAGATCGTATTTACCACCACCAGCATGACGGCGGTCAATGTATCGATCCTGAGAGCCCATGCCACGTCGAGTTCGCCCGAGGCGACCCAACGCAGCACGGGCACGCGCAAGGTTTCCCCGCCGAACCCCACCTGCCACAAGACGATCCAGGAAAGTACCGCGCCAGCGAGCACGAATGCCGTGGTGATGACCTCACATGGCCGCGGCCCTAGCACGCGACCAATGAGCCCCGCAATGAGCGCACCAATGGCCGGCAGGAAGACAATGGTCTTGTAGATCATCGATCGCGTTCCTGGTGCGCACGCACGCGCCATAGCGAGAGCGGCATGTTGCGAGGAGCGAGCATCATGTGGCCTCCCAACCGTTGCAACGCCCCCTCCAGGTGCCGGCACGAGGAACGGTCGGAGCCGCCATAGGTGCGCAGCTTTCCGTGCCAGATGTCGGCTTGAATTGCCGCGGCAGCGCGAGCGCCCTTGCGCTCATGGCGACCACCTCTGACGGGCCGTGGTGGAAGCGAACTGGCCCGCTCGACCTCCTTGCCCCAATTCCAGTCCCCTCATCTCAGCCCTTCATCATGTTGATGTCCTCGACCGCGATCGAGCCGCGGTTGCGGAAGTAGACGACGACAATCGCCAGACCGATGGCGGCCTCACCGGCCGCTACCGTCAGCACAAAGAGCGCAAACACCTGGCCGACAAGGTCGCCCATGAACGAGGAGAAGGCGACCAGATTAATGTTGACGGCGAGCAGCATGAGCTCCACCGACATCAGGATAACGATGACGTTCTTGCGGTTAAGAAAGATGCCGAAGATGCCGAGCGTGAACAGAATCGCAGCGACCGTCAAATAGTGACCAAGGCCAATAGGGGCCATCGCATCAACCTCGCCGCTGGGTCCCTGCCGGGACGATCGCGCCACCGGGGGGAAGGTTGACCACGTCGATGGCCGTGTTCTTGCCACGCGCTACTTGGGCCGCAATCGACTGGCGTTTCACTCCCTCCTTGTGCCTGAGCGTCAGCACGATGGCGCCGATCATGGCGACGAGGAGGATCAATCCCGCACCCTCGAAATAGTAGGCATATTTGGTGTAGAGCACCCGACCGATCGCTTCGGTGTTGGTGATGCCAGAGCCCGCCGTTGGGATTGGGGCGGTGGGCAGGGCCAATGCGCCGGGCTCAAGCACTCGGAAGCCCACCACCATGATGAGTTCGCCGAGGAGGATGAGGCCGACGACGGCGCCGAGTGGTGCATTCCTGACGAAGCCGGCCCGCAACTCGGCGAAGTCGACGTCAAGCATCATGACGACGAACAGAAACAGCACGGCCACGGCGCCGACGTACACGACGACAAGGATCATGGCGAGGAATTCGGCGCCCAGCAGGACGAACAATCCGGCCGCATTGAAGAAGGCGAGGATCAAAAACAGCACGGCGTGGACCGGATTGCGCGCCACGATAACCATCGCGCCCGCGGCCACAGTCAGCCCGGCAAAGAGATAGAAGAAGAGGGCGGAGAGCGTCATCGCATCACCCCGCACGCGTGGCGATCGGCGATCGGTCCATGTGGTGGGCTCATTAAACCAAACGAAGAGGTCAACTGCCCGCGCTGCGACAGGCTGGTCATGGTCCACCTGGCCAAGGTTTCCGGCAAGACGGCGGAGGTTTCCCAGCTGGGCATCGCGTCACCGATACTTGGCGTCGAGGGCGATGGCCGCGGCAATCTCGCGCTCCCAGCGGTCGCCGTTGGCGAGCAGGCGCTCCTTGTCGTAGTAGAGCTCCTCGCGCGTCTCGGTGGCGAACTCGAAGTTGGGCCCCTCGACGATGGCGTCGACCGGGCAGGCCTCCTGGCACAGCCCGCAGTAGATGCATTTGACCATGTCGATGTCGTAGCGGGTGGTGCGGCGCGTGCCGTCGTTGCGGCGCGGGCCGGCCTCGATGGTGATGGCCTGCGCCGGGCAGATCGCCTCGCACAGCTTGCAGGCGATGCAGCGCTCCTCGCCG
>Ga0075425_100009351_pt1 | contig 10426 bp, 7 predicted proteins | sample SoiMethybrSBSTD4_FD_75300 | JGI IMG/M metagenome (GOLD analysis project Ga0075425, IMG submission 75300) | Bulk soil microbial communities from a Populus tree surrounding site in Tennessee, USA - Soil MetaG P. TD hybrid SBSTD4 | ecosystem: Environmental > Terrestrial > Soil > Tree plantation...
ATCTTCATCAGCGGCCGCCAGCACGCCAACGAAGTCTCGTCGACCAATCACATCCTCAAGCTCGGCGAGCTGCTCGTGACGGATCCCTCGTACAAGGAGATCCTCAAGAAGGTGAACGTCATCCTGCACCCCGTCACCAATCCCGACGGCGCGCAGATGGCCTACGACCTGCAGAAGCTGACGCCGACCCACATGCTTCACGCCGGGCGCTACAGCGCGCTCGGGCAGGACGTCGAGAGCAACAGCAACCTGCTGCCGGAGTCGCAGGTGCGCGGCAAGGTCTGGCGCGAGTGGCTGCCCGACATCTACCTGAATCCCCACGGGTATCCGTCGCACGAGTGGGTGCAGCAGTTCGCCGGTTACGTGCCGCCCGGCTTCCGTACCTACTGGTCCACGCGCGGCTGGTACACGCAGCTCTCGGGCGTCCGCGATCCGCGTGAGCCCGATCTGATCCAGGCCACCGAAGCGCTGCGCGAGGACATCGTCAAGCAGATCAACGGCAACGCCGACGTCCGCGCCATGAACCTGCGCAGCCAGGCGCGCTATCGCAAGTGGGCCTACGGCTTCAGCCCGAGCGTCTACGGCCAGGAGATCTACAAGGACACGGCGATCTACTTCACCGATCCGGAGACCGGCGAAGCGCGCGGCAGCCGCCGCATCGGCGGCGGCGGAGGACGCGGCGGCGGTGGCGGAGCGGCGGCCGGCGGCGGCCCCGCTCGCGCCAGCATGAACCAGTACCCGCAGGTGACCTTCAACATCGGCATGACCGAAGCGCCCGACGAGACCGCGCAGGGCGAGTGGCTGAACCTCGTCTCGAAGGCCGGTTTCTCGTTCCTGATGGCGCACGTCAATTACCTGCGCGACGGCCAGTTCACGATCGAACGCATCGAGGAGCCGGGGCAGCGCGACGCGGTCTCGCTGACCAACCTCCGCGTGCGTCCCGTGAAGCCGGGCCGCACCCAGCGCCCGCTGACGACGCCCACCACCGGTTCGTCGCAGCGATGACGACGGCCGCGGCATACGAGGCCCGGTCGGGCGTGTTCGGGTGGTGGCGGGAAGCGGACGCGGAGGCGCGACGGGCGCTGATCGCCGGAACGCTCGGGTGGATGCTCGACGCGTTCGACGTGATGTTGTTCGCGCTCGTGCTGCCCGCGGTGAGCGCCGATCTCCACCTGACCAGGGCGGAGGGAGGCATCCTCGGCTCGATCATGCTGGTGGCCGCGGCGGTCGGCGGCGTCATCTCCGGGCGGATCGCCGATCGGTTCGGGCGGACGCGCGCGCTGATGATCAGCGTGGCGCTCTATTCGGTGTTCACGTTCCTGTGCGGGTTCGCCAACACGCTCGTGCAGTTCGCCGTCCTGCGCGTCTTCCTGGGCTTCGGGATGGGCGGCGTCTGGGCGAGCGGCGCCGCCCTCGTCTCGGAGTCCTGGCCTTCGTCGAGCCGCGGCCGCGCGCTCGGGTTCATGCAGAGCGGCTGGGCCATCGGCTATGCCGCCGCCGTCCTCGTCGCCGGCGTCGTGCAGCCCCGCTTCGGCTGGCGCGCGGTGTTCTTCGTCGGGATCCTGCCGGCGTTCTTCGCGCTGTGGGTCCAGCAGCGCGTCAAGGAGCCGCCGATCTGGACGGCGGCGTCGTCCGCGCCGGCCGCCTCGGCGCGGTTCTCGTCCATCTTCAAGAGCGGGATCGGCACCCTCACGCTGGTGCTGACGCTGATGAACACCTGCACGCTGTTCGCGTGGTGGGGCTTCAACCTGTGGCTGCCGAGCTACCTGAAATCGCCGCCCGCGCAGGGGGGCGCCGGCCTCGGCGCCGCAACGACGACGACCTTCCTGTTCGTGATGCAGGCCGGCATGTGGCTCGGCTACGTGTCGTACGGGTTCATCAGCGATCGCATCGGCCGCAAGAAGAGCTACGTGTCGTACCTTCTGAGCGCGGCGGTGCTGCTCGCCGTCTACGTGACCGTCCGCAACCCCACGCTGCTGCTCCTGCTCGGCCCGTGCGTGGCGTTTGCGGCGACGGGCTACTTCAGCGGGTTCGGCGCCGTCACCGCGGAGGTTTACCCGACGTCGATCCGCGCCACGGCGCAGGGGTTCACCTACAACATCGGACGCGTGGCCAGCGCGGCGGCGCCGTATCTCGTCGGCACGCTCGCCGACACGCACGGCTTCGGCGCGGCGCTCCTCGTCTGCTCCGCCGCCTTCGTCGCCGCGGCCATCTTGTGGATCTGGATCCCCGAAACTCGCGGCCGGGTACTGACGTAATTGCCTCCCTGCTTGGAGCCGCGTGTGGATGACAGCGGCGTGTGCGAAAACAGGAGATCAAGAGAGGAGGAGAGTAGGAGGTGTTTTTGGTTAAACTTGCGGCGTACTTGACGATTAGCAAGAGCTCCTCGAATTCAACAAGCAAAAAGACTCCTTGTCTCCTACTCTCCTTACCTCCTGTTTTCCGGACGCTGCAAATTGTGGAGCATCGTGATGTTGCGAATTGCCTTGGTGTCGGTACTGTTCGCGGCAGGACTCGCGGGGCAGAATGCTGCCGACGACGAGTACACGCGCTACGAGTTGCTGGCGCCGGAGACGGCGAGCTTCAGGATCACCTACGACGTGACGGCGGTCACGGCGGGCGCGAAGTATTACTTCAACCCGATCCGCAAGGGCAGCCAGGCGAGCGACGAGTCGGTCGTCGACCTGATGACGGGCGAGCCGCTCACGTTCAAGGAGGTCACCGGGCAGCAGGCGCGCGACGCCGGGCTGAAGGACGCCGACCTCGACACGCACTACATCCAGGTGCAACTGGCGCGGCCGGTGCCGCGCGAGGGCGAGGCGCGGATCCGCATCCTCAAGACCTACAAGGATCCGAAGAGCTATTACCGTGAAGGGGACGCGATCGTCTTCAACCGCGGCCTGGGCATCAAGCGCAATGCGGTCGTCCTGCCGGCCAACTACGAGCTCGTCGGCGCGAACATCCCGGTCCAGGTGATCGAAGAGCGCGACGGCCGGATCGCCGCGAGCTTCATGAACATTTATCCCAACGAGGCGCCGCTGATCATTCGCGCGAAGCCGGTGAAAGCGGGCGCCGCCACCGCGGCCGCGCCGAGCGCGCCACCGCAGGGCCAGGTTCAGCCGGCGGCAGCGGACGCGCCGCCGCGCGAGCAGCCGATGGACCAGATCCGCGTCACCGAGCGCGCCTTCCAGGACCGCGAGATCGTCTATTTCCTGAAAGACCCCGAGACGCACGCGTTTTCGCTCTATCACGACTACACCGCGCAGCGCGAAGGCGAGCATCAGTACGTCAACGTCGTCCGCACCGGCAGCGCCGTGTCCGACCCGTCGGCGAGGATCCTCGACACCGGCGAAGTGCTGAAGACGCGCACCCTCACCGGAGCCGACATCGCGCGCGAGAAGATCGACATCCCCGATCGCGTCGAGCCCGACACGCAGGTGGTGTTGATCCCGTTCACGCCGGTGAAGAAGGGCGCGTCGGTGCGCCTTCGGATATCCGAGACCTACACGGACCCCGCGCGTTACGGACTCATCGAGGGGCAGCTGATGTGGCACCGCAGCTTCGGCCGCCCGCGCAACGACATGGTGCTGCCCGCCGGCTGGTATCTGACGACGACGTCGATCCCGGCGGTGATCACGCAGGAAACCGACGGCCGCGTCCGGCTGTCGTTCTGGAACCCGAGGCCCGACAACGTGGACGTCTTTGTGAAGGGGAGGCGACGGTAGCGCGAGGTGCGGGGCGCGAGATGCGGGGCGGGGGGCGATCTATACTCACGGGATGCTGAAAGGCTCGAAACCCGCGGTTGTCCAAAAGGTCCAGCCTGTGAGTATTCACGGGCAGGTGTCATACGACGTGTACTACACCGAACCTGACGATTCGCAGGGCCAGGTCCGTATCGCGCGCGTCGGGAAGGAGTCGATGCCACGCAACCTCGAAGCCGGCGATCACGTTGAACTGCACTACGTCGTCGGTGTCGTGACGCAGATCACGAAGACGTAAAGCCGCACCCGCGCCTCGCACCCCGCGCCTCGCACCCCGCACCTCGCACCTCGCCCCCCGCACCTCGCCCCCCGCACCCCGCACCTCGCACCTCGCGCCTCGCGCTCACAATCGCAGCAGATAGCTCACCTTCAGGAAAAGCCCGTCGCGCGTGCGCCGCAGACCCGGAGCCGGCGTTCGCAGCGGATCGACGGCGTCGTCCAGCGTGTTGCCGTAGCCGGCGAAGATGACCGTGCCGGGGCGCGGCTGATACGAGAACAGCCAGTCGTTGCGCAGCGTGCGCTCGCGCAGCCCCGCCAGCGGAGCGTAGCTGCCGCCCGGCGCCACGAACACCAGCGGCAGGTTGGTGCGCGAGTCGTCGCGCAGCGCGTCCTGGTAGTTCGTCGTGTACTCGCCGACGTAGCGGAAGAAGATGGCGCGCGTCGCCTGGTACTCGACCTTCAGGCGCGGGATGCGGCGGATGCCCACGTACGAGCCGTCCGTCCGCCGCGCGAACGACTGCAGGTTGTGGCTGAAGTCCACGCGCAGGCGGTCGGTCGGCCGCCACGCGATGTCGGCGGTCGCATAGACGATGTTCGCCGACGACCACTCGAAGAAGTTCTCGTCGCGCCCCCAGACGAGCAGGAGGTTGGCCGAGAGCCCGCCGACGCGCGGCGTGTCGAGGGCGAGCACGTAATCGAGGTTGGGCAGCGTGCCGCCGACGAACGGCCGCAGCGTGTCGCCGTCGAGCACGGCGTAGTTGGTGTAAATCGACGGATCGTAGCGGTAGCGCTCGACGAGCACCGACTGCGTCGCGTGCCAGCCGCCGTGGAAGGAGAAGTTGCTGTTGAAGTGCAGCTTGCGCTCGAGCGCCGGATCCGCGGCGAAGAACGCGTCGTAGTTCCACGTGCCGTGCAGTTGCACGTCGCCCGTCCACTTCTCGACGAAGGCCCCCGGCTGGCCGTAGAGCGCCACCTGGTTGAGCGCGTCCGCCTGCACGATGCCGAGGCGGCCGATGAACCCCGCCGCGGCGCGGAAGTCCTCGTCGTTGCCGTTGGCGCCGTAGCGGAACGTGTAGCGGCGCCCGTCGCGTCGCACGGACGCCTGCCACAGCTCACCGACGGCGGACGACCCGCGGATCGCCGTGCGGCTCACGCCGCCCTGCAGATCCACCGAGTACAGCTTGCGCCAGACGAGATGCGCGTCAGCGGCGGCGACGCGGTTGGACGACACGCCGTCGACGCGATCGGTGTAGAGGACGCCGCCGCGCGACGCGGCGCCGATGTCGCGCTGCACGCGGACGATGTTGAAGAGCGGATGACTGGCGCCGTCCAGCGACTGATCGCTGGCGTCCACGGCGCTCAGCGCCGCGATCGTCGTCCCCGAGACCTTGCCCGTCAGCTTCACCGCGGCGATCGGATCGACGATGCGCCGGCTGTAGACGAGGTTGTACGGCGTGTTGAAGAACTCGATGCCGTCCAGGAAGAACGGCCGCTTCTCGGGAAAGAAGAGCGCCTGGCGCGGATCGATCTGGAACTGCGTCGCGTCGGACTCCACCTGCGAGAAGTCCGGGTTGACCGTGCCGTTGAGCGTCAGGTTCGGCGTCACGCCCCAGCGCACGTTGGTGCCGACATCCGGCGTGCCGCCGTCGTAGCGCCAGCGCGCGTCGCCGGGCGTGCCCGGCGTGCCATCGACGTGCGTGGTGACGAACGGGTTGAGATCCATCACGAGCCCGCGATGAAGATCCGTCAGGCCGACCAGCGTGCCGCCCTGCGAGAGAAACGACGCCGCCGACCGGCGCGCCGGCGCCCACGAGTCTTCATGCCCCGTGCTCTGGATCCGGCGGACGACGTGAAGGCCCCAGTCCTGGGAGGGCGTCGACTGGTAGCGCAGGCTCTTGAACGGAATGCGGACCTCGACCTCGTACCCGAAGTCGGTCAGATGTCCCTTCGAGTCGAAGACGAAATCGGGGCTGAAGTCGGTCGGCGCGCGCCCGCCGGACACGCCGCCGAACCCGGCGCCCGATCCATTCGTCCCTTCCACGAGAGCGCCGTCCATCTGGACGCCGAGCGGGTTGACGCCGAACATGCTCGCCTGCCGGCCGTCGTTGAACGTGGAGAGGAAGAACTGGACCCAGTCGTCGTTGTCCACCCGATCGCGATCCCCGAGCGTCGCGTGCACGCTGCCGGCGGGCGCATGCGCGCGCACGCCGAAATGGATGGCCGTCGGGGAATACCAGACGAGGATTTCCGTCTCGGTGGCCGCCGGCCGCCCGTCGTCCGGGGCATACTCGGAGAAGCCGGTCAGGCGCGCGGCCTGCTGCCAGGCGGGCTCGGACAGGCGGCCGTCGACCTCGACCGTAGCCTCGATTCGGGGGATGTCCACGCGGATGTTCCGCTCCGTGCCCCGGTAGACCGCGGCCGCGAGCATCAGCTCGAGCATTGCCATCGACGGTCTACGCTAGCATCGCCGTGGCCGCCTGGATCCGCGAAAACCTCGAATTGAGTTAAACTTAAACAGCTTCCCCGCCTGCTTCAGGAGTTCCTGCAATGTTCTTGAGACTTGTTACGCTGGCGGCGCTTGTGTTCGCGCCGTTTCAGGCGCAAGCGCCAGCCACCAAGGCCGAGGCCCCGGCCACGCTGCCCGAGGCGCGCACCATCATCGACCGGCACATCAAGGCGGTCGGCGGGCGCGACGCCATCCTGGCGCGCAAGTCGATGCACGGCGTCGGCACCGTCAGCATCCCGGCGGCCGGCATCACCGGGCCGATCGAGGTCTTCGGCGCGGCGCCGAACAAGATCCTGGTGAAGTCGAGCATCCCCGGGATGGGCGAGTTCACCGAGGGGTTCGACGGCACGCACGGCTGGTCGATGAACCCGATGACCGGCCCCGTGCTCAAGGCCGACAAGGAACTGGAGCAGACCAAGCTCGACGCCGACTTCTACGGCGAGCTGCGCGACCCGAAGCTCTACACCGAGATCAAGACGGTGGACAAGGTCACCTTCGACGGGCGGGACTGCTACAAGGTCAGCCTCAAGCGGATCGACGGCGTCGAGGACGTCGACTACTACGACGTGGCGACGGGGCTCCGCGCCGGCGGGCAGAACACGCGAATCACGCCGATGGGGCCGATCCCGATCACGAGCATCGCGAGCAACTACCAGAAGATCGGCAAGCTCACGCAGGCGATGCAGATGACGCAGCAGATGATGGGGCAGGAGCAGAAGATCACGCTGACCTCGATCGATTACGACAAGGTCGATCCCTCGGTGTTCGAGCTGCCCGCAGCGATCAAGGCGCTGATCAAGTGACGGGCCCGCGCGCCAGGCGCGCCGCCGCACTGGTCGTGCTGATCGCCGGCGTGGCGATCGGCGCGCGCGCGGTCTCCGCGCAGACCTACAAGGCGGGCGAGACGTTCGACACGGTCTGGAAGATCGTCAAGGACACGCATTTCGATCCGGCGTTCGATCTCGCCGAATGGGATCGCGTCGGCCAGGAACTGCGTCCCAAGGCTGTCGCCGCCAAAACGCCGGGCGAACTGCGCGGCGTCCTGGCCGAGATGCTCGGCCGGCTCGGCCTTTCCCACTTCGGGGTCATTCCCAGCACGCCCGACAGCCCGAACGATCACGTGAACCTCGGCGGCCAGCCCGGGTTCGAGGTCCGGCTCATCGACAGGCGGCTCGTCGTCGCGACGGTCGACCCCGAGGGCGGTGCGGCCGCGGCCGGCGTGAAGCCGGGGTGGATCGTCGAGAGCATCGACGGCACGCCCGCGGCGACGCTGCTTGCGGGGATCCCCGAGAACACCTCGGACCGCATTCTTCAGCTCGAGGCCTGGCGTCACGCGATCACTCGGCTGCGCGGTCCCGCCGGAACGCCCGTCGAGATCGCCTTCGTCGACGGCAGCGGCGCGACGGTGAAGAAGACGGTTGACCGGAAGTACGAGCGCGGCGAGCCGGTCACGGTCGGAAACCTGCCGACGATGTTCGTCAGGGTGTCGTCGAAAGAGATTCCGACGCCGTCGGGAAAGAAGGCCGGCGTGATCGGCTTCAACGTGTGGATGACCGCGGTGGATCGCGACTTCCAGAAGGCGATGGATCAGTATCGATCCGACGACGGCATCGTCATCGATCTCCGTGGGAACCCTGGCGGCCTCGCCGGCATGATCATGGGCCTGGCCGGGCACTTCACGAGCGAGCGCGACACGCTCGGCGTGATGCGCACCAAGCAGACCGAGCTGAAGTTTCCCGCGAACCCCCGCCTCGTGAACGCCGCGGGCGAGCGCGTCGAGCCGTATCGCGGCCCGGTGGCGATCCTCGTCGACGGGCTGACGGGGAGCGCATCCGAGTGCTTCTCCGGCGGCATGCAGTCGATGGGGCGTGCGCGCGTCTTCGGCCAGACGTCGATGGGGCAGGCGCTGCCGGCGCTGTTCGACCGGCTGCCGAACGGGGACGTGCTCATTCACGCGTGGGGAGACTTCGTGACCGGGACCGGTGTCCGCATCGAAGGGCGCGGGGTCATCCCGGATCAAGCGGCGCCGCTGACCCGCCAGGCGCTGCTCGACGGCCACGATCCGGCGCTGGAGGCCGCGCTCGCGTGGATCGACACGGCCTCGAAGAAGACCGCAACTTCCAGCAAATAGGGGAGTTGCTCGATTTATTGTTGCGCTAAGGCGTGCCGGTTTGCTAAACTGTGAAGACCTGCAACGCGTCTAGCCCAAGACACATCTCAGGACCAATCCGGGGGAAGTAAGTAATGGAGCAGCAGCGACGGCTGCGTCTCGGCGACATTCTGGACGACTACTGTCCGCGCGAGCGGCGCGTGACCAATCACGCGATCGTCGCGATGGTTGAAGACGACGTGAAGCAGACGCGCTGCACGACGTGCGACGCCGAGCACGTCTACAAGGGCGGCAAGGCGCCGCGACGGAAGAAAGCGGAAACGACGACAGCGCTCTACAAGGAAGTGCTCGCCAACATCACCGACGAGGATGCCGCGCCCGTGCTGGCGACACCCGTCGCTGCCGCGGCGGCCTCGGCCGAGATCGCCGACGCCGGGATCGACGCAGTTGAATCCGAGCCTGAAGAGGGCGAGAATCTGGCGCAGCCGGAACAGTACGCCGAGAGGGACGCGATGGACGACCCCGACGATCCAGCCGACGACGACATCCAGCCGGACATGCCCGCGCCTGACGAAGGCCCGGTGCACCGCCAGTTGATCCGCGCGCAGCTGCCGCGCGTCGAGGGCGTGAAGGTCGAGCGCCAGGCGCCGGAGTTCACCATCCGCCACAACAGCAACGTGCGCGGCGGCGGCCAGAATTTCCGCGGCGACACGCGCGCGCACGGCGGACGTCCCGCCGGCAACGGCAGCGGCAGCGGCGCCCGCTTCGGGCGCGGACCGCAGCGTCCGGCCGGCGGCGGCGGCCGCGGCGGCTCGAACCAGGGCTTCGGCCGTGGCCCGGGCGGCAATCAGCCGCGCCACGGCGGCGGCAACGGCCCGCGCAAGCGCGGCCGATAACGAGTTTCCAGTTTCCAGTTTCCAGTTGTAAGTCGTAGTCGAAGCCGCCACGCCACCGCTGCGCGAGCCCTGTCCGCTCGTCAACGGGCAACGGGCAACGGGCAACCGGCAACCCGCCTTCGCCAAGGCTACGGCGGGGCAAGCTGGCAACCGGCAACGGGAAACTGGTAACGTTTCCCCCCATGTCATCTCTGTCGGGCAAGTTCGGCCTCGTCGTCGGCGTGGCCAACAAGCGGTCCATTGCCTGGGCCATTGCGCAGGCGGCGCAGGCGGCCGGCGCGCGCCTCGCCGTGACCTACCAGGGTGAGCGTCTTGGAGAAAACGTCCGCGAGCTCGCCGAAGCACTGACCGATCCGCTGCTGCTGCCGCTCGACGTCACCGACGACGCGCAGATCGCCGCGGTCTTCGAGGCGATCGACAAGACGTACGGCGGCCTCGACTTCGTGGTGCACGGCGCCGCCTACGCGCCGCGCGAAGAGCTGTCGAACCCCTTCGTGCAGACCTCGCGCGACGGCTTCCGCCTGGCGCTCGACGTCAGCGCCTACTCGCTGATCGCGCTCGCCCGCGGCGCGCTGCCGCTGATGGAGCGCCGCGGCGGCGGCAGCATCCTGACGCTGACGTATCTCGGCAGCGAGCGCGTCTTCCAGAACTACAACGTGATGGGGGTGGCCAAGGCGGCGCTCGAGTCCAGCGTCCGCTACCTCGCCGCCGATCTCGGCGCGAAGAACATCCGGGTCAACGCGATCTCGGCGGGGCCGATCAAGACGCTCGCCGCCTCCGGCGTGTCCGGCTTCTCGAGCATCCTGCAGGTCTACCGCGATCGCGCGCCGCTGCGCCGCACGGTCGACACCTCGGAAGTGGCCGACGCCGCGATGTTCCTCCTCACCGACGCCGGCCGTGCCGTGACCGCCGAAGTGCTGATGGTGGACGGCGG
>Ga0075425_100009352_pt1 | contig 10426 bp, 11 predicted proteins | sample SoiMethybrSBSTD4_FD_75300 | JGI IMG/M metagenome (GOLD analysis project Ga0075425, IMG submission 75300) | Bulk soil microbial communities from a Populus tree surrounding site in Tennessee, USA - Soil MetaG P. TD hybrid SBSTD4 | ecosystem: Environmental > Terrestrial > Soil > Tree plantation...
AGGCGCTTCTGCCGGCAGGCTGCGCACTCGCCGCTCGGCCCGACCGTCCCGCCGCAGGCGCAGCGGCGGACCGGAGCGTGGGTGTGGGTCGGGGCCAGGGTCATGGCCGAAGGCTCCCGTCCAGGCGCTCCGCGACTCCTCGCCCGAAGGCGCGTGGGGAGGCGTCGGCGCCGAGCCGGATCGGGGCCGCCACGACGCGATCGAGCGCCCTGCTCTCGCCGAGTCCGCCCGCGGTGGCGAGCCGTGAGCGGAGGGCCCGCTCAACCGCCGTCGCAACGGCAGGGCCGTCGCCGTGTTCGAAGCCGTGCAGGACCAGCTCGTCGATCTCGACTTCGATCCGCGTCACGTCCATCCGGCAACCTCGGCGTCGGTGAGAGGCTTCTCGATCTTCGCATGCTCGGCGCGCGCGGCGCGCAGGACGTGGCTCATCCGCACGGGCTCGTCCCGGTCGGCGGCGAAGAAGGCCGCGGAGAGCGCGATGTTGCGAATCGTGCCGCCCGTGACGTTCAGCTGTGCCAGCCGAGCCGGGTCGAGCCCGTCCACGGGAGTCTCGGGCGGGAAGATCCGACGCCAGATCTCCGCGCGCTGCGCGGCGCCCGGGAACGGGAACTGCACGACAAAGCGAAGGCGCCGCAGGAAGGCAGGATCCAGGGCCTGCCGCTGGTTCGTGGTCAGGACGGCGAGACCGCGGTAGGCCTCCATGCGCTGGAGGAGGTAGCTGACCTCGATGTTCGCGTAGCGGTCATGGCTGTCCTTGACCTCGCTCCGTTTTCCGAAGAGCGCGTCGGCCTCGTCGAAGAGGAGGATCGCGCCGCCCTCGTCCGCCGCATCGAAGAGCCTGCGGAGGTTCTTCTCCGTCTCGCCGATGTACTTGCTGACGACCGCGCTGAGGTCGATGCGGTAGAGGTCGAGCCGGAGCTCACGGGCGAGGATCTCGGCGGCCGTGGTCTTGCCGGTGCCGCTCGGCCCGGCGAAGAGCGCGCTGACGCCGAGCCCTCGCGCGCTTCTCAGGGCAAAGCCCCAGTCCTCGTAGACGCGCGAGCGCTGGCGCACGTGCAAGGCGAGCTGGCGGAGCGTGTCGAGGACCGGCTCCGGCAGCACCAGGTCATCCCACGTCGCTGCGGGCTCGATTCTCTGCGCGAGATCGTCGAGGCCCGGCCGTGCCTGGGCGCGCAGCGCATCCCAGAGGGACTCCCCCGCCCCGTTTCCTGCCGCGAGCTGGGCGGCCGCGGCTTGGAGCGATTGCGAGTCGAGCCGGAACTGCTGTGCCGCACTCGACACCTCGGCGCGGGTGCTCCGTCGCCTGTTGTCGATCAGGCCAAGCAGCAACCGCTCGCGGTCGGACGCCGAGAGCTGCGGCAAGTGGATGCGCACGAGCGCCTGCGTGTACGCACGAAGCGGCTCGCGGACGAGCACGACGCAAGGCGAGCCCAGCGTCTCCACGAGCGCCGTCGTCGCGCGGCGCTGGTCGGGCTCCGGCTCGACGACCTCGACGACCGCAAGCAAGCGTCCGAGAACGGCTTCGCGCTCGAGCAGCCGGGCAAGCCGGAGGCGCTCCTCGGCAGCGGGCGGAATCTCGGTCGAGCGGAGCTCGAGCGCCGCGAGCTCGAGCTCGTCGGCGGCGGCCGCCGCGATCCTTGTGCGGCCGTCGCGGTCGCCGCCGGAGAGCTCCACGCGACGGCCCTCGGCCAGGCAGCTCGCGACCCGGCGGGCGATCTCCACGTGTACCGACGGCAGCGGCGCAGGGTCGATCGCCCGGGTGATCGCGCGCAACGGCTCGGCGCTCGTCGCGACGCCGGCGAGGAAGTGGAGCACCCGCTCGTCGATCCGCAGCGGCGCTGTGACAAGGGAGCCGCTGTCGGCCACCTCGAGCAGCCGCCAGCGGCGCAGCGGCCGGTCGGGCGACAACGCGCTCCAGTGCGCGTCGGGGAACGCGTCGAGGGCGAGAGAGAACGTCGGCGCCGCGACGCCCAGCGCCGGCTGGGCGCGTGCGCACAGCGAGGCGAGCGAGCCATCGAACTCGACCCCGGCCGCGAGGAGCAGGATGTCCCGCTCGAAGGGAGACAGCGCGAAGGCCGTCGAGACGAGGTCGATCGAGGCAGGCGGGTCGCGCGGTCCACCCTCCGGCGCTGAAGCCGGTTCGTGGGCGGCAGTGCCGTCGGGGTCGAGGTGATGCTCCAGGGCGGTCCGGATCCTCGCGACCTCCGCGGCCAGTCGCTGCTGGTTCGCGTCCTCCCAGTCGGTCGCACTCATATCGTGACCTTTGTCGTCGAAGTCGCCCAGTCGAGCTCGACGGGGCTCTCGGCTCCGTCCACCTGAAGGCGAACGAAATAGTCGCCGCGCTCGACGTCCTCCAGCGGCACCTTGATCGGCGCAACGTCGCTCGTCCTCGGGCTCGCGACGAAGGCGTAGGAGTGCGCGGGCGTCGCCGTCCGGGAGTTCAGGAGCAGCACCACGCGCTGCGCCCGACCGACCTCGGGCGTGACGGCAACGGTCGCGGTGCCCGTGTAGGGGGTTGCCCCGCCGCCGAGCGGTGGGTTGAACGTCAGGCCGCCGTACGCCGGATGAAGGACGAAGGCTGCGACATTGGACTCGAAGCCGCGGTGGGGCGTTCCCGGCGGCGGTTCTCCCATCAGCACCCGGTGCTTCACCTGGACGGCCTGCACCCCCGCCCGGAGGCCCGCTGGTTGGTCGGCGAGGATCTGCTCCTCGGCGGCGCTCTCGATCGTCGCCGGCTGTCCGCTGACGACGACCTCCGTCTCCTGGCCGACGAGCCTGCGCCCGCGGAGGACGAGCTTGCTCGTTGCGACGATCGGCGCGCCCGGTCCGGCGTCGCTCTCGACCGCGTCGATCCTGGGTTCCCGGATGGTGAGTGCGTAGAGCCTCCGATTCTTGACCGGAAGCGCCGCTTTCGTCGGGCGGCGACCCTCGATCAGCACCACGGTTGCCAGATAGCCCGCCGTGGGCCGATAGTGCGCGCCGAAGGCCGTCCAGAGCTTCGAGATCTCCTCGCTCGACAGGGGCTGCGGCGTGATCTTCACGAGCTCGACCTGATCGCCGAGCTCGCCGGCGGCAAGGCTGTCGAGCGGAGGGGGAAGCCCGGCGCCGGTCACGCCGGCGGGGTCGACCGTGAAATGGTCGCGCACCATCTCGCGCGTCAGCACCGGCGTCTCGTGGAGCGCCTGCATGGCATAGCCGAGCAGCACCTCGGCCTTGAACTCCTCGTCGCTGTACGCGGTCAACAGGTAGTGGAGGTCGAGCGCGAGCGGTGGATTGGACAGACGGCTCGCACCGTCCGCGCCCACCGAGGGCTCGCCGACGTTGCGCCAGCCCTGGTTCGGCGTGACCTGGTACAGGAAGAGATTCAGCTGCGTCTCCTCGTTAGTGTCGGTCTTGATCTTGTCGGGGGGCTTCGCCGTGACCGTCACGTTCCCGACGGACGCGTCGATTGCGCGGTTGTTGAGGATGTCCTTGAGGACAGCCGTGACGGCGGCGATGCCGAGCGCGTTGCTCACCGGCGCGACCCCCGCGCGAGGTACTCCTGGAGGCTCATGCGCTTCGGCGCCGGCGGGGGCGTCGAATCCGGCCGCTCCTTGGGCGCCGGAACGGCACGAACGTCCACCCGGCCGATCGTGATTCGGACGATCCGTTCCCGGGCGGACAAGGTCTGGGCGGCCGGCGGTGGAGCGCGAAGCGCGCGAAGCCGCGCCGCGGGAGTCGGCTCGTGGCGGCCGGTGGACAGCGGCCTGGGTGCTTCGGGGCGCGTCCTCTGCCTGTGGGGGCGGGCAGGGAGGGGGTCTACGGCGGTGCGCGCCTGACCCTGGGCCTCACCTGGTGCCTGCTTCGGCGGAGCGGAGGGCTTCCCGCCGGGCCCCGAGGGGCTGCGAGCCGGAGGCGGCCGGCGAGGCGCCGCGGCCGCGTCGGCCGAAGGTGGCTCGTCCCCCGGCGTCTTCCGTCTCTCCGGTTCGACCTCGGGAACGGGCGGTGGTTCCAGCTGCGGCTGCGCGGGCCGTGCCGCAGGCTCCCGGCTCCGGAGAGGCTCGACCGGCGGCTCCGGAACGAGCTCGACGTCGGGCTCGAGGGGCGCATCGTCGCGCGGCTCGAAGAGCAGCCGCCGTGGCTCGAGCACACGCTCGGCCCCGGTGCTCCGCGCGGCGAGGCCGGTCAGGAAGCCCTTCATCCTTCGATCAGCTCGAGGTAGAGCCGCCGCCGGGACCCGAGCGCCAGAATCTGCGGCTCGCTCCAGCCGTAGGCCGCGGCGAGGACGTGGATCTCGCGGAGCGTGGCGAGTGCGTAGCGCTCGAGCTCCGACCAGAGGAACGAGGCGATGTCGAAGCGGATGGTCGAGGCACTTCCGCACAGCGGGCACGCGACGCCGAGCTCCAGATCCGCCTGGGGATCGGCGGCCGCGAGGGCGGCGTCGACTGCAGCGACGACCTCGTCGGGAAGCTCGCGCACCTCGACCGGCCGGCCGGCGAGGCGCGCTTCAACCACGCACCGTTCGAGCAGGTCGTCGATCGCTTCCTCCATGGTCTCGTCTGCGATCGCGGCGAGGTCGAGGGCCGTCGGCTGCCGGAGCCTGAGCTCGTACCCGCCCTGCAACAGCGTCCGGCTCCCGTCCGCGTTGCCCGGCCCTTCGGCCCGCAGCTCGCCCATCGTCGCCGCGAGCTCGAGCGTCTCGCCGCAGCCCTCGCACGACAGGACCGCGTCTACGGTCGGGCCGAACAGGCGCTCGCGCAGGTCGAGCAGGGCGAGGTCCCGCTCGCCCGCCGTCAATGCGCCGCGCTCCGCCTCGGAAAGCTCCGGACGGGCGAGGGCGGCGAGCTCGAGGGCCCGTTCCCCGGCCGCCGAGCCGAGGCCCCGCTCCCAGGTCGTGAGCACCTCCGAAGCCGTCGGCAGCACGGCCGTGTCCGTCAGGGAGTGTCGAAGGACGGCTCCTGCGGCTCGACGACCGAGGGGTCGCGCTCCCAGCCCTCGTTCTCGAGCTTCAGGTGCTGAATGGCGACCGCGTTCGCATTCGCGTCGAGATCGGGCACGGCCTGGTACTCCGAGACCCAGCAGCGGAAGACGTTGTACGCGATCGCCAGCTGGCCGGCCTCGTTGTAGAGCTCGATCGTGACGTTCTTGCGGAAGTCCTTCAGCGAGACCTCGACGCCGAGCCCGGCCCCGAAGTCCCAGACCTTGTTCGCCCACCGCTCGAAGTCGGGATCGTGCGTGACGCCCCGCTCGAGCGTGATGGGCTCGAACTCGGAGCGTCCAGGCGACTTCCGGCTCGAGCTCGGGTCGCCTCCCTCGCGGTGCTTGACGACCTCGGTCGTCCGCCTCAGTGAGCTGACCTTGCTCACCCCGGCGACGTAGCGGCCGTCCCACTTGACCCGGAACTTGAAGTTCTTGTACGGGTCGAACCGTTGCGCGTTGACGGTGAATTGAGCCACGGCTCCCCCTTAGGCTGCGGTCTGTCCAGCGAGCTGCTGGATCTTCACGATCACGAACTCGGCCGGCTTGAGCGGGGCGAAGCCGACGAGGATGTTGACGATGCCGAGGTTGATGTCGTCCTGGGTGGTCGTCTCCGAGTCGCACTTGACGAGGTACGCCTCGCGCGGAGACGCGCCCTGGAAGGCCCCCTGGCGGAAGAGGTTGTGCATGAACGCGCCGACGTTGAGACGGATCTGCGCCCAGAGGGGCTCGTCGTTCGGTTCGAAGACGACCCACTGCGTGCCGCGGTAGAGACTCTCCTCGAGGAAGAGCGCGGTTCTCCGCACCGGAATGTACTTCCACTCCGAGGCAAGGGCGTCCGCCCCGACGAGCGTGCGCGCGCCCCAGGCGATGTTGCCGAACACCGGAAAGGTGCGCAGGCTGTTGGCGCCGAGCGGGTTGAGCGTTCCGTTCTCGCGGTTCGTGAGGACGTACGGCAGCGCGCTGACGTTGCGCAGCGCTGCCTCGGTTCCGGCCGGCGCCTTCCACACGCCTCGCTCGCCGTCCGTGCGGGCGTAGAGGCCCGCAAGCGTGCCGCTCGGCGGCGAATTGCGCAGCCTCCCGCCGTTCAGCGGGTCGGATGAGAGCGCCCGCGGGAAGTAGACGGCCGCGTTCCGGTCGCGCAGCGTCGCGTGCTTCGTCAGCCACGCCTGCATGTCCGGCGGGCTGTTGACGGCGGCCGGAATGTCCACGAGGAGAAACGCGCGACGCTCGTCGCAGTAGGCCTCGTACTCCGAGATGATCGCGTCGAAGTTGGCGTCGTCGATCGAGTCGGAGGCGGCTGCCGGGACGCAGAGGATGTTGAAGAGGTCGACGTCCTCGAGCGCGTAGAGACCGGTCTTGGCGAGCCTCGAGCCGCGTAGGACCCCGGAGGTAGGGGCGGAGGTCGCGTCGGCGCCGGAGCCCAGCTTGTACTGCTGGTCGTTCACGACCGCGCCCTTCGACGCCGTGAGGCCCAGCGAGTCCGCGGTCGAGTCCCCGGAGTTCGTGAAGGTGATCTTGGCCGCCGGGTCGAACGTGTCTCCTCCGCGCCCGCCGACCACCTGGAACTGGACGTTCGTGCCGGTACTGTCGGCGGGGAGGAGGCGGACCGACGCGCCGGAGATGAAGGGGTCGGCCGGGTCGACCGCCTGGATCGCCGCCTCGAGCGCGGCGACGTAGCCTGCGAGGCCCGGCGAGCCCGTGTACTCGATCGTGGCATCCGCGCCGTTGACCTTGATCTTCTTCCCCGAAGCCGGAGCCGAGGTCGTCGCCGCGATCGGACCGCCGACCGTTCCCGTAGCGGCCGGTCGAGGGTACGGGCTCGAGAGACCGCCCAGGGTCTCCCGGTCGAGCTGCACGATCCTCGAGCCCTCGTTCACGACCCAGAGCGCGTTGTTCGTCACCCCTTCGCGCATCGTCAGGTTGCGGTACGTCTCCGAGCGCAAGGTCGTCAGCCGGCCTGGAGCCTGCGAGATCTCGCTGACCGTGAGGTTGAAGAGCTCGTCGAACTGCTGGGTCGAGCCGGGCGCGAGCGCGACGTCGTAGTCGACCTCGAGGCGGACGAAGTTCCCCCAGGTGCCGGGATCAGGGACGGCCGCGTCTCGAATTCGGCGGCCGGCGGTGACGTTGGCGATCTTGTCGCCCGTGCCGCCGGGCTTGCTCCAGAGCAGCGTAGTCGCGGCCTCGAGGACCGTGGCATCGCCGGTGCGGACCACCCACGCGTCCGTACCGCCGTTGAGGAAGAACTGCTGGATGGCATAGCTCGCCTCGCTCGAGGTGTCGAGGCCGCCGAAGACGCGCTCGAAGTCCGCGAAGCTGAGCACCTCGACCGCGCTGTCGAGCGGGCCCCGCGGGAAGCCGTCGACGAACGCAGCGATCGACGTCGCGACGCCGACGATCGGATGAACGCCGCTCGGGATCTCCTCGATGTAGACGCCGGGATAGGTCACTGTTGTCGGCACGGCCCTCCTCCTCTTCGCCTAGGCGCAAGGTTCGGCCAGACGCGTCACGCTTTCGTCACGGATGCGTCACCGGATCCGGCTCCCGCCGTCCGGGTCCTCCTCGAACGCTGCGAGCCACTCGTTCACCGCCTTGGACGCGTTCTCGGCGCCGGCGACCGTGACGCTCGTCTCGTCGTCGGCGAGCACGTCGCGGCGGCCGGTGATGCGGGCGTGCAGGAGCTTGCCCCCCACCCGCTTCCAGGCCCGCACGACGAGGACGCCGGTGCGCTCGCGCGGCTCTTGCGCCACGGGCGAGAGGGTGACGCGGCGGCGTCACCACATCGTTACGGGCGCGTCAAGCCCTCGACCAGCGCCTCGAGCTGCTCCGAAGGGGCCAGCTCGAGCTCCTCGAGCAGCAGGTCGCGGAAGAGCTCGTAGTGGCGCAGCGCCTCGCTCGGGTTGCCCTCGGCCAGGTGGATGCGGATGAGCACGCGGTGGGCGCTCTCGCGTAGCGGCTCGCCGGCGATCGCGGCCAGCGCGGTCTCGGCGGCCTCGCCGTAGCGGGCGAGCTCGGTCAGCCGAACGGCGAGGGCCTCGAGCGCGTGCAGGCGCAGTTGCCGGTACCGCTCGCGCTCGATCAGGAGCCAGTCGTCGTACCAGTCGGGCAGCAGCTCCGCCGTGAGCGCAAAGCCGGCGAAGCTCACGTCCTCTCCGGCGGTCCCGTCGATCAGCCGGCAGGCCTGCCGCGACGCCTCGCGAACGTCGACAAGGACACCCGGATCGAGGGCAAGCTGCGAGTTGACGGCGACGACCAGGGGCACGCCGGTCTGGTTGGCGCGCCACAGGGCCGAGCGGAGACTCGCGAAGGCCCGCTCCTCCGGCACGTCGAGCCAGAGCTTTCCAGCCACGTAGACGCGCTGAACGGGGCGCGTCTGGAACGCAAGGAACGCGAGCAGGCGCTGGACGCTCATCGGCAGCGAGATCGAGTCGGCGTCCCAGCGCACTTCGAACCCGTTCATCAGACGGAGCTCGACGGGACCGCGCTTCGAGGCCGCGGGCCGTCGATTCGCCCCCCGCGCGCCCGTGCGCGATTCAGGCTGCCGCAGACCGAGACGCTCGACCACTACCGGCTCCCCAATCCCGGTCGCTCGATCCTCCGGGGCGATCTCGAGAGCATCGACCCGGCCAGGCGAGTCTCAGCGTTCCGGCGGGCAGTGTCAAGGTCGCCCGCGGCATCGGCCTCGCTACGGAACGTCGATCGACCTGGCGGCGAACACGTGTGAGATGTCGACCAGGCCCGAGCATCCCGCGACGCGCGCGTTCGACGAGAACTGGTGCGCCGCTAGCCGCTTCCAGGGACGCGGAATGGTAGGTGGATACTCCTTCCCGTCATTGCGGCCATACGAGGCGAGCCAGAGCGCCGCGGGCGCCGTTCGAAAGCCGCAGGACTCGAGAAAGCTTCCGTAGCTGTAGATGATCGGCCGAACGCCGGTCGCCTTGCGAACGATCGAGATCCATTCCTTGGCCCAGTTGCCGACGGCCGCCGACGGCGTCTTGAACTCCAGGTCGAGAGCCGGGCGGAGGTCCTTGTTCGTGAGGGTCGGCAGCTTGGCGAGAAAGTGATCGGCTTCTTCTTGCGCCGAATGGCCACTGGGGATTCCACGTGCGAAGTGGTACGCACCCACCTTCAAGCCGGCCGCACGCGCGCGCTTGCGGAAGTCGACGAACTTCGGATCGTCGAACGTCACCCCTTCCGTCAGCTTCAGGTAGACGCGCCGCTGTCCCGCTTGGAAGACTCGTTTGAAGTCCACCGGACCGTTGTTGTTCGAGAGGTCAAGCATCGGAGCTCCTTTCTGATCCCTGCTTGCGCCGGTCATTCGGCGCGCCCGCCGGTCGCGTGTGGGCAGCCGCTGCTGCGGTCTTCGGAAGAAGGCCCGAGCTAGATGCCGCAGCCGCTGACTCACCCGTCATCTCGGCCGCCCGGTCGCTGAAGGTCAGCGTACGCCTGGCGGGTTCGGACATCAAGGCTCCGAAGAGACTCTGGATCGTCGTCCTCTCGTGGGGCATCCTGTGGGCGTGGCGGGGCCCGGGAAGGACGTCTCGCGGTCACTGCACGCGTACGGCGGCGATCCGAGTCAGGTCGCGGAGCTCTTCCTGCCCGGCGGTGCAGGGGCTCATCCGGTCGTCGTCGTCGTGCACGGCGGCTACTGGCGTGCGCGTTACGACCGCTCGCTGATGAACGGGCTTTGCGCCGACCTCGCGCAGCACGGGCTCGCCGCCTGGAATCTCGAGTATCGGCGGGTCGGGTCGGGCGGGGGGTGGCCGGAGACGTTCGAAGACGTCGCCGCCGGGGTCGACGCGCTTGCCGAGCTTTCGGGAGGCGGCGTCGATCTCACACGGGTGGTCGCGGTCGGTCATTCGGCCGGAGGCCAGCTCGCGTTCTGGCTCGCAGCGCGGCCCGGCCTTCCACCTGAGGCGCCGGGCGCCGGCCCACGGGTCGAGATCCGCGCCGCGGTCGCGCAGGCGGGTGTCCTCGACCTCGTTCTCGCCGCGACCCTCCCACCCTCGGCCGCGCCGACGCGCGCGCTTCTCGGAGACCCTGGGGAACGCCCCAACGTCTACGGGCTCGCGTCTCCGCGCGAGCGGGTGCCGCTCGGCATCCCGCAGCTCGTGCTCCACGGAGACAACGATGACGACGTGTCGATGGAGATCGCGGAAAGCTACGCGGCCGCCGCACAGGGCTCGGGCGACCCGTGTGAGCTCAGTGTGCTCGCGGACACTGGCCACTTCGAGCACATCGACGAACGCTCAGCGGCTTGGCGCATCGCACGTAGCTGGCTGGCTACGCGGGCGTAGGCAGGCCTTCGATCGCCTCGAGGGCCCGGTCGATCTCGGCCTGGTCCAGGGCCACGTCCTCGAGCTTGCCCGCGAAGTAGCTGTCGTAGGCGCCCATGTCGAAGTGGCCGTGGCCGGAGAGGTTGAACAGGATCGTCCGCTCCTCGCCGGCCTCGTCCGCCTCCTTCGCCGCT
>Ga0075425_100009354_pt1 | contig 10425 bp, 7 predicted proteins | sample SoiMethybrSBSTD4_FD_75300 | JGI IMG/M metagenome (GOLD analysis project Ga0075425, IMG submission 75300) | Bulk soil microbial communities from a Populus tree surrounding site in Tennessee, USA - Soil MetaG P. TD hybrid SBSTD4 | ecosystem: Environmental > Terrestrial > Soil > Tree plantation...
ACCCTGCTCGGCGTGGTCGCCGCGCTCTCGGGGCGGCTGTTCGGCTCGGCGCTCCAGGTCGTGTGGGTGGACCTGGTGCTCGGCGGGCTCATGCTGCTGCTCTCGCTCGGCATGTTCGGCGTCTACGAGATGCAGCCGCCGTCGTGGCTCATGGACCGGCTCGGGGGTGCCCAGGCGACGAGCTTCGCCGGGGCGTTCGTCTCCGGGCTCGGCGTCGGCGTGATCGCCGCGCCGTGCGTGGGCCCGTTCGTGGTGGCGGTGCTGGCGTTGATCGCGCAGAAGGGCGACGTCGGTTTCGGCCTCGGCACCATGTTCACGATGTCGCTGGGGCTCGGTTTCCCCTATCTCTTCCTCGCCACGTTCTCGAACCTGATCCAGGCGCTGCCGCGGGCCGGCGACTGGATGGTGTGGGTGAAGCACGCCCTGGGGCTCCTGCTCGCGTCGTTCGGCGCCTATTACCTGGTTCTTGCCTTCGCGCCGCAGGGGATCGCGTGGGTGGCGCCCGTGGCGCTGGCGCTCTCCGGTCTCTGGCTCGGCTTCATCGACAAGAGTGCCTCACGCAAGGGTGCGTTTCGCGTGTTCGCGACCGCGGCGGGCGGCGTGGCGCTGTTCGCCGGCGTGTTCACGGGCACGCAGCTCTACCGGGTGTCGCAGCGCACGCTCACGTTCAAGCCCTACGATGCGGCCGCGGTCCAGGCCAGCGTCGCCGCTGGCCGTCCGGTGATGATGGACTTCTCCGCCGACTGGTGCCTGCCGTGTCACGAGATGGAGACGAGCACGTTCTCCGATCCCCGCGTGGTGGCGGCGGCGAAAGGCTTCGACCGCTACAAGGTGGACCTCACCAAGTACGACTCGCCGGAAGCCCAGGCCCTGCGGAAGCAGTACGACATCGCGGGCGTGCCGATCGTGGTGTTCCTGGGCCCCGGCGGCAACGAGCTCGCCGACGCGCGCGTGGACGGGTTCCTCTCGCCGGAGGTGTTTCTCGAGCGGATGAAGGTGGGGGCGGCGAGGTAGCCGGCCCGCCTGCGCTATCGGAGCAAAGCGATCCGCCGCGTCACCAGCACGCGATCCGAATCCCGGCCCGGCGAGGGTAACACTTGACGCGCCCTGAACCGTTGCCCAGTCAACGGGATCGCTCGGTCATGCGACACGCAACGCGGAGCGCAAATGGCGAGCCCGCGTCCCGGGCTTCATGGGGCGCAGTGTAATGACCGCGAGAAAACCGCTCACATTCGCTCAGGTTCCGCACTTGCAGCCGCCGATACCGCGCGAGGCGGGCCGTCCCGGTGAGTGGTTCCGGGATCGGGCGCCGCGTGTGACGGCCGTCATGCGGGTCGTCTCGTACATCCAGCGCGTTGCGCGTTCAGGGCCCGGCGTGCTAGTCCTGACTCCGGTCCCCGGAACGCTCCCCGCGCGCCACTCGAAAGGACTCGTCATGCTGCGACGTTCGCTCCTCGCACTCGCGATACTCGCGGTGCTCCCCGCGACCTCGCTCGCGGATCCGTTCACGGCCTACGGTCCCCAGTTCGGGTTCAGCTCGGGCCCCGACCAGTTCGTGGTCGGCGGGCACCTGAAATGGGGCGGCGTGGCCCCGCAGATGGACTTCGTCCCGAGCGTCGATCTAGCGTTCGGTGACAACTCGACCGTGGTCTCGCTGAACGGCGACTTCCACTACCGGCTGCAGACGAAGACCCAGTGGCGGCCCTACCTGGGCGGCGGCATCGGGTTGCACTTCGTCTCGGTCGACAACAGCGGCCCGAGCCGCGACAACAGCAACACCGTGTCCGGCGGCCAGTTCATCGCCGGCGCCGACGTGCTGGCGAAGAGCGGCAGCCGCTTCTTCACCGAGCTGAAGCTGGGCTTCTCCGATTCGCCCGATATGAAGGTGATGGCGGGCTTCAACTTCACGGCTCACTGACCGAGCAGCGGTTCCTCCAGAGGCGCCGGTTCCGATCGTTCGGGATCGGCGCCACGCTTTTCCGGGGGGCGCGGCGGTACGCGGTCGGAGTCGCGGTCGCAGGCCGCGCGAGCTTCGCGCCCCGGCAGCGCTGCCCTATCCTCGCCGGTCTCGCCACGCACCCGACGGAGGGACCCTCGATGCGCCGTGCCACGCTCGCCGCCTGCCTGATGCTCGTGTCCTCGCTCGTGCCCGCGCGCGCCCGCGCCGCGGCCACGCCGGAGGCGGCGGTCGTGATCCGGCGTTACCTCGAGGCCAGCGGGGGCGGCGCGGCGTTCGCGGCCGAGAGCACGAGCTACACGCACGCCCGGCTCCACGCGTTCGGCTTCGAGGGCGTCTACTGGTCGTGGAGCGCGCGGCCGGCGCGGCGCTACTCGCGCACCGAGCTGGGGCCGTTCAAGCTCGGCGAGGGCGTGGACGGTGCCACGGCGTGGCGCACCGATCCCACGACCGGGATGGTCCGACCGCTGGCCGACCACGATCTGGACCAGGCGCTCTCGAGCACCTGGTTCGAGGGCGAGCGCTGGGCCGAGCCCGGCGAGGGCGGCGGCAGCATCGTGCTGGCGGGCCATGAGCGCGATTCGCTCGGGACGTACACCGTGCTCGAGGTCATGCCGCCCGATCTCGCGGGCGCGGGCCGGCCGCGGCATCCGCGGCGGCTGTGGTTCAGCGACGCCACGGGACTTCTCTCGCGGATGGACTCGAAGGACGACCAGCGCGAGGTCGTGACCTGGCTCACCGACTGGCGGCGAGCGGGCGGGCGGCTGCGCCCGTTTGTCAACGAGTCGGCCGTGACGAGCATGCCCGCGAACCGGGTGCGCGCGGTCGCCGACACGCTGCTCGCCAACGTGAGCGTGGACGGGCTGCCGTTCTCGCCGCCCGCGGCCGAGGCCGCGCCGGTGACGTGGCTCAAGGAAAAGGGCGTCGCGCGGCTGCCGTTCGACTACCGGGCGCACCACGTCTGGCTCAAGGCCAGCGTGAACGGCGGGCCGCCCGAGAACGTCCTGTTCGACACCGGCGCCAGCGTCACCGTGGTCGACAGCGGCTGGGCGGTGGCGCACGGCCTGAAGACCGAGGGACGCATGCAGGCCGCGGGCGCGGGCGCTGCGGGCGGCGCGACGTTCGCCACGCTCGACACGCTTCGCATCGCCACGGCCGCTGGCGACGGCGTCCAGCTCGCGGGCGTCAAGGTCGCCGTGCTCGACGTGAACCCGTCGTTCGAGCCCATGTTCTGGCGCCGGTTGGCGGCCGTGATCGGGTACGACGTCATCAGCCGGTTCGTGGTCACCGTGGACTACGACGACAGCACGCTGGTGCTGCACGATCCCGCGACGTGGCGTTACACGGGCGCCGAGAAGCCGCTGCCGATGGTGATGAACGGCACCGTGCCCGCTCTGAAAGGCAAGCTCGACGGGCAGGACGAGGGCCTGTTCCGCCTCGACGTCGGGAGCAGCAGCACGGTGGACATCCACTCGCCGTTCGCCCGGAAGCACGCGCTCCTCGCCCGCATGGGACGGACGCAGCGCGTGGAGGGCGTGGGCTTCGGCGGCTCGTTCACGAGCGACGTGGGACGGCTCCGGAGCATGAGCCTGGGGCCATACGAGTGGGACGATCCCATCGTGGTGGTCTCGACCGCCACCGAGGGCGCGTTCGCGAGCGAGGACTTTGCGGGGAACATCGGTAACCGCATCCTCGAGCGCTTCACCGTGACGTTCGACTACGACCGGCGCCAGGTCTATCTGGAGCCGGGGCGGAGGTACGGCGACCGCGATCACCTGACGCGCGCGGGCGCGCTGCTCTCGCGTCGCGACGGCCAGGTGCGGGCGGAAAGCGTGCTGCCGAACTCGCCCGCCGATCACGCGGGGCTGCGTGCGGGCGACGTCGTGCTGGCCGTGGACAACCGCGAGATGTCGGCCTGGGACCTGCCCGAACTCTCCACGCTGTTCGACGACGGCGACCCGGGGCGCAAGGTCCCGGTGCGGATCAGGCGCGGAGACCAGGAGAAGAAGCTCAAGATCAAGCTCTCCGAGGTCGTGCGATAGCGAATTGGCGGTTTCAGCCGGGCGGGCGGCTGGCGTATCCTTTCTCCTCCGTCCCGAGTTCCGGCCCTCGGAGGCTCGATGCCCTCATCTGGTGTCCGGCGCGCCCGCAGCGCCGGCGCGCCGCTCGTGCTGTTCTCGCTCGTCTCGCTCGCCACCCTGTGGCTCGCGGCCTGTTCCAAGACGGCGTCCATCCCCCTGGGCCCCAACCAGCGCCCGACGCTCGATCTCACGCAGGCCCCGGTCAACGTGTCGCAGCCGTTCTTCTACGGCTACGACCTGCGCTGGGCGGGCTACGACGTCGACGGCTCGATCGCGTACTTCCGCTACGCCATCGACCCGCCGACGCAGCCGAACACCGACACCGTGTGGGTGCGCACCCAGGAGAACCGCCAGTCGTTCCTGTTCCATGCCGACCAGGTCGACACGACCACGGACCAGACCGCCGTGGGCTTCCACACGATCGTCCTCGAGGCGGTGGACAACCGGGGCGCGTTCTCGGCACCGCTCGCGCGCTCCTTCACCTCGTTCACCATCGCGCCCACGGTCCAGGTCACGAACCCGGTGCCGAACCACCTGCTGCCGCCCCAGCTCGGGCCCTCGTTCCGCCTGTCGTGGAAGGGCAACGACCCCGACGGCCGCGGCACGAACCGGCCCGTCCAGTACAAGTTCAAGGTGTTCAGCGAGGGCGGCAACGACTTCAACTTCCTCACGCTGCTCACGAACCCCGACTCGCTGCGCCGGCGCTACGCGCCGCGCTTCTCCGAGTGGGATTCGGTGGGTGGGGACACGACCTCGGTGGACTTCCACAACCTGGTCCCGGGGCGGAAGTACGTCGCGGTCGTGGTGGCGTTCGACGAGGTCGGCGCCTACTCGCCGGTGATGAACTTCGACGTGAACATGCTCTACTTCACCGTCAACCTCACCGGTCTGCTGGGGCCCACGCTGAGCGTGTTCAACGAGGCCTTCTTCTACACCTATCCCTCGGGCGGGTTCTCGCTCGACCCCGCGCAGTACATCCGCACCGAGGCGCCCGCCGGCCGATCCGCGCACTTCGCATGGTCCGGGGCGACGCCGGCCGGCATGTTCGTGAGCGGCTATCGCTGGATGCTCGACGGCAACGTCGGCGACGACACGCCGCGAACGGACGAGAACACCGAGTTCTTCCGCTGGAGCCGCTGGTCCCCGCTCACGACCGACGTGGACCTGCCGCCGTTCAACCCCCCCGGCGTGAGCGAGACCCACTTCCTGTACATCGAGGGGAAGGACAACCTCGACCAGGTGAGCCTCGCCATCGTCCAGTTCACCGTGGTGCGGTCGGTGTTCGACCGTCAGCTCCTGATCGTCGACGACACGCGGCTGCTCACGGACAAGCGGCTGAACACCGGCTGCGTGGCGCCCCCGATCGGCGTGTGGCCCACCGCGGCCGAGCTGGACACGTTCTTCTTCGCGATCGGCAATCAGCCATGGAAGTGCTATCCCACGGGCACGGTGTCGCCGGTGGGGATCTTCCAGGGCTACGACTTCGACACGCTCGGGACGCGGTTCCTGCCGCAGGGCACGCTGACCCTGCAGGTGCTCGCGCACTACCGCCACGTCATCTGGTACACGGACTTCAAGGCGTCGCTCCTCAACAACGAGCCGGACCTGACGCTCGACCCCATGACGGAGCTGCGCTGGCTCACGGAGCCGGGCAGGAGCAATCCGCTCGGCACCTGGGTCTCCCAGGGCGGCCAGTTGTGGATGTTCGGAGGCGGCACCGCGAGCTCGCTGCAACGCAACTACGAGCGCTCCGGCAGCTTCGCCGACGTGTACTCGAGCGCCGAGGGCGAGCTGCGGCCGGGGCGCTTCATGTACGACGTGTTCGGGTGGCGGAGCGAGATCACGGCGCGCTCGTTCGCGCAGGCGCGGAAGCCGCCGCACCCCATCGGTCGCTCGAGCGACTCGCCGGACTACTCGGCGCTGCCGGACTACCTATTCGAGAAGTCCGTCGACACCGATCCGAGCGCCGTGTACGCGCCCAACCGAACCTCGACGTCCAACTTCTACCAGGGGGCAGCGATCGGCGAGGGACTGACGCTGGCGAACCAGGTGGTCGAGAATCGTGAGACCAGCCCGGGCGTCTTTCACGAGGAGTCCGTGCTCGACACGGTGTACGAGTCCGTGGGCGGGCAGCTCGGCTCGGACAAGCCGGTCATGACCGTGTGGCACGGGGGCACGACGGGCGAGCGCCAGGTGTTCACCGGCTTCCAGCTCTGGTACTGGCGCCGCGAGGAGCAGATCGCGATCGTGGATTGGGTGCTGCAGTACCTCTGGGGCATCCCGAGGCAGAACGTGCAGCGGTAGCCGACATGGCCACCCCGGTCGCCACCGGCGTCTCGGCTCGCGAGGCTCCACCGCCGCTGGCCCGCGGTCCCCTGCTCGTCGCCGCGCTGGCGTTCCTCGCGATCGAGATGGCGGTCGCGACCCGGTACGGCTGGTTCCGAGACGAGTTCTACTACCTCGCCTGCGCCGACCATCTGGCCGCCGGCTACGTCGATCAACCCCCGCTCTCGATCTGGGTGCTCGCCGGCTGGCGCGCCGTCTTCGGCGAATCGCTCGCGATGCTGCGGCTGCTGCCCGCGCTGCTCGGAGCGCTCACCGTGTTCCTCACCGGCGTGCTCGCGTGGCGGCTCGGCGGCGGGCGCATCGGTCAGGTGATCGCGGCGATCGCCGCGTTCACCGCGCCCGTGGTGCTCGGCACGTTCCACGTCGTGTCGATGAACAGCTTCGACCTGCTGCTGTGGCTCGCCGCGTTCCTTGCCCTCACACGCGCGCTCGGGAGCGACGGCACGCTCGACTGGCTCGGGCTCGGCGTCGTGCTCGGCCTCGGCCTGCTCGACAAGATCAGCGTGCTGTGGCTGCTCGCCGGGATCGGCGCCGGGATCGTGCTCACCGAGCCGCGCCGGCTCGCGCGCCCCGGCCCGTGGCTCGCCGCCGCCGTCGCCCTCGCCCTGTTCGCGCCCCACGCCTTCTGGCAGCTCGCGAACCACTGGCCGACGCTCGAGTTCATGCGCAACGCGACCGGAGAGAAGATGGTCGCGACCAGCCCCGCCGCGTTCTGGGAAGGGCAACTCAGCTCGATGAACCCCGCCAACGTCCTCGTGTGGCTGCCCGGCCTCGCCTGGCTGGTGCTCGACCGCGACGGCCGCCGCTGGCGCGCGTTCGCGATCGTGTTCGTGGTCGTGGCGCTGATCCTGATGAGCGGCGGCCGCAGCCGCGCCAGCTACCTGGCGCCCGCCTATCTCGCGCTGTTCGCGGCCGGCGGCGTCGCGCTCGAGCGGTGGCTCCGTGGCGGCTGGCGGGCGTGGTCGCGCGCCGCGACCGTGACGGTGGTCGTCGCGTGCGGTGCCGTGATCGCGCCATTCGCGCTGCCGCTCCTGCCCGTCGGGCGCTTCATCGCCTACCAACGGCGCCTCGGCATGGCGCCCCGCACGGAAGAGCGGCATCGCATGGGACCCCTGCCCCAGCACTACGCCGACATGTTCGGCTGGCCGGAGCTGGTCGATGCCGTGGCGAAGGCGTGGGCGACGCTCACCCCCGATGAGCGCGCCCACGCCGCGATCTTCGGCCAGAACTACGGCGAGGCCGGCGCGATCCAGGTGCTCGGCCGCTCGCGCGGGCTGCGGCCGGTGCTGTCGGGGCACAACAACTACTGGCTGTGGCCGCCATCCGGGGACGTGCGGGTGCTGATCATCGTCGGCGGCGACGAGGCGGACAATCGCGCGTTCTTCGGCAGGCTCGACCGGGTCGGAGAGTGGGATCACGGGCTGGCCATGCCGTACGAGCGCCACACGCCCCTCTGGATCGGCCGCGACCCGAAGCGCGACCTGCGCACGGCGTGGGGGCTGGTGAAGCAGTTCATCTGAGCCGTCTCGCGCGCGCTCGTCGCGCTGGCTACTCGATCTCCGGATGCCGGCGGTGGTGCGTCGTGCGGCCCTGGAACAGCTCGCCGAGGTCGAACAGCGTGGCTTCGTCGAACGGCGCGGCCACGATCTGGAAGCCCGCGGGCATGCCGGCCTTGCCCGCGCCCGCGGGCAGCGCGAGCCCGGGGAGCCCGCAGGCGCCCGCGAGCGCGCCCACGGGATCGCCGTAGGGGAGCGCCTCGTTCAGGTCCTGCTCGACCGGAGGCGCCACGCTCATGAAGTTGGGCGTCACGATGACGTCGTAGCGCGTGAAGAAACCCTGCATCTCGCGCTGGATCGCCTCGCGGATGCGGATCGCCTTGATCGTGTCGGCTCCGGTCACGGGCTCGGCGATCTCGCGCTGGCGAGCCGCCATGTCGTCGACCAGGTGCGTGACGCGACCGTCGGCGAAGAACGGCTCGAACGCGGCCAGCGCCTCGACGCCGATCAGCACGCCCGAGACCTCGGCGGCCGGGACGTCAGGCAGCTTGGCCTCCTCGAGCTTCAAGCCGGCCGCGGCCAGCTCGCCCGCCGCCGACTCGAACGCCGCGCGCACCTCGGGCTCGCCGACCTTGCTCCAGTCCAGCGATACCTTCGCCGCGCGAAGCGAGCGCCACGGCCTCCCGGCGCCGCGTTCGAGGCGCGTGCGCTCCGTGGCGGACGAGGGATCGCGCGGATCGGGCCCGGCGATCGCCGCGAGCACGGTGCGGCAATCCGCCGCCGAGCGCGCGAGCGGGCCCACCTTGTCGAACGTGTAGGCGCCGACCATGCCGCCCGCGCGCGAGACCAGGCCGTACGTGGGCCGGATGCCCGTGAGCCCGCAGAACGCAGACGGGCAGAGGATCGAGCCCCAGGTCTCGGTGCCGAGAGCGAACGTGGCGAGCCCGGCCGCGACCGCGGCGCCCGATCCGGAGGACGAGCCGCCGGTCCAGCGCGCGGGATCCCACGGGTTGCGTCCCGGGCCGCTCGCCGAAGCGTTGGCGAAGCGGTAGCCGAGGCAGCCCGCGAACTCCACCATGGCGGTCTTGCCGAGGAGGATCGCGCCCGCGGCCTCGAGCCGATCGATCACCGTGGCGTTTTCCGTGGGGACCCGATCGCGCAGGAACCGGGTGCCCCACGCGGTCGGGATCCCGCGCGTGTCGAAGAGGTCCTTCGCCGCGTACGGGATGCCGTGGAGCGGCCCGCGCCAGCGGTTCCCGTGGAGATCACTCGCCGCGCGCGCGGCCTGCTCGAGCGCCAGCTCGGGGGTCACCCGCTCGAACGCGTTGAAGCGCGCGTGCAGCCGCTCGATGCGATCGAGGAAGCCCTGCGTGAGCTCGATGGGCGAGAGCCGTCCCGCGCGCAGCTCGGGTACCAGCTCGTCGATGCTGGCGAACCAGACGTCGGGCTTGAGCATGTCAGCGCGGCTTTCGTCCGGCGCGCAGCGGCCGGAACACCACGGCGAGATCGCCGCCGGGTGGAAGCGGGTAGTCGCGAAGCGTCTTGAGAGTCGAGAGCGTGCTCTTCTTCTGCCGCTCGAACTCCTTCTGCCAGGCGCCGGCCGGCGGTGCGGTCGCGGTGGACTCCGCGGGGGCGGGCCTCGCGGCCGGCGCCGGCACGCGCTTCCGGCGCGCGACCGCCGCGCCCGCGGGAGCGGCCACCACGGCCGCCGACGTCGCGGCCACGAGCGCGACGAAGCGCCGCCGCGACAGCCGCCGGGCCTCCATCCGCCGCCCCGCGCTCACGAGCGCACCTCGCGCCCGAGCGGGCGACCCTCGAACGCCTCGAGACGCTGACGCATCTCGGGCGGGCAGGGCATGCTCTGCTTCTTGGCGTAGTCGTAGAACACCTGCACCGAGCGCGCCTCGACCACGACGCGCGCGCTCTTCGCCTCGCGGATCAGGTAGTCGAACCCGAACGACTTCGTGCCGACCGTCGAGCAGCGGATGCACAGCTCGAGCGTCTCGTGCATGAGCGCCTCCGAGCGGAAGTCGATGTCCACGTGCGCGAGGATGAACGGCACCACGCGATAGTTCTCGTCGTGCTTGAACGCGCGCCAGTACTCCTGGCGCGCGACCTCGAGATAGGTCACGTAGACCGCGTTGTTGATGTGCCCCATGGCGTCCGTGTCGCGGAAGCGGGGCTTGAGCGGCGCGACGATGGTCCAGGCGTCGGCGTGGGGCACGGGGGATCTCCTCCAGAACTAGAACGCGTTCATCGGCATCAGGAACACGGCCCGGGCGTGGAACCACGGCGCCACCAGCTCGGCGGCGCCGTGCGTGCTCTCCAGCAGGCCGGCCTCTTCGGCGCGCGAGGGGCTGAGCGCGCCGGAGGCGACCATCGCCAGCACCTCGGCCGAGAGTGTAAGCCGCGGCCGGGCCTCGCGCCCCGAGGCGCGCGTGCCCTCGGCGCGCACCGCGAGCCGGTCCCCGCCTGCCTGCACGCGCCAGGCGCGCTGGTTCTGCGCCAGCGTGTCGTCGCGGACGTCGATCACCAGCTCGCCCTT
>Ga0075425_100009357_pt1 | contig 10423 bp, 10 predicted proteins | sample SoiMethybrSBSTD4_FD_75300 | JGI IMG/M metagenome (GOLD analysis project Ga0075425, IMG submission 75300) | Bulk soil microbial communities from a Populus tree surrounding site in Tennessee, USA - Soil MetaG P. TD hybrid SBSTD4 | ecosystem: Environmental > Terrestrial > Soil > Tree plantation...
GCGCGCCCGCGCGGGCACGCGGCGGTGGCGCTGCGCGATCCCGTCGGCGCCGCGCTGCAGCGGGCGATGCTGGAACGCGAAGGCGTGACGTTCGACGCCGCGGGCCGCGTCGCGCTGGCACGCTTCGGCTGGGCGGGCGCCGTCAGGCCGCGGCCGCCTTCGCCGCCGGGCGGAAGAGGAACCAGGCGAACAGCGCGCCGAGCACGACGTGCATGACCACCGCGCCCCACACGTTCGGGGTCACGAGGTGCATCATTCCCGCGCGCAGGTTCACCGCGAGGGACAGCGCCTGCGCCACCAGGTTGCCGGCGAGCACCGGACGCGCCGCCCTCGCGTCCAGCCCGCGGGCGAGGAGGTTGGTCGCGCCGAGCGCGACCAGCAGCGCTCCCTGCGCCTGCGCGATCGTCGCGATCTTCGCGTCCACCGCGATGCCCATCGGCGCCATGAAGGAGCCGCTGGCGAACAGGAGTGCCACGCCGATGAGCACGGCGATGACTCCGCTGACGAGGAGCAAGATCTTCACGCATCCTCCCCCGCCGCGAAGAGCGGCGGCCGTTCGGTCAAGGTGGTGTCGAGTCGCGCGATCTTCCCGGCCCTGATGATGTAAACGTCGTAGCCGCGCATGGGCCCGCCGAAGAGCTCCGCCGTGCAGGTCCATTCCGCGCGGATGCGCTCGCCGTCCACGTCGACGCGGTCCAGCGCGATGCGCATGTCGGGCGGCTTGTTCCCCGCGGACTCGCGGATGAACGCCCGGATCGCGACGATGCCCGCGTGGGTCGTCTGACTGCGCCCGAGCGCGCTGAACGGCTCGGCGTACACCGCGTCCTCGGCGAAGAGCTCCGCCAGCGCCCCGGCGCCGGGCGGGCCCGCGTTCATCGCGGCGACATACGCGTCGACCACCGCGCGCGGACTCGTTGGGGCGCTCATGTCCCTCCTCCCGGGAGCCGCGTGCTAGCGTTCGCTTGCATGCCCGACCATTCCGGCGGGCGGCCCGACGCCGCCATGCTGCGCCGGCTGCGCCGCCATCTCGCCGCGCTGCAGGCGAAGCACGGCCGCGCTCGGCTCGCGCCCGAGATCGTGCGCCTCGCCGCCGAGCTCGCCCCCGGCACCGGCTTGACCGTGGACCTCGATGCGGTGCGCGACCTCGGCCACCCGCTCGTGATCCTCCGCGGCCGCGCGCCCGCGCCCGCCGCGCGCGCGACGCTCTTCGTCCACCTGACCGCGCGCGAGCGCGAGGTCGCCGCCCTCGTCGTGGAGGGTCTCGCCAACAAGGAGATCGCTGCCCGTCTCTCCATCTCGCTCGCCACCGCGAAGGAGCACGTGCACCGGATCCTCGAGAAGACGAAGCTGCCGAGCCGCGCCGCCGTCATCGCTGCATTCCTGGGGCGAGCGTAGTCACGCGCGGCGGAGGGGACAACCCTCCTTAGGATGGGTGGCGCTAGCCGAGCGCTAGCCGTCGGTCCAGCGCCGCGGGAGCCAGAGCCAGCCGGGCGCCCCCGCCGCGCTCTCGGCGCTGAGCGCGCGCGCCGCGGCCACCACGTCTGCCGCGGTGAGGACCGTCGCTTCCTCGAGATGCAGGCTCTGGGCGATGCCCGGCACGTTCTTCTGCCCGAGCGCGCGCGTGGGCATCCCCGGGAAACGCTCCACCACGTGCCCCTGGATCGTGCGCACGAACCCGGCGAAGGCGCGGTCCTCGGCGGCGACCACCAGCCGCCCGGTGCGCGCGACGCTCTCGTAGACGAGGTCCAGATCCGGCGGCACCAGCGTGCGCAGGTCCACCACCTCGGCCAGGATGCCCTCGCGCTCCAGCGCCTCGGCGGCGGCGAGCGCGGTCCAGACCGCGCGGCCCCAGGCGACGATCGTCAGGTCGTCGCCCGCGCGCCGCACCACGCCGCGCCCGAACGGCACGCGCACGTCGCGCGGCAGGCTCGGGATCTCGCCGCGCATCGACGCCTTCTTCATCTCGTCGATCGCGGCCGCGTCGGTCGGCTCGTTCGCGAACGCCGGGCCCAGCGCCTGCCGGTACATCCACTTCGGCTCCAGCACCACCACCGGACCGTCGTACTCCGCCGCGGTCATCAACAATCCGTACACGTCCCAGGTGGTGCTCGGCATCACCGTGACCAGCCCGGGGATGGGCGTGAAGTACCCGTCGAGCGACATCGAGTGGTAGATCGCGCCGCCCCCGAACGGGTCCACCGGCATGCGCAGGATCACCCGCGCCGACGCGCTGCCGTTCGTGGACCAGTAGAGGTTGCCCATGTGCACGAGCCAGTGGAACGCGTTCAGCGCGTAGTCGCCGAACTGGATCTCCGGCAGCACGTGCAGCCCCGGATGCAGCCCCGCGCCCACCGCGCAGCCGACGATGAGCGGCTCGTTCAGCGGCGCGTCGATCACCCGGTCGGGATGGCGCTTCTGCAGGCTCGCGGTCGCCTGCATCACGCCGCCCAGCCGCCCGACGTCCTGGCCCCAGACGACGCCGCCCTTCTCGCCCAGGATGTGGTCGAGCGCGGAGCGGATGCCGGCCGCGTAGGTGACGCTGGTGGCGCGCCCCGCCGGCTGCGGCTCGCGCACGCGCGGGAACGGCGGGTAGATTCCCTCGGTGACGGAGGTCGCCGGCGGGTCCGGCTCGGCGCGCACCTCCTTCATCATCGCCCGCAGCTCCTCGTCCTGGCGCTCGCCGATGCGTCCGAGGAAGTGGTGGGCGAAGAAGTCGCGCCCCTTGCCCTCGGGGTTGCGGCGGAGCACGTCTTCGCGGGTCAGGTGGCCGCGGCGCACCAGCTCCTCGCCGAACGCGACGAGCGGGTCCGGCTGCGAGAGGTCGAACGTCATGTCCGCCGCCGACGAGTGCCCGTTGAAGCGCGGCAGCGAGTGCGCGTGCAGCAGCACGGCGCGCTGCTCCTCGCGGACGTAGCGCGCCGCCTCCAGCGTGACCGCGTGGACGTCGAAGAAGTCGCGCCCGTCGCACGACACGTGACGGATGCCGAAGCCCTGGGCGTAAGCGGCGAAGTCCTTGATGCCGCGCCCCTCGCCGGGGCGGGTGGAGATGGCGATGGAGTTGTCCGTCACCAGCACGATCAGCGGGAGCTGCCAGACGCTGGCGGCGTTCATCGCGTCGTGCAGGTCGCCCTCGGCGGTGGTGCCGTCGCCGATGACGGCGACGCAGACCGCGTCGGCGACGCCGGTCTTCTTGAACCCCATCGCATAGCCGGCGGCCTTGCCGAGCTGCATGCCCACCGGGCTCTGCACGGGGAGGATGCCGAGCTCGGGCATGGTGAGGTGGTAGACCATCTGCCGGCCGCGCGTCATGCGGTCCGACTCCTTCGAGAACTGCTGGCGCAGGACGTCGCGCGAGAAGCCGTCATAGCCGCGCAGCGACGCCCACATCGAGACGAGCGCGCCCGAGCGGTAGTGCGGGCAGATCGCGACGTGCTCGGGGTTGGCGCCCTGGAAGAGCGCCAGCGCGGTGGCGGTGCCGTGGATCTCCTCGCCGGGGCCCCAGATGGCGAACTTCACCTCGCCGCGCGAGGCGAGCCGCACGATGTGCTCTTCCAGCACGCGGCTCCGCGAGCCCACCTCGTAGGCGAGGCGGAGCTCGCGCGCGCCGGGCGCGACGTCGGTGACGGTGGTGGCGACGCTCATGGGCGCTCTGTACCACTTTACCCCTGCGGCCGCTTCGTGTACCAGCCGTATCGGATGGCCCGGATCTCGCTGGCGCTCGCGCTCGCTCTCCTCGTCGCCGGCTGCGTGCCGGGTGCGCCGGCGCCGATGCGCGCCATCGACTACGGGTACGCGGGGCGGGGGGCGGCTGCTGCGCCCGCTGCGCCCGCAGCGGCGGGCGCGCCTGCGCCCGCGTCCGGCGCGCCCGCGCCCGGCGCGCGCCGCATGGTCGTCTTCCTCCCCGGCCGCGGCGACCGCGCCGTCACGTTCGACGGCGAGGGCTTCATCTCCGCCGCCAAGGCCGCCGGTCTCGACGCCGACCTGGTCGCCGCCGACGCGGGGCTCGGCTACTACATGCGCCGTACCATCGTCGAGCGCCTCTGGAGCGACGTGCTCGCGCCAGCGGTCGCCGCCGGCTACTCCGAGATCTGGCTCGTGGGCATCTCGATGGGCGGACTCGGCGCGATCACGGTCGCGCGCGAGCACCCGGGCGCGGTCGCGGGGATCGTCCTGCTGGCCCCGTACCTCGGCGAGCGCGAGGTGCTGGACGAAGTGGCCGCCGCCGGCGGCCTGGCGCGCTGGATGCCGCCCGCCGCCCCCGCGCCGGACGACTTCCGCTCCGTCTGGAAGTGGCTCCGCGGCTACGTCGCGCTCCCGGCCGGCCCGCCGGCGCTCTGGCTCGGCTACGGCGACGTGGACCGCTACCGCTCCGCCCATGCGCTCCTCGCCGCGGCGCTCCCGCGCGACCGCGTGCTCACCACGCGCGGGGGGCACGACTGGGACGCCTGGCGCGCCCTGTGGAAGGAGCTGCTGGCGCGCGGCGCACTGGGCGGCGCCGGCGCCCGCGCCGCCACCGGCGCGGACGACGACCGGCGCGGCTGCGCCGCTTCCGCCGCGGCCGACCGCGCGATGCGCTAGAGTCCCCCGCCATGCCGCTCGACTCCGCTCTGCTGGCCGACGCGCTCTATCTTCCCGGCGGGCTCCTCATCGACGAGGTGCTCGAGGTGGACGTGGCGAAGAGCCTCGTGCGCGTGCGGATGCCGACCCACGACGAGCTCCCCATCACGCGCGAGCAGCGGGTGCACCCGACCCGCCACCCGCGTCACGTGTCCGGCGGGCTGATGGTGCACATGACCGGCGTCGCCGGGTTCGTACACTCGTACTACGTGCTCGGCATCCGGCACGCCGAGGGCTGGACCGGCTACGGCGTGCGCATCCACTCGGCGCGCTTCCACGCCATCGCGCCGCCCGGCGAGCCCATCGAGATCGCCGCCTGGAGCACACAGCTCCGCCGCGGCCCGGAGCGCATCCTCGGCCGCTACTCCTTCCGCTTCACCCAGTCGGGCAAGCTCGTCTACGAGGGGGACCAGACGGCCATGTGGCTGCGCGTGCCCGGGTAGATCGATCGCAGCCGCGCGGGCGCGTCAGCCGCCGGCCGGCAGCCACAGTCGCACCGTCGTCCCGGCGCCCTGCGCGGTCTCCACGTCGAGCCCGCCGCCGTGATCGTCCACGATGTGCCGCACCAGCGTGAGCCCGAGCCCGGTGCCCGCCCCCGGCGGCTTGGTGGTGAAGAACGGCTCGAAGACGCGGGGCAGCACGTGCGCCGGGATCCCCGTGCCGCAGTCGGCGACCGCGAACGACACGCCCTCGACGCCGCCGCGCGGCGCGGCCTCGACGCTCACGCGCACCTCGCCGCCCCCGGGCGTGGCGTCGAGCGCGTTCGTCACCAGGTTCAAGAGCGCCGACTCGATCTTCGTCACCACCACGCGCACCGGGGGCAGCGCCGGCGCCGGCGGTGCCGCGAGCCGCAGCTGCCGCCGCTGCGCCTCCGGCCGTGCCAGCGCCAGCACCCGCTGCAGGAGCGTCCCCGGCGCGACCGAGGCGTGCTCGGTGCAGTCGACCCGCGAGAAGTCGAGCAGGGAAGCGATGAGCGCCGCGCAGCGCACCGCCTGACGCTCGATCGCCTCCAGCGGCCCGCGCGACGGGCTCTGCGGCGGGAGATCGTTCTTGAGCTGCTCCGCGTAGCCGAGCATGACCGTCACCGGGCCGTTCAGCTCGTGGGCGAGGCCGGCGAGCAGCGTTCCCACCGCGGCCATCTTCGCCGACTGCACCAGCTGCTCCTGCGTGTCCTGCAGCACGCGCAGTTTCTCGTGGAGCTCGCGCACCATTGCGCGCGGGCCGCGCAGGTCGCGGAGCATCACGGTGATGCCGAGCGGTGCTCCGTCGGGCGCGCGCTGCACCGAGAGGTTCGCGGCGGCCAGCATGCGCGTGCCGTTGCGACCGCGCAGCGGCAGCTCCACGTCGCGCGTGCTGATCCGCCCCATCAGGCGCGTCGTCTCCACGGCCGCCGCCTGGTCGCCGCCGTCGAGGAGCTCGGCGAACGGCCGACCCACCAGGTCGCGCTCCTCGCCCAGGAGGTCGCAGGCGGCGCGGTTCACCAGGCGGACCTTCCCGTCGAGCCCGATCGCGACCAGCGCCTCGCTCATCGAGCGAAGCGCGCTCTCCAGGAATGCGGGGGGTAGCCCGGCCGGGACCTCGGCGTCCATCGCGCAAAGGGTAGCGCAGACGAAGGGTCGGGCGCGAGAGGGACGTGCGGCGATCGCAGTAGGCGCCTCCGCGGCGGTCAGCGCGCGGTGTACGTCCAGCCCGGCGCCGACCAGGCGATCTTCCGCGCCGCCAGCGACTTCTCGATCGCCGCCCAGGCGGCGTCGCCGCCGGCGTCGTAGAGCCGCCCCTCGTCGTCGGCAGCGATCGGGCGTACGGGCGCGAGCGCGCGCAGCACCTGCATGCGCACCACCGCGCGCGCCGACTCGTGCCCCTTGCCGGCGAGCTCGGGCGTCCGCGCGACCAGCGCGTCGGCGGCCGCCCAGGGATCGTCCGGCGGGCGCAGCGGCGCTTTGCGCAAGACGCCGTTGCGCGCGCACCAGTCCACGTGCACCCGCGGATCCTCCGCCTTGCCGGCGAGCATGTAGCCGTTGATCACGAAGAGCGGCAGGTCGCGCTCCAGCGCGAGCGGGAAGCGCGGCAGGCGCTTCGCGTCCGCGGGCGCCGGCGACCAGTCGGGCGCGCCGACGAACATGACCGGGAACGCGGCGGTGCCCGGCGGCAGGTCGAAGAGCGCGCGCAGGATCAAGAAGACGTTTTCCCCGTCCGTCCTGCCCGGGGACGAATCGAGGTGCGCGCGCAGCATCGCGAGCGCACGCTCCTTGCCCAGCGGATGGAGCGCGTTCACCGCGGCCACCAGCCGCACCGGGTCGAACGTGCCGCCGGCGAGCCCGGGCGCGCCCGCCACGTAGCTGCGTGCGAACTCCTCCGACCCGGGGCCGGCCTCGCCGCCGCGCGCCGCGGCGGTCACGCCGAGCGCCGTCATCACCACCGCCAGCACCGCCACCCTGCGCCTGTCGTTCATGCGCCGCAGTTTGACCTGCCTTTCGCCGCGCTGCTAGCTTGCCGCGCGACCTCCGCCATGGCGTCCATCGGACTCACGCGCCGGCAGTTCCTCGAGCTCGTGGCGAGCGCCTCGGCAGCCGCCGCGCTGCCGGCCGGCTGCCGCCCGCCGCAGCCGCCCGCCGGTCCCGCGTTTCTCACCGCCGCCGACCGCGCCGCGCTCACCGCGCTCGCCGACCACATCCTGCCCGCCGACGCGCTGCCCGGCGCCGGTGCGCTCGGCGCCGCCGAGTACGTCGAGCGCCTGCTCACGGTCTTCGAGTGGAGCGCGCCGCGCCTCTGGCTGGGCGGGCCGTTCTCCGGGCGCTTCCCGTTCCCCGCGCCCGACGGGACGCGCTCCGCCGATTTCCCCGAGAACGGCTTCGAGACGTTCGTGCACGTGGACCGCGCGACCGAGCGCGCCTGGCGCCTGCGCCTCTACGGCTCCGGCGGCGTGGAGGGCGGCGGCCCGAACGACGCCGTCCCCGGCATCGGCCCGGTCGAAGGCCTGCGGCCGCTCTTCCGCCGCGGTCTCGACGCCGCGATCGCCGCCGCGCCGGCGCCGATCGAGACGCTCGACGCCGGCGGGGTGCTCGACGTCTTCAACGGTCTCGATCCCGCCTTCCGCCGCGCGCTCGTGGAGCTGGTGCTCGAGTCGTTCGTCGCGCCCCCCGAGTACGGCGGCAACCAGGACGGCGCCGGCTGGCAGGTGCTGCACGTCGACGGCGACGTGCAGCCGCTCGGCTACAGCGTGTTCGACCATGCGGCCGGCGACTACCGCGCGCGCGCCGGCGCGCCCGTGTCCGCCGCCGACCCCGGCCCCGACCCCGACCCGCTCGACGACGCCGCGCGCGACCTGGTGGAGCTCATCACCGTCTCGCTCGGCGGGCGGATCCTCTCGTGACGGCGGTCGTCGGCAACGCGTCGCTCGCGACGTTCGACGTGATCGTCGTCGGCAGCGGCTCGGGCGGCGGGCCGCTCGCCGAGGTCCTGTGCCGCAACGGGCAGAAGGTCCTGGTGCTCGAGGCCGGCCCGAACCACTTCGCCGGCCTCGACGACCCCACGCCCGGCCGCCCCGGTACGCTCTTCGCGAACGACGAGGTGAAGCTCACCCGCCGCGGCTTCATCGCCGCCGACCCGCTCGTCGAGCCGCGCACGTTCCGCGCCTCCGCCGCCGACGGCGAGCGTACGTTCACCGGCGACGTGAACGGCCTCCCGCGCACGGTCGGCGGCGGCGCGGTGCACGCCGACCTCAAGACCCCGCGCTTCCAGCCCGACGACTTCCGCCTCGGCACGCTCCTCGGCGACGTTGCGGGCGCCAGCTTCGCCGACTGGCCGGTGGGCTACGACGAGCTGGAGCCGTTCTACGGCTACGCCGAGCGCATCATGGGCGTGCAGGGGCTCGACGGCGCGCCCGGCGACCCGCCGCGCTCGCGTCCCTACCCGATGCCGCCGGGCGTGCCGATGTACGTGGCGCTGCGCGCTGCGGAGGGCGCGCGCAAGCTCGGCTACGCGCCGTTCCCGTACCCGACCGGCGTGACCTCGCGCCCGTACGACGGCCGCCCGCCCTGCACCGATTGCGGCTACTGCGGCGACTACGGCTGCCCGATCAACGCGAAGGGCTCGCCGGCGGTGACGTCGCTGCGCAAGGCGCTCCTCACCGGCAACTGCCAGCTCCTGCCCGAGACGCGCGCGGTTCGGCTGGTGCTCGACGGCGCCGGCACCTCCGTCACGGCGCTGGAAGCGCTCGGCCCGTCCGGCGAGGCGCTCACGTTCACCGCCGACCGCTACGTGCTGGCGGCCTCGCCCATCGAGGACGCGCGCCTGTGCTTCCTCTCCGACCCGGACGGCGCGGGCGTCGGCAACTCGTCCGGGCTGGTCGGGCGCAATCTCACGTTCCACTTCCAGACGATCGCGATCGGCGTCTTCGAGGAGCGGATGCACGGGCACCGCGGGCGCTCGGTGACGCACGGGATGAGCGACTTCCGCGGCGTGCCCGGCGACCCGGCGCGGCCGCTCGCCGGCATCGTCGAGCTCGGCGCCGCCGCCGGCCCGCTGACCGAGGCGTTCAACTACGCCTTCGACCTCTCGATGATCGGCGCCGACCTGCGCCGCACGTTGCGCCAGTCGCCGCTGCGCGATCGCCTCATGGTCCTGACGATGCAGGCCGAGGACGCGCCGCAGCCGGCGAACCGCGTGGACCTCGACCCGGAGGTGCGCGACCTCGACGGCCTGCCGGTCGCACGGGTGACCTACGCGAACCACCCGTTCGAGCTCTCCGCGCGCGCGCACTACGCGCCGCGGCTGCTGGACGTGCTGGCCGCGGCCGGCGCGCGCTGGGCGTTCATCGCGCCGGCCGACGCCGTGCCGAGCTCGCGCCACATCATGGGCACGCTGCGCTCCGGCGCGGACCCGGCGGCGAGCGTGTGCGATCCGACCGGCCGCTTCCACGACGTGGGCAACCTCTACGCGGCGGACGGCGCGCTCTTCCCCACCTCGTCCGGCTTCAACCCCACGCTGACCGTCTCGACGCTCGCGACCTACGTGGCGGCGTCGATGGTGTCGCCGGGCGCGCCCGAGAAGGCCATCACGTGACGGGGCTCTTCGTGGCGAGCGCGTTCGACTCGGAGCTGTTCGGCCTGCGCTGGGGGCGGCTGCGCGCGACGGCGGCGGACGTGGAGCGGACGCCGGCCGCGGCCCTGCGCGCCGAGGCCGACGCCTACGCCTTCGCCGACGGGCGGCTTCCGGCGAGCGCGCGCGGCGCGCTGCGGCGGTTGCTGGAGGCGGGCTTCTGGACGGGGGACGTGGTGGTGGCGCTGGACCGCCCGCTCGGCCCGGCGCCGCAAGGCGAGCCCGCCGAGCCGGGGGTGTTCGCGGTGCGGGCGGCGAGGGCCGCGGACGCGGAGGGGCTGCGGCCGATCGCGGTGGAGCTCGCGCGCGTGTCGCGCTTCGCGCGCGAGCCGGCGCTCGGGCCGGGCGCGGCGGAGCGCCTCTACGATCGATGGATCGCGAACTCGCTCGCGCGCGAGGCGGCGCGCGAGGTGCTGGTGGCGGAGAACGAGGACGGGCGGCTGGCCGCGCTGGTGACACTGGCGCCGGCGGCGGAGCGGATGGTCGAGCTCGTTCTGGTGGGCGTGGCGCCGGGGTTCCGCGGGCGAGGCGCGGCGGACCTGCTGGTGGGCGCCTCGGTGGCGTGGGCGGCGAAGACGGGCGCAACCGGGCTCCTGGTGCGCACGGCGCTGGAGAACGTGCCGGCGCAGCGGCTCTACCAGCGGTGCGGTTTCCGCACGCGCGAGGCGAGCTGGGTGCTGCACCGAGCGAGGGAGAAGCGGACATG
>Ga0075425_100009359_pt1 | contig 10423 bp, 9 predicted proteins | sample SoiMethybrSBSTD4_FD_75300 | JGI IMG/M metagenome (GOLD analysis project Ga0075425, IMG submission 75300) | Bulk soil microbial communities from a Populus tree surrounding site in Tennessee, USA - Soil MetaG P. TD hybrid SBSTD4 | ecosystem: Environmental > Terrestrial > Soil > Tree plantation...
GGCTTCGCTCCGCGCAGCGAGATCACGTACGCGGCGACACCGAACAACACCATGCCCAGCCCGATGAAGATCCACCGGAGGACGTCCGCGCCGGTGTGGCCGAACTTCTCACCGAGAACCGTCGTGCTGGGAGACGCTCCTGGGATCTGCGTTTCCGTCGCACCCACGGACGGGCCCGGCGTTGCCGTTTCCGTCTCGGTCGGCATCGGGGTCGGCGACTCGCTCACCGTCTGGGTGGGCGTGGGCGTCGGCGTTTCCGAAGCGGTCTCACTCGGCGTCGGAGACGGAGTGACCTCGGACGCCACGTAACAGAACAGGATGTGGCTCCATCCGTAGTAGGTGTCGTTGTTCGGGTTCACCGGCGGGTGGATGCCCGTGTCGGACGTCGCCGGCGGGTCGTACGTGTACAGGTTGCCGTTCGGACCGCCCTTGGCGAACACCCCGTTGATGGGATTGTCCGACGACCAATCCGCCGTGGCTGCGTTCCCGTCGAAGTTGGTGATCGTGATGGTGACCGTGCCATCGGTGAACGTCCCGTTCCCGGGGTTGTCTACGTCCACCGACCCGGTCCACGCCGGGTTGAGATCGGCGCACTTCGGGTTCCCCTCGACCGTGGTCGGCTCGACCTTGGACGCGAGCGCGGACAGCGACACGAAGATGACGACCGCTCCGAGGACGACGCCGAGACCAAGCGTCCGGAAGATGCGCGACCTGATACCCGCCCCTGCCATGAGGCCCCCCTCCATCTACGTCGATTGAAGTAGGACCCCATCCAACACGTTTCGGGCGGTACCTCGCAACCACCTTATTGGGGGACCAACGTCCCTTTGTTCGGCTTGGTGAGATACGAAAACGACAAAACAGGAACGTGCGGTGGCGCGGAGGTGAAGGTTGCGGGGGTTAGCTGTCCTGCGTGACGCGGAACAGCTGCTCGAACCAGGTCGGCTGCTCGAGCAAGAGGTGGAAGTCGAGCAGGTCGTCCTTCGTGAACGCCGGGCCGTCGTGGACCTCGAGCACCTCGGATGGGAGCTCCCACACGACCGCCTTCACGCCGCCGGAGATCAGCAGCTGGATCACGCGGTCGTCGGCCGGCTTCTGGATCGGGGTGCTGCAGCTCGGGCATTCGAAGATGTAATAAGACGCGGGGGCGTGCGTGCACACGCGAAGCTCGATGTCGTCGGGCGTGAGTTCGACCTCACCGCACCCGGGACACGTCGCCTTGATCGTGGTCACTGATCCTCCGCGTTTCTTGTGCTTGTCCATCTGATGCAACGGGTATCGGCACTCGGGCGATACGCTTGAGTAGCCTCTTCGGGGGATCCCTGTCCCCCCAGCCGGGCGGCCCCCGCCCGGCCCGAAAACCCCAGGCCAGCGGCTTCATCGCGCCCCTTGATGCGCCGATACATCCCGTGAAAGGCGCTGGGGGCGCCTCCCCGACCGCGCCCTGGTACCCATGAGCAAACGACCTGCACAAGCCGAGATCCAGCGAGCCCGCTGGCAACTATGGGCGGTGACCTTCGCGATCCTCGGCAGCCTCGCGCTCGTGCTGGTGTTCGTCTCCGGGAGCGTGCTTTCGGTGCGCCACTACCCGCTCCCACAGCAGACCCTCCGGATCTCACTGCTCGGCCTCATCTGCGCCTTCGTGCTGTACGCGATCGATCGCGAACGTCATCTGCGGCGTCTCGCCGAACGGCTCACCGAGGAGCGGATCGAAAGCACGCAGCTCTCGACGCGCGTCACGTATCTCTCGGAGCTGCAGCGTGAGCGCGACACCAGCGCGGCACTGTTCGACGGCGCCGCCGACGGCATCGTCGTCGTCGACGCGACGCTGCGCCTGTTGCGTTTCAACGGCGCGATGCAAGCGCTGTGTGGGCAACCGAGCGCGAAGGTGCTCGGCGGACTCGCGCCGGTCGTCTTGCACTTCGAATCCACCGACGGCGTCCCGCTCGAAGGCAAGGACTATCCGCTCGCGGCCGTGCTCGCCGACGGCATGCCGCGAACGATGGAGCTGCTGCTGTTCGTGCCCGGCGGCGACCGGCGGTGGGTCTCCGGCACGTTCTCACCGATCCGCGACCCCGAGACCGGTGACGCGGTGCTCGCGCTCGCCATCGTGCGCGACATATCGCAGCAGAAAGAGATCGAGCAGTTGCAGCGCGACTTCGTGTCGATCGTTTCGCACGAGCTGCGCGCGCCGCTGACCGCCATCAAGGGGTTCGCGAAGACGCTCATCGTCAAGGACGAAGAGCTGTCCCCCGCCACACGCCGCGAGTTCCTTTCGACCGTGAACGAGCAGGCAGAGCGGCTCGCGCACCTGGTCGACGACTTGTTGCAGGTCTCGCGGATCGACGCGCGCCGGGTGCGGGTCGAGTGGTCCGAGGTCGACCTCGCCGAGTCGCTGCGCGACCTCACCGGCCAGTTCCACTCGAAGTGGGGCTCGCGCCGGGTGATCCTCGACGTCTCCGAAGGCATCCCGGCCGTCCGCGCCGACCGGCAGAAGCTCGAAGAGATCCTTATCAACCTGATCGACAACGCGATCAAATACTCGCCCGAGTGGACGCCGGTCCGGATCACCGCGCGCGTGACCGGCGACGAGCTCGAGATCGCGGTCGCCGACCGCGGCTTTGGCCTCGCGCCCGAAGACGCCGCACAGCTGTTCCAGAAGTTCCAGCGCATCAGTACCCCAGAGACGCGCGACATCGGCGGCACCGGGCTCGGCCTCTACATCGTGAAGGGCCTCGTGGAGGCGCACGGCGGCCGTGTGTGGGTCGAGAGCGTGCCCGGCGCCGGCTCGACGTTCGCGTTCACCATGCCGCGCGCCGCGCAGAGCGCCGGCACCCTGCAGCGGGAGATGCACGCATGAGGCGCATCTTCACGTCGCAAGCGCCGCAGACATCCGAACCGGTCACGACGACGCCGGAGGAACTCGCGGCGTTCCTCGAGGCGTCGCGTGCGGCGAACGAGCCCACCGACCTCCCGCGCCGCCTGGACACCATCCTCGCCGCCGCGATCGGGTTGCTCGGCGGTGACGAAGGGTCGATCCAACTCCTCGACGACTCGGGTGGCGTGCTCGAGATCGCGGCCGCGAGCGGCATCCCCGACGAGCTGATCCGCTCCGAGAAGGTCCCCGTTGGGCACGGCATCTCCGGTCACGTTGCGGCGACCGGCCAGCCGCTGCTGCTCCCGTCCGCGCTCGACGTGGAGCGTTTCGTCGGCTTCGTCGAGAAGGAACGCCAGATCCACGGCGCGGTGTGCGTGCCGTTGCGCGCACGCGGCCGGACGATCGGCGTGCTCAACGTCGACATCATGCAGCCGGGCCGCCGGTTCACCGACCACGACCTCCGCATCGCAACGCTGTTCGCAGAGAATGCCGCGCTCGCGATCCAGAACTCCAAACTGCTTTCCGACGCCGAGCGCTACGCGCGCGAGCTCGAGGGCCTGCGCGGCGCGAGCGTGCGTCTCGCCGCGACGCTGGACATCGAGCAGGTCGGTGACGCGGCCCTCGGCGAGGCGCTGGGGCTGGCGGGCTCTACCGCGGGGTTCCTCGTTCTCGCCGGCGGCGTGGGCCGGAGCCTCGAGCTCGCGCGATTCAAGGGCTTGTCGAAGTCGGCCCTGCGCGACGTGATCTCGACGCCCGGGTTCCGGACCTGCTTCGACCGCCCCGACGCCGTCATCATCCCAAAGGTCGCCGACGATCCCGTGCTCGCGCCGCTCGTCGCCGACGTCGGCGACTGGCCGCTGGCGCTGATCCCGCTGCGCAGCGCGGAAGGCGCGGTCGGCGGTCTGCTCGCCGTCGCGCTCGCCCGCGGCGAGGACGCCAGGACCGTTCGCACGCTGACGACGTTCGCGCTCGAGGCCGGGCTCGCGCTCACCAACGCGATGCTCTACAGCGAGATCCTCACACGCGAGGAAGAGCTCGAGACGATCGTGTTCAGCGTCCGGCTGCCGATCCTGCTCGTCGACGACCACGGCCGGTTCCGCGCGATCAACCCCGCCGCCGCGGAGACGTTCCGGATCTCGCCCGACTTCGAGCTCGGCCAGCAAGCGCGCGGGAAGCTGCCGAAGCCGATCGAGGAGCTGCTGCTCGACGAGACCGAAGATGTGTTGAAGGAAGTGACTTTGTCGGTGGACGGGACGCCGCGTGCGTTCCGCGCCCGGGCGTCGCGCGTGTCGGTCGGCAAGGCGCGCGGCGGCCGCGTGCTGGCGCTCGACGACGTGACCGCCGAGCGCGAGCTCGAACAGCGCAAGGCCGACTTCCTCGCCGTCATCGGACACGAGCTGCGAACGCCGCTCACGATCATCAAGGGCTTCTCTTCGACGCTGCGCCGGCGCGGCCACGAGATGGACGACGCCGCGCGCACCGAGGCGCTCGAGCGCGTCGGCGTGCAAGCGGAGCGCCTGGAACGCTTGATCGAAGACCTGCTCTACGTTTCGCGCATCGAGGCCGCGCGGCCGCCACTGCACATCGCGTGGGACGACCTGGTCGAGGTCGGTAAGCGCGTCGTGGACGAGTTCCGCCGGCGCGACCTGTCCCGACCGATCACGGTCCGCAACGCCGTCCCGCAGATCCCCCTGCAGATGGACAAGACCAAGGTCGAGCAGATCCTGTACCACCTGATCGACAACGCCATCAAGTACTCGGACGCCGGCACGCCGGTGACGGTGGAACTGGTCCCTTCGGACGAAGAGGTGCGCGTGACCGTGATCGACCGCGGGGTCGGGATCTTCTCGGGCGACCTGCCGCGTCTGTTCCGGCCGTTCGGACAGCTGGACTCGCGATCGACGCGCCGGCACGGCGGGACTGGCGTGGGTCTCTATGTTTGCAAGACGCTCGCCGACACGCTCGGCGGACGGATCTGGGCGGACTCGACGCTCGGCAAGGGCTCGAAGTTCTCGTTCACGATCCCGAAGGTTCCGCCGACCGGGCCGGGCGAGGGCGTCTGATTAAGCCTGCACAAGGAAAACCGACGCGCGAAGTAGCATCTCCTTCAGAGGCCTGAACGTCCATTCATTTGTAGAAGACTGCGAGCGAATGACGCCTCTTGACATCCGCCCCTAAAGAGGCGCCTACTCTCATCAAGGGGGGTGGGCGAATGGGATTCAGGTGAAGGCGCAAACTAGCCGGCACTTGAAGGTGAACGCTGCGCAGAAGCCGCGCGTGCTCTCAAGAGCAGCAATAGTCATCCGCGTGATTGTGGTCCTGGGATCGTTGCCGCTGCGATCATTGGCAGCATGCAGCGGGGAGATGCAGATTTTCGTTCGCCAGAACAATGTCGCCAGCGCCGTTGGCGTCTACAACCAGAACTACTTCAGGCCCGGGCTGCTTGATCCGGCCACGGGCTGCGCAGAGGGGCCGTCGAAAGCTTCGACTGCCCATGTGGTGCTCTCCGATGGAAGCTACATCGAGACCGGCTGGTACGAATACAAGTCAAACGCCACCATCACCGACTATGTCTTCTACGAATATCGCCAAGGGGCCAACGGTAAGCCGCAATTCTTCCCCACGCTGCATCCCGACCCTGGTGGATGCTCGTGCCTAGGTCAATGGAAGATTCTGACGACATTGGGCACTCAGACGTGGAACGCGTATGTTGACCCCGACCTTGACGGGAACTACGAATTCCTCGGGTCCCACGATTTCGGCATCTCGCCAGGAGGCGTTCCCAAGGCGGAAACCAGCATCCGCGGGACGGCCACGAGCGGCTACGATCATTTCGCGAACCTCAAGCGCCGAGCTAGCGACGGCACGTGGTATCTCTGGACATCTCAGGGTTTGGACTTCGACAACATCCCCAATTACCACTGGCAACAAGATTCCTCTTCCGCATATCAGGTTGTCCACGACTAGGTCGAGAGCGAGGCGAAACCAGCATGTGGTCATCGCGCACCAAGATCGGAGTCGTGCTTGGGTTAACCCTGGTTGGACTCACGATCGGGGCTTGCGGGCGGAATAGGGGGTTCCTCAACAACGCAGTCTCGCCGCCTCCTGGCGCGACCGGGCCGGAGAGCGGGTGGAGTAATCCGCCTGAGAACACTGATCGTGTCGCAACCTTCGACGAAGCGGCCGCCAAGACCGGCTTCCCGGTGAAGACACCAAGAAATATGGGATCTCCGATCGGGATCTATGTTTGGAAATGCGACGATCCCGCTGTGTGCAGCCGACAAGTCATCGCCGTGTATTCTCAGAATACTCTCGGATACGTCTGGATCGGGGAGCGCCTAGATAATCGTACAACCGCTCAGTGGAGCACCTGGGCATCCACGGAAGTGCAGACGAACAACGAAGCGGCAGCACGTGCGCTGCCCGGTGCTCCTGATAGCGGGGGTGGAGAAGAGATCGCGACCATCCGCGGAGGCGTCCAAGCGCTCGTTCAGTGGCACGCTGATAGCAATGCTGGGGCACAAATCAATTGGCGGGAGGGCTCTGTTGAATGGAGCATTGCCACCCAGCTCGCTGGTCGAGACGACGCCATTGGACTTGCGAACAAGGTCTAGTGGCATAGCGTCCTCGTCCGCCTAGTCAGGGCCAGCTACTGACCATTGGGGGCGATCGACGGCGTCGACGCCGTCGACGGCGATCACCCCTAGCTATACCTTCATGATCTGGCCGCCCGCTTCTTCGCTTTGGCCTTGGGACGGTTCGCCGGTTTGTAGCGATCCAGCGCGCGGCGAGCGGCGGCCTTCACCCGTTCGCCGAGCGCTTCGGGGGCGATCACCCGAGCATCGGGCCCGAGCCGCAGCACCAGCCGCTCCAGCCACTCCAGGTGTGGCGTGCGCAGGGTCATCCGCGTCCAACCGTCACGGGTCTCTGCCCGGTCGTGCGGCGTCACCTCGAGCACCCACGTCGCCGGAGGCGCGAGGTCGATCGACACTTCGATGTCGCGCGGCGACGGCACGAACAGGCCGGCGCCGGCGACCCGCGCGGGGTCGAACCCTTCGGGGATCGCGAACGTCTCGCCCGTCGAGGTCATCTCTTTGATCCGATCGACACGGAACATGCGGTCTTCACCCGACAGCTCGTCGGCTGCGTACACGTACCAGTTGCCGAGCGTCGCGAACACGACGTAGGGATCGATGGAACGCTCCGTGACTTTGTCACGCCCGAGCGAGTAGTAGGTGATCCGCAGCCGGCGGCGCCCGGCGATCGCATCGCGCAGGTCGGCGAGCAACGGCTCCGCGCCGGTGCCTTCGAGCTCGACCGCAACGCGCTCCGCGAGTTCCGAGGCGGCGGCCGCCTCCTCAGGAGATAGAACGGCCTCCAGCTTCGCGAGCGCGCGCTGCAGGGAGCCGGCTTCCGCCAATCCCGGCAGCGACGCGATCGCGCGTCCCATCACGAGCAGCTCCACCGCCTCCCACTGCGTCAGGCGCAGCGGCCGCGACAGGTAGTCGGCGGACGCGATGTGGACGTGGTCGCCGTCGATCCAGGCCTCGATCAGGTCGCCGGGCCCGAACGGCGGCAAACCGCACATGAACAGCAGCTCTAGATCGGCGACGAGGTCCTCGCGCGTGATCTTGAACCGCTCGCAGACGTCGTCCACGGTCGCGTTCTCGTGCGCCATGACCCACGGCACGAGCATCAACAATCGTTCGAGGCGCGGAGAGGTCGAAAGGCGCGGCATCTACATCGACTCCCCCGCCGCCGCGCGCTCCAGGCGCAGCATCACCATCTCACGGAGATCGTCGGGCGCGACCACGACCGCGTCGGCCGCGAACCCCAGGATCCACGAGCAGAACATCTCGCGATCGGAAAGCGGGAAGGTCAGTTCGACCCACCCGTCGTCCCGTTCGGTTTCGCGTTGCGCGCCGGTGCGGCGCTCGACCCACCACGCGGTGTCGGGCGAGAATGAGACGCGCGCCTGCTCGGCGCTTTCCAGCGCCCACGGCCCGCGCGGAACATCGGCGGCACGCTCGGCCGGCGGCTCGAAGTCGGGTTCGCGACCTCCCGCAACGCCGACTTTCCCGTCCACGCGGTCGAGCTTGAAGTGCCGCACGTCGCCGCGCGCATGGTCGAACGCGGTCAGGTACCAGGCGCCGCGATGCTGGAGCGCGTACGGGTCGACGGTGCGCTCCTCGACGTCGCCGCCCGAGCGGCCGCGGTAGTGAAACGTGACCTTCTTGCGTCGCGCGATCGCGTCGAGCAGCTGGCCGAGGATCGGCTGCGACGCGTCGATGCTCGCGCGGATCCACCCGCCGGCCGGCTCCGCGGCGTCGGGCTCCTTGCTCGCGGTCGACAGCTTCATCAGCGCGCGTTCGGGATCGCCGGGCACGGCTTGGCCCTGCCACGCCTGCGCCGCGAGCCAGAGCGCCGCGCGCTCGTCTGCAGTGAGGTCGAGCTCCGGCAGCGTCGCGCGCTCCTTGCGGATCAGGTAGCCCTCTTCGACCTCCCAGACGTCGGTGCCTGCGAGCTCGAGTGGCAGCCCCAGCTCGCGCAGCTCCTCCTTGTCGCGCTCGAACATCCGCCGGAACGCGACGTCGGAGCCGCCGTAGCCCGGGATCTTCTTGCGGATCTCGTCCGGCGTGACCGGGCGCCGCGCGTCCATGAGCAGCGCGATCAGGTTGAACAGACGCTCGGTCTTATCGGCTTTGTCGGGCACGCGGTCATGCTAGAGGAGCCGCCGCGGGCCCTCCAGCATCCCGATCCGGCCGGGTAGGCTCTGCGCCGATGCCCGGCATCAGGATCCGTCACGGCGTCGCCGTCGAGGTTTCGCGCGCCCGTCCCGGCGTGCTCGAGGTCGTCGTCGAGGTCGACGGCGCCAAGGCGCGAGCGATCGCGTACGAGGACCTCACCGGCCCGGTCGCCCCGGGTGACCGGCTGGTACTGAACACGGGCGCCGTTGCGCTTGGACTCGGGACGGGCGGGATGCATTTCGTGATCGCGGTCGCCGGCGGCGACGATACCGAGCCGCGGGGCGAGGGGCACGCGATGAAGCTCCGCTACACGCCGGTGCAGCACGCCGTGCAGCCCGTCGAAGAGACGCACGCGGCAGCGATCGATGCGTTCGACGGGCTCGGCGGCAAGCCGGTCGTGCTGGCTTCTCTGCACAGCGGCCTCGCGCCGATGTGCGTGGCCGCTCGCGCGATGCGGCCGGGCTTGAAGATCGCGTACGTCATGACCGACGGCGGCGCGTTACCGCTGGCGTTCAGCGAGTCGGTCGCGGCGCTCACGGCGGCCGGGTTGCTCGACACGACGATCACCGTCGGGCAAGCCTTCGGCGGGACGCTCGAGGCGGTGAACCTGTTCAGCGGGATCATCGCGGCGTTCCAGGTCGCGCGCGCCGATCTGGTCGTCGTCGGCGCCGGGCCCGGCAACCTCGGGACGGCGTCGCGGTTCGGGTTCGCGCTGATGGAGCTCGGCGTGAACGTGAACGCGGTCGCCGCGCTCGGCGGCCGCGCGGTCGTGGCGCCGCGCGTGTCGTTCGCGGACGCGCGCGAGCGTCACCATGGGATCTCGCACCACACGATCACCGCGCTGGCGACGGCAGCGCTGGCCGGTTCGGAGATCGCGCTGCCGTCACTGGGACCGGATCGCCGCGAGGCGATCATCGCGCGGCTCGAGGCGGCGAACCTGCTCGAGCTGCACCGCGTGGTCGATGTTCCGTTCGGCGAAGACGTCGAGGCCGCGTTGCGATCGTCGCCGGTTCCGTTCGCGTCTATGGGGCGCTCGTTCGACGACGATCCCGACTGCTTCCGCACCGCCGCAGCGGCCGCCGTTCTCGCCGTCCTACAAGGGCTTCGGTAGGCTCAGCGACGTGATCCTCGACTCGCTCACCGTCGACGTCGCCGCGTTCGAGGCGCGAACCGGCTGGGCGTTGAAACCGCAAGGCGCGTGCAAGGCCGAGATGTGTGTGCCCATGCCGGCCGAAGACGCCGGCGCAACCACGATCTCGGCACGCGCGCTGTCCGAACGGCTGGGCATGCCGCTCGTCGAAGACTCCAAGCATCATCTGTGGGCGCTGGGACCCGAGACCCTCGGCCGCGCGCTGGCCTCCGCCGACGCGCCGGATTTCACGCTCCCCGACCACCGCACCGGAGGTGACTTCACGCTGTCGTCGCTGCGCGGGCAGAAGGTGTTCTTGCTCGCGTGGGCGTCGTGGTGAGGGTGTCGCTTCGACCTGCCGGTCTGGCAGGAAATTCGTGAAGAGCTCCACCCACAGGGCGTCGAGCTGGTCACCGTCGCGCTCGACGTCGGCGGCGCGGGTGCTGCCGGTCACTTCATCGAGCGCGCCAACCCCCAACACCCGTCGCTAATCGACGAAGCGCACTTGCTCGACGAGCTGTTCGGGATCGTCAACGTCCCGTCGGGGATCTGGATCGACGAGAACGGCGTGATCGTCCGCCCGCCCGAGGCCGCTTGGCCGGGTCGCGCGGTCTTCCGCGAGTTCATCCCGAAGGAGCTGCCGCCCGACACCGACCCGTGGATCGTGAA
>Ga0075425_100009360_pt1 | contig 10422 bp, 6 predicted proteins | sample SoiMethybrSBSTD4_FD_75300 | JGI IMG/M metagenome (GOLD analysis project Ga0075425, IMG submission 75300) | Bulk soil microbial communities from a Populus tree surrounding site in Tennessee, USA - Soil MetaG P. TD hybrid SBSTD4 | ecosystem: Environmental > Terrestrial > Soil > Tree plantation...
CTCCTCCACGGTCTCCAGCACGGTCTTGGCGGGATCGAGCTGCGGCTCCTGGGGAAGGTGACCGATGCGCGTGCCCGCCGCGGGGAAGGCCTCGCCCGCGAAGTCCTTGTCGATGCCGGCCATGATGCGCAAGAGCGTGCTCTTCCCCGCCCCGTTGGCCCCGAGAACGCCGATCTTCGCCCCGGGATAGAACGACAGCCAGATCCCGCGCAGGATCTCCTTGCCCTGCGGCGTGACCTTCCGCAGGTCCTTCATTGTGAAGATGTACTGGGGTGCCATGAACCTTCGATTGTGTCACGAAACGCCGGCTCCTCCGACCGTCGCCACGCCCCCGCGTCCGCTGTCGTCCCTGCGCCGGAGCGGCACACGCGTGTGACGGCGCGTTGACAACACCCGGACCCTCGCCTATAAGGTGCTCCAACAACGGCACATCGGCTTCAGGGGAAGCCGAAACGGAGGAGGCAGACATGTTGCGAGCCGGGACCAGGGCCCTCGCGCTGGCGGCGGTCCTCACCCTCATCTTCACGGCGCACGCCTTTGCCCAGGACAAGGTCACGGGCAAGGTGGTGGATGCCTCGGGCGGCGTGCTGCCGGGCGCCACGGTCACCATCACCGACCAGAAGACCGGCGCGGTGAAGACCGGTGTGACCGGGCCCGACGGCACCTTCACCATCGACGCCCCGCCCGGCGTCTACACCGTCAGCGTCGAGCTCCTCGGCTTCCGGAAGGGCACGTCCAATGTGACCGTGGCGGCCGGCGCGGCGAACACCACAGAGTTCACGCTCCAGCCCCGCCTCTCGGAAGAGGTGACGGTCACTGCGATGAAGCGCGAGGAGACCGTGCAGAACACGCCGGTCTCCATCGCCGCCCCCAGCGAGGAGGTCCTCCGGTCCCGCGGGGTCGACAACATCGAGGGCGTGGCCCAGAACGTGGGCGGGTTCACGGTGCAGAACCTGGGCCCCGGCCAGAGCCAGCCCGCCATGCGCGGCGTCTCCGCGGGCCAGATCGTGCGCGACCAGCCCGGGGTCAAGGAGCAGGTAGGGTCGTACCTGGACGAGTCGGTGATCTCGCTGTCGCTCTTCACCCCGGACCTGGACCTCTTCGACATGGCGCGCGTGGAGGTGCTGCGCGGCCCCCAGGGCACGCTCTTCGGATCCGGATCGGCCTCGGGCACGCTGCGCTACATCACCAACCAGCCCGAGATGGGCGCCACCAAGTGGTTCGGCGAGGTCGGCGCCAACACCATCACCGACGGCAATCAGGGCGGCAACGTGAAGCTGGGCGTGAACGCGCCGCTGGGCGAGAAGGCGGCCGCGCGGGTGGCGGGATTCTGGACCCGGTTCGGCGGCTGGACGGACGCCATCACGCCGAACGGCAGCATCGACGAGGACGTCAACACCGGTTACCGGGCGGGCGGCCGGGCCGCGGTCCGCATCGCGCCCAGCGAGAACCTCACCATCACCCCGCGGGTGGTCTATCAGAAGGTCAAGATGGACGGCTGGAACCGGCAGGACATCTTCAACATCCTGGCCAACCCCTTCACCACCACCCGTCCGCCGGTCACCATCGGGGAGCGCCAGGAGTTCAACCAGCTCGACGAGATCTACGACGACAAGTTCATCCTGGGCGACGTGAACGTCGGCTACAACTTCGGCGCCGTCACCCTGGCCTCCATCACGTCCTTCACCGACCGCGACGTGGTGGTCAACCGCGACACCACCACCCTGACCGCCAGCATCACAGGCGGCAACCTCGGCCTTCCGGAGAGCGTCTACACCATCGACTCGCCGCTGATCGACACCACCCATGCCAAGGTCTTCACCGAGGAGCTCCGCTTCGCGGGGGGCAAGGAGAAGTTCCGTTGGGTGACGGGCGGCTTCTACAGCCACACCAAGAGGGATTACGGCCAGAACCTGCTCACCACCGGGTTCGAGGACGCGACCGGGATCCCGACCGCGGGCATCCTCGCGCCCAAGGACAGCCTGTTCTTCTCGGACCTCCACTACAAGCTGGACCAGTTCGCCCTCTTCGGCGAGGGCACCTACGCGGTGAACAGCGAGCTGGACATCATCGGCGGCCTGCGCTTCTACCACTTCAGCGAGGACAAGGAGCAGTTCTTCGACGGCATCTTCGGCAACGACAACAACGGAACCTCGCTGGTGTCGCAGCCGGGCAGCACGGACGCCAGCGGCGTCGCCCCCCGGCTGATCCTCAGCTACAAGGTGGGCGAGAACACCAAGCTGAACGCCCAGGTCTCCAAGGGCTTCCGTCTGGGCGGCATCAACGACCCGCTCAACGTCCCCATCTGCACGCCCGAGGACCTCGCGACCTTCAGCGGCAAGGAGAACTGGAAGGACGAGACGGTCTGGAACTACGAGATCGGGTCCAAGTCGCGGATCTTCGGCAACCGGGGAGCCTTCAACATCGCGGCCTTCTACATGGACATCCACGACCTGCAGGCCACGGTGACGGCCGGGTCCTGCTCCTCGCGCCTCATCTACAACGTGCCCAAAGCCAAGAGCTCCGGCGCCGAGGCGGACTTCTCGTTCGCCCCGAACATCAACTGGGACTTCGCGATCTCCACGAGCTTCACGAACTCCGAGCTGAAGTCCACCGTGGATCCCGTTTCGGCCACGGGGATCGAGGACGGCCGGCGGCTGCCCACGGTGCCCGAGTTCCAGTTCTCGGCCGCGGCCACCTACCAGCGGCCGTTCGCCAGCGGCTCGCTGGGCTACGTGACGGGCACGTACTCGCACATCGGCGGCGACCGCTTCACGCAGGTGGCGGATCCCGACCTGGGGACGCTGAACCTGCTGTCCTTCGCGCCCAACACCATCGGCGGGCCGCTGACCCAGGGCGCCTTGCTGTACAACCCGATCCTCCCGGCCTACGACCTGCTCAACCTGCGGGTGGGGCTACGCAAGGAGAACTGGGACCTGGCGCTCTACGCCAACAACCTGACCGATGAGAACCCGCTTCTCTCGTTCGACCGCGAGCGCGGGACGCGGGCGCGGATCTTCTATCTGACGGGCCAGCCGCGGACGTTCGGCCTGACGCTGACCTTCAATGTAGACTGAGCCCGGCCGGCCGGCGATTTCAAGGGCGCCCCGCGGACCGGGGCGCCCTTTCTTTCTTCAGTAGACGTCCCGCTTCTGGACCTTGGCCTTCGTGGCGAGGCTGAAGCGGTCATCTACCTTCCCGCCCTCAAGGAGGCGGGCGGTGACGTACTCGCCGATCGCCGGCCCGTGCTTGAAGCCGTGGCCAGAGCCGCCGCCCACCAGCCAGACGTTGTCCCGCTCGGGATGGCGGTCGATCAGGAAGTCGCCGTTCGACGTGTTCTCGTACTGGCAGACCTCGCTGGCCACGAGCGGGGCGTCCTTCAGGGCCGGGAACCGCCGGCCGACGAAGTCCCGGACCCGCGCCAGTGTCTCGGCAGTGATGGTGCGCTCGCCGGAGTCCGGGTCGAAGGGAGGCCCGTGGCGGTCGGGGGCGAACTTGACGCCCCGGCCCTTGAAGTCGGGCAGGCCGTAGATCTCCTCGGCGAAGTCCACCCACACGGGCAGGGCCGGCGAGCGGAAGCGCGCGTCGCCGGGCGCGGCGCCGAAGTAGAAGACCTCCTGCCGCGTGGGGAAGATGCGGTCGCCGAGCAGGTCCGGAAACACCTTGGGCAGCCAGGGGCCGCAGGCGAAGACGAAGGTGCCCGCGCTCACCGTCCGCCCGGACGCCGTGGTCACCGAGGCCAGCCGTCCCGTCCCGGCCGGTGGGGCCACGCTCTCTTCCAGGTACTCGACCCCCGCGGCCACCGCGACCTGGACCACCGCCTGCACGGCGTGGAAGGCGGCCAGGAATCCGCTCTCCGGCTCGTGGATGGCCCAGTTGTTGGGCCCGAAGTCGATCTGCGGCCAGCGGCGCTCGAGCTCCGGACGCTCCAGCCGCTCGTGGCGGACGCCCAGCCTCCCCAGCGTGGCCAGGGTCTTCGTGGTGAGGGGGTCCTCGCCGCGGGCCATCCACAACACCCCCGCCGGCTGGAAGAAGGCCGGGCGCACGGCCCGCCCGGTCAGGAGCTTCCACAGCTCGAGGGAGCGCATCGACCACCGGGTGTAGATCTCCTGGTCCCCGTACCCCATGCGGATGACCCGGGTCTGGCCGCCGGAGCTGGAGCGGACGTTGCCCGGCCCGTAGGCATCGAGCAGCGCGACGCGCTGGCCCGCCTGCTGCAGCTGATGGGCGATCCAGGCCCCGAAGACGCCCGCGCCGACCACGGCCACGTCGTAGGGCCGGCCGGCGGCACCGGGCGTCTGAAGGGTCGATGCGCGCGCTCCCGCCCGGGCGGTCAGGGCCGTCCCGACGACGCCGGCGGCGGTCTGCACGAAACGGCGGCGTGTGGTCCTCATCGGTCGCCTCCTGCGGCCCGCACTATAGCGCCGGTTTTCCGCGGTAAAGCGGAACCTGCCGGCCAACCGGCACGTACATGCGATTGATCCGGCCGGCGTGTGTGCCCGGCCGCGGAAGGAGTCGGCCGATGATCGAAGCGCTGCTGGCGATGATGCTGGTCCTGGCCGTGCCGGTGATCCTGGTGGTGGTCGTCGTGAAGCTGGCGATCACCCTCCTGTTCCTGCCCTTCAAGATCCTCGGGTTCGTCCTGCGGATGGTCTTCGGGATCGTGGGCGCCGTATTCGGCCTGATCTTCTCCGGCCTGGGGCTCGGCCTCGCCGCGCTGTCCGTGCTGGCCGTGGCCGTGCTGGCCCCCCTGCTGCCCATCCTGATCCTGGGCGTGGGGATCTGGCTGGTGGTGCGGGCCACGCGGGCCAACCGGCCGCGCACGGCCGTGCAGGTGATCTAGGGCGTCCGGTCTTCCGCCCGCCGCGTCGGCATGCCCGACCGGCGTTCCCGCTCGGGATCGGACGGCGGCTCGATCTCCACGAAACGGACCGGCGGGCGGTCCGGGAACGCCTTCTTCAACAGGGGCATGGCCACGTTGTAGACCGGGGCGCCGGCGGTGAGCCGGCCCTCCAGGCTGCCGCGGTGCGCGTGGCCGTGGAAGACCGCCGCCACGCCGTACCGGTTGAGCGGCTCCTCCAGCCGGCTCGATCCCAGGAAAGGGTAGATCTCGGTGGGCTCGCCCACCACCGTGGCCGCGATGGGCGCGTAGTGCAGCACGGCCACCTTCTGGCGGGTGCGCAGCTTGGCCAGCGCGGTCTCCAGCTTCAGCGCCTCCTCCATCGCCTCGCGCACGAACTGCTTGATGATGGCCTCCCCCCAGGGCTCCAGCGTGCGCTGGCCGAACCCGCCGCAGAACCCCTTGATCCCGGCGAAGCCGACGCCCGCCACCTCCACGCCGTCCCCTTCCATCACCTTCACCCCGGCGTCGGTCAGTATGCGCACCACCTCTTCGGGGAAGCCCGACTCGTGGTCGTGGTTGCCCAGCACCGCCAGCACCGGCACCTTCACCGCCCCCGCCAGCTCCTTGGCCAGGATGCGGGCCTCCTCCGGCAGGCCGTAGTCGGTCAGGTCCCCGCAGAGCAGGACGACGTCGGACTCCGCCCCCGCCGCTTCGAACAACGCGCGCAGGTCGCCCTGCGAGGTCCGGCCGCAATGCAGGTCGCCCACTGCCGCCACCCGCAGCCCCGTCATCGCGAGCCGTCCTCCTCGATGCCGCGCGTCCACCGCTCGATGTCCTCCGCGGTCATCCGCACGTCGGGGCCCAGCCGCGCGTCGCGGTATCCCCACTGGCCGATGTCCACCAGGTACTGCCCCCGCGAGAGGAGCGTGCCCTGGCAGACCCTGTCGTCGGGCGGGGGCTCGGCGCGCTCCGCGCGCAGCCGGGCCAGAAGCTCCGACAGCGGCGCCTCGGGGACGCGCGTCCGCTCCGCCGGGTACACGAAGCCGAAGAGGACCGCATAGGCCAGCAGCACCCGCCACCGCGGCCCGAAGCGGTCGATGAGCCGCCTCCAGTCGAGGTCGGGCCCGCGGGCCCGGATGAGGTGCATCACGTCGTTGCCGTCGTAGCGCTCGCGCTCCATCACGAACGCCTTGGACCAGATCATCTCCTCGGCGGGAATGAGCCGCACGTCGGTGTCGAAGACGCGCGCCGGCACCGAGTGCTCGAACCAGGCGTCGTCCACCACCGCGATGCCGCTGCCGGAGCTGAAGATGAGGTCGACGAAATCGTCGCCCTTCCAGGCCTTGCCCAGCCAGTGGGGGAACTTCAGCTCGCACCGGTAGCCCGCGGCCGAGAGCGCGTCGAGCGCGCGGCCGCACTCCACCGGGTGGACGAACAGGTCGAGGTCCTTGGTATGGCGCTCGATCCCGGTGTAGGGCCCGAAGGCATAGGCCCCGCCCATGAGGAAGCGCTGCCCGGCCTCGCGCAGGACGCGCATGGCGTCCTGATAGAAGGCCACGGTCTCCGGTCCGAGCGGCGAGGCGACGGGAGCCGGCATGTCCTTTCCATTATGACGGCAGTTGTGCGAGGGGACGGCCAAGGGTCCCGTCATGTGCGTGATAGCTTGGGGTGGATGGCGCGCAGGCCGGCCGCGGCCGCCGAGGAGCGGCTCTGGTACAAGGACGCGGTCCTCTACGAGCTGCACGTCCGCGCGTTCTACGACAGCAACGGCGACGGCATCGGCGACTTCCGGGGCCTGGCCCAGAAGCTCGACTACCTGCAGGACCTCGGCGTCAGCGCGCTCTGGCTCCTGCCCTTCTATCCGTCGCCGCTGAAGGACGACGGTTACGACATCGCGAACTACGCCGCCGTCCATCCCTCCTACGGCGACCTGCGCGACTTCCGCATGTTCCTGAAGGAGGCCCACCGCCGCAACCTGCGGGTGGTGACGGAGATGGTGTTGAACCACACCTCCGACCAGCATCCGTGGTTCCAGCGCGCGCGCCGCGCCCCTGCCGGCAGCGCGTGGCGGGACTTCTACGTCTGGAGCGACACGCCCGAGCGCTACAAGGAGGCCCGCATCATCTTCCAGGACTTCGAGACCTCGAACTGGTCCTGGGACCCCCTGGCCAAGGCCTACTACTGGCACCGCTTCTACTCCCACCAGCCCGATCTCAACTTCGAGAACCCGAAGGTGCGCCAGGCCATGATCCAGGCCGTGGACTTCTGGATGGGAAAGATGGGCGTGGACGGCCTGCGCCTCGACGCCGTCCCCTACCTCTACGAGCGCGACGGCACCAACTGCGAGAACCTGCCGGAGACCCACGCCTTCCTGCGCGAGCTGCGCCGGCACGTGGACGAGAAGTACCCCGGCCGGATGCTGCTGGCCGAGGCCAACCAGTGGCCGGAGGACGCGGTGGCCTACTTCGGCGGCGGCACCGGCGACGAGTGCCACACCGCGTTCCATTTCCCGCTGATGCCGCGCATGTTCGTGGGCATCCAGACCGAGGACCGCTTCCCCATCGTGGACATGCTGGAGCAGACCCCGCCCATCCCGGAGACGAGCCAGTGGGTCCTGTTCCTGCGCAACCACGACGAGCTGACGCTGGAGATGGTGTCGGACGAGGAGCGGGACTACATGTACCGCGCCTACGCGCAGGACCCGCAGGCGCGCATCAACCTGGGCATCCGGCGCCGGCTGGCGCCGCTACTGGGCAACAGCCGCCGCAAGATCGAGCTGATGACCGCGCTGCTCCTGTCGCTGCCCGGCACGCCCGTCATCTATTACGGGGACGAGCTGGGCATGGGCGACAACTACTACCTGGGCGACCGCAACGGCGTGCGCACGCCCATGCAGTGGAGCCCGGACCGCAACGCCGGCTTCTCCCGGGCCAACTCCCAGCGCCTCTACCTGCCCGCCATCATCGATCCCGAGTACCACTACGAGGCCATCAACGTGGACGTCCAGCAGAACAACCCGCAGTCGCTGCTGTGGTGGACCAAGCGGGTGCTGGACCTCCGCCGGCGGCGCCGCGCCTTCGGCCGCGGCACGCTGGAGATGGTCTTCCCGGAGAACCGCAAGGTGCTGGCCTTCCTCCGCCGGTGGGGAGACGAGCGCCTGCTGGTGGTGGCCAACCTCTCCCGCTTCGCCCAGCACGCGGAGCTGAACCTGGCGACCCACCGCGGGCACGTCCCCCTGGAGCTCTTCGGGCAGACGGAGTTCCCGGTCATCGGCGAGGGACCCTACCCGCTCTCGCTGGGGCCGCACGGCTTCTACTGGTTCGAGCTGCGGCCCCCTCGCGGCGGGGCGGGCACCGGGGCCGCGGCTGCGCCGCGCGAGCTGGCCCGGGTGCGGGTCCCCGAGCTGCGCAAGGCGGGCCGCGACGCGACGTCGCGCGCGGCCATCGAGGCCGTGCTGCCGGAGTGGCTGTACACGCGCCCGTGGTTCCAGGGCCAGGGACGGCGCGTGCAGTCCCTCAAGATCGTCGAGGCGGTGCCGGTGACGCCGGAGGCGAACCTGCTGGTGGCGCGGGTGGACTACACCGAGGGCGAGAGCGAGGCGTATGCGCTCCCGCTGGGCGTGGCCACCGGCCGCCGCGCCGAGGAGATGGTGCGCAAGCATCCGCACGCGGTAGTGGCGAGGCTGGACGCCGCCGCGGGCGACGCCGTCCTCTACGATGCGCTCTGGGACCGCGCGTTCTGCGAGGAGCTGCTGGGCATCGTGGCGCGGCCGCGGACGGTCAAGGGGGGCGCGGGCGAGCTGGTGGGCGCCTCGGGCAGCCGGGTCCGCCGCACGCGGCGTCCGGAGAAGGGGCTCCACCCGGCCGTGACCGAAGGCGCGCGCGGCTGGAGCCGGGTGGCCTACGGAGGCCGCTTCGCGCTCGCCCTCCTGCGGCGTCTCGAGGAGGGCATCCACCCTGACGTGGAGGTCGGACGGTTCCTCACGGAGCAGGCCTCGTTCGCTCCGACGCTTCCCATCCTGGGCACGGTCGAGTACCGGCGGCGCGGGCGGCCGGCCACCACGGTGGCCGTGCTGCGCGCCGCGGGCGGACCGGAGACCGACGGGCTCCGGCACGCGCTCGATCACCTGGGCCGCTTCTTCGAATCGGTATTGGCGCAGGGCGGTGGCGCGCCTCCCCCGGTCCCCGCGCGCGAGGGCCCGCTCCGGCTCGCGGCGCGCGGCGTGCCGCCCCTGGCCCAGGAGCGTATCGGGTCGTTCCTGAGCGACGTCCAGCTCCTGGGCCGCCGCACGGCGGAGATGCACCGCGCGCTGGCCTCGGACGCGGGCAATCCGGCCTTCGCCCCGGAGCCGTTTTCGGGGCTCTATCAGCGCGCCCTGGTGCAGTCGCTGCGCGTGCTCATCCGCGAATGCTTCCAGCTCCTGCGGCGGCGGCTGCGCGACCTCGACCAGGGATCCCGCGCCGCGGGCCAGCACCTGCTGTCGCTCGAGGCCGACCTCACGCGCCGCTTCCGCTCCGAGCTGCAGCGCCGGATCGGCGCCGCGCGCATCCGCTGCCACGGCGACTACCGGCTCCAGCGCCTGCTCTACACGGGGAAGGACTTCGTGATCGCCGACTTCGAGGGCGACCCCGCTCGGCCGCTGAGCGAGCGCCGGATCAAGCGCTCGCCGCTGCGGGACGTGGCCTCGATGGTCCGCTCCCTCCACCACGCCGCGACACAGGCGCTCTACGGCGGCGTGGGCGCCGCGGGCGTGCGGGCCGAGGACCTGCCCACCCTGGAGCCGTGGGCCCGCTTCTGGAAGGCCTGGGTCTCCGCCGCCTTCGTGGAGAGCTACCTGGCCGCGGCGGCGGGGGCCTCCTTCCATCCCGGCTCGCGCGAGGAGCTGGCCGCCCTCTTCGACGCCGCGCTCGTGGAGACGCTGCTCTCCGAGCTGCGCCACGACCTCGCGCTCCACCCGGAGCGCGCACGCTGGCCGCTGGCCGATTTGCTGGCGGCGATCGAAGGTTAGCTAGAGCCCGCGAGCTCGTCCAGCACCGCCACTACCTCGTGGGGGCCGGAGAGGCAGTACCGCGCATGGGACGTGCCGTGGCCGACGTGCACCGTCCACGCGTCCTTGGGCAGGCGCTCGAAGAGGTCCTCGTCCGTGCTGTCATCACCCACCGCGAGCCGGAAGTCCACCGCGGGCAGGCCGGCCTCGACGCGCGAAATCATCTCGCCCTTGTTGGTCCAGACCAGCCGGACCTCCACGGACTTCTGGCCGCGGATGGCGCGCAGTTCCGTCTCCGCCAACAGCTCTTCCAGGTTGGAAACGAGCTCGTTGGCCAGCCACTCGCCGAAGACGGGGTCGGCCATCCGGTAATGGAAGACCAGCGCGTAGTCCTTCTCCTCCACGAAGCTCCCCGGTGTGCGGTCCACGAAGTGCTCGAGCACGGGCCGGACCCTGTCCTTCCAGGCCACGGGGATGCTGGGCCGGGTGAGCTCCCAGCCCGTTCCCGAGGGCCGCCGGAGCATGGCGCCATGCTCCGCGACCAGCCAGAGGCCGGGGGTATCGCCGAACCAGGCCTCGAGGTCGGCGCGCG
>Ga0075425_100009361_pt1 | contig 10422 bp, 11 predicted proteins | sample SoiMethybrSBSTD4_FD_75300 | JGI IMG/M metagenome (GOLD analysis project Ga0075425, IMG submission 75300) | Bulk soil microbial communities from a Populus tree surrounding site in Tennessee, USA - Soil MetaG P. TD hybrid SBSTD4 | ecosystem: Environmental > Terrestrial > Soil > Tree plantation...
AGCGCGCGAAGACTTAAATGAATAGCTTAGAAAAGCAAATCAAAGCTATTGTTTTGCAAGCGATTTACTTGGAGCCGTCGACCTTCAATCGCGTCCGACCCGGCGCCCTTACGAAAGACGGCGGGCGGCTCTTCGTCTCACAGTTCTCTCACTTCACGCGCAACTTTCCCCGCTGGCTCGCCGCCGTCGCGTCCAACTGCCCGCTCCCTGAGGCGCGGAAATTTCTCGTCGCCAACATGTACGAGGAGGAGATCGGTCCCGGCGGTCAGGGGTCGCACTACGATCTGTTGTTGAGGCAAGGCGAGGCCCTGGGCCTTACGCGCCAACAGGTCGAATCGACCGACCCTCTGCCCTCGACCGCCGTCGCCGTCGATGCGCTCGACAGCATCTGCCGCGAACGCTCCTGGCTCGAGGGGCTCGCCGCCACGACGGGTCTCGAATGCATCAACCATCCGGCGCTGCGCGCCGAATCGGGCGTCATCATCATCAACGATGTGCGCGCCTGGCAGCATCTGGGACTGAACCAGCAGCAGCTGAGGTCGCGGACGATCCACACCGAAGAGGATGAGAAGCATGTCGAGACCGGCCTCAAGATCCTCGCCGAGGCGGCGACGGAGGAGACGGCCGGGAAGGCAGTCGCCGCCGCGCGCGAAGCGCTGCTCGCCTTTCGCCTATTGATGGAAGGAATCGGCCGCGCGGCGCTGGGGGAATAAGAATAAGTCAAAAGGCAAAAGTAAAAACCCGACAACGCGCGATTTTTTGTTGCTTTTGGTTCTGTTTCTCTTTCTTTAAACTTTTACCTTTTTCCTTTTAACTTTTTACTTCTTTCACCGGCGGCATCTTGTTCGGGATGCCGCGCTTTTTGATCTCCGCCTCGAAAATCCGCCGAATCTCCGGATCTTCGTCCTCGTATTCGATCAGCGTACCGCCCTCTTTCACGCTGATGAAGACGCCGCCGTCGCGCTTCTGCGCCGCGACGTAGAAACCCATTTTGTGGCGCTTGCTGCCGTAGCGGAGCGCGAGCTGGCGCGCGGGAGCTTCGCCGAGGTTGAAGTGCTGGTGGAACCAGCCGTTCGGCGGTCCGAACGCGGTGCCCGGCTTCCAGTCGACGCGCACCACCTGAGCGCCGTGCCCGCTGGCGTAGGGATGGATGCCGAGCTCGTTCGGCCACATGATCGTATAGCCTTCGGACTTCAAGATCAGCAGCACGGCGCCGGCGCCGTGGTAGTGCGCCTTGTGGTACATGCCGACCGGCCACTCGACGAGATGCCCGACGAGCGAGTTGCCGGCGATCTCGAATCCGGTGAAAGAGCCTCCCTTGCCCTTGTACTCGTGCGCGTCGATCGACGCTGTCGCGACGTCGGCGATGAAATTGGTGTCCCAGTAGTTGCCCCGGCCGATCACATAGCGCTTGTTCGAGACTTCGAAATAATTTTCCTCGCCATTGTAGCGGTCCTTGAACTGGTAATCGCAGTTAAAGACGAAGTCGGCGTTGTGAAACATGTCCATGATCATCGGCGCATTCGTGACCGCTGCGAGACGGGCCGGCTGGGCCCCGCCATTGATCAGGCGGTAACGGGTGTTGAGCGGCACGGCAAAAAGACTGCCGGGTCCCCATTCGAAGAAGCGCTTACCCTCGCCCTCCTGCCAGATCTCGGTCGATCCCAGGCCGCTGACCACGTAGAAAACTTTTTCGTAGAGATGTTTCTCGGGCTCGAGCGTCTTGCCGCCGCCGATTTCGACGACCTCCATCGCGGTCGCGCCTTCCATGCCGCGGAGCTGGACGAAGGCGCCCCGGCCGCCCTTGCGCCGCCAATCGCCGAGCGGAATGTCCGCGACATCGACGCCGTAGCCTTCGATGATGGGGACGCCCTGCTCCTTGATCCACCGCTCGTAAAACGGCGCGGGGTTTTCCATTTCAGCCATTCTGATCCTGCCTTTCGAAAATTGTGAGGGCGGTTCGCGAACCGCCCCTACGAGACTTATAAAGCGGCGGCGGCAGTGTCAAGCGTGGAGGGAACAAATACCAAGAGAGATCCTTCACTTCGTTCAGGATGACAAGCCTTTTGTCGAAGCTATTGTCATTCTGAGCGCAGCGAAGAATCTCTCCGGAAGATTTTCTACGGATACATGTACTCGATGGGCGGAGATTCGAATTCCGACTCCACTCTCTTCACGCCGGGAACCTTCTCGGCGATGAGAACAATGTCGCGCTCGAGATCGAGATTGGCCAGAATTCCCGAGAGGCGCACGCGTCCCTGGTCGACATTGACGTTGATCGTCAAGTTGCGCGTCTTGGGCGAGATGATGAGCGCCGCCTGGACTCTCGCCGCGATCGTCAGGTCTTGAAACGCGCGCTCGGACTCCGCCGTCGGCGCGTATTCCGGCCGGCGCGACGCCTCGAGAATGAGATGCGCCGCGCTCTCTAGGCTCATCTGCCCGACGTTGATGACGAGATCGTAGCGGCTCGGGTCGCGCCAGTCGCCGCCGAAGAGGGCCTGCAGCCGCCGCGTGCGCGCGCGGTCGACCTGCTCGATGTAATGCAGCGCGGCGGTCTCGCTCATTCCTTCGCGGACGCGCACCTGTTCGACCCGATAGTTCATCGGCGCGGTAAGGTAGACGCGTAGAACGTGGCTGATGCCGGGAAAGAGATCCTGCCCCGCGTGGCCGTGGTAGACGAGATTCCCGCCTTGCGCGACCTCGCACATGGCCGCCTGCAGCACGATGCGATAGAGCCTGAGGCCCTCCTGCCAGCGCTCCCACCAGCGCGGCGCGGTGTCGAGTATCTCGGTGAATTTCGCTTCGGGAATCCCGTACTGGCTGCTCGCCTGCATCAAGACCTCGCGGCTGACGCAGCGATAGCCCAATTGCGCGGCGACCCGCTCCGCCAGCTCGGGCCCGCCGCTGAAAGCTCCGCGGGTGATCGTGATAATCGACATGGCGCCGTCACCTCCTATCGAAGGATGGGAACCCCGATAATCCGGCATACCCTTTAGCATGTAGCGGCTGAGCGGTTCAAGCGGGCCCAAAATGGGCCGCCGAGCTTGACAGCAGGATGGATTCGATGCAGTAAGGGCACTGTGAAAAGCCTCGCCGCTTGCCTCGCGCTCGCGCTGCTCGTACCGGCGCCGGCTTTTTCCGAGACGAAGATACTCGTCTCGGCGCCTTCGAAGTCGCTCACTTGGTTTCCCGCCGCGCTGGCGAAGGAAAAGGGTTTTTATCGCGACGAAGGTCTGGATGTCGATTTCGTCGTGATGAACCCGCGCCTGGCGCTCCAGGCCGTGATCTCGGGCGACGCGGCCTACACGACCGCGCTCGGCTCGACCATTCGCGCCGCGGTGCGCGGCCTGCCGCTGCGCGTCGTGCTCACGATCTGCGAGAAGCCCCACTTCGCGCTGATCGCCAAGCCGGGAACCACGACCGTCGAGCAGCTCCGCGGGAAGATCGTCGGCATCTCTTCTTTCGGCGCGAGTAGCGACACCATGGCGCGCGCCGCCCTCGCGAAATACAAGCTCTCTCCCGAGAAGGACGTGAAGATTCTCGCCGTCGGGGGCGGCCTCAACCGCCTCGCGGCGCTCAAATCCGGCGCGATCGACGCGACGCTGATCGAGGCGCCGTACAACATCATGCTCGAGCAGGAAGGCTTTCCGCGCCTGCTCTTTGTCGGCGATGTCGTTCCATCGCCGATCGCCGGATTCGGCACGGGCACCGAGCGTATTCAAAAGCAGTCCGCCGAGGTCCGGCGCATCGTGCGCGCGGCGCTGCGCGCGATTCAGTACGCCAAGGCGAACCGCCGCGAAACCGTCCAGGCGATCGCCCGATGGACCGCGATGGATATCAAGCTCGCCGAGGGGAGTTACGACATGGCGGCTCCGACCTGGACGACAGGCGGGGTGCCGGCCGGGGAAGCGCTCCGCACCGCGATGGAAGAGGTGCAGCGAGAGCTGAAGCTCGATCGGCCGCCCGACCCCGCACAGGCGTTCGACTGGAGCTTCGTGAAACCATAGACATCGAGGGAGCATGAACCGAGCCTGCCTGTATATCGGCTTTCTGATCGCGCTGACGCTGGCTCCGCCGGCCCTCTTCGCCCAGGCGCCGGAGAAGATCAAGATCGTCTATGCGAGCCGCGGCCTGCCTTTCCTGAGTCCATTTGTCGCGAAAGAACGAGGCTTCTACGCCAAACAGGGGCTGGAGGTGGAGTTGGTTCAGGTCGCCCCGCGCATAGCGATCACGGCATTAGCGACGAACCAGGTGGATTATTCGATGAACATCGGCTCGACGCTGCGCGCGGCGATGCGCGGCCTGCCCGTGCGCGCGGTGGCGTCCAGCACGGTCGCGCCGTTCTTCGCCCTCGTGACGAAAGAAAAAAGCGTGCAGGATTTAAAGGGCAAGCTCGTCGGCGTCACCGATCCCGGCGGCACGAATTACCAGGTGACTAAGCTCATCCTCGCACACTACGGCCTGGCGGCGCCGAAAGACGTGCCGCTGCTCACGATCGGCGAAGAGAAGCTGATCCTCGACGCTCTATTGTCAGGTCGGATCGCCGCGGCCGCGATCTCGCCGCCGTGGCCGTTCGAGGCCGAGCGCCATGGATTCAAGATTCTGGTGAAAGCGTCGGACGTCGCGCAGTTCCCCTTCGTGGGGATTACCGCGAGCCTCGACAAGATAAAAAACCAGCGCGAGCAGGTGAAAAAGGTGATCCGCGCCGAGATCGACGCGATCCGCTTCATCCGCGAGAGGCGAAGCGAAACCATCGAGATGATCGCCCGGCTCTTCAACATGGACAAAGACATCGCGCAGAAGTCCTATGACTTCACCGCGTCGTTTTTCAGCCGCGACGCGCGCATCCAGCCCGAGGCGGTCAAGCGCTTGATCGCCCTCGAAAAGGAGGCGGGCAACATCAAGGACGATATAGAAGTCTCTCAAATCGCCGAGCTGTCCTTGGTCGAAGAAGCGTTGAAGCCGGCGAAATAAGCCGCCTAGAAGGGCAAAAAAGAAGGCCCTCGTCATGCGAGGGCCTTCGATCATCGACGAACGAAACCTCGCATCAATGCAGCGCGAGGCTGTGGGAGTACCCTGCGCTGATATCGACGACTCCCCCTTCTCCCGGTACTTTCGTCGGCGAGTAACCACCGCCGCTGTTCGTACCCAACTGACCCTCCGAATTATTGCCGAAGGCATAGACGTCTCCAGCGTTGGAGAGCGCGAGGCTATGCATGTCGCCCGCCGTAACCGTCGTAAAGATGATCGGCGCGGTCTTTTTCGGGAACACCGCCTTTACGGGAAACACATTGGTGGAACCACTTGGGGAACCCAACTCGCCGTTGTTGCCGTAGCCCCAGCCATAAATGTTGCCATCGCCGATCGCGAGGCTGTGCCAGAAGCCCGCCGCGATCGTTGTGACGACGACCGGTGCCGTCCTTCTTGGGACATTAAAGACGACTTTCACCGGTACGGCGCTATCGGTAATCGTGCCATTCCCAAGCTGCCCGAAGGTGTTGTTGCCCCAGGCGTAAAGACCATCATTCGTGAGCGCGAGGCTGTGGAATCCGCCTCCGGCGACCGCGCTCACCGCCGTCACCGCCGCGGGAAGCGCCACTTTCACCGGCACGGTTCGATTTATGCGCGTGCCATCGCCCAGCTGTGCGCCGCCGTTGCTGCCCCACGTATAGACGCCGTCGTCGGTGATCGCCAGACTGTGGTACGAGCCGGCGGCGACCGCAAAAATCTCGGTGACGGCTGCGGGAAAGAAAATCTTTACCGGTTCGGTTCTCGACGTCATTGCCTTTATGATGGGATCCGGTTCTTGCCCGTGGCTGGCCAGCAACAACCGGTTGGCGGACTCCGCAAGCTGACTGGCGAAAACCGTGAGCAGGCGCACAGCGCCGCGAAACTGCTTCTCCGAGACGACGGGAGTCTGAAAATAAGCCCGTTTCGCTTGGCGGAGTTCGGCAGCCAAACCCCATTCGCGTAATTGACGCCTAAGACGCTCGAATTGCGCCGGTCCCGGCCTCTTACGGAATACTTGACCCCCCAGCAGCGTCGCCACGTGCCTACCGCTGACTACGACCGGTACGGCGAGATCCACCATGCCCGCGAAACAACAAACCTTCTGCGGCGCGAGCTTGCGCTCAAGCCGCCGCTCCAATTCATCTCGGACTTCGATACATACCGCGCAGCCGGCGCTTGTGGTCGCCATCAACGCACAGAAGCTATTGTTCGCGCCGTGGACGTAATGTCCCGCGGCTCCCTTCGGCACGAGCTTAAGCGATAAGCGCGTCGCGTCGCGAAACCCCCGCTTGAAGTCGCGCAGCTGTCTAGACCTGGCCAACGCACCATAGATAACGCCGTTCATACCGTCCGGACATTAGCATATATGGCGTGAAATAGAGGGGGTATCCCAATACTCCCCGCTAGGGGTTAGACCAGAGATCGCGGAGTTCAGTTCTCCCATTCGGGATCGGGCACCAGGATATGCGGGAAGACCATCAGCATCTCGAGGGACTGGCTGAAGCCGTCGAGGCCGGGAAAGAGCGTCGCGCGGTTCAAATTCATGCGCTGAAGCCGCTGCATGATGCTTTTCCTAAGCCGCGGGTCGTTCTTGATGACGAATTTGATGAGGTTGCCGGAAAAATCCTTCTTGCCGCTTTTGTCGTCCGCGAGCGCTTCGAGGTTCGCCTCGAACGAGCTCGAGATGTCGCCGGGACACAAAAAAAGCCCCTGCTGCAGCACCAGCCGCTCGTTCAGACGGTAGGGATTGATCGGGAAGACGAAGCGCTTTCCTGACTGAAACGCCTCGCGAAACGTCTCGCGCCGCGTGACGTTGGGGTCGTGGCCGCCGTATTCGCTGTCGATCAGCTGCGAGACATCGTTGAGCTTCGCCTTGACGCGCTGGCGAATCCAGCGCGAATCGAGCGCCCATACGACGCATTCCTTCTCCGATTCCTCGACCGCGAAATAGATCGCCACCCAAAACGAATAGGTCCAGTCGAGGAGCCGCGTCGGCGCGCCGTAGTGCTGCATCAGCGCGAGCCATTCCATGATGTTCTCGTCGCCGGGCACGGCCATCGTGTAGTGGTGGCACTGGCGCTTGAAGCGCCGGAGCAGCCCTCCCTCGATGGCGGAGGCGCTGTGCGTCTTATCGACGGCGTCGAGGCCCTCTTTCAAGGTCGGTTGGAGCAGCGCACGCTTGGACTCTTTATCGAGCGGCTTGTTGACGTCGAGGCCGAACTTGAAGATCGCGCGCTGCAGCTTGGTCTCGAAATCCCAGGAGCTGTTCTTATAGCCGCGGAAAATCCATTGCTTGTTGCTCTGGTCTCCCTTCGGCTCGAGCAGCTCTCTAAAGCAGCGGTCGAGATCTTCGAGCGACTCGATGCGGTCTTCGACGAAATTATGTCTTCGGCTGTCCATTGGGCTGTGCCGGCTTGAGAATAGATTCTTCCACCTAACCGCCCCGCCCGTCAACTGCGAAGAGTCCTGCCGATCTCTATTTTAGCATCAACAGCTGCGTTATAAGCTTGGCATGTCCTCCTCGGATTGGCTGACCGCGCTGGGCCTGGCGATTAACTTCGCCGGCGCTTACTTCCTGCTCGTCGCCACGCGCTTCTGGGAAGAAGCGTCTACCTGGCCGCCCTCACTCCAATGGATCGGTAAACTCTTTGAGATCGAAGCGCCGCGTCCTTCGCTCTGGGGCCTGGCGTGCCTGTTGGTGGGATTTCTGTTGCAGTTTATCGGCGTATTGGTGCGCTGACGAATCTAAAGTCCTACGGTTTTCTTGAGCGCCGCGATTTCCTGCGGCAGCAGAGAACGGTATTCGCCCGGCGCCAGCGATCCGAGCCGCAGCGGACCCATGCGGATACGGATCAGCTTTTCGACGAAGAAGCCGAGGGCCTGGAACATACGCCTCACTTCGCGGTAGCGCCCCTCGTGAATCTCGATCTCGAGCCAGGCTTTTTTGCTCAGCGTCTCGACCACCTTGACCTTGGCGGGGGCGGTCCAGCCGTCTTCCAGCCTGATCCCTTTTCTCAGCCGGTCGAGATCCTCTTCCGAGGGCCGGCCGCTGATTTTCACGCTGTAAACCTTCTTCACTTCGTAGCGCGGGTGCATGAGTTTTTGCGCGAGCGCGCCGTCGTTGGTGAGCAGCAAAAGCCCCGACGAGTTGAAATCGAGTCTGCCGACGGGAAAAAGATGCCCCTTGCTGCCGAGCGTTTCGAGCCAGCGGCCGAGGTCCGGCCGGCCCTGCGGGTCGCGCAGCGAGGTGATCAATCCCGGCGGCTTATGAAACATGACGTAGCGGAGCGCCGGGCGCGCGATGAGCTTTCCGTCGACCTTGATCTTGTCTTTGGCGGCATCCGCCTGCGTGCCGAGCTTGGTGACGACGGCGCCGTTGACGGTGACGCGGCCCTCCTGAATCCATCGCTCGGCCTCGCGGCGCGAGGCGACGCCGGCGCGGGAGAGAATTTTTTGCAGGCGCTCCATAAATGAGAGGTGAGCGGTAAGGGAGCGAATGGTCCGCTTCGCCTTAATCTTGAGTATCTATTTTATCGCTGTTCTCTTCAGCGGTCACTGCGTCGCTGCTCACCGGCGGGGTTTCCTCTTCGGCTGGCTGGGGCAGAGTCATCTCTTCCATCTCTTTCAGGGTCGGCAGCTGACTCAAATCCTTGAGATTAAAAAGCTGGAGAAATTCGGGCGTCGTGCCGTACAGGAATGGCCTTCCCGGGACATCTTTCCGGGCGACGATGCGGATGAGTCTCCGGTCGAGCAGCGTCGCCACGACGCCGTCGACGTCCACGCCGCGAATCGCCTCCATCTCGGCGCGGGTAATCGGCTGCTTGTAGGCGATAATCGCGAGCGTCTCCAGCGTCGCGCGGCTCATGCGCGCCGGCCGGTCGCGGTAGAGCTTCTTCACCCAATCGGCGTTCTCCCGCGCCGTCCTCAGCTGAAAGCCGCCGGCGACTTCCGAGAGCCGAAAGCCGCGCGCGGCCGCGTCGTACTCCGACTGCATCTCGGCGAGAGCGGCGGCGATCTCCTTCCGCTCGATGCCTTCGAGGACTTCCGCGAAGCGCGCGAGCGTCACAGGCTCTTCGGAGGCGAAGAGCAGACTTTCCAAAATCGATTTCAGCTGATCACGCTCCATGATCTTCATCCTCAATGGCGGCACCGGCGATTTTTTCCTGGACTTCTTCGAGCGGTGCGGCCGGCGCGATGACGATCGGCCCCGCCGCCTGCTCCTGCCAGATCTTCACCGCGCGGATCTTGACCAACTCCAGCATCGCGAGAAACGTGACGATCACTTCCAGCCGCGACACGGCGCCGGCGAAAAGCTCCTGGAAGACGATCTTGCCGCGCCGATGGAGATCGTCGAGCAGCAGGCTCATCTTTTCCCGGACCGAGACGGTTTCGAGCACGACCTGATGCGCCGAATCCTTGGGCAGCCGCTCGAGGACGGTGCGCAGGGCGGATATCAGGTCGAAGAGCGAGACGCTCTCGAAGCCGACCGTATCGACTTCCTCCGTCGGCTCCGGCGAGCGCGCGAACACGTCGCGCCGCAAAATATCCCGCCGCTCGAGCTCTCCGGCGGCGTCCTTGAACCGCTGATATTCGAGCAGCCGCCGCACCAGCTCGTCGCGCGGATCGCCGCCCTCGTCCTCGTCCGGCTCGGTTTCGTCGGCCGGCAGCAGCATGCGCGACTTGATGTGGACCAGCGTCGCCGCCATCACGAGAAATTCGCCGGCCACGTCGAGATCCAGCCCCTCCATCAGCTCGAGCATCGCGAGGTACTGCTCGGTAATCACCGCGATCGGAATATCGGTGATGCTGACCTCGTTCTTCTTGATCAGATGGAGTAAAAGATCGAGCGGCCCTTCGAAAATTTCCAGCTGGAATTTGTTCATAAACCCACCGCCGTCCGGACTTCGTTCATCGTCTCGCCCGCCCGCGCCGCCGCGACGCGATTGCCCTCTTCGAGGATATCCTCGACGTATCCCGGGCGGCTCTCGATGGCGGCGCGGCGCTCCTGGATCGGCTCCAGGTCGGCGATGACGTGCTTGATCATGATCTTTTTGCATTCGAGGCAGCCGATGCCCGCGGTGCGGCAACCCTTCGTCACGTAATCGATCTCCTCGGGCGTGCAATAGATTTTGTGCAGGTTGAACGCCGGGCATTTTTCCGGCTCGCCCGGATCCTTGCGCGTAACGCGCGCCGGATCCGTCATCATGCGGGAGAGCTTTTGATCGATCTCCTTCGGTGTATCCGTCAGAAAGACGGCGTTGTTGTAGCTCTTGCTCATCTTGCGGCCGTCGAGCCCCGGGACTTTGGCGACCTCGGTCAAAAGCACTTCGGGCTCGGGAAAGATCGGGCCGTAGAATTGGTTGAAGCGCCGGACGATCTCGCGCGTGAGCTCGACGTGCGGCGCCTGATCGA
>Ga0075425_100009362_pt1 | contig 10421 bp, 5 predicted proteins | sample SoiMethybrSBSTD4_FD_75300 | JGI IMG/M metagenome (GOLD analysis project Ga0075425, IMG submission 75300) | Bulk soil microbial communities from a Populus tree surrounding site in Tennessee, USA - Soil MetaG P. TD hybrid SBSTD4 | ecosystem: Environmental > Terrestrial > Soil > Tree plantation...
CCGATCGGCGAGCGCGAGGTTATCGAGATAGCCGCCCTCCGCTCCGGTGAAGTTCCACGGCGTGAGGCGGCCGGCGGCGCGATCGTAGATGCCCGGCGCCTGGGGAATGGGCAGGTGGAGGAGCACGAGCCCGAACCGTTCGTCGGCCGCGGTGCGGAGCGCCAGGTCGCCGAGCTCCTCGAATCTCCGGACGGAGAGCCGGCGCCGGTTGACCGGCGGCGCGAGGCTCGCCCACGGGCCCCACAGCGACTCGCCGAACGTGTCGCCGCGCGCCACATCGTGGGCGGCGGACGGTCTCCAGTCAGCGACGCCGAGCGAGCCGCCGAGGACGCGCGGGTACGGCAGATGCGATCCGATCAGCGCCGTGTCGTAGCCGAGCGTCCGGGCGCGGGTGAACACGTTCGCCTCGGTGCCCCAGCGGGCCGACTTGCCGTCGGCAAACGTGAGCTCGAGGTCGTTCGGGCCCAGCGGCGCGACGGCGACGACCGGACGGCCGGTGATCAGCGCCGGCATGGCGACCTCGGTCGTGCCCGCCGGCGGACGCGCGCCGTCCGCGTAGAGCGACTCGCGTCGCAGGCGATCGAGCTCTGGCAGCTCCAGCCCCACCGGCCGCGCCTCGAAGGTGACGCGCTGGTCGAGCTCCGCGAGCACGAGCCACACGACGCGCCGAAGACTGGACGGGGTCCGCTTGAGGGGCGCGGGATCGACCCGACGCCACTGCGGGCCGGCCGCCACCTCGAGGAACATCCACAGGACTCCTGCCAGCATGACGAGCGCCACCGGCGAGACGATGAGCGCGAGCCCGCGCATCGCGCGCAGGGCCTGCCGCGGCCAGCCGAGCGCCGTCCCGAAAACCAGCACGACGATCGCGACCAGGCCCGGGCCCCCGAGCGGGTCCGCCCACCGCCCGACCGTCTCGTACGTGATCCGCCCGGAGTTCAGCGTGACCAGCACTCCAGCCGCGACCGCGACGGCGCCGACGCGGCGCCAGGCCGGCCGGCGCACGCGGCGAAGGGCCTGGACGCCCAGGAAGCCCACGGCGGCCAGCGCGACGATATTCAGCACGAGCGCCGCCAACGGCGGCGCGCCGAGCGGCACCCGGTTGTAGAAGTCGCGGTCGGCGCCATACAGGATCTCGCGGCATGCCGGGCTGAACCAGAGCACCGCCAGCGCGAGGCACGCGACCGCGTCGACGCGTCCGCGGCGAGTCCACCGCCGACGAGGGCGGGAGGCCGGCGGCCGCGGCTCGTCCGCGCTCCACCACCACAAGCGGTCGGCGGGAGAGCCGGGGGACGTCATGGCGGCCGGGCGCGCCGTGGAGCCGAGCGCATCGTTCGCCTGGGGCTGCCGTCAGGCCAGTACGGCGACCTTCTTCTTCTCGATGAGCGCGAAGTCGATGGCGGCGCCGAGACCGGGGCCGTTGAACGCGTGCACGAGGCCCTGACGGTCGACGTCGATGTCCTCGGCCAGACCGTACTTCTGCGCGCCCGCCGGGAGCAGGACCTCGAAGAACTCGCAGTTCTTGATCGCCATGATCACGTGCAGGTTCGCGACGTTGTTCAGCGAGTTGCCGCCGTGGTGGACCTCGTAGTTCATGTGGAAGGCCTCGGCGAGATGGGCCGCCTTGACGAGCGCGCTGATGCCGCCCTTGACGGCGACGTCGCCGCGCAGGAAATCGGTCGCCTGGTGGACGAGCCAGGGCGCGTACGCTGTGAGGCCGCCCGGGGAGTACTCCGTGGCGAGGATCGGAATCGTCAGGTGCTGCTTCAGCTTCACGTAGCTCAGCAGATCGTCGTCGGCCAGCGGGTCCTCGTACCAGTAGAAGCCGAGGCCCTCGACGGCCTTGCCGACCCGTAGCGCCTCGGGATACTGATACGCCCACGTCGAGTCGAGCATCACGGTGAACGCGTCGCCGACGGCGCGTCGCACCGCCCGGCAGACCTCGATGTCCACGACGGGGTCGGTGGGCGGGTGGATCTTGTACGCGGTCCAGCCCTCCGCCTTGAAGCGCGCGGCCTCCTCCGCGTACGCCTCCTTGCTCGCGAGCACGGCTGAGCTCGCGTAGGCGGGCACGCGGTCGCGGTACGAGCCGAGGAGCCGGTGGATCGGCATGCCCGCCGCCTTGCCCGCGATGTCCCACAGCGCGATGTCGACGGCGCCGATGGCGCGGTACGTCGTCTGGCGGCTCTTCTGCCACATCGCCTGGTAGAGGCGCTCGCGCTCGAGCGGGTCCTGCCCCACCACGACAGGCTTGAGGAACTGGATCAGCGACTGCGCATCGAGGTGCGCGCCGCGCATGGCCGAGCCGAGGAAGGCGTGGCCGCGGACGCCCTCGTCGGTGTCGATGGTCACGAGACCGAGCTGGCTCGCGCCGCTGAACTTGCCCGTGTGCCGGCCGTACGTCGTGGCGGGAATGTCGTCCCAGGCGAAGAGCGTCAGATGAACGTCCGTGATCTTCATGGTCGCGAGCCTATCAGGTCATGTCTCGGTTTTGAACTCCGGGTCCCCGTCTCTCCGATTTCGAGGCGGCGAAGATGTCCCAGACCGCCATGAACATCGCGGCGATCACCGGTCCGATCACGAAGCCGTTGAAGCCGACCGCCGCGATGCCGCCCAGCGTGGAGACGAGCACCACGTAGTCCGGCATCTGGGTGTCCTTGCCGACGAGGATGGGCCTCAGGACGTTGTCGACGAGGCCGATGACCAGCACCCCATACGCGATCAGCACGAGCCCCTGCCACACCCCTCCGGTCGCGAGAAGGTAGATCGCGACCGGCAGCCAGACGAGGGCAGGGCCGACGGCGGGCAGCAGGGAGAGGAGCGCCATCACCACGGCCCAGAGCAGGGCGCCGCGGATGCCCAGGAACCAGAACATCACGCCGCCCAGCGCGCCCTGCGCGACGGCCACGACGACGTTGCTCTTCACCGTGGCGCGGATGACGACGGTGAACTTGTCGAGGAGCGCGCGCTGCCGCTCGGCGTGCAACGGAACCGCGTTCTTGATCCGCCACGTCAGCTCATCGCCGTCTCGCAGCAGGAAGAACAGCAGGTACAGCATGACGAAGAGCTCGACGATGAAGTCCAGGGTGTTTTGACCGATGTTGAGCGCCTGCGCGGCAAGGAACTGACTGCTCCTCAGCGCCGCGGCGGACAGTCGCTCTTGCACGGCGTGGAGGTCGGTGAGGCCGAACCGATCCAGCAGCGTGACGGCCCGCGGCGGCAAGGCGTCGAAGACCTGCTTCACGTATCTGCCCACGCTGATCTCGCCCGACTGCACGCGCGCATAGACGCCGGACGCTTCCTGCACCAGTGAGGCGGTGATCAGCGTGACCGGCAAGATCACGATGACGACGATGACGGCCAAGGTGGCGAGCGCCGCGAGGTTCCGCCGGTGCCCCATCGACGTCGAGAACCGGCGGAAGAGCGGTGCGAAGACGATCGCGCCGACGGCGGCCCACAGCACGGCTCCGTAGAACGGCCAGAGGATCCAGGCGAAGGCAAGGGACACCACGACGACGAGCCACAGGAAGGTCCTATCTTCCAGGTCGGACCCGTCACGCATATTGCGCGATTAGAACCGCACGTCGCGCCTGCCGCAACACGAGGTCGTGAGCCCTCGTCCCGGAGACAAGCTGCGACACGACCGCCTATCACAGCGGCTTGACGCCACCGCCGGGTGCGGCGCAGTATCGCTGCCGCGGGAGGCCAATCGACTATGGACTTCGGGATCTTTCTCGAGCAGACGCGGCGTGGCAACGATCAGGACGCGGCGTTCCGCGAGATGTTCGCCCTCATCGACGCGGGCGAGGCGTGGGGCCTCGACATCGTGTGGCTCGCCGAGATGATGATGAACCCCGCGCGCTCCGTCCTCGCCGCGCCGCTGCTGATGGCGAGCTGGGCCGCGTCGCGGACGAAGCGCCTGCGCGCGGGAACGGCTGTGCAGCTCCTCCCGCTCAACCACCCGCTGCGCGTGGCCGGTGAGGTGACGGTGCTCGATCACCTGAGCCAGGGGCGGTTCGACTTCGGCATCGGCCGCAGCGGCTCGCCGCGCGCCTACGACGCGCTGGGCGTGCCGTACGAGGAAAGCCAGGAGCGCTTCTTCGAGGCGCTGGCCATCATGCTGGAGGCGTGGAAGGGCGAGCCCTTCAGCTGGGAGGGCAAGTTCTACCGGTTCAGCAACGCGGCGGTCGCGCCGCGGCCGTACCGGCGACCGCATCCGCCGCTCCGCATGGCGGCGACGACGCCCGAGACGTTTCCGCGCGTGGCCGCCATGGGACTGCCGATCTTCGTCGGCCTGCGCGGCATGAGCATTCCGGAGCTGTCCGAGCACCTGCGCACGTACCGCGCGGCCTGGCGCGAGGCGGGACATCCCGGCGACGGCGACGTGTGCCTGCGGGTCCCGCTCTATGCCGCGCCCACGTCGAAGGCCGCGAGGGAAGAGCCGCACGAGACCATCACGTACTACTTCAAGCGGCAGGCCGACCTCACGCGCGCGCCGATGGGCCGTGCGGGCACCGGACCCGTGGAGCGGAGGCAGGCGCAGGCCGAGCGGCTCGCGAACCTCTCGTACGACGAGATCCTGACGACCAAGGTCGCGTTCGGCACCGCGGCGGAGCTGATCGATCGCCTGACCGGGCTGCGGGACGAGCTGCGGCTCAGCGGGATCGCGGCCGAGCTGAACCCGGGCGGGCTGCTGCCCTTCGAGCAGGAGATGCGCAGTCTCCAGATCATGACCCAGCAGGTGATGCCGGCGTTCAAGTAGCCCGCTCATGAGTACGCGGTTGTTCGGCGCCAAGATCCGCCGCCGCGAGGATGCCCGGCTCGTCACGGGGCGCGGTCGTTACGTCGCCGACATCGCGCTGCCCGGTCTGCTCCACGTCGCGATCGCGCGCAGCCCCCACGCCCACGCGCGGATCGCCCGCGTCGACGCCGACGCGGCCCGGCGATGCCCGGGGGTGGTGCGCGTGCTCGTCCCCGCCGACGTCGCCGCGCTCGACCGCCTGCCGCTGCTCGTGCCTCATCCCAGTCTGCAGGCTCCGGCGTGTCCCGAGATCCTGCCGCAGGAGATCGTCTCCTATCCCGGTCAGGCGGTCGCCGTCGTGGTCGCGGAGACCGCGGCACAGGCCGAGGACGCGCGCGAGGCCCTGAGCGTGCAGTACGAGGCGCTGGCGCCCGTCGCGTCGATGGAGGAGGCGCTCCGCCCGGACGCGCCGCGGGTGCATCCGGGCGGCAACGTGGCCGCGCGCTACACGCAGCGCGTGGGCGACATCGCGGCCGCGCTGGCCCGCGCCGACGTCGTCCTGCGCGAGCGCTTCGTCTTGCATCGCGGAGCCGGTATGGCGATGGAGACGCGCGGCATCGCGGCGCGCTGGGACGGCGAGGTCGGCCAGATGACCGTGTGGTCCACCACGCAGTCGCCCCAGATCCTGCGCCGCTTCCTCGCGCGCTACCTGGCCCTGCCCGAGCACGCGGTGCGCGTCATCACGCAGGACATCGGCGGCGGCTTCGGCCCGAAGGGCATCGTCTACGCCGAGGACATCCTGATCCCGCTGCTGGCGCGGATGCTCGACCGACCGGTGCGCTTCCTCGAGACGCGCCGCGAGCACCTGCTGGCCGCGACCCAGGAGCGCGATCAGACGCACGAGGTCGAGCTCGGCCTCACGCGCGACGGCCGCATCGTCGGGCTGCGCGACACGTTCGTCCACGACTGCGGCGCGTTCGTGTCGTGGGGCATCATCGTGCCGCTCATCACCTCGGTCAGCGTGCCCGGACCCTATCGGGTACCGAGCTACGAGGTCACGCTGACCGCCGTGTACACGAACCGCGTCCCCGTCACGCCGGTGCGCGGCGCCGGCCGTCCGCAGGCGGTGTTCGTGATGGAGCGGATGCTCGATCTCGCCGCCGAGCGGCTCGGCATCGACCGGCTCGCGATCCGCGAGCGCAATCTGATCCAGCCCGATCAGTTTCCGTACGACGTCGGCATCGTGTCGCGCGACAACAGCCCGCGTCGTTACGACAGCGGCAACTATCCGGAGTGCCTGCGCCGCGTGACCGCCGCGGTCGGCTGGGAGGGCTTCGCCGCCGAGCGCGAGCGCGCCCGGGCCGAGGGCCGCGCGATCGGCATCGGGCTCGCGCTCTTCGTCGAGGACACGGGCCTGGGCCCGTACGAGGGCATCCGGGTGCGCGTCGATCCGCGCGGGCAGGTCTTCGTGTTCTCCGGCGCGTCGAGCCAGGGACAGGCGCACGAGACGACGCTGGCGCAGATCGTGGCCGACGGGCTCTCCGTCCCGCTCGAGCAGGTCACCGTCGTGCCGGGGGACACCGACGGCATTCCGCTCGGCGTCGGCACCTTCGCGAGCCGGATCGCCGTGCTCGCGGGAAGCTCGGCCGCCCACGCCGCCGCCGAGGTGCGCGCGAAAGCGCTCGCCATCGCCGCGGCGGAGCTCGAGGCGGCGCCGGAAGATCTCACGCTGCAGGACGGGCGCTTCGCCGTGCGCGGCGTGCCGGGGCGCGCGCTGTCGCTGGCCGCGGTCTCGGCGATCGCCTCAGCGCCGCGTCCGGGGTACGCGTTGCCGGGCGGCATGGATCCGGGCCTGGAGGCGTCAGGCTACGTACGCGTGACGCAGTCGACGTACTCGAGCGGCGCGCACGCCGCGGTCGTGGAGGTTGACGCCGAGACCGGCGCCGTCCACATCCTCCGCTACGTCGCCGTCGACGATTGCGGAACCATGATCAACCCGATGGTCGTGGAGGGACAGGTCCACGGCGGCATCGCGCACGGCATCGGCAACGCGCTGCTGGAGGAGATCGTCTACGACGACGCCGGGCAGATGATGACGGGCACGTTGATGGACTATGCGCTGCCGCGCGCGTCCGACGTCCCGACGCTCGACGTCCACCACGTGGTCACCCCGTCGCCGCTGAATCCGCTCGGCGTCAAGGGGGCCGGCGAGGGCGGCACGCTCCCCGCGCCCGCCGCCATCGCCAACGCGGTCGCGGACGCGCTCCGATCACGCGAGATCGTCGAGATGCCGCTCACGCGCGAGCGCGTCCGGCGCGCGCGGTGACCGAGACCTTTCCCTCGGTCACGTCGCGCGCCGTCAGATCCGGCGACCGCTCCGCCGGCGGACCGTAGCCGCCGGCGCCCGGCGTGACGATCGTGACCGCGTCGCCTTCGGCGAGCCCGAGGCCGGCGATCTTCGGCGCGAGCGTGCGCTCGCGATCGGTGCCCGCATTCAACACGAGCGCGGCCTTGCCGCCCTCGCCACCGCCGAAGAGTCCCCACGGCGCGATGCGCGCGCGGTCGAGCGTCCCGAGGAAGGTCGCCTGGCCGGCTCGCACGCGGATGGTGCGGCGCAGGCCGAGCCCGCCGCGCCAGCGGCCGGATCCGCCGGAGTCGGGGACGAGCGAGTAGTCCTCGACGAGCAGCGGGTACTCCATCTCCAGGCACTCCACGGGCAGGTTGGACGTGTTGGTGATGTGCACCTGCACGCCGTCGAGACCGTCCTTGGCGGCGCGCGCGCCCGAGCCGCCGCCGATCGTCTCCAGGTAGACGTAGTACTGCCCCGTGCGCGGGTCGACGCCGCTGAAGACCCAGGCGGAGTTGGCGCCGTTGGTGGCCGCGATGACCTCGCGGGGCAGGGCGGGCGCGAGCGCGCCGAAGATCACGTCCGCGATCCGCTGGCACGTCTGGGTCCGCCACGCGACGGGCGCCGGCGGCCGCGCGTTGACGATCGAGCCCTCGGGGGCCGTGACGCGGATCGCGCGATAGAAGCCGCCGTTCGCGGGAATGGTCGGATCGAGCAGCGCCTTGAGCGCGTAGTACACGGTGGCGACGAGCGCCAGGTAGACCACGTTGATGTCGCCGGCGACCTGTGGCCCGGTGCCGTCGAAGTCGAGAGCGATGTCCTCGCCCGACACGGTGATCGCCACGCGGATCGGCACCGGCGGCCCGTCGGCGCCGTCGTCGTCCATCGCGTCCTCGAAGCGGTAGACGCCGTCGGGCACGCGGCGGAGCGCCGCCCGGATCTTGCGCTCGCCGTAGGCCAGCAGCTCCCTCATCGCGGCCTCGGACGTCTCGACACCGTAACGGGCGAGCAACTCGCGCAACCGCTCGGCGCCCATGCGGTTGGCCGCGAACTGCGCCCGGAAGTCGCCGCGGCGCTCGCGGGGCAGATGGAAATTGAGCAGCAGCAGCTCCATCACGTCCTCGCGCAGCACGCCGCCCTCGACGAGCCGGATCGGCGGGATACGGAGCCCCTCGTCCCAGATCGTGCGGGTCTCGCGGCCCGACCCGTCGGCGTGGTGGGCGATGTTGGCGACGAAGCCGACGGCACGGCCCTCGTGGAACACGGGCGAGGCCACGGTGATGTCGGGCAGATGGGTGCTGCCGCCCGTGTAGGGATCGTTACCGACGAAGACATCGCCGTCGCGGAGCGCGCTCACCGGGTACCGCTTGAGCGTCTCCCCCACGATCATGATGAGCGAGCCGAGGTGCATCGGGATGTGCTCGGCCTGGGCCACGACCTCGCCGCGAAGATTGAACACGGCCGTGGAGCAGTCCTGACGCTCCTTGATGTTGGAGGAGTACGACGCCTTGATCAGCGCCTCGCCCATCTCCTCCGCGATCGAGACCAGCGCGCTGCCGATGACTTCGAGCGTGATCTTGTCCACGTCAGACGACCTCGATGAGGAGATTGGCGCGTTCGTCGACAACGGCGTGCTGGCCGGGCAGCACCACGGACGTCGAGTCCATCTGCTCGACGATGGCCGGCCCGTCGAGACGATGCCCGGCGAGCAGCCGCTCCCGCCGGTAGACCGGCGTGACGACGAAGTCGCCCGCCTCGTCGAAGTACGCCGGCCGCTCGTCGACGCGAGCGTCCTTCGCGTCGGCGCCGGCGGCCCGGGCCAGCGGCGGGAGCGTCAGCGGATCGGGATCGCCGAGCGCGGTGAGGCGGGCGTTGACGATCTGGATCGGCTCGTCGGGAGCGGCATAGCCGTACACGCGCTCGTGCCTGCCGATGAACGCGCGTCGCAGGGCATCGCGGTCGCCCGACCACAGCGCGGCCGGCGCCTCGACCGTGAGCTCGAAGTTCTGCCCGAGATAGCGCATGTCGAACGCGCGCACGAGATGCCGGCGCTCGGGCGCCACGGCCTCGCGGTCGAGCCCGGCGCTCGCTTCCGCCTCCAGCTCGCCGAAGAGCTGCGCGACGTCGGCGACGTCGAGCGACGAGAGCAGCGCGACGCGCGTGCGCACGAGGTCGAGACGCAGCGGCTCGACGAGCAGGCCGAGGGCGCAGAGGATACCCGGGGCCGGCGGCACCAGCACGCGTCGGATCCCGAGATCGCGCGCGAGCGTCGCCGCGTGGAGCGGGCCGGCGCCGCCGAAGGCCACCATCGTGTACTGGCGTGGGTCGTAGCCCTTGCGCACGGAGACGACGCGGATCGCTCCCAGCATGCTCGTCGCGACGACCGAGAGCACGCCGCGCGCGGCCTGCACCGGGGGGAGCCCGAGCTCGGCGCCGAGCGCCTCGAGCGCCGTACGCGCGAGATCCGATCGGAGCTCCATGCGTCCATCCAGCAGATGCGTCGCGCTCAGCCGCCCGAGGACCACGTTGGCGTCGGTGACGGTCGGGCGCCGACCTCCGCGCGCGTAGCACGCGGGCCCCGGCACCGCGCCGGCGCTCTCGGGCCCGACCTTCAGCGCCGCGCCGGAATCCACCCACGCGATGGAGCCTCCGCCCGCGCCGACGCTCTCGATCTCGAGCGCCGGGATGCGGACGGGATAGCCGCCGATGGCGCGCTCGCTCACGAGGATCGGCTGCCCGCTCTCGACGCGCGCGACGTCGGTCGACGTTCCGCCCATGTCGAAGGTGATCAGCGAGTCGACGCCCGCGGCGCGCGCCGTCCACGCCGCACCGCTGACCCCGGCGCTCGGCCCCGACAGCAGCGTGCGCACCGGGCGCTCGGCCGCCGCCGCGGCCGAGATGACGCCACCGTTCGACTGGTTGATGTAGGGCGTCGCGGGCAGCCCGAGCCCCCGCACCTCGGCGTCGAAGCGGCGCACGTACCGGCTGATCAGCGGGCCGAGATACGCGTTCAGCACCGTTGTCGACAGACGCTCGTACTCGCGAAACTCCGGCGAGATCTCCGACGACAGCGAGACGTAGCAGCCGGGCAGACGCTCGCGAACGATCGACGCCGCCGCCCGCTCGTGGGTCGGGTCGAGGAAGCTGTACAGGAAGCAGATCGCGACGGCCTCGACGGCGTGGCTCTGCGCGAGCGTCGCGGCGGCGGCCGCCACGTCGTCCGTCCTGAGCTTCTCGAGCACGGCGCCGTCCGGGAGCAGGCGCTCCCGGGCCTCGAAGCGGAGGTCGCGCGGCACGAGCGGCACCGGCTTGTCCGCCTGCAGGTCGTAGAGG
>Ga0075425_100009363_pt1 | contig 10421 bp, 9 predicted proteins | sample SoiMethybrSBSTD4_FD_75300 | JGI IMG/M metagenome (GOLD analysis project Ga0075425, IMG submission 75300) | Bulk soil microbial communities from a Populus tree surrounding site in Tennessee, USA - Soil MetaG P. TD hybrid SBSTD4 | ecosystem: Environmental > Terrestrial > Soil > Tree plantation...
CGAACACACCAGAGAAAAGGCACCAGATACCAACGTACGCCAGACTAGACAACAACAATAAGACAGTCGAAGCTCTCCATTGCTTGACAGCGACTACCGCCGAAAGAAGCCCAAAAACTAGGCCACCAGGCACCGACCCCAAGCACGAGAACGAACCCCAACGCAAGACGCGCGGTCACATATCCCCCCTTAAACGACCCAACGCTATCTAAGACGTGTGTCGGTCTAGCGACACGGCTGGCGCATGGATTTCAAGAGCGTTTGGTGCGCAAACGCACAGGCTGGGCTGGAAAGGGGCGGCTAGTCCTTGCCTTGTAGAATTCGCGCGTGAAACTTCACGCCTCCGTCCCGCGCGCCGCGCACATCGTCACGGCCTACGGCGACGACTACGTGATGGTCGACGGCGAGCGCCACGCGAAGAGCGTGCTCGTCACCGCGGAATCGGTTTCAGACTGGCCACCGCAGCGATTCGACGAGCTCGCGCCCGAGCACTTCACGGGTCTTGCGAGCCTTGGCGTGGATATCGTGCTGCTCGGCACCGGCAAGCGGCAGCGCTTCCCGCATCCGAGCCTCACCGCGGCGCTCGCCGGCGCGCGCGTCGGCCTCGAGGTGATGGACACGAAAGCGGCCTGCCGCACCTACAACATCCTCGTCGCCGAAGAGCGGAAAGTCGCGCTCGCACTCCTCTTCGAGTGAAGCACTTCACCTGGGTGCTGCTTGCGGCCCTGTGGTTCGGCACCCTCGGCATCCGGCCGCTCTACAAGGCCGATGAGAGCCGCTACGGCGAGATCTCGCGCGAGATGGTGGCGAGCGGCGACTGGATCACGCCGCGCCTGAACGGCTTCAAGTACTTCGAGAAGCCGCCGCTGCAGTACTGGACCACGGCGGCGGCGTTCGAAGTGTTCGGCGCCCACGACTGGGTGGCGCGCCTGTGGACCGCGCTGATCGGCTTTGCAGGCATTGCGCTCACTCTCTGGGCCGGAAATCGCCTGTTTGGAAAACCCGTCGGCTTCTACGCCGCCGCGATTCTCGCCGGCAGTCCGCTCTACGCGCTTCTCGGACAGATAAACACGCTCGACATGAGCGTCAGCTTCTTCCTCTCGGCCGCCGTGTTCGCCTTCGCCGCGGGGCACATGCTCGTCTTCTGGGCGGCGTGCGCGCTCGCGGTGCTAAGCAAAGGCCTGATCGGCATCGTGCTGCCGCTGGGCGCAGTTTTCTTTTACATGCTCGCCACCCGGGACTGGAGCGTCATCCGGCGCATCCGGCCGCTCGCCGGCCCGATCGTGTTCCTCGCCATCGCCGCGCCCTGGTTCATCGCCGTGTCGGCGGCGAACCCGGAGTTCGTGCATTTCTTCTTCGTGCAGGAGCACTTCCAGCGCTTCACCACCGAGATGCACGGACGCGGACAGCCGGCGTGGTACTTCGTCGCCGTGCTGGCCGCGGGCATGGTGCCATGGCTGCTGCCGCTCGGCCTTGGCGCCTACAGGGCCGTCCGGTCCCGGGATCGAAGCGAGTGGCTGCTGCTCGTCTGGGCGATGGTGGTGCTGGTGTTCTTCTCGGCGTCGCACTCGAAGCTCGCCTCGTACATCCTCCCCGCCTTCCCGGCGCTTGCGGTGCTGGCGGCGCGGCACCTTGAGCGCAAGCCGCTGCTGGCGCAGAGCCTGCTCGTCGTGCTCGGCGGCGTCGCCGCCGCGGCCGTGGTGACGAAGCTCGGCGGGAGCTATCCGGAGTACGCGCCCTGGCTCGTCGCCGCGGCGCTGATGCTTGCAGTCGCCGCCGCTCTGGGCGCCTTCTTCGCCTGGCGCGGCGCGGCGCCGATCGGCGTGGCGTGCCTTGCGGCGGGCGGCCTGGCCGCGACCCAGCTCGGCCTGGCCGGCCACGTGACGGTGGCCGATCGCTTCACCGTGGCGCCGACGCTCGCCAAGGCGCGCGAGCTGCCGCCGCCGGGCGTGCCGGTTTTCGCGGTGGACACCTACGACCACACCCTCCCCTGGACGCTCGGGCGCACGGTGACGATGGTGAAGTACCGCGACGAGCTCGGCGTGGCGATCGACTGGGAGCCGAACAAGTTCGTGCCCGATCTGGCCGCGTTCGCGCGGGCCTGGCGCGAGGCGCCGCAGGCCTGGGCCTTCGTGCCGGCCGACGACGCCGGCAAGCTCAGCCGCGAGCTCGGCATCCCCATGCAGGAGCTCGCGCGCGGGCCGACCTTCGCCCTCGTGAAAAAGCCCTGACCGGGAATCGGTATCATCGGCCGATGCAGCCGTTCCTGCCGTTCACCCGACCCGACATCGACGAGGCGACCATCGCCGGGGTCGCCGAGGTGCTGCGCTCGGGGTGGATCACCTCCGGGCCCCAGGTGAAGGCGCTGGAGGCGGCGCTCTCGGAGCGCTGCGCCGGGCGCGCGGTGCGCACCTTCAACTCGGGCACCGCGGCGCTCGAAGTGGCGCTGCGCATCGCCGGCATCGGCGAAGGCGACGAAGTCATCACCTCGCCGCTCTCCTGGGTCGCCACCGCCAACGTGGTGCTCGAGGTCGGCGCGCGGCCGGTGTTCGTCGATGTCGACCCACGCACGAGAAACATAGATTTGAATCTTGTAGAACAATCAATTTCTCCGGCCACGCGCGCCATCATCCCGGTCGACCTCGCGGGCCTGCCCGTCGATCGCGACCGCCTGTATGAGCTTGCGAAGCGGAAACACCTGCGCGTGATCGAAGACGCCGCGCAGTCCTTCGGCGCGAGCTGGCGCGGCCGCAAGCTCGGCACCTTCGGCGACCTGGTCTGCTTCAGCTTCCACGCCAACAAGAACATCACCACCGCCGAGGGCGGCGCGCTGGTGCTGCCCGACCCCGGCCTGATTCCGCTGTGCGAGAAGCTGCGACTGCAAGGCGTCGAGCGCACCGGCGAGGACGGCATGGAGGTCGACGTGCTCGGCGGCAAGTGGAACCTCACCGACGTCGCGGCACGCATCGGCATCGGCCAGCTGGCCCGGCTCGACGAATTCACCAGCCGCAGGAAAAACCTGGCGCGGCGCTACTTCGCGCGCTGGGACGCCGCGCTCGGCTGCGAGCTGCCGCCGCAGGACTTCGAGCAGTCGAACTGGCATATGTTCCAGGTGGTGCTGCCGGAGAAGCACGACCGGGCGCGGTTCATCGCGCGGATGCGCGAGCTGGGCATCGGCGTCGGCGTGCACTACCCGGCGATGCACCTCTTCAGGCTCTACCGGCGCCTGGGCTGGCGCGAAGGCCAGTTCCCGCAGGCCGAGCGCATCGGCCGCTCGATCGCCACGCTGCCGCTCTTCCCGGCGATGCAGGACGGCGACGTCGAGCGCGTGTGCGAGGCGGCGCGCACCTGCCTGAGCGCGGTGCCGGCATGAACCTCTCGGTCGTCATCCCGGTTTACAACGAGGAGGCGACGCTCGCGTCGCTGTTCGCGCGCCTGTACCCGGCGCTCGACGCCCTGGGCGTCGCCTACGAGGTGATCTTCGTCAACGACGGCAGTCGCGACCGCTCGGCGGCGCTGCTGCGCGAGCAGTTCGCGCGCCGGCCGGAAGCGACCCGCGTGGTGCTTTTGAACGGCAACTTCGGCCAGCACATGGCGATCATGGCGGGCTTCGAGCGCACGCGCGGCGAGCGCGTGGTGACGCTCGACGCCGACCTGCAGAACCCGCCCGAGGAGATCGCCAGGCTGCTCGCCCGGATGGACGAGGGCTACGACTACGTCGGCGGCGTGCGCGCCGAGCGCCACGACAACGCGCTGCGGCGCGTCGGCTCGCGCGCGATGAACGCGCTGCGCCGGCGCATCACGCGCATCGTCATGACCGACCAGGGCTGCATGCTGCGCGCCTATAGCCGCGGCGTCATCGACGCGATCAACAGCTGCGAGGAGGTCAACACCTTCATCCCCGCCCTCGCCTATACCTTCGCGCGCAACCCGACCGAGGTCGAGGTCGCCCACGAGCCGCGCGCCGCGGGCACCTCCAAGTATTCGCTCTACAGCCTGATCCGGCTCAACTTCGACCTGGTCACCGCCTTCTCGGTGGTGCCGCTGCAGCTCTTCTCGCTCTTCGGCATCGGCGTCGCGGTGCTCTCGGTGCTCGTCTACCTCGTGGTGATGGTCGAGCGCGTGCTCGCCGGCGCGCCGCTCGACGCGCTGCGCACCTTCTGGGACCGCGACATCCTGCAATTCTTCCTCACCGGCATCGTGCTCTTCGGCGTCGGCCTGGTCGGCGAGTACGTCGGGCGCATCTACCAGCAGGTGCGCAACCGCCCGCGCTACCTCGTCCAGGCGGTGCTCGAAAAGGACTCTTCCTGGCAAGAAGCCAAGCGGTCGTCTTCGGCTACGCCGAGGTAGGCGCGCGCTGCCTGCGCGTGCTCCTCGACGCCGGCGTCGAAGTGCCGCTCGTGGTCACGCATCGCGACGATCCTCGCGAGAAGGTCTGGTTCGCGAGCGTGGCCGAGCTCGCGCGCAGCCACGGCATCCCGACCCTGCTCGACCCGAGCGACGCGGACATCCTTGCGCGCGCGAAAGCCATCGCGCCGGATTTCATCTTCTCCTTCTACTACCGCCGCATGCTGCCGCCCGAGGTGCTCGCCGCCGCGAAGCGCGGCGCCTACAACATGCACGGCTCGCTGCTCCCCAAATTCCGCGGCCGCGCGCCGCTGAACTGGGCCATCCTCAAGGGCGAGACCGAGACCGGCGCCACGCTGCACGCGATGACCGGGAAGCCCGACGCCGGCGGCATCGTCGACCAGCAGGCGGTGCCGATCGGGCCCGACGACCTCGCGATCGACGTCATGCACCGGCTGACCAATGCCGCCGGCACGGTGCTGCAGAGATCCTTGCCAGGATTGCTGGAGGGCACGGCACAGCTGCGCCCCAACGACCTCTCGAAGGGCAGCTACTTCGGCGCGCGCAGGCCCGAGGACGGCCGCATCGACTGGACGAGGAGCGCGCGCGAGATCCACAACCTGGTGCGCGCCGTGGCGCCGCCCTATCCCGGCGCGTTCGACGAGCGCCTCAAGGTCAACCGCACGGCGATGACCGATCGATCCGCTGCCGGCAAGCCGGCGGGGCCCTTCCGCGAGAACGGCGAATGGTTCGCCGTCTGCGGCGATGGTAAAGTCCTGCGCCTCCTCGAAGTCCAGGAAAGAAAGTGAAACGAATACTCATCCTGGGGGTGAACGGCTTCATCGGCCACCACCTCTCCAAGCGCATCCTCGCCGACACCGACTGGCAGGTGTTCGGCATGGACATGCAGGCCGACCGCATCGAGGACCTGCTGCACGAGCCGCGCTTCAGGTTCTTCGAGGGCGACATCACCATCAACCGCGAGTGGATCGAGTACCACATCCGCAAGTGCGACACGGTGCTGCCGCTGGTGGCGATCGCGACGCCGGCGACCTACGTCAAGGAGCCGCTGCGGGTCTTCGAGCTCGACTTCGAGGCCAACCTGCCGATCGTGCGCGCCTGCGTGCGCCACAAGAAGCGTCTGGTGTTCCCGTCGACCTCCGAGGTCTACGGCATGTCGCCCGACCGCTTGTTCGATCCCGAGAATTCGCCGCTGGTCTACGGGCCGATCAACCGCCAGCGCTGGATCTACGCCTGCTCGAAGCAGCTCATGGACCGCGTGATCTGGGCCTACGGCGAGAAGGAGGGGCTCGACTTCACGCTCTTCCGGCCCTTCAACTGGATCGGCGCCGGCCTCGACTCGCTCGCCACGCCGAAGGAAGGCAGCTCGCGCGTGGTCACGCAGTTTCTCGGGCACATCCTGCGCGGCGAGAAAATCCAGCTCGTCGACGGCGGGCGCCAGAAGCGCGCCTTCACCTACATCGACGACGGCATCGACGCGCTGATGGCGATCATCGCCAACAAGAACGGCATCGCCTCGCGCAATATCTACAATATCGGCAATCCCGGCAACAACATCTCGGTGCGCGAGCTCGCCCAGACCATGGTCAAGCTGGCGCTTGAGTATCCGGAGTACCGTACTGCCGCACGGAAGGTGCGCATCGTCAAGACCACGGCTGAGCGCTACTACGGGCGCGGCTACCAGGACATGCAGAACCGCGTGCCGATGATCGCCAACACCAAGCGCGACCTGCGCTGGCGCCCGCGCGTGGGCATGAAGGACGCGCTGCGGCGCATCTACGACGCCTACCGCTCGCACATCGCCGAAGCCAAGCATCTGGTGAAATGAAGGGCAAGAACCCGCCCGAGAAGCAGTGAAGCTCGCGCTGAAGGTCGATGTGGACACGTTGCGCGGCACGGAAGAAGGCGTGCCGCGGCTGCTGTCGCTCTTCGAGAAGCACAAGGCGGGCGCGAGCTTCCTCTTCAGCCTGGGACCCGACCATACGGGGCGCGCCCTGCGCCGGGTGTTCCGGCCGGGTTTCTTCTCAAAGGTCCGGAGAACCTCGGTCATCGAGCATTACGGCATCCGCACCCTCCTCTACGGCACGCTCCTGCCCGGGCCCGACATCGGCCGGCGCTGCGCTCACATTCTCAAAAGCGTGAAGCGTTCGGGGTTCGAGGTCGGGATCCATTGCTGGGACCACGTGCGCTGGCAGGACTTCGTTGCGCGCAGGGACGCGGACTGGACCGAGCGGGAAATGCAACGCGCGTTTCGACGCTACGTAGAAATATTCGGCGAGGAACCCCACACCTGGGGCGCGGCCGGCTGGCAGCTCAACCGTTACGCCGCATGGTTCGAGGAGCGCCACTTCAGGTTCGCCTCCGATACGCGCGGCAGCGGGCCGTTCCGCCCGCTGTGGGACGGCGTGCAGATCGGCTGCCCGCAGCTGCCGACTACCCTGCCGACGCTCGACGAGCTGATCGGCCTGCACGACGACCCGGTTCAGCACTTGCTCGACCGTAGCGGCGATGGCGATCAGGTCTTCACCGCGCACGCCGAGCTCGAGGGCGGCAGGCTGATCGAGCTTTTTGAAAAACTGCTCGTCGGATGGCGCTCGCAAGGCCATGAACTTGTGGACCTCGCCACGCTCTACGAGACGCTGGACCCGACTACACTGCCCCGCTGCGAAGTGATCCAGGGCACCGTGCCCGGACGTTCCGGCACCCTTGCGGTGCAGGAGGGATTCAAAGGATGACGACACTCTTTCCCGGCTTCGAGCGCCGCCGCATCCGCACCAGCGGCGCGACCATCAACCTGGTGAGCGGCGGCGACGGCCCGCCGGTGCTGATGCTGCACGGCTACCCCGAGACGCACGCGATGTGGCACAAGGTCGCGCCGGACCTTGCGCGCGACTACACGGTGGTGTGTGCCGACCTGCGCGGCTACGGCGACTCGTCCAAGCCGAAAGGCGTGCCGGGGCACGCGAATTACTCGAAGCGCGCGATGGCGCTCGACATGGTCGAGGTGATGGAGGCGCTCGGCTTTGCCGCTTTCCACCTCGTCGGCCACGACCGCGGCGCGCGCGTCTCGCACCGCCTCGCCCGCGACCACGGCAAGCGCGTGCGCTCGCTCACGGTAATGGACATCTCGCCGACGCTGAAGATGTACCGCAGCACCAGCATGCCGTTCGCGCGCGCCTACTGGCACTGGTTCTTCCTCATCCAGAAAGCGCCGCTGCCCGAGCGGCTGCTCGCCGGCCATGTGCCCTGGTACATCCTCGCGCGCCTCGGCCGCGGCAAGAGCGGGCTGAAGCACTTCGACCGGCGCGCGGTTGCCGAGTACGCGCGGGCCTTCAAGGACCCGCGCACCATCCACGCCACCTGCGAGGACTACCGCGCGGCCGCGACCATCGATCTCGTCCATGACCAGAAGGAGCGGGCGAAGATCAGGATGCCGGTGCTCGCGCTGTGGGGCCGCCACGGCGTGGTCGAGGCGCTGTTCAACTGCCTGGACGACTGGCGCGAGGTCGCAGCCGACGTGCGCGGCCGGGCCCTCGCCTGCGGCCACTTCCTGCCCGAAGAGAAACCCCGCGAGGTGCTCGCCGAGCTGCGCCGCTTCCTCGCCCAATGCACATGAGGACTTCCATGACCCGACTGATCGCCGCACTGCTGCTCATCTCCGGGAGCGCGCTCGCGCAGAACTACCCGTCCAAGCCGATTCGCATCCTCATCGCGCAGGCGCCCGGCAGCGCCACCGACGTCATCAGCCGCGTGGTGGGCAACCGCCTGTCGGAGGCGCTCGGCCAGCCGGTGGTGATCGAGGCGCGTCCGGGCGCGGGCGGCGCGCTCGGCACCGAGGCGGCCGCGCGCTCGGCGCCCGACGGCTACACGCTGTTCATGGCCAACAATTCGACGCACGGCTCGAACCCGGCCCTCTATGCGAAGCTGCCCTATGACGCGGTCAAGGACTTCGCGCCGATCACGCTGGTGGCGCAAGTGCCCTACGTGCTGGTGGTGGACCCCGGGTTGCCGGTCAAGTCGGTGGCCGAGCTCATCGCGCTCGCCAAGTCGCAGCCCGGCAAGATGAACTACGCCTCGGCCGGCAACGGCAGCACGCACCACTTCTGCGGCGAGCTGCTCAAGTCCTCCGCCGGCCTCGACATCCAGCACGTGCCGTACAAGGGCTCGCCGCCCGCCATCGCCGGCCTGCTCGGCGGCGAGGTGTCGCTGATGTTCGCCAACCTCACCGACATCGGAGCGCAGCTGAAGGCCGGCAAGCTCCGCCCGCTCGCCGTGACCACGCCGAAGCGCGCGCCGATGCTCGCCGACGTGCCGACGCTCGCCGAGGCCGGCGTGCCGGGCTTCGAGATCCAGTCCTGGTTCGGCCTGCTCGCGCCCGCGGGCACGCCGGCGCCGATCATCGCGCGCCTGAACTCCGAAACGGTGAAGGTGCTCGGCCGTCCCGACGTGCAGTCGACGCTCGGCGCCCAGGGCCTCGAGCTCGCGCCCGGCACCCCCGAGCAGTTCGCCGCGCACATCAAGAGCGAAATCGCGAAATTCACCCGCATCGCGCGCGCCGCGAACATCAAGGCCGAGTAGCGGGGGCTGACCGATCGCGTCGGCCGATTTTCCTTTCCGATCAGGCGTCTAAGGGGTTCGCTTGCATCCCCGGGAAAAAACATGTCTACTGAAAGCGTTAGAGCGCATTGCTAAGAAGGGTACTTAAAACCTCTGGAAATGCTCGGCAAGCCGGTGCCTGAAACAGCCCCCCGACCGGCGCTCCCCGCAGCTTCTGCCGCACGTCCCACGGCTTCATCGGTTCTATCGCGTCCACCTCGCTACAGGAGGCATTGAACTTTGCTTAAGCCCTATGATGTCGAGCCGCAGCAGTCCGCAGACGCCCCGTCCTTCTCCCCAGTCTTGAAAGCCTCCCGCAGCCCGCGAAAACCGAAAGTGAAGAAGCTGTTCGTGCTCGACACCAACGTGCTGATGCACGATCCGACGTCGCTCTTCCGCTTCGACGAGCACGACCTCTACCTGCCGATCGCGACGCTGGAGGAGCTCGACCAGCACAAGCGCGGCCTGTCGGACGTGTCGCGCAACGCGCGCCAGGCGAGCCGCTTCCTCGACGAGATCGTGACCGGCGACGACATCAAGAACGGCCTCGCGCTCAGGACGCGCGACGGGCAGCAGGCGAAGGGCCGCCTGTTCCTGCAGACCGAGGCGATCAACGGCGAGCTGCCGGCGACGCTCGCCTCGGGCAAGACCGACAACCAGATCCTCGCGGTGGTGCGCTCCCTCCAGGGAAAATTCTCCGAAAAGCAGGTCGTGCTGGTGTCGAAGGACATCAACATGCGCATCAAGGCGCGCGCGCTCGGGCTCGCCGCCGAGGACTACTTCAACGACAAGGTGCTCGAGGACGCCGACCTGCTCTACACCGGGGTGCGGCCGCTGCCGAAGGACTTCTGGGACACGCACGGCCGCGACGTCGAGTCGTGGAAGAAGGACGGCCACACCTACTACCGCGTGCGCGGCCCCCTCATCTCCAAGCTTCACGTCAACGAGTTCGTCTACGACGAGACCGGCGAGCGGCCGCTCTACGCGCTGGTCAAGGAGACCAGCGGGCGCGTGGCGGTGATCGAGACGCTGCGCGACTACACGCACGCCAAGAACGCGGTGTGGGGCATCACCGCGCGCAACCGCGAGCAGAACTTCGCGCTCAACCTGCTGATGAACCCGGCGGTCGACTTCATCACGCTGCTCGGCCAGGCGGGCACCGGCAAGACGCTGCTCGCGCTCGCCGCCGGCCTGACGCAGGTGCTCGACGACAAGCGCTACTCCGAGATCATCATGACGCGCGTCACCGTGCCGATCGGCGAGGACATCGGCTTCCTGCCCGGCACCGAGGAGGAGAAGATGACGCCGTGGATGGGCGCGCTGGAGGACAACCTCGATGTGCTCAACGCCACCGACGAGTCGGGCGGCGAATGGGGGCGCGCGGCGACGCGCGACCTGGTGCGCTCGCGCATCAAGGTCAAGTCGCTCAACTTCATGCGCGGCCGCACCTTCGTCAA
>Ga0075425_100009364_pt1 | contig 10421 bp, 6 predicted proteins | sample SoiMethybrSBSTD4_FD_75300 | JGI IMG/M metagenome (GOLD analysis project Ga0075425, IMG submission 75300) | Bulk soil microbial communities from a Populus tree surrounding site in Tennessee, USA - Soil MetaG P. TD hybrid SBSTD4 | ecosystem: Environmental > Terrestrial > Soil > Tree plantation...
CTCGACTGTAATTCCCAAAATAGCCGTGAGAGTCGGTGATAGGGGAATGCACTTGCGGGCGGCGCGTAATCGTGAGGACCTGCTTCCGGCTTAGCATTTGGTGGATCTCCTTCTGAGCGAGGGTTCGAGGCTTAGCTCTCTTTTCTTATTTTGAAAAAAGCAAAAACCTGAGTCATAGACTACCGGCAGAACACACCCCTGCATCTGCAGCAGAGCTTGCAAGCGGCTCCGCCGGGACCGGAGCGACCAACATCACTGACAACTCTGTATGCGATTTCACCGACTCTCTGACCCTTTATCCAAGAGCATCTCCGGCCTGATTTGGCGAAGCGTCGGCTTCCAGGTGAGCGTTTGGCGACCGTTCAGATATCTGACGAATCCGAGAAGGAGAGCGAAATTCATGGAGCAGAAAGACAAAGGCAAAGAGAGCAACCGTGCCGGCTTTCCGCTCTTTCTTAGCCAGTACCCGAGGCCGGCGGCCAAGTAAAAAGCAGACTGTGCTGCGAGCAAAACAGCATATTCGGGCTGGGTGGCCAGCAAAATGCTGCAGAAGAATGCACCTAGCAGGAGGAACGGCGCGAACCAGCGCAGGACTCTATGTGAGAAGAAGCAGAATGTCACTAAGCCTTTCATTGGGTTGAGGCATCCCGGATTTGCGAACAACGTTTGGTAATTCCCTGCACTAATGCGAACCCGGCGTGCAAACTGAGCCGAGAAGGTTGGCGCAATCTCCTCGACTGCAACTGCCTCCGGATCATAAACAACGCGGTAGCCCTTGAATCGGATTTCAAGGGGAATTTGGAAGTCCTCAACAATCGACTGCTTTCTCGGGCGAAAAAGAGAACGGCGGATCGCAAGAGCAGCGCCGTTTCCTCCAAGGGAGCAGTCAAGGCGGCTTTCCAGGATTTTCAAGGCTGACTCATACTGCCAATAAAGAGATTCCCCTGCTGGGTCAGTGCCTGGAGTTACGACGCGAATCTCCTCCCCACTGACGACACCCACTCGCCCATCAGCGAAGTGACGCACGAGATTACGAATGCAATTCTTCTCAAGCATCGTATTGGCGTCCGTAAACACCAGGATTTCTGCTGAGGTCCGCCCCGCCAAGTCACGCAACACCGCCAATTTTCCACGCCGGGTCTCGAAGGAGAAAACGCGCAGCCGACTCGACGGGGTCTGACTTAGAAGTTCACCGGTGGAATCGGCCGGCGCATCAAGCCCGAGCAAGAACTCCAGTCGATCGGACGGATAATCGGTTTCGAGTAGATTCTTCACTTTCGCTCGAATGACTGCTTCTTCGTTATAGACGGACATCAAGACCGCAACCGTTGGAGCGTAGTCCGCCGGAAAGGGACAACGGCGGCTGGCTCGACGAATTAAATAGAAGAAGTCCGACTTGGCTTGAGAGAATGCTGAAAAGACGAACAGCAACAACGGATAACCAACATAATGAAACGCAACCAGTGAGAGACACATCCATACAGCTAATTCCATTACTTTTGTGCTTGTGAAGCTCAATTTGTGTCCGCGATATGCAGTCCCGAAGGGAAACCGCCGGGGGGAGCGGATGATATGGCCTGCATCGTTCCAGCGATTTGTTGAATCCCGGCACCAATTCCCACTAGATAAAAGAAGAAGTATTCGTAGGCGAGGTGGGCAAAAAACGCTCCAAATGCAAATGACAATAGGCTTACTTGCGTGGCCCGTGCCAGGAGGTTTACTTCCCAGCCTTCAGGATTGTTAGCCGTTATTTTGCCCATTTTTCTGATGTTGCGCAAAGCCGTGACCAGCAACGCAACGAACAGCAATAGCGCCGGAACACCCGCTTCTGAAGAAATCTCTGTGAACGTGTTATGGGTCCCGATCCATGCGTCGGGCACACCGAGATCGCTTCCGTTGGCGACCTCGAAGTTCCCCAGGCCCAGACCAAATATTGGGTACTCAAGAGTGTATTCGATCGACCTGGTTAACGCTGTCAGATGGTTCTCTCCGGACTCCCGCGCCGACGCCGCGACCTCATTTGTAGACGGGTCCGCCCCGCCCCACATAGTTCCCACCCGCTCCCAAAAGACTTGAGGTGCCAGGCTAATGGCAACAATGAGCGCGAGGGCAATCGCCACACCCATGATCCTGCCGCGCGAGCTGCCACGTAAGACCAGAAGCGACGTTAACGCTGCAGAAAGCACCACGTCCAGAAAACCACTGCGGGAGGCGGTAAGCATCAGCATCCACGTCATGGAGATAAACGCCGCAACCAGCAAGCTTGTTTCGAGAATAGAGCGTCGGACAACAAAGATGGCCGCTATGTAAGGGATCGTCAAAGCTTCGGCAATTCCCAGGAAGTTCCACCCGAGTATTCCGAGATTGAAACCTAGCAGGCGTTCCCCGACCCAGATAGCCCTGGAAGACAGAAAAATCGAGATGCTGGTCACCACAAGTTCGCTGAGGATAACGGCCCAAAGCAGTTTTCGAATTCGTTCTACCGTTGTGAGCACCTGCGTGAGTAGGAAAAATATCAAAAGCGTTTTCAGCCAAACATGCGTCAGCGTTTGGAAGCTGCCACTTCTCCAGTAAGCGAAGGGCAGGCCTGCGATATACCAGGCGGTAAGCAGTGAGACAATTTTAAGTTCCTGCGTCCACTGCAAATCAATGTGGCCAGACAGAAGGCCGACAAGATATGTCAATCCTGCGCAAGCGCCGAAAACGAACGTCAGATGGAGAGGAGCGAGTGATGGAAAGATGTCCTCCGGCCGTGCAAAAACAGCAATGGTGAAAAGCCAGAGGAAGAGAAAAGTCAACCTATCCTTGCGTTCGTGTTCTCGAGATTCCGTAGGGACCAACTGCTGCTGCCAATTCTCCTTCTCCAGTGAGAGTGATTCCGTATCGTTCATCCATTCGCCTGAGCTGAGTAACACGTTCATTAGGCAACGACCGCTAGAGTTCGGGGCCGGGCTACCTGCTCCAGAATTGTTTCAAGCTTATCCACAACCACGTCCCAACTGTACCGGCTGGCTATTTCCTTAAGGGCAAGCCTTCCAATCGAATTTCGTAGGGGCGCGTTGCGGAGAAGCTCAATCACTGCTTGAGCAAATTCTTCGGGCTGCTCCGCGATGCGAATTTCGCGGCCATCGCAAAAGGGTAGGCCTTCGGCACCGACGGGAGTTGAAACCACAGCCTTCCCCATCGCCATGGCTTCGGGGATTTTGATCCGGGTTCCTCCGCCTACGCGCAATGGAACCAGCACCACAGCGGCCCGGGAAAGATGGGGGCGAACATCAGGAACCCATCCGGTGATTTCCACGCCGGGCTCCTTTGCGGCGACGGCCCGTAAGTGCAAGGAAGGATTGCGGCCGACAACAGAGAGGCTGGCATCCGGCACCGCCTGGCGGATCCGTGGATACACCTCGCGCAGCAGCCAAAGGATTCCATCCTCGTTCGGATCCCAATCCATCGATCCCACGAAGACCAGACGGCCTGGTTGTGGTCGCTCATCGAGTGGACGGAAGAAATCCGTATCGACGCCCGTCGGAAGCACGGACACGTTCTTGATCCCAAACTCGGAAGCCAAGGTTTGCTGATCCTGCCCTGATACGGCGATGATGTGGTTAAAGAAGCGGCACACTTTGGCTTCGATCGTTCGCGTTTTCTTCCACTCAGCGCCCAAGACGACTTTTCGTAGTGGATTTTCTTCCACTTCCCATTTTCGCTTCCTCAGCAAGAATTCAACGTTGTGCTCGAACACTATCCTTGGCCTGAACGTAAGATCCAGCAAGGGAGCAGCGGTGTGCAAAAAATCGCAAAACATTAAGTCGAAGGGCTTGCGAGCCGCCAATTCTCTTACCGTCGAACGAAAACGCGGGCGATGGCACTTGGCCAGGAAGTATGGGAGAGCGCTGCATTGATTCGTCAGAACCTCTCGGTAGAACCTTAGTGACCTCTTCGTAGCTTCTTGCCAAAACACCGGTGTATAGCTTTCGAACGTGCTTTTCATTACGGCTATGGCCGCGGCATCGAGAATCGGGTCGGCAAAAGAAACCGCGTGAATCTCAGCTCTCCGCGCCAAACGCGCAAGGATGTTCAGCGATCGTATCTTCCCACCTGTGTCTGGCGGAAAAAGAGGACGAGGTAAGGTCAGCAGGATCTTAATAGCCATCGTACTAACAGCCACTAGGAAGGATACGCATCCGGCAAGCGCCAATCTGTCAGGCGTGAAGGACTGCTCCTTCGTTCCGAACCACCTCGGGTTCGAGCAAGCGACTTTCACGGTCGAGGAATACGCGGTTCCAAAGCTCGAAATTCAGGAGTCGCCAGCAACCTTCAGTAGCGGCCGAGCAGCCGCCGCGATGCGCCTCAAGGAGATGTTGCACGTAGCTAGCTTTGATGAGTCGCCGCTCCGCCATCCGCCCGTCCGTAAGGACTGCTGTCAGCTTATCGACCAGCTGATTTCGCAACCATGGTCGAATGGGGGTGGGAAAGCCTTTCTTGCTGCGTCGAAGCACTTCAGCGGGCAATCGATCCGCCATGGCTCGACGGAGCAAATACTTCCCGGAGAAATTACGAACTTTATAACATGGGGGAATGCGTCCGACAAACTCGACAAGTTTGTGATCCAGAAACGGAACGCGGCTCTCAATCGAAGCAGCCATACTCATCTGGTCCTGCTTCATAAGAAGCTCGACCAGGTACGTTTTGGTATCCAGGTAGAGCAGCTGATTCAGTAAATTTCCGTTCGACCCGTTTGAGGGAAAGAATCGCATAGAATTCACATAGGCATTAATGTCGCGAAGTTCTCCGGTCAACTCGCTAGTGAACAACGCCGACTGCTGGTCCTGAGGAAAAACAGAATAGAAATTGTCGAAGTAGATTTTTTCGAAACTGTTCGGATAATAGAGAAAAGAATGCCGCAGTTTGCGCCGCGCCCAATCCGGGATCAATTCCGCGCTCACTGTCTTCTGAGCCACGTGCTGGAGTGGCCGCGGGACGAGCTTTCGGTACAGGGGTCCGGCTCGCAGGTTCCAGAGCGTGACGCGATACTTCAAGTAACCGGCGAGGGTCTCGTCTCCGCCCTCGCCAGTGAGCACCACTTTGACTTTCTCGCGAGCCAGGCGGGAGACGTAATGGAGGGCTACGCTCGACGGCCACACAAGCGGCTCATCTTCGTGCCAAATCAGTTGCGGTAAACTCGCAAAGAATTCTTCCGGGCCAAGGATCACCTCGTTATACTCAGCCCCGATGTGCTTGGCTACTTGCCGGGCGTAGGGCAGTTCGCTGTATTCGTCTTCTGCATATCCCACCGAAAAGGCTTGGATAGGCTCTTTCCGAAGATCCGCCATTATGGCCGCAATTGAACTAGAGTCGAGGCCCCCACTCAAGAACACTCCAACTGGAACGTCGCTCATGAGGTGAGCACGCACTGTCTCGGTGAACAGGTCACGAAACTGCGCGACGTAATCGGATTCACCGCGCGAGGACTCGGGCGGAGACGTATCCAAGTCCCAGTAGGTCTTGACCTCGGGGTTTTTGTCCTGTGCTTTCAAATCAATGCCCAGACAATGCCCGGGCAAGAGCTTGCGGACGCCTTCGAAAAGTGTTTCTTCTGAAGAGAGATAACCAAAGGCAAAAAACTCGGGAAGAGCACGCCGATTAAGCCGCGGCTGGAAGTCAGGGAGTTCAAAGAGAGCCTTGATTTCTGAGGCGAAGACGAAGCGATCCCCCACGATTGCGTAGTAAAAGGGCTTAATGCCCAAGCGGTCTCGGGCGCAAAATAACCTCTGACTGCGGGCGTCCCAAATGGCAAACGCAAACATACCCTGCATGCGATGTACACAATCCTCCCCATATTCCTCGTATAGGTGCAGGATCGTTTCCGTGTCGCTCTTCGTCGCGTAGTGGTGACCTCGCTGCTCCAAGGCGGGGCGGAGTTCGAGGTGGTTGTAAATTTCGCCGTTGAACACAATCCAGACATTCCCCTCCTCATTGCTCATCGGCTGGCGTCCCCCGGGTAGATCAATGATGCTCAGCCGGCGAAACCCAAGCGCTACATTGCCGGAGATTAAGCAATCTTGGTCGTCAGGCCCGCGGTGGTGGAGGACACGCGACATGGCCTCCAAATCTCGGTCTGGAACCTTACGACCTTTTATGTCCACAATTCCACAGATCCCGCACATGGCGCTAACTTCGCTTCCTTTGCAATCGATACTTCGGCAGCATTTTGCCGGCGCGGCCTTTGCTACAGAGGTAGTTGTGCACTCGTATCACAGCTAGACAAGTAGGGGCACATTTTCCGGATGCGCGGAGGATTCGAGGCCAACTCCTGCGGGGTGCTTGGGTGCATCGGGGCGCCATTCCCCGCGCATGAGAGGCACTTCGGACTTAAAAACTTGGCGGCCACTCAGCTCAACATAACTGCCATCATAAACAGCAAGCTGCCCGACATTTTCCTCGCCTCTCGTCGAGCAAAACAGAAACCGCGCGTCGCTAACCCACGGCCCAACCTGCCAGGTCCCCGCCACATCCGCGAAAAACATGTAGTTGGTCATATCCGGGGCCGAATATCGATAAGCTCGAACGGGCACGCCCTTATGTGTTGGTTCGAACTGTTGGAGGAGACCTAGAGCTGCGTCGGCCTTCGCAATCGGAATCAGCAGTGTTGCGAACTCTATCGGCAACTCCGCCCGGGAACCAATCCTAAGAATCGGGGAGGGCTCTTTTCTTCCATATATAGGCGAATACCAACCCTGAGTTGTCTCCCACGAGCAGTCTTGACTCGAGGCGATCAGCACGGCAAGGGCTGCGTGTTCGCCACTCACGAACATGGCACCTCCGGGAATTGGAAAAAGTGAGCCCGGGCCGAAGTGCCACGAAACTTCAAGGCGATGCACGCCTTCGCCTTCAAGAACGTCGCGAATCAACCAGAAGTTTGGCTTTGAGTGGAAAACATAGCGGCGATGTTGAACAGGCTTCCTCAACCGGCAATAGCCACGATGAGAGCCGACGAAGAGGTCAAAGGTTTTGCCAGTCACCCAGCGATCCACACCCACGTTGGGTAGGCCTTCCCACCCAAACGGTCCGCTAGGCTCGGCCTGGCTCAAGTTGTCCACCTGGACCGTGTTGTGACAAGCCGTTGCGCGGAACCGACTGCGCTCGGCATCCGAATCGACATAAGCAAATGTGCCTGGATCAATCAGCAACGGTTGTCCATTGACAGCTAACTGCACACTTAGTGCATCGGCATGGCGGTGGCCCGACTGGCCAGCTCCATGAGGGCCAGCATTGATCACGAGTTGGCGCGTCAAAGGACTCTGACTGGACATCACGTAGATTCCGCTGTGCTCCAAGGCAATGGAAGTCGCCGTTGGTTGTTGGAGAGAACGTCCCTCAAACCACTTCGCCCCCGCGGCTCCAAGCAGCCAAACTGTCTCTTCCCGAATGGAACCAGCCACTGATTTGAAGTCGCCCCGATTAAACAGCACCGCTCCGGTTGCAAGGGGATCGAGCAAGTCCGCCGCGCGGTTACGTCTCGGGTCAAACACTCGCCCACCGTCATCATCTCCGAATTGGGGAACAGACCCTGCTCGACCCAACGTGCAAAGGACGTCAAGCATTCTCTCTATGTTCCGGTCCAACACGGCAGGGACTGCCACTCCGTTTAGATCCGCCAGGATTCGGGAGTGCAGGAGGAAGTCGAGCGCGTAGGTGTGGTAGTAGGTCGATTGCTCAAAGTGCATGCCATCGGGCCGAACCTGGCGTTCCGCTTCGCGCAAGACAATTTGCCATCCAAGTTTTTGCCATCGCTGAGCCAATGTAGACCCGGAACACAGAGTACCGATAAAAAAGAGGCCCACTCCTTCGCCCAGGAGGTGTGTATTGGGCGAGAAATAAGTGGAAAGAAATCGCTCGATGTGGCGCCCGTTCAGCATCAGGGCACGGTGGAGGTCGGAAGGAAATCGTTGCGGGACAGTGGAGCAGCCATTCAGCAAATACCAGACCCACAGCCAGGAAAGACTTCGGAACGCCACCTCGAGGCTGCTTGCCCAGTTAATTCCGATCCCGTATGAATTCTGGCCCTGCCAGTCATACCACTGCCGGAAGACCTCGCGCGCGTAGCGAGCCTCTCCTGTTAAGCGATAGGCCTTGGCAAGAGTGACCAGGTGCTGATGGCGATTCAGTTCCCAAGTGACCTTTGAGTCCCCGACCTGGTCAAAATCGAGGTAGCGGACTCGGAACCATGGGCGGCGTGGAGCCCGTTTGCCATGCACTGCATCGAGATGCCAGTCGATCTTCGTTCCGTAATCCACGCCCACGTACCCGAGCAGGTCGAACCGGTGCTCGCAAATCTGCTCCGCCTGTCGCACGATTCCCTCTACCACCTCGGGGAGCCGCTCACGCAAGCACTTCAGGATTTCTGGCGCTTCTTCCTCGGTGAAGAAGAAGCGGCCTCGTAACTGAGGAGGGCGGCGCTCCCTGAAGAAGGGACCGCCAATTTGGCACAGCGCAAGGTCCCAGCGTTTCGCGAACTCTTGGTGAGTGCGCAAGCGCAATTCGTCCCAGTTCATTTCCATGATTCTCTTCGCGCGCTTCAAGCAGTGATTGCTAAGCGACATGGACCCAATCTCTTTTCAGATCTTCCGGCTCGCGGGCGGGGGCCCCAAGTAACCAGTCCACAGTTCGAGCGATGTTATCTTCACTGACTTCAAGGTGCGTCTGTTTCTTAACCTCGTCGAACCCCTCAGTCGCTCTTATAAGCTTTGTGCACAAGTCTGCGGCATCACCTTCCCGATATGTTGTTACGTTTGCCGGACGATGGCCATTCTCGCTGGCTACGACGGGTATGCCTAGGGCCAAGGATTCGAGCACTGAAGCAGCGACGCCGTCGCACGCTGGAGTGCGGATATAAGCAAAGCATCGAGTCAGTAACGTCAAGAACTCGTCGTGGGCGAGGTTACCCAGCAGGAGTAGGCTTTGGCGTTCTCGCTCTGGCCAGTCGGCCACGAACTCGTTGACCGCGGGCAATTCCTTGGAGGGAAAACCGAGCCATATGAATCCCGCTTCCGGATGCTGTTGCCGAAATTGCAGCATAGCTTCCCGCAGTACAGGAAGCCGGTACTCCGGACGAAACGAAACGTAGCAGAAAAACACGGGATGGCGTAACGCCAAAAAGGCCTCTATCTCTTCGGCAAGCGGTACCCGCTGGAACTCCACATTCTGTTTTGAAAAACCCGGAATCACCGCGATGCGCGCTGCCTCAATTTCATACTGTTCAATCGCGTGCTTAACCGCCGTGTTGTTGCATGAGATTTGTCCTGCGAGCCGAAAGAGCAGCCGAAAGGCCCAACGCACCCCTAAACCCTCGGGCCGAGGAAAATACCTCTGCTGCAAACCGCCGCGCCAACTCAGTGCCACAGGGTGACCGGCGAGTCGACCTACTACGGCGGCGATGAATGCCAATATGTAGCCTGGCGTAGACTGACCGTTGACGTGCACCTGGAAACGATAACCTCTCAAAGCAAACTGGATGAGTTTGCGCAGGTAGTCGAAGCCGTTCTGGACGTCGATGTACTCACTGCTCCGCCTCCTCCGGCTCTCATTGAGATTGAGCACCTGACATACATTCCCTCGCCGGCGAATTTCTTCGACTAGCAACTTGGTTTGCATCGCCCAGCCGCAAACCGGTGGCGGATAGTTACCGATCTGCAGAATCCTTGCTCGCGAATACTCTTCGACAATGCGATTCGAATCGCTCTCGGCGGATCTATTTATGAGAAACGGCCTTTCCACTGCGTCGCGCTGCGCCTTGAACCAACCCCTCCAGTACGGAGGGATCCGGAGGATCGCTAGGCTGATACCATCTGCTGATTGGCCATTACACCGACGGATACAGAACGGGGGCGGATGGAACGTAGATCAATCACAAACTGATCCGAGCGGAGGGTGGCTAATATCGCTTCCTCGTCTAAAGCCTTTGCCCCAATGATGAGAACCTCCGCATGCTCGACTACCTCCTCCAAATCGGTCGAGAGTAAAGCACCGACATGGGGGAGCTCTTCATCGACGAAGTGACGGTTGGAGCCCACCAGACGTCCCATTGAGACATCCGGGTCCCAGATTTGGACCTGGCAACCTTCGCCGAGCAGTCGCTTTATCAGCTGCACTGAGGGACTTTCCCGCAGGTCATCCGTGCCGGACTTAAAACTCAAACCGACAACCCCGATTTTCTTACACTTCGTCGCCAGCACTGCGTCGACAGCTCGTTCGAGGTGAGCCTGGTTGCTAGGCATGATTGCGCGCAATAAGGGCAGGTCCAGGTCAAGCTGCTTGGCACAGTAGGAGAGTGCCCGTACATCTTTCGGTAAGCAGGATCCACCAAAGACGAACCCGGGCGTCAGATATGCCGCGGAGATATTCAGTCTCGTATCGGCCAA
>Ga0075425_100009365_pt1 | contig 10420 bp, 8 predicted proteins | sample SoiMethybrSBSTD4_FD_75300 | JGI IMG/M metagenome (GOLD analysis project Ga0075425, IMG submission 75300) | Bulk soil microbial communities from a Populus tree surrounding site in Tennessee, USA - Soil MetaG P. TD hybrid SBSTD4 | ecosystem: Environmental > Terrestrial > Soil > Tree plantation...
AATCTGGAATCTGCAATCTGAGATCTGCAATCTGAGATCTGCAATCTGAGATCTGAAATCTGCAATCTGCAATCTGGAATCTGGAATCTGCAATCTGCAATCGAAATCCGCAATCTGAGATCTGCAATCTGCAATCTTCAATTTTCAATTTCCGTTTTCATCTCAACCAGCACCGCCACCATATACCCGACTCCGAATGGTCCCTCGTAGCTGAGCACTTGATGGTCGCGAAGCGTCTCGCCCACCGTCCCGAGCGCGATAACGATCGACCGGTAGCCACACTCGCCCGCGCGAGCCCTCAGATCCGGATCGATGTTGATGACGCTGCTCGGGTCGCCGCGTGCGATGGCATCGACAACCTGCTCGTCAAACAGATGTGCCGTCGGTTCGTACTCATAAGGCCCGTCCACGGCGAGCCGGTGACTCAGGTCTCCGCTTGCGACCAGCGCCACCCTCCGATTGATCGCGCTTGCAGCCCTTGCGACTGAGCGCCCGAACGCTAGATGTTTTTCGTTCGACTGAAGCGTAAAGCCGATGACGACTATCGGCCCGCGCCAGCCGGCTTCGTGAAGATAATACAACGGCACCAGCGCTCCGTGATCCAGCGGGTAGTCGTGCTCAAGAAGACGTAGATCGACGCCTTGGGCCGCGGCGGCTTGTTTGATTGCGTCAACCATATCGAGGTCATTCGCGAATGTCAGGTTAACGGCTGGCGCAAGAAACTCACGGAAGTCACCGGCGAGCTCATTGATCGAACGCGCGGTGAACGCGCGAGGGTCGAGTGGCGAGTGCGGAGAGATGACGACGATCGTCTCCGGATTTGTATTGATAAGCCGTCGCGAGAACTCTCGCAATGCGCGTTGCGAGGCAGCCACTCGCGCGATGCGCCTTCCGCCGACTTCAGGAACGAGAAGCGGCGGATGAGGTGCAATTCCCGCGAATACAATTGAGCCGGGCATGATGTTCTCCGGGGTTGTACAGGCTGATCCAGATGATAACCCCCAGGATTTTCAGTTGCAATTTTCAATTTGCAATTCTCAATCGACAGTTCCACTAAGGGGCCATCGTAATCCAATCATTGGCGATTGGCGCGTTCCTTGACACCCCCCATGTCCTCTGCTAGATTCTGGCGTTTAACGCGGGTGCCGCGCCCGCTACAGTACAACCTGCCACAGGCAATTATCGATAGGAGGCTATTATTAGTGGGTAACAGTAACAAGCGTTTGTTTACGTCCGAGTCTGTCACCGAAGGGCATCCCGACAAGATCGCCGATCAGATTTCCGACGGTGTGCTCGATGCCGTGCTGCGAGACGATCCTCAGGGCCGCGTGGCCTGTGAGACGCTATTAACTACCGGATTGGTCGTCGTGGCCGGCGAGATCACCACTTCCGTGTGGGTCGACATTCCGAAGATCGTCCGCGAGACCATTCGCGAGATCGGCTATACCCGAGCGAAGTACGGATTCGATTGTGATACCTGTGGCGTCATCACCGCGATAGATACGCAGTCGGGAGACATAGCCATGGGAGTCGATCACGGTGGCGCGGGCGATCAGGGGATGATGTTTGGATATGCCTGCAACGAGACCCCTGAGCTGATGCCGATGCCGATCATGCTGGCGCACAAGTTGACGCGCCGCCTCGCGGATGTGCGCAAGGAAGGCCTGCTCGACTATCTGAGGCCGGACGGTAAATCCCAGGTGACCGTTGAGTATTCGGGTCACAAACCTGTTCGAGTCAATACCGTCGTTATCTCCACCCAACACTCCGAATCGGTAGCGAACGATCAAATCCACGAAGACGTGATCAATCACGTGATTCGCTCGGTGGTGCCCGGCGAGATGATGGACGCCGGCACCGACTTCCATATCAATCCGACGGGCCGCTTCGTGATCGGCGGGCCGCAAGGGGACACCGGACTCACGGGGCGCAAGATAATTGTCGACACCTACGGCGGAGCCGGCGCGCACGGCGGCGGTGCTTTCTCGGGTAAGGACCCGACGAAGGTTGACCGCTCGGCTTCCTATATGGCCAGGTACATTGCGAAGAACATTGTAGCGGCCGGACTGGCGGATCGGTGCGAAGTCCAACTGGCTTACGCCATCGGGATTGCCGATCCTGTCTCTGTGCTCGTGGATACAAAAGGCACGAGCCAGGTCGACGAAGAGAAGCTGTCCAGGCTGGTGCGCGAACACTTCAAACTCACGCCGGCGGGAATCATCGAGAGCCTGAATCTGCGGCGTCCGATATTCAGGAAGACGGCGGCATACGGGCACTTCGGCCGGAACGAGCCCGAGTTCACATGGGAGCGCACTGACAAGGCAGACGCGCTTCGCCGCGCGGCTGGATTGTAAATAGGTTGCCAGTGGTCAGTGGCCAGTGGTCAGTTGTTCATCGCGTGGCGAGCTGCGCTCCGGCCACTGACAACTGGCCACTGGCCACTGACCACTTTGTTACGGAGATTGTTGATGACTACCAGTACTCAAATATCAAACTACGACGTCAAGGATCTGGCTCTGGCCAAGGCTGGCCGAATGCGTATCGAATGGGCCGAACGCGAGATGCCGGTGCTTCGCCTGATCAGGGAGCGCTTCGACCGCGAGCGCCCGCTGGCGGGAAAGAAGATGGTTGCCTGTTGCCACATCACGACCGAGACAGCGAACCTCGCTCGGGCTTTGAAGGCGGCCGGTGTCGATGCGGTGTTGATCGCCTCGAATCCTCTGTCGACTCAAGACGACGTCGCGGCGGCGCTTGTCGTCGAGTACGGCATACCGGTCTTTGCGATCAAGGGAGAGACTCCCGAGACTTACAACCGTCACGTGCGGATGGCGCTCGACCACGAGCCTGATCTGATCATTGACGACGGGTCGGATGTCGTCGCCACGATGGTCAAAGAGCGCCCCGAGTTGATCGACAAGATCATCGGAACAACCGAAGAAACAACGACCGGATTGGTTCGCCTGCGCGCGCTCGAAAAAAGCGGGCGCATGACCTGGCCGACGATTGCGGTGAATGACGCCCAGACAAAACACTTCTTCGACAACCGCTACGGCACGGGCCAATCGACGCTGGACGGCGTGATTCGCGCGACTAACATTTTGCTTGCCGGTCGCACGATCGTCGTAGTCGGCTACGGCTGGTGCGGTAAAGGCGTGGCGATGCGCGGCCGTGGCATGGGCGCAAACGTCATCGTGTGCGAGATCAATCCGATTCGCGCCATCGAAGCGGTGATGGATGGAATGCGGGTGATGACCATGGAAGAAGCGGCGCCGCTTGGCGATATTTTCATCACCGTCACCGGCAACCGCCACGTAATCGACGGCCATCACTTCGCGAAGATGCATGATGGTGCGCTTGTTGCGAACTCGGGCCACTTCGATGTCGAGCTGAATCTGGTCGCGCTCGCCGAGTTGAGCGAGGCGAAAGAGCAACTTCGCCCGTTCGTTGAGCAGTACAAGGTGAAAGCTTCGGGCAATCGGATAATGGTGCTCGGCGAAGGGCGGTTGATCAATCTGGCGGCCGCCGAAGGTCATCCCGCTTCGGTGATGGACATGAGCTTCGCCAATCAGGCTCTGTCCTGCGAATACCTAGTGAAGAACGAGGGCAAGCTCGCGCCCGGTTTGCACCTGTTGCCCGAAGAAGTCGACAACGAAATCGCCTCACTCAAGCTTGCCGCGATGGGAATCAAGATCGACAAGCTCACCGCGGAGATGATCGAGTATATGAACACGTGGGAAGCAGGGACTTAGGCTGTGGGAGGTTTCCGCGATGCGTCGAATCAACCACTTTTTCCTAATCGCGATCTTCGCAAGCGCGACGATCCTCGGTGGTAACCGGGCTGTCGCGGCGCAGTCCGTTGATGGTGAGTCCCGCTATGCGAAGCTCGATGGCCAGCGGGTTCACTACGAGAACCACGGCAAGGGGCACGAGGCGCTGGTCTTCGTCCACGGGTGGACGTGCAACCTGAGCTTCTGGAGTCGTCAGGTGCCGGCGTTCGAAGGCAAGACCAGAGTCATCACCATCGACCTTCCAGGTCACGGTCTTAGCGACAAGCCGCAAATCAATTACACCATGGATCTGTTCGCCCGCGCGGTGGACGCAGTGCTGCGCGACGCCGGAGTGGATCGCGCCGTCCTGGTTGGCCACAGCATGGGCACCCCAGTGATTCGTGAGTTTTACCGGAAGTATCCTCAGAAGACGCTCGCCCTGGTTATCGTCGATGGTCCATTGCGCCCTTTCGGCGACAGGAAGTTGATGGAGCAGTTCATTGCGCCACTTCGGGGCCCTGGCTACAAGGAAGCAGCGAGCAAGTTTATCGATGGTATGTTTGGCCAAAACGCAACGGCGGAGATGCGAGCTGAGGTCAAGAACGCGATGTTAAGCACGCCTCAGACCGTCGCAATTAGCGCGATGGAAGGGATGGCCGATGAGTCGATTTGGAAGCAGGATAAAATCACTGTTCCGACGCTCGCGATCATGGCCAAGTCTGGCTTCCTGGCCACCGATGCCGAGCAGCTCTATCGCAGCATTGCGCCGAAACTCGAGTATCAGGCTTGGGAAGGCGTTGGCCACTTCTTAATGATGGAGAAGCCCGGGGACTTTAACGAGGCGCTGGGCGGGTTTCTGGTGAAGAACGGTCTCTTGAAGAAGTAGTGACCTCCGAAAAAGCTACTAACCAGTCTTCCGATCCTTTGACCTGCGGCTTTTCTGACGGCGTGCACCAACGCGAGTCGTGAGGACACCTTTGCCTGAGTTGCGTTCCGGGTCGCGCCGATCGCTTGAGCGTCGGTCCGGCGCGGATCGCCGATCCTTTCCGTTGGACGACTCGAATCCTTTCTTTTCCATAATGGAAGTCGGGGACACCCGCCGATAGAACTCGCAGGCTCAAGTACTTGTCAGCGCCTCACCGTAAGGGTTCGGCATCAACTGAGCACTGATAACTAATAACCATCTGTTTCAGAGTGCCGAGCCGCCCGATGAGCCTTCGCCCCCGGAGGTCTGGCCTCCAGAGCCTTCCTGCGTCGAAGGGGATGTTGATCCGCTGCCTCCGTCACCGATTGTCGAGCCGGCGCTCTCCCCGGCGGCAGGGATGGACCCCGCCTCTGCTGGCGCGGCAACAGCACCTTCGGCTGCCGGGCTCTCAGTGAAGTACTCTTTAAGCTCCTTGCCGGGCTTGAAGTAGGGGACCCGCTTGGCTGGAACATCGACTGGCTCGCCGGTTTTCGGGTTGCGCCCGCGGCGCGGGCCTCGCTCGCGTGTGCGGAAGCTGCCGAAGCCGCGCAGTTCGACCTTTTCACCTTTGTGCAGCGCGCCGATTATCGAGCCGAAGACGGTCTCGACTATCACTTCCGCATCCCGCTTGTTCAGCTCAGCCGCCCGAGCTACTTCCTCAACAAGTTCTGCCTTAGTCATCTTTCTCCTATAAGCCGCAGCGGTTCAGCGGCTGTTTTATTATTCGATTATCCTCCCGCGCGGTCGCGAAGAAATAGGCCGCAGCATGCGGAGCCCATAAATGCCTGAGAGTTCAAAACCTACTTCAATCCAATTGATGCTAAGACGCTTGGGGTTAGAATGCCGTACAGCACGCTCAAGTATCTACAGCGAAAAGGCAGAAATCAAGTCCCCGCGAGAACTTCTGCTACCTGGGAGCGCAGGCATCCCTGCCCGTGTGGGACCCTGCCGGAATGAGAATGCGCTGGCGAAAAGGAGTAGGCGGCGATGCCTGCCCTCCCAGGGCTCCGTTTGACATCGCTTCTTTCCGCCCTCTAGAATTTTCGTTTGCTACGCAGTGCGCTGACGCATCGTAGCAGCAGACGGAGGAATCGGCTTCATAAAACTGTTATGACGACGCTCATCACAACCGCGGACGCAGAAGCAGGAACGGCCATCGTGACGAAGTCATTCATCACTCGCAACGTTCAAAAATCAATACTCCCAAATGGTCTCACCGTTGTTACGAAGGAGATGCACGATAAGCCAGTCGTCGCGACGATGATCTGGTATCGGGTCGGCTCGCGCAACGAGGAGCTGGGCCAGACAGGCAAGTCCCATTTCCTCGAGCACATGCTTTTCAAAGGGACCGATCGGTACAAGAAGGGTGAGATCGACATGATCACGCACCTGAACGGCGGCGCTAACAACGCGTTCACCTGGCTGGACTTCACCGCGTACTACTTCACGTTTGCCTCCGACAGATGGGAGGCCGCGCTTGAGATCGAAGCGAGCCGAATGCGCAACACCATGTTCGCGGAAGACGAATTCGCCTCGGAAAAGCAGGTCGTTGAAGAAGAGTTGCGCATCGGACTTGACGGACCCTGGGAGGCGCTCGAGAACGAAGTCTGGGCGACGGCATTCCGCCAGCACCCGTATCATTGGCCTACCGTCGGATGGCTCGAAGACCTGGAGGCGGCTTCCGGAGCCGATATGAAGGCTTACTACGACAAGTGGTATCACCCCCGCCAGGCGACGTTGGTCGTCGCCGGCGACTTCGACAGCGTTGAAGTGGTCCAGAAAATAGAAGAGCTGTTTGGCCGGATCCCACCGGGACCGCTCGCCTCGCCACCCAACATCGTCGAACCATCGCAGCGCGGCGAGAAGCGCCTGGTAGTAAGAAAGCAAACGCCGGTCGAGCGTTTGCTCATCGGCTATCACGCACCCGAAGTAGGCCACCCGGACTCTTACGCACTGAAGGTCGCGGAGGCGGTCCTTTCGACCGGCAAGTCTTCGCGGCTCTACCAGCGGCTGGTAGAGCGAGACCAATCGGTCACCAAGGCCGACGCCACTTACCACGACCACATCGATCCGTCCCTCTTTTACTTTCAGGCCGAGTTGAAACCCGGGTTTAAGCTGGCCGACGTCGAGCACGCGATCTGCGAGGAAATCGATCGACTGAAACGCGGCGACATCCCGGCCGCTGAGACCGATAAGGCCAAGCGGCAGATCGAGGCGTCGCTGGTGCTGAGCAGCGAAGAGCCATTGCAACAGGCAACCTTGCTCGGTCAGTACGAGACGATTGCCTTCGACGAGCACGTGCCGGCGGACTCGCGCGGCTATCACTATCTGGACACGCTGCTGGAACGGGTCGCCGGCGTAACCGTTGAAGAGATCGCGATGGCCGCTCAAAAGTATTTCACTGAAGATAACCGCACAGTTGGCTACCTGATCGACGGCAGAGAGCCCGGCGAGGAGGAGCGTGGCTGTGCAGCATAGTCAAAAACGCACCGCGCGCCCGAAGCTCGACGTCGAGCGTGTCGAGTTGCCGAACGGTCTGGTCCTGCTGCTCTCAGAGAATCACTCGATTCCCTCTGTCTCCATCAACGCGATCGTGCGAGCCGGGTCGCGCTTCGAGACTGACGAGAAAGCGGGGCTCGCATCGCTAATCGGCGCGCTTCTCGACGCGGGTACGACTAGCCGGACTTCGCAACAGATTGCCGAAACCATCGAGGCTGTGGGAGGGCAGCTCGGCACTTTTGGCGATTATCAATCGAGCGGCGCCGTAGTCAGGCTGCTTTCGAAAGACGCTTTCATCGGCCTGGACGTGACGGCTGATCTATTGATGAACTCGACCTTTCCCGACGACAAAGTCCACCAGGAAATCGATCGTCGCGTCGCTCAAATCAAAGCCCGGCTCGACGTTCCGCGGACGCAAGCTTCGGACGTATTCAACGAGATCGTATTCAAAGGTTCTCCACGGCATCGACCGCCTATAGGTTATGCAGAGACGGTGAAGACGCTGACGCGAGCGGATGTTGAGGGGTTCTATCGACGCTACTACGTGCCGCAAAACACAATGCTCGCGATAGCTGGTGACATCGACAAGAACGAAGTGAAGGGCATGGTCGAGGCGACGTTTGGAAAATGGCTGTGCGCTGCGGAGTTCGGCACACCGGAAGTGCCGTGGGCTCATCGCCAGAACGTTCCGTTGGAGAGGTTCGTCACCGCGTCAAAGGAACAGGTCAACGTCATCATCGGTCACGTCGGAATCGAGCGAAACAACCCGGACTATTACGTTTTGTTGGTGATGGACACGATACTCGGATCCAGTCCGGGCTTCACGTCGCGCATTCCGCGGATACTTCGCGACGAGCAAGGGCTTGCCTACAGCACATTCAGCAATATCACATCGAGCGCCGGGCAGGATCCGGGCCGGTTCGTTGCTTACATCGGCACCGCGCCCGAGAATCTCGACCGGGCGATTTCGGGTTTGCGAGGCGAGATTATGCGCATAGTCGAGGGAGGTGTTACCGCCGAGGAGTTGGAGGCCGCCAAGCTCTATCTGACCGGCAGCTTCGTGTTTCACTTTCAGAGGAATTCGCAGATCGCCGAGTTCCTGCTTGAAGCCGAAGTGTACGGGCTCGGATTTGACTACCTCGAAAAGTACCACGAGTTGATAAGGGCAATCAGTGTCGAAGACGTGACTCGCGTAACGCGCAAATACATTGATCCGCACAATCTGACAACGGTCGTCGTCGGTCCGGTCGACGAGCACGGGAAGGTTATCAAAGTAGCATAGACTCTAGTTCCTGGGAGCGCAGGCATCCCTGCCTGCTTGCTTGCATTGCCGGAGAAGAGGCAGGCAGGATGCCTGCGCTCCCAGGGACAATGATCTATGCTGCCAGGGGAAGAAGGAGTTTCATGAACCATCGGCATTCATCCAGGCGAGCGCTTGCCCTCCTGGTGCTTACGGCACTTATGCTGGCGTCCGCGGTGGCGGGCGCCTCTAATCTGCCGCTCCCTACGGCTGAGGCAACGTCGAGCATCACCGCGCGCGATCTGAAGAAGCATCTGAGTTTTCTCGCGTCCGACGAACTGGGGGGACGGTACACGCTGAGCCCCTCGAACCGCGTGGCCGCGCGCTACCTTGCTTCCCAACTCGAATCCTATGGCTATCGAGGCGCTGTGCGCGATGGCTCCTTCTTTCAGCGAGTGCCGCTCAGCTATCGGGATGTGGATCGTGCGGGGAGCCGCGTGACCCTCAACATCGGAGGCACAAAGCGCGAATTTAACTACGCGGACGCGTTTCTGGCCGACGTCCCGAGCGATATGAACATCAGCGGCGGTCTCGTTTTTGTTGGGCATGGAGTCTCATCGCCGAAGAATAACTACGATGATTACGCTGGTCTAAAGGTGAAAGGCAAGATCGTGGTGATCGCCAACGGCGCTCCCGAGCAGCTCAAGAATGTAAGGCTGCAGGACGACGAACAGGCCGAGGCCGCCGCCCTCGCGCACGGGGCGATCGGAGCCGTCAAGATTCCCGACGCGCAAACGCTGCTCAGCTGGGACCAGCTCAAAGTTTGGCTCGGTGGCTCGCAGCAACTAGGCTTGCCGCCCAGGACTACGGTAGCAGGGAAGATCTTGCCGGAGATAAACGCCGGACCCGAGCTGATAAAGGCGATCGCCAAGGCAATGGGGAAGGAGAGCTCTGACCTGGTCGCGTCTGCGAACAAGCTCAAGCCTGCTGAGCTTGCGGTGAGCGCGGAGATCAAGCTTCACGTCGATGTGAAGGACGCGCCTCCCGCTCAAAACGTAGCCGGCATACTCGACGGCGCCGATCCGAAACTGAAGGATGAGTACGTAGTTTTCAGCGCGCATTACGATCACTTGAAGACAGGCGACAAAGGAGAGGTGTATCACGGCGCGGACGACGACGGTTCCGGCACCGTGTCCGTGCTCGAGATCGCCCAGGCGTTTTCGCTGGGGCCTCGGCCCAGCCGGTCGATCCTGATCGTGTTTCACACAGGCGAGGAGCTCGGTCTGTTCGGGTCCGCCTACAACACCGACTACGAACCCGTGGTCCCGCTTCAGAAGCTGGTCGCGGATTTCAACATCGACATGGTGGGACGGAGCCGGCCCGCGGGTGACGATGATCCGCGCGACGCTCACCTGACCGACAAGGATTCAATCTACATCATCGGCGCGGACAAGCTCTCAACTGAGCTGAACAAGCTTAACGAAGAGACCAACCTGGCCACGGCGCGATTGAATTTCGATTACACCTACAACGACGAGAAGCACCCCGAGCGGTTTTACTACCGGTCCGACCACTACAACTACGCCAAGCACGGCATACCCATTATCTTTTATTTCACGGGAGTGCACCGCGACTACCATAAACCGAGCGATGTTGTTGAGAAGATAGACTTCGAGAAAATGGAGCGGATCGACAGAATGATCTTCGCGACAGGCTGGCGAGTGGCGAATCTCGATCATCGCCTGGTTGTTGATAAACGGCCGTAGCAGGAGGTGTAGCGTAGACTGTCCAGTCTGCCCAGAGTCGATCTGGTTTGTCGGTTGCGCGCAGATTGGACAGTCGAGACTACATTTCCCTAAGAGGGCAGTATGGTCTCGGCACGAGTCGCTTGTTTGCTCCTTGCGCTCGCCATTCTGTGCGCTCCTTGCGTTCCATCGTCTGCTCAGAATC
>Ga0075425_100009367_pt1 | contig 10419 bp, 8 predicted proteins | sample SoiMethybrSBSTD4_FD_75300 | JGI IMG/M metagenome (GOLD analysis project Ga0075425, IMG submission 75300) | Bulk soil microbial communities from a Populus tree surrounding site in Tennessee, USA - Soil MetaG P. TD hybrid SBSTD4 | ecosystem: Environmental > Terrestrial > Soil > Tree plantation...
CGATACCACGCTTTTGAACCCGGTTCGCAAGGCGATCGGCTCGCTTGGGATCGCGCTCGCCGGTGCGGACGAGACCAACCTCGCCACCTCCTGCGGCAGCCGCAGGCTCATCGGCTAGGGCCGCGCGCCCACCGGGCGTGTCCGTTCTGACCTGTTTGCGGCTACCCTTCGCGGTCGCCTGAATCCCCCAAGACGCTCGGACCAGCGCGAATGCCTCTAAGGCCGCGCATGGCGTAGATAGAAAGGAATCCGCCCGAAAGCGTCGAAGTAGGGCCTAGGCGAGCCGGTGAGTAATTCGGCGTCGCCCTTGGACGGTTGGAGCGGAGGCATGAGACCGCGTCCGGGCTTGGTTCGAGGCCGGGCTCGGAGGGGTCTCAAAGACCCCCGCACGGACTTGGAGCTGAAGGGAGGCGGCTCCACCCGAAGGTATTTCCGTCACTTACAAGGGGGTCACATGCGGAAGTTCGCACTCCTCGCGATCCTGCTGGGTGTCCTAGTCGTCGGCATCATGGGCACCTCGCAAGCGGCGCCGGCCGGCGTCCTTGCCTTCAGCGGGAAGGCCACGCTGTCCAGTGGGTTCCCGTGCACCGGTTCGTGTCACGGCACCGCGGCCTTCAAGGGCTATGGCGGCGGCGTGGACACCGCCACGAAAAAGGCATTCACCTGCGTCGGCTGCGCCATCACCTCGACGTACACCTACAACGAGCCCGGTGGCTCCTGCCTCGCCAATAAGGTCCCCAGTGCGCCCCTCGGCACCGCCCAGGGCACTCTGACGACCTTCGCGAAGCCGACCACGATCGTCTCGACGTTCAGCTGGACGCGCGTCGGCATCACGGCCATCGTCCTGTTGAAGAATCCGACCGGAGTAGCGGTGGCGGCCTTCATACCGCCGAGCAAGTGCACTCCGACGACGGCGACGATCGCCGGCCTGGCGGTTCTCGCTTAGGGACATCGATCATCTCGCGGGCCCGCCGTATGGCGGGCCCGCGACCTTTTTCGGATTTCTCCCTCTATCCGGCGGAATCGGCCGGTGGTGAAATGTGACCGACATGGTCCGCCGGCGTTCGAGCCGCCTTCTCGTCGCGGCTCTCGCAACTGGGGTGCTGATGACGCTCGTGCCGGCCCAGGCCGGTTCTGCGCTGAGCGCGTGCACGCTTTCGCTCCATTTCACCTTCGCCAGCAATGTCGGCCCGCTAACCGGAGCCACGACCTACACGATGTCCGGTGCGGGGACGTGCGAGACCAGCGACGGACTAGGGAAGACGGTCGACATCGCCGCCCAAGGGAACGCCACGCAAGCGCGATGCGCGTCACTTGTCCTAACGGGAACCTACGTTTTGAACGTCTTTCCGGCGCCTGCGCCGGCGAGTAGCAACGGGATCTTCAACGTGGCCGGGACGGCCTCTGCGGCGGTTACATGGCTGAGCGGCTTCAATCCGACCTTGGTGGGCGTGGGCGTGTTGGTTGGCCCCGGCCTTATCTCGTGTGTCGGTGGTACGCAGACGCTCACGTACACCGCGGTTTTCGGGTCTTTGGATCCTTAGCTCAGCACCGCGAAGACCACGAGCGGCCCGCGTTCCTTGAACACGCGAGACCGGTGTCCGCAGCGATGGCCAGCAGCCGCCCGTCCCGGAGCTCGAGCACAGCAACGGCACCGTGGACGAAACTCTTCAGGCTGACACGGATCGGCTGCCAGGTACGCCCTGCATCTGATGAGCGCCACATGGAACGTGCAGTCTTGGAAGTCGACTGCACGGCGGCGTAAAGCGCTCCGCTAGGGCTCACGAAGACGTCACGCACGAAGCTGCCGCCGCCGAACGAAGGCGTCCGTGCTGTGAATGTCTGACCGGCATCGACCGATCGGTAGAAGGCATGTGTTGTGAAGGCGTAGACGGTGTGGTCGATGGCGAAGGTGGGCGACGGCCTGATCCAGGGGGTGTCCGCGTCGAGCCCCAACGTCACGGTGTTGCAAACAGACGTGCATCGGTTGATCGTCGGGCGCAGCACTCCGCTCGCATCGGGCGACACGCCACCGACGAAAACGGTGCCATCCTTCGCGTACGACGGCGAGAACGCGATGCTCGTCCACGTTCCGACCGGCCCGGCCACCGCCGCCGGTTTCACCACTCGTTTGTCGGCCCAGTATTCGGTCAGGACACTCGTTCCGATGAGGATCCGAGAGTCGCCGTGGCCGAACAGCGGAGAGATCGCGGCGTCTCCCTGGATCGGTGCTGCGAGCACGAAGGATTGTGCGTCGTCGTTCGATACCTGAAGGCCGGACGGGCCCATCGCGAATATCCGCTGATCCATGGGATACGTGGGCGGCAGCAAGAGCGATGTGCCGGTCAGGTGCAGCGATCGGCGCTGCTTCCAGTTCGTCCCCCCGTCCGTCGAGACGAACATTGCCGTACAAAATGTTTGCGTGCACGGGACCCGGCCGGTCGCGAAGAGGGTGTGGTCCTGCTGGTAGTTCGGGGACGGCGTCACCGAAGTGAACTGCGTGTCCTCCGGTGTCGCGCCGCGCGTTGGGTGAAGCAGATTCCTCAACGTCGTCGGAGCGCGGCGGACCGCGTAACCGTTGACGCGCGATGGTGTTCCAGTGGAGCTTCGGGTCGGGTTGGAGGGCGCGATTGCGGCAGCCGCCCCGCCGGCGATCGATGGCGAAACGCCGGGCGCGATCGCGGCAACGGCGAGCGCGATCGCCGCAACTGTTTGGCCGATCGACGCCCCGCTCGCGGTCAGCCACGTCTCAGCTGTGAGGCGCATCTGCAGTCTCGCCCTGATGAAACGGTTGCGAAGGCGAAGGCGCAACGCCTGCACCGGCATCAAAAGACCGGCAAGCAGTTCGCGACGGCAAGCTCGTCTCAGGTTCTCCCGCGCGTGGAACAGCAGCGCCTTCGCGGAGGCGATGCTGGTCCCCTCAGCTCGGGCGACATCTGCGTGCGACCATCCCTCGACGACCTGCAGCAGAAGCGCCCGCCGTTGGCGCGGAGGCAGGCGCCGAAGCGCCTGCTCGAGACCGCGTCGGTCTTCCGACATGACGACGGCGTCGAGCGTCGGGTCCTCGTCCGTACAACGCACGGACTCGTCTTCGACTTCGGTCCCGACCGTGGTCTTCGCCGCGCGGCGTGCGACGTCGACGCAACGGTTCATCGCGATCGACTTCAGCCAGGGAAGAAGGGGCCGGCTTGTTTGGAAGCGTTGCAGATTCGTGTACGCGCGGAGGAAGGTGTCCTGCACGATGTCTTCGGCGAGCTGTCGATCGCCGATACGTTTGAGACAGGCGCCAAAGATCACGCCGCGGTAGCGCCGGTACAGAGCCGCGAATGCCTCGTCTTCGCCGGCGCGTGCGCGGGCAACGAGCTCGAGCTCGGACGCGTCAGAGTCGGGCGCCTCCTGCGAGAGGGTATGCGCCAACGACAGACGAACGGGGGGCATAGGCCCCAATCATTCGTTTTGCGCGGCCTGAATTCCTTCTTCGGAATGGAGCGAATTGGTGGGCTTCTTGAAAGTCGCGAGTGGAACGTCCGTCCGCAGGTCGAGGCCCCGCGGATGGACGTTCGCAACTCGCAATCCCCCGCGCAAGGGCTCGAGAGCGCGCTTGATCCTGCGCAGACTCACCATTGGCGATGCGCGCCACCCGGTTCCTTGGCGCGCCAGGATCCCGATGCCGTCATCGCGTGACGAGAGCGTCACATGTCTCGCATCGGCCCGCAGCGTCAAGACCGCACCAGTGGCGCGAGACCCGCGAACCAGTCCTTCGAGTACCTCATCGACGAAGACGTGCAGCGCCCATTGGACGGGCGCCGGAAACGGCGGTTCACCGGCCCCCAGTTCGAGCCGGCAGTAGGTGTCGGTCGTCTGCGAAAAGCGCCCGACCAGATCACGAAGATCGTCGTAGAGCCCGACGCGTGCGAGGGTGGCGCGATCGATCGATTCGCGCGTCGCCTCGAGCTCCTCGAGGGCGTCGATCGAACGCCGGCGAACGGCCATTACCGAACCAACGTCGAGTTCAGGGTGCGCTTCGAGAAGTAAGGAATGGGCCTCGCGGGCGACCCGCGTCAGCGCGTCGCCCGCGCCCTCGATCAGCCCTCGCCACCGGCCTCCGACCATTGGATCCATCACTAGCGGTTACGCGGGCTGGGGCCAAAGGTTGCGCGGAAACTTCGACCCTCTCGGAGCCCCCGCCCAAAAGATGTTGAAAAAACTTCTGCAACCTTTGCGGGCTTCGTGCGTATCCCCCAGCGAACAACGGTGAGCGCGCTCGGCGTTCGCCGGTCAGAAGCGGACCGTTTCGTCGGCCGGGGCCCAGGCCAGGGGGGCCTTGCCCGTGCCAAAGGGCCGGTCCGTGGGGAACTCGGGAGCCGAGGGAGGCGGTTGCCGGAGGGGTGAGGTCCGCAACGACTTGGAGGAACGGAATGAAAAAGATCGCAGTTTTCAGTCTTTTGGCCGCGATGCTCGTGGTCGGGATGATGGCAATGCCGGCGAACGCAGAGGTGGGCGCGTTCGTGTTCAACGGAACCGCAAGCTTGAACTCGGGATTCCCGTGCACCGGCGCCTGCAACGGCACGTTCTCTGGTACGGCTCGCGGCGCGACCGTGCTCCCGACGAACAACTGCGCCACCGGCTGCCCGTTCACGGCCAGCTACACGTACAACGAGCCGGACGGCACGTGCGTCGCAGGGCACCCAGCTGCGGCGCTCGGCACCGCGAACGGCACGTACACCATCGGCAGCATCAACGGCGGCTTCTCGTGGACGCGCGTCGGCGTTGTAGCGATCCTCGTCCTGAACAACCCGACGGGCGTCGCTGTGGCCGGCTTCATTCCGCCGGACACGTGCGCGGTCGACACTGCGACCGTTGCCGGCCTGGCGGTTGTTGCGTAGTTAGCTGATCGAAGAGCCTCGGCGGCGGGCACCGATGCGTGCCCGCCGCCGTGCCTTCTTGTCCGCCAGGGGGATGAGATGAGACGGCAGAGTCAGTGTTCCGCGCGGACCGTGCCACTTTCTTTTCGGAATCGGGGACGGATGGCATTGCGTCGGTCTGTAGCCGTCTTGGCGCTACTTCTTGCGAGTCTCAGTTCCGCGACGACGTCGAGCGCGACGTTTGTCTCGGGCTTCGCCTTCCAAGGCATCGCCACGTTCCCGGATGGAGTTCCGTGCAGCATCGTTGGATGTCAAGGGGCGTTTCAGGGAACAGCGCGTGGTGAAGGGATAGGCGCCCAGCCAAATGCCGCTTTCGGATGCTTGAAGTGCTCGATGACTGCGACTTTCAATTACACGGAGGTCACCGATCCTGGTTGTGTCGCGAACCACGGCCAGGTCTCGCTAGGAACCGCGATTGGCCCCTATTCAATCGATTCAGCGAACGTTCATTTCTCGGGGACCATTGCGTGGTCGCATCTCGGCCCTGCTCTCGTGGTGCAGTTCCGTCAGAGCACTCAAGACGGGCTCAACGGCGTTGGGGTTGGGACCATACTGTTTGGGAGCTGCGACCCGATACCTAGCGCCACTCTTGACGGGGTGATCATTCGAGAAGGGACTGCCCTATAACCCGATCGGATGGTCGAGTGCTGCTGGGGACATGAGAGCTCGACCGAGATGCCGTCGTTCGCCCCATTTCTCCTGGTTCAGTAGCATGGCGCCTTACGCCAGCGTGACCACGCCCGGAGGAGTCTGCGGGGCCGACGTCGAACCGAATCCAGGCGGGTGGGATCAGCGTTTCAGCGTAGAGGGCTGCAAATCAGCGCGGTGACAGGAACGGCTGACCCCCACTGAACGACCGAGGAAGCCAGGGACCTCCACATGATGAAAAGGCGAGTCAGCAGGCGCGTACGCGGAGCGACCACCGTCTCGGCAGTGATCGTGGCTCTGCTTGCGGGCTTTGTCCGCGGTGGGCCGCCGCCTGTGCAAGCTCGCGCCGACGAACCGCTTCAGGTGCTCGGCGAGCTCCCGGGGCAACCAACGGACAAGGCGTTTACGCGGGCCGAGATGTTGGCCATCGATCCGCCACGACGTCGGCTCTATATGCATTACGTGGACACGAACAACGCGAATCATCTGAGCGAGTATGACCTCACGCCTCAGCTGCCTCGCGTCGTCCGAACTGCCCTCATCCCCGATTTCCCCTCGACGTCCTCAAGGTTCCTAACTGCGCTCGACTCCAAGCGTCAGCTCATGTACTTCGTCAACGCGTACAGCAATCCGAATCCCGGCACCGAGATCCAGATTTTTGATGAACGAAGCTTCAAGATGGGATCCAAGCCGTGGAGCCTGGTTACTGCCCTGCCCGGCTACGTAGCAACCGACATCGTCTACGCACCACAGGACGATCGCGTGTACCTCGTCGGCCGGGAGATGGTGCACGGGTTGGCTGCGGCGTTCTTCGACCTCGGATTCACGCCTGTCGCCCCGCCCACCATCGTGGTCGCTCTGGATCCAGCAACCCGCTCCGTCGTGTGGACGAAATTCGTTCGTGAATGTGTGCAGCCCATGTCGTTCTTCGGCATCGGGGGGTTCGTCGGTCGCAGTACCCTCCGCGATGCTTTGTATTTCTTCTGCCAATCGGGGTCCGCACCCACCGGTGCTGTCCTGTACCCAGGAGAGACCGGACTGATCCGTTTGAGTATCGCACCGAAAGCTACGAGTACTACCGAAGCCTTGAACTTTCCGGTGGAGTTCTTCCCGATCTCAGGGTCGTATACGACAAATGGTGGGACGGCAGTCGCCGGTATGGATCATCTCTCCGACCGTGTCTTCGTGCAGTCTTTGTCTTCCGCCACCCCCGGTGCGTGGGTCTTTGACGGCAACATATCTGCGTGGGTCGGTCTGATCGCGGCGCCTGACGAGGCAGATTCATACCTCGGAATCGATGAGAGCAACGGCCACTACTTTATGGCCGACAGCATCAACGCGTCGCCCAAGCACCTCAGGTATCTGCTCGTCAGCAATGCCAGGATGACTCCTCCCCCACAGGGTGACGTCTATCCGATCGCCGCCGACTCTGACATAGCCGTCGATCCTTTGTCTCACCGACTCTTCGTGGGTGTCATCGTACCGGGGGCGATACACGACCGGATCTACGTCGTGAAAGACAACACGCCCAACCCGGAGCAAGACCAACCAGTCGATTACGACGACCTGACCACCGACGTTGCGGAAGGTCCCAGCACCATTTCCTCGTACTCCGCGGGGGTCGATGGTTTTGGCGCAAGGGCGTTCCTCGTGGGTGGGGTCGGGGGCGCCGAGAGCTTCGCCCCGACGCTGCAATCTGCGCCGCCGGACGTATTGACCACGATCCGCGAGGTCGAACCGCAAGCGCTCAAGGATCAGGGCGTACCCACCCCGGCGATCCAGCGCGGGGACCGTGGCTTTTATCTCGCCCGGGTCGGGGCGGTGGATCTCCGCAATAGTGGCGCCGCTGCCAGTTCCCAGGCCCTCGCTCCCGACTCAGCTACTGACAGCGAGTACGGCACCTATTTGAAGTTCCTGGAATCTACCCCCGCGGGGGCTGCTGCCTCCACACTGGCGTGGCCCTACCAGCCCGCGGCCTGTCTCGACGGCGGCGGCTCGCCCAGCAGCCCCGAAAAATCGGGAGCCAAGTCCAAGTGTGACCTAGAGGGCAACACGAGTTCCGCGCACACGTCGATGAGTGCTCTTTCGATGGGCCCGCTGACTGTCGCCTTGGCGTCTTTCGACACCGAGGCGACCCGGGACGCGAAGTTGGGCGCAGTCACGACAACGAAAGCGGTCGCGAAGGGCATCGAACTTTCGGTGCCTGGACTAGGCACCCTTTCGATCGGGCGCGTCAGCGCTGTAGCGCACACCCTCGCGCACGGGAGGCCGGGCTCCGCTCGCGTTACGTATGAGCGGTTCATCCAGGACGTCGTCGTCACAGATGCATCTGGCAAGGAGACGTTCTCGTGCGCGGCGACGTGTAATCCCGAGGACGTGGCCAAAGCAATTAACACGAACCTCGGCGCCAAGGTCAGGATGGAGATTCCGCCTGAAGACAAGCGAGCGACGGAACGAGGTGCGTTCGCCGGGGTTCGGAAGACGTTCCGGGATTACGTCGCCGGCCAAGCGCAGAACAACGACAGCTCCCAGGCACTGCCCGCCATCGAGCTCACCATCAACAACGATTCCGCCGAGAAATCTCGTCTGCACGTGCAGCTCGCAGCGATAGAGGCGAGCTCGATCTACGACATCTCGCTGTTGTCCGACTTCTCGGGGGGAGACGGCGGCGGCGGGCTTCCGAACATCACGCCGCCCATCGACAACATCGCGCCGCCGCCGGTGGTGGACAACAACGGATTCAACAACAATCCGCAGCCCGGGATCGTCGCCCCGCGCAGTCGAAACTTCCTACGCGGCGCGCTCCTCCTCGCTCGCTCTCCGAAAGACACGGCGATCGTCCTGCTCATCTTCGCGCTCATCGCCGGATCGGTCATGGCGGCGTATCGAAGGCATTCATTGGTCCGGCACTTGGAGGAAGAAGTCTGATGAGGTCTGGCTCGCTCTGGAAAGGCATCGCGATATTCGTCGCCGGCGCTTTCTTCGGCGTTCTCGCCGCGTACCAGGTCGTACCCGCAAGCAAGACCGGAACCCTCGCGGAAACGACCGGCGCGAGCACCACCGGAGGCAGCACGACCGGCTTGCCGGCCACCACGACCGGTGGCACCGGCACAACTGGTGGGTCGACAACCGGAACCGCAACGGGCGGCACGGCCGGAACGACGGGGACGATCCCGTCGAACGGATTCCAGTGCGCTCGCGGCAAGAACGGTGGGGCCACCGACAAGGGCGTCAAAGCCGACTCGATCAGCATGGCGACGACCGTCGTTCGCTCCGGCATCGGCGCCGCGTTCCTCGGCGAGGTCCAGTACGCGATGGACGCCGTCAAGATCAAGGTCAACCGCGCCGGCGGTATCTGCGGGCGCTTGCTCAACATCCGGTACGTGGACGACGCGTGGGACGCCGCCGACGGCCAGCGCGACATCCGCGACTTCATCAACCAGGGCTATTTCGCGATCCCGATCGGGCCGTCCTCTGAGGGTCTGAACGCGGCGATCACGACGGGCGCCATCCGCGAAGCTGGGATACCCGTGGTCGGGACGGACGGGATGGTGATCAGCCAGTACCAAGACCCGTGGGTCTGGCCGGTCGCGGTGTCGACGGCCTCGTCGGCGCGCATCATGGCGATCGAGGCCAAATCGCTGGGTGCGAAGAGCTACAGCATCGTGTTCGACAAGGATTACAAGTTCGGCGCCGAGGCTGCCGAGGCATTCAACGCCCAGGTCCGTCGGCAAACCGGAAGCAACATCGCCGGGTACAACTCCCAGCACACCTGTCAGCAGAGCTTCTGCGGCGTCGTGGCCAACCAGACCAGTTACGGCGGTGAAGTGGGGCGGTTCCAGCCCGGCGACATCGTGGTTATGTTCCTCGAGCCGAAGACGGCTCTCACGTGGATGGCGACGACCGGTGCTCCGACACCCAAAGACATCCAAGCCCAAACCAACGGCGTCGGCGTTTGGGGAGCGCAGCCGCTGTTCACGCACGACTTCGAGGTCAACTGCCAGGACGCGTGCGACGGCATGTGGGTTTGGTCGGGGTTCAAGCCCTACGTGGAGAAGTACAAGCTCGACCCGGCCGTGCAAACCTTCGTCTCGGATCTCGCGAAGACATCGAACGCCGATCCGTACAACGCGTTCTCGGAAGGCGGTTACGTTGGGATGGAGCTGCTCGTGGCAGCTATGCAGAAGGTAGGCCCCAACCTGACGCGTGGGAACCTCAAGCGTGTGCTCGACTCCATGGACTACGCGAGCGGATTGACGCTGCAATCCACGTTGCACTGGCGGCCCGGGAACCACTTCCCGACCTCGACGATGCAGGCGTTCGAGATGCAGTACAAGGGATCGGCGTCGGGCTGGAGGCTCGAGGCAGTCGTCAGCGACCCCAACCCGGTCGAGACCGCGCGGGACGCGAAGCACTAAGTCGTCATGCCGGCGATCTTCACCTTCGCGCTTCTCGCCATCCCCCTGATCGGGGCGTATGCGATGTTCGCCCTGGGCATCTCCGTGATCTATCGCGCCTCGCGCGTCCTCAACCTGGCGCACGGCGCGATGGCGACGATCCCGGCCTACATCGCCTACTCGCTGTCGAAAGCGGGCGTGCCCATCCTTCCGGTCATTCTGCTGGCGATCGTCGCCGGTGCGCTGCTCGGCATAGGCGTGGAGCGCGTCTTCGTCCGGCGTTTGCGTCCCCAGGGAACAACGGCGCAGACGGTCGGCACCGTCGCCGTCACCGGTTTGCTGATCGCGCTTGCCGCGAAGATCTGGGGCACGACGCCGCTGCTCGCTCCGCAGGTCTTCCCCAAAGGCGCGATCCACATCGGGAGAAGCGGTATCCGTACGGGGGAACT
>Ga0075425_100009368_pt1 | contig 10419 bp, 9 predicted proteins | sample SoiMethybrSBSTD4_FD_75300 | JGI IMG/M metagenome (GOLD analysis project Ga0075425, IMG submission 75300) | Bulk soil microbial communities from a Populus tree surrounding site in Tennessee, USA - Soil MetaG P. TD hybrid SBSTD4 | ecosystem: Environmental > Terrestrial > Soil > Tree plantation...
GCCGCTCCGATTCCTCCTGCTCGGTCAGGATGTCGATGTCCCAGCCGGTGAGCTGCGAGGCCAGCCGCACGTTTTGACCGCGTCGGCCAATGGCAAGCGAAAGCTGGCTTTCGGGCACCACGACCTCGATGCGATTGGAATCCTCGTCCAGCACCACCTTGGTGACCTCGGCCGGCGCCAGCGCGTTGACGATGAATGTCGCCGCGTCCGGGTTCCATTGGATGATGTCCACTTTTTCGCCTTGCAACTCGCCGACCACCGCCTGCACGCGCTGGCCGCGCATGCCCACGCAGGCACCCACGGGATCGATGGAGCTGTCCTTGGAAATGACGGCAATCTTGGCGCGAGATCCTGGATCGCGTGCCACCGATTTGATCTGTACGATGCCGTCGTAGATCTCCGGCACCTCTTGGGCGAACAGTTTGGACATGAACTCAGGCCGCGCGCGGGACAGGAAGATCTGCGGCCCTCGCTGCTCGCGGCGCACGTCGTAGATGTAGGCGCGGATGCGGTCTCCCAGGCGCACGTTCTCGCGTGGGATCATTTCATCGCGGCGGACGATGCCTTCGGCGCGGCCAAGATCGACGATCACGTTGCCATACTCGACGCGCTTCACAGTGCCATTGCCGATCTCGCCCATGCGGTCCTTGTATTCATTGAACTGGCGCTCGCGCTCGGCTTCGCGCACCTTCTGGACGATCACCTGCTTGGCGTTCTGTGCTGATACCCGGCCGAAGTCGAGCGGGGGAAGCTGTTCGGCGATGAGGTCGCCCACCTTGGCTTCAGCCTTGCGGCGCTGAGCTTCGGCCAGCGTCACCTGGGTTGATTCGTTCTCAACCGCGTCGACCACCTGAACCACACGGGTAAGCTTGGTCTCACCGGTCTTGGGGTCGATCTCGCAGCGGATGTCGTTCTCGCTGCCATAGCGCGCCTTGGCGGCCTTTTGGATCGCGTCCTCCATCGCCGAGATGACGATCTTGCGGTCGATCGACTTCTCGCGCGCCACGGCGTCGGCGATTTGCAACAGCTCCAGCCTATTTGCGCTGATCCCTGCCTGCGCCATGCCTCTCAAGCCTCCACTTCGTCTGATCCATCATGAACGTTGGCCGGCGATGACCGGTTGCTGCCATTGCTCTTGGCAGCCTCTTTGGCGCGCCGCAAGGTCTCGCGAATGAGGGCATCGGTAAGCGTGAGACGCGCCTCGCCGATGCGACCGATCGGCAAGCCCACGACCTGGCGGCCCCCTTCTTCGGTGTCGACCTCGATGCGAACCTCGTCTCCCTCCAGCCCCGCGAGCGTGCCACGGAACCTCTTGCGCCCCGCGAGCAGGTCCTTGAGCTCGATCTTGGCCTCATAACCAGCCCAAGCCGCAAAATCGGAGGGCCGTACCAGGGGCCGGTCGATGCCGGGAGAAGACACCTCGAGATTGTATTGGCCCTCGATGGGGTCATGGGCGTCGAGCACCGGGGACAGGCGGCGGGAAATCTCTGCGCATTCTTCCACCGTGAGCATCCCATCCGGGCGCTCGGCCATGATCTGCACCGTCGATCCGTTGCGCCCCGACAGCACCACCCGCACCAGTCGAAAGCCCAGCTCATCGAGCACCGGCTCGGCCATGGCCGCAATCTGGGCGGCCACACCGGTCTCGCCAATGAAGCGCGCGTCGTTGGCTGCGCCGCTCACCGTGTCTGGGTCTTCCAAGGCTCGAGTTGTGTGCGTTTGTGAGGCTCAGACGACCGCCCAAAACAAAAAGAGCGGACCCCAAGGGCCCACTCTCAGAGTTGAGATGATCATGAGCGCCCGGATCGTAGGCAGATTTTGAGCGCTTTGCAAGCGCGAAGTGTGAAAATTGTCGCACCGGGCCCGATCAGATGCGCCGGAAGCGGAAATAGCTGCACCGGCGGCCCTCACGCAGCGCCTTTTGCTCGTAGCGGGTTGGGGGCCAGTCAATCCCCCGCTCCGGCCAATCGCCACCTCCAGCAGCGGTCCAGCGAAAGCTTTGCTGGTGCTCCACGGCCAACAGGATGGCTTGCGCATAATCAGCGACGTCGGTGGCGATGCGCAATTCCCCGCCGGGGCGCATGACGCGCGCCAGCTCCGCCAACGTGGCGTGCGAGACGAGCCGGCGCTTGTGGTGGCGCTTCTTGGGCCACGGATCGGGAAAAAGGATGAAAGTGCGGGCGATGCTGGCGGCGGGAAGCCATCGCAGCAGCGGGCGAGCGTCGTCGGCATGAATGCGCACGTTGCCGAGGTTGGCCCCGGCGATCGCGCTCAGCGCCTTGACGATACCATCGGTGAAAGGCTCGCAACCTATGAGCCCGACATGCGGGTTGGCGCGCGCTTGCCAAATGAGGTGCTCCGCGCCACCAAAGCCGATCTCCAGCCACACCTCGGCGACACGAGGCGCAAAGAGACGATCGAGCTCGACCGGTGAAGGCTGCGACAGGTTGATCGCCAAGCGCGGCAACCCGTGCTCGAGCAGGGCCGCCTGGCGCGGGCTCAAACTGCGGCCCCGCCGGCGTCCAAAACTCCTCACATCGCGGTCGCTCTCGGCTGACGGCATCCTTGCGGGCTCGTGCGTGGGATCAGTCCTCCCTTCATCGCCAACCCCAGTCAATAGCGCTTCACCGGCTCGCGCGTGCCGGTCGGAGGGCCGCGGAGGAAGAGGGAGCCTCGATCATTGGCCGCGTTTGGGACGGGGATCGTTGGCGGGCTGTCGGCGCAGGCTCTCTCTGAGCGCCTGCCGCAACGTGACGGGTCGGCCATGCTTCTTGAGAAGGTCGCCGAAGGCCTCATCGGCCAACTCCTGGAGCGACTTCATGCTGTCGCCTGACAACAGACGCAGCGCATGCCAGGTTTCGGCGTCGAACGCGATGAGCTTGCGGACTTCCCCCGCACGCCCGCTGGGGTCAGGTCGATGTTGCGGGCGCTTTGCCACGCGTCAACATCCCATTGGCAGACTGCTGCGGCAGGCCCTCGCTCGGTATTGGGCCGCGCGAGGACCGGCTCGGCTTGCGCTAACCCATCGCCGATTTCAGCTTATCGGCGAGGTCGGTCCGTTCCCAGGAAAAGCCGCCCTCCTGGTCTGGCTCGCGCCCGAAATGCCCGTACGCTGAGGTGCGCGCATAGATGGGCTTGTTCAGGTCGAGATGCCTGCGGATACCGCGCGGCGTCAAGTCCACGAGCTCGTCCAGCACTCCCTCAAGTTTGGCAACGTCGAGCTTGTTGGGGTTCTCGCCCAGATCGACGTAGATCGACAGCGGCTTGGCCACGCCAATGGCATAGGCGAGCTGGATGGTGCAGCGATCGGCGAGACCGGCAGCCACCACGTTCTTGGCGAGATAGCGCGCCGCGTAGGCGGCAGAGCGGTCAACCTTGGTGGGATCCTTACCGGAAAAGGCGCCCCCACCGTGCGGAGCCGCCCCGCCATAGGTATCGACGATGATCTTGCGGCCGGTGAGCCCACAATCCCCATCCGGTCCGCCGATGAAGAACTTGCCCGTGGGATTGATGTGCCAAACGGTGTCCTTTCCGATCCAGCCCGAAGGCAGGGCCTTCTTGACATAGGGTTCGACCAGCTCGCGCACCTGAGCCGAGGTCATGGCTTCGATCAAATGCTGGTGCGAGACGACGATTTGCGTGACAGCCGCGGGCTTACCGCTCTCATAGCGCACGGTCACTTGGCTTTTGGAGTCGGGGCCCAGCACGGCCTCCTTGCCTGCATGGCGCGCTTCGGCGATGAGGCGGAGAATCTTGTGGCTGTAATGGATGGGCGCCGGCATCAGCTCGGGCGTATCGCGGCAGGCGTAGCCGAACATGATGCCCTGGTCACCGGCACCCTCCTCGCGGTTGCCGCCGCTGTCCACGCCCTGGGCGATGTCGGCGGACTGGGGATGCAGGAGAACCTTAATGTCAGCTTTCTCCCAGTGAAAGCCCGTCTGCTCGTAGCCGATTTCCTTGATCGCAAGGCGGGCGACGTGGCGGACCCAATCCTTGGTGATGGTGTTGGGTCCTCGCGTCTCGCCCGCAATGACCACCTGGTTTGTGGTGGCCATGGTCTCGCAGGCCACGCGCAACTGCCAGGGATCGATGCCCGCCTTCGGTCCTTCACGAAAGAACAGGTCGACGACCTCGTCCGAAATGCGATCGCAGACCTTGTCAGGATGCCCCTCAGAGACCGACTCGCTGGTGAACAGATAGGACTTGCGCGACACAGTGCTCCCCATTGCTCAATGGCGTGCGGACAACGCCGGACCTCGCGGAAACCGCCAGACTTGCAATGCCCGACTTGCAATGCCGGACTTGATACGCCGGATTTGACACGCCGGACTTGACTTGCCCGGACTGGACACGCCGGATTTGCAGCGACCGGCTTGAAACGCGGGACTTGTTGCAAACGCGGGACTTGTTGCAGTGTTTTCGCCAAGGGTCAAGCCGACGCTGGCCGCGCTGGGCGTGGGCCGGCAGGGTCGAAGCCGGCAGGGTCGAGATGGTGGCAGACCCGAGCGCAGATGGGCGTTCGCGGTCTTAAGTGCGCCCAAGCGCCTAACCGCCACCCTTCACCCCATGGCGTTGTCGTCGTTGGCAAGGCTGCGTACGAGGTCGACGATGGCGCGCCGCGCCTTGGCATCGGAGATGCGCACGAACGCCTTGTTGAGCTCCAGGCCGTCACGGCTGCGCAGAAACTGCACGATCGCGTTCTCGGCGGGCGTCTCGGAAAAGCCGTCGGGCACCACCGGAGGGGGATCGCTGGACGGAGCCTCTTCGTAGAAGAACTGCACCGGCACGCCCAACACCTGCGCCAGATCAAACAACCTGCTGGCGCCGATGCGATTGATACCCTTTTCGTACTTTTGGACCTGCTGAAACGTTAGGCCCAACCTCTCGCCCAGCTTCTCTTGGCTCATGCCAAGCAGCATGCGGCGGAAGCGCACGCGACCCCCCACGTGCACATCGATGGGGTTCGCCCGCCGCGAACCCTTCTCGTCGCCCTCCGGATCGTCGACGAAACCGGGTGGTCTCGACATGGTTGCCCCGTACGCTTGGCTCTCGAGCCACAATTGGTAGGTGCAGTTGTCCACGCCGTCAACCACAAGGCGCTGTTCACGCCGAAGGGCGCCGTTCCTGTCGCCTCCAGGCCAGCTCAAGGGAGGTTGCCGCCATGACCCCGGCAAGCCAAAGCCCCAGGAACACCAGGTCGCCCAACCGGGCGTAGGGGGGAGGCGCCAGGGCGGCCGGAAGCCCCACGTCGATGGTGCCGCGAGCGTCGAGGTCCAGCCGCGCGAGGATGCGCCCATAGGGGTCGACGGCCGCCGAGATACCATTGTTGGCGGCGCGCACGAGCGGCAGCCCCTCCTCAACGGCACGCACGCGCGCCTGATGCAGATGCTGGCGTGGTCCAGTGGTGTCGCCGAACCAGCCGTCGTTGGTGACATTGAGGAGCAGCCCCGGTCGTTCGCTGCCCTCGACCACGGCCGCAGCAAAGATGGCTTCATAGCAAATGAGGGGGGCGGCGGGCGGCAAGCGGGGAATGTTGAGCAGCGGGCGCGGCGCCTCACCGACGTCAAAGCCCCCGCGCAGGCGCGTAAGCTGCCTGAGGCCGATCGCCTCCAGCAGGGGTTGCAATGGCAGATACTCGCCGAAGGGCACAAGGTGAACCTTGTCGTAGCTGGCCACGAGCGAGCCCTGCGCACCAAACACCAGGATGCTGTTGAAGACGCGCCGCGGCCGCAGCGCTCCGGGCGGCGCGGGGTCAGCGCGCAGCGCCCCGGTAATGAGGAACGTGCCTTGCGGCAGGGCGCGGCCGATGCTGGCGCGCGCCTCGGGATGGTCGAGGGGAAGAAAAGGCATGGCGGCTTCCGGCCAAATGACATGCGTCACTCCGGCAAGACCGTCCGTGGTCCCGGACGGATCGGTAGCTGAAAGCGTGAGGTGATCAACAAAGATGCGCTCTTGGTTCTCGGGTCGCCACTTCTCTCGCTGGGGCACGCTGGGCTGGACGATGCGAAGCTTGATGCCGGGCACCGTCGCCTGTGGGGCCAGCGCGAGACGCATTTCACCCGCCAGGACCAACACTGCAAGCGGCGCGAGGGCCAATGCCAGTGCGGTTGCCGGGCGAGCTCGCGAGGCGGTGGCGGCGGTCCTCTCGCTCCACAACACGGGCGGCAGCGCAAAGATCAAGATGGTGATAAGCGTGAGACCATAGATGCCGAGAACGGCAGCGCTCTGCATCAGGGGAAGCGGATAGGTGAGCGCATAACCCAGCGTGTTCCATGGAAAACCGCTGAGCGCGTGGCCGCGGACCCATTCGGCTGCCGACAAGGTCAGTGCCAACCAGAGGACCCGGTGCGGATGATACCGCCAGAGGCAAGCGGCGAGCCCCGCGGCAGCGCCCCAATAAAGGGCGAGATAGGCGGGGAGCAAGGTGACGGCGAACGGCATCAGGGGCGCAAACGTCTGGGCCTCAACGAGGAATGCCTCTCCCACCCAGAAGAGACCCGGCACGAAGTACCCGAAGCCGAACCACCAGCCGATCTCCGCGGCCGCGATTGGCGGGCGCTCGTACCAGCGCTGGACAGCGCGCGCGCGCGGGACCGGTTGCTCGCGCCCCTCCGCAACGGATACGGCGCCGGGCGCGGGTATCGGGGCACCTGGCGACATCTCGCCAAGTGACACCCCATCGATCAGCCACACCAGCACGGGTAGCGTAGCCCACAGCACGGGCCAGGCGAAGGATGGCGGCATGGCGAGCACCGAGGCGGCGCCGGCGGCGAGCGCCGCCCCGCGCCTGCGCCACCCGCGCAGGCTGCGCACGCGCGCGGCGACAAGCTTCATCGAAACTTTGGCCGGCATGGGTTCCTTGCGACGTCGATCGGCTCGCATGCCTGCGGGAGCAGCGCCCAGGGGCCGAGCGCGCACCCCTCAACTGGGCGTTGCCGGTGGGCTTTTGGCCGCTGGAGTGTGGCGCGGCGGATGGATGCGCAGCTTCTTGACGCGTCGTGGATCGGCGTCGAGGACCTCGAATTCGAGGCCGGCTGGATGGCGGATGAGCTCACCGCGCGCAGGCACCCTGCCGAGCAAGGCGAACACGAGGCCACCCAGGGTATCGATGTCCTGTACCTCTTCGGGCTTGAGGAGCTTCAGACCGAGGTGGTCTTCGAGTTCGCGCACGGGCGTGCGCGCCGCCGTGACGAGGCCCAGCTTGGGATCTTGCACGATATGCGCAGCCTCAACCTCGTCGTGTTCGTCCTCGATTTCCCCCACGATCTGTTCAACGAGATCCTCGATGGTGACGAGGCCGTCGGTTCCCCCGTACTCGTCGACCACCAGGGCCATGTGAATGTGAGTGGACTGCATGCGGATGAGAAGATTGGCGGCCGGCATGGACGGAGGCACGAAAATCATGGGTCGACGCAGCCTGGCGGAAGCGATGGGCTTTGACAGGTTGGCGCGCGCAAGGTCCGGCACCGCTGCCGCGAGTTCCGTGGCGGTCCGGCTCGCTAAATCTGCCGGGCCGCGCCCCTGGGCCGACTGCACGTGGCCCTCGCTCGCCGGCCGTCCCAGGGCCTCGCCGATCAGCCAGCGCATGACGTCCTTGATGTGGACCATGCCGCGCGGGTCATCGAGCGTCTCGCGGAACAGAGGCAGGCGCGACACACCCGCGGTGTCGAACGTCCTGAGCAGCTCCCAGAGGGATTCATTCTCATCCACCGCAATGATGTCGGCCCGCGGCACCATGACGTCGACGACCCGGAGGCCGCCAAAGCGCAGGATGCGCAGCAGCATCTCGCGCTCCTCGGCCGAGAAGGCATGGCCATCGCCAGCGCCCTTCAGCGCGTCCTCGAGCATGGCGCGCAGGGTGGGCGCGCCCGGCAGGCCGAGTTTGGCGCGCAGCGCCGCGAGCCAACTATGGGGCGGCTCCGTTGCCGGCTCGGCCGCGCCAGAAAGGGGGCCATCCGCGCCATCGCTCATGGGTTTGATGCTCCTGACGCTCATGGCTCACTCGCGACACGACTGCTTGAGAACCACCGACAAGCCGTTTCAGACCGCCGTGGGGCCGTAGGGGTCGCCAACCCCGATGCTTGCCAGGACCGCTGTTTCCAGGCGCTCCATCTGTTCGGCGGCGGCGCCCGTGTCATGGTCGTAGCCAAGCAGGTGGAGCAGGCCGTGCACTACGAGATGCTGGAGATGGTGCGCCGGCTCGATCGCCTGCTCGTCGGCTTCGCGCAGCACGGTCTCAGCCGCGAGGACGACGTCCCCCAAATACGCATAGGCCGCAGGTGGTCCGCCGGGCGGGCCCTGAAATGGGAAGGCGAGGACGTTGGTGGCGGCGTCCTTGCTGCGATAGCGGGCATTGAGCCGACGTACCAGTGCATCGTTGCCCAGCACGATGGAGGCCTCGCTACCGTCGGGGACGGCGACCTCGGGCGCATTGGCAAGTGCAACGCCCGCGCGCTCGATGGTCGCTGCAATGGCAGCAACGCGGCTCCAGTCACCGCCCTCGGTGACGAGCGCGAGGGACAGCCGTTGCGGAGGCTCCGTCTCCGCCGACGCGTCGGGCGGCGACACGGCCGGGCTCGCGCGCGCAAGGGCCGGTAGGGGACGTTCAGACGGCATGATCGTAGGCATCAACGATGCGAGCCACCAGGTCGCGGCGCACCACGTCGGCGGAGGTAAAGCGCACCGCCTCGATGCCGCGAATGCCGCTCAACAGGCCGACCGCCTCCTCAAGGCCCGAGCGCTGACCGGGGGGCAGGTCGACCTGGCTGGGATCCCCGGTCACCGCCATCTTGGAGCCCTCGCCCAAGCGCGTGAGAAACATCTTCATTTGCATGCTGGTCGTGTTCTGCGCCTCGTCGAGAATGACAAAAGAGTGCGCGAGGGTGCGCCCGCGCATGAAGGCGAGCGGCGCGATCTCGATGATGCCGGTGTCCAGGTCGCGCTCGACCTTGGCTTGCGGCAGCACGTCGTAAAGCGCGTCATAGAGCGGGCGCAGATAGGGATCGACCTTCTCGCGCATGTCGCCGGGGAGAAAGCCAAGCCGCTCGCCGGCCTCCACCGCAGGCCGCGACAGGACGATGCGGTCGACGAGGCCGCGCTCAAGGCACTGCGCCGCGTAGGCGACGGCGAGATAGGTTTTGCCCGTGCCGGCGGGGCCCACGCCGAAAACCAGGTCGACGCGTTGCAGGGCCTGGATGTAGGCACCCTGAACCGGTGAACGCGCCGTGACGATGCGGCGCCGGGTGCGAATCTGCGCCAAGCCGTCGCTCGGTGCAGCGTCGTTGCCGGCGTGGCGCAAAAGGCCGTCCACGTCGCCGGGTCCGATGTCCTCGCCCTGGCGGATGCGGGCGTAAAGCTTCTCCAACACGTCGCGGGCGGTTTCGCAGGCCGCGCTGGGACCGGTGAGGGTCACCATGTTGCCGTGGGCTTGCGCCTCGATTCCGAGCCGCTCCTCCAGTAGCGCGAGATGTCCGTCGTATTCACCGAGTAGCCGGTTGAGATGCCGGTTGTCCTCAAAAGGCACCACCAAACGTGCCTCAACGGCTCTCAGCTGTTTGCCCAGGCCCGTCGCCGCCGGCCCTCGAATGCCAGTCAAGTAGCTGGCCTCCTTGAGAAGTCGCTGTGGAATGCGTCTGCTCGTTGCAGCCTAGCACAAATGCCCGCGCACGCCATCAAGCCTTTGGCCTTTGCGCAGATTTCAACACTCCGGTTAAACTGGCGCGTCCAGCGCCCACGATTGCAACCTCGCCAATGCCCCCAAGCCAAGATGCATCGGCTGTCGCGTGAACGGCTTGCAGATAGGGGGAGCGGCCGACGAGCTGGCCAGGATGGCGTCCCTCCGCGGTGAACAGCACGGGGAGGGTTCGGCCAACACAGGTCGAATTGAACGCCGTTTGCTGTCGCCCAAGCAGGTCCTGGAGGCGCTGCAAGCGATCGGCCTTAACGGCGTCCTCGACCTGATCGTTGAGCGTGGCCGCAGGCGTGCCAGGGCGCGGGCTAAACTTGAAGGCGTAGGCTTGGGCAAAGCCGACCTGGGCGACGACGGCGAGGGTGGCTGCAAATTCGGTCTCGGTCTCACCGGGAAAGCCGACGATGATATCGGTGGAGAGCGCCATGTCCGGGCGCGCGGCCCGGATGCGTGCGAGAAGGCTCAGATAATCGGCGGCCGTGTGCTTGCGGTTCATGGCGGCGAGCACGCGGTCAGCGCCTGCCTGAAATGGCAGGTGCAGGTACGGCATTAGTTTGGCCTCATCGCGATGCGCGCGGATGAGATCCTCCGTCATGTCGTGAGGATGAGACGTGGTGTAGCGGATGCGCTTGAGCTCGGGCACTCCGGCCAGCCGGTGAATGAGCCGCGCCAACGACCAGGGATGACCATCGGGCCCGAGCCCATGGTAGGCATTGACGTTCTGACCGAGC
>Ga0075425_100009370_pt1 | contig 10419 bp, 8 predicted proteins | sample SoiMethybrSBSTD4_FD_75300 | JGI IMG/M metagenome (GOLD analysis project Ga0075425, IMG submission 75300) | Bulk soil microbial communities from a Populus tree surrounding site in Tennessee, USA - Soil MetaG P. TD hybrid SBSTD4 | ecosystem: Environmental > Terrestrial > Soil > Tree plantation...
CGGCGGAGGCGGGCTTTGCCCGCCGTAGCCACAGCGCGGGACGCGCGTCTGCCGTTTAAGAAGGGGGCGAACGGGGGAGACCTGGTTTCCCCCGTTACAGGAGGCGGGGGCCAGTGGGTTTGTGACGTTTCCGGCGGAGGCGGGCTTTGCCACAGCGCGGGACGCGCGAGTGCCGTTTAAGAAGGGGGCGAACGGGGGAGACCTGGTTTCCCCCGTTACACAAGCTGGTTTCCCCCGTTCCAAGAGGCCTCTGCGCCGGAGGTCCTGCGGTGTCCTCCGGCGCCCATCCCGCCAGCTCACCGCCGGGAGGCGCGGCAAGAGCGATCAAGCCGCGACGAGGCCCGCCAGATTATCGGTGCCGCGCCGTATCCGCACTACCGTACTTTTCGGTAGTCCAGGTAGGCGCTTCACCGTATCTTTCGGTCGGCCCGACGCTGGAATTCCGCACCAGGAAGTGGTACGTTCAAGCAGTTCGCCGGCCGATAGAAGAGGGCTCTCAAGGAGGGGACAAGATCCATGCGTAAGCGTCTGCCACTGGTGCTTTCGATGACGGCGCTTGCCGTCGCCGTGCTGGGCTTCACGCCGCTCGGCGATGCTGCGAGCAGCGTCGTCCGCGTTGCGATGTTCGCGAAGAACGCGGGCAAGCTCGACGGACACTCCGTCTCCTCCACGGCCAAGCCGAACGCGATCCCGCTCCTGAACAGGAACGGCGTCCTGCCCGCGCGGATGATCAAGGACATCTCCGTGGCGGTCGACAACGTCGGGCCACGCGGGCCGCAGGGCGCGCAAGGCCCGCAGGGGCCGGCCGGGCCGCCAGGTCCGAAGGGTGACACGGGCGCATCAGGCATCAACGGCGAGCGCGGACCGACCGGCGCGGCCGGGCCGGCCGGCGCGAAGGGCGACAAAGGCGACACCGGCGCGACGGGCGCGACGGGTGCCCAGGGTCAGAAGGGCGACACGGGCGCGACCGGCGCAACCGGCGCAACCGGCGCGACCGGCGCACAAGGCGCGCAAGGCCCGAAGGGCGACAAGGGCGATAAGGGCGACAAGGGCGACAAGGGCGATCCGGGCAGCGCCGTCGCGTTCGCGCGCGTGAGCCTTGACGGCGACGGCAACGCCAGCGTCAGCAACGCGAAGGGCGTGAACGGCGTCTCGGTATCGACCGTCGATGGAAACAGGCTCGTTTGCTTCGACCTCTCGGTCAGCGCGTCGAACGCCGTCGCAACGGGTCGCATCGGCTCGAGCTTCCGTGGTGTCGAGGCAGCAGCGCCGGCAGGATCGGTTGGTTGCGACAGCCCGAACGCCGACGCGGGAGTGCTCGTCCAGGGGACGAACGCACTCACCTTCGACGTCGCGTTCAACTAAGGAACTCAGCGTGGGGGAGGCCGAGCCTCCCCCACGTACACTCCGGCGCGTGGCGCGCACCGAGGACGTCGGCGTCGGGTCGATCCCGCTCGAGTGGGATGCGCCGCTCTACCGGCAGGCCCAGACGCAGCTCGATCAGGCGCTCCCGTTCGCCGCGGTCGACGACCACATCGCCGAACGCATCCGCTATCCCGAACGCGCCCTGATCCTCAGCGTGCCCGTCCACCTCGACGACGGGCGGCTCGGCATCTTCCCCGCCTACCGGGTGCAGCACTCCTCGATCCTCGGTCCCACAAAGGGAGGATTGCGCTACGACGCCGAGGTAACGCTCGGCGAGTGCGCGGCGCTCGCGATGTGGATGACCTGGAAGTGCGCACTTCTCCGCCTCCCGTACGGCGGGGCGAAGGGCGGCGTCCGCTGCGAACCCAAGCAGTTGTCGTCCGAAGAGCTCCAGCGGCTCACGCGGCGCTTCACGGCCGAGCTGATCCCCCTGATCGGGCCGCAGGAGGACATTCCGGCTCCGGACATGGCCACGAACGAGCAGACGATGGCCTGGATGATGGACACGTACTCGATGCAGGTCGGCCACGCCGTCCCGGAGATCGTCACCGGTAAGCCGATCTCGATCGGCGGCTCGGTGTTCCGCAACGAGGCCACGGGGGCGGGCGTGGTCATGGTGACCGAACGCGCCTGCGAGCGGATGGGGCTCACGCTGGCGCGCACCCGGTGCCTCGTGCAGGGGTTCGGCAACGTCGGCGCCGTCGCGGCGCACGAGCTCGCCGGCAAGGGGGCTACGGTGGTCGCGGTCTCGGACGTCTCGGGCGGCATCTACGATCCGGCGGGCCTCGACCTCGATTCGGTGCGCGCCTGGGCGCTCGAGAATCCGCACAACCTTGCCGGCTACCCGGATGCCGACCACGTCTCGAACGCCGAGCTCCTCGAGCTGCCGTGCGAGGTACTCGTGCTCGCCGCGCGCGAGGATCAGCTCACCGAGGACAACGCGGGTCGCATCCAGGCGAAGGTCGTCGTCGAGGGCGCGAACGGGCCGACGACGGTGGCGGCGGACGCGATCCTGCGCGAGCGCGGCATCGTCGTCCTGCCGGACATCCTCACCAACGCCGGTGGCGTTACGGTCTCGTACTTCGAGTGGGTGCAGGATCTGGGGCGGCTGTTCTGGGACCGGTGGGAGATCCGTGCGCGGCTGGCCGAGAAGCTGAACGACGCGTTCGACCGCGTCTGGGAGCTGGCGGAGGAGCTCGATACGAGCCTGCGCGTCGCGGCGCTCGTGGCCGGGATCCGTGAGGTCGCGGCCGCGCTCGCCGCTCGTGGCATCTTCCCCTGATGGCGCTCGTCCGCGACGCGATGGTGCCCGATCCCCGGGCGCTGCCTTCGGCGACGCCGGCGCGTGAGGCCGGGCAGCTCTTCCTGCGGCCGGAGGTGCGGGCAGTTTTCGTCGCCGAGTCGGACCGCCTCGTCGGCGTCATTACCCGCGGAACGCTGATCCGCGAGGTCGTCGTCGCCGGGCGCGATCCGACAGCGGTCACGGTCGGGGAAATCGCCGAGGAGCCGCGTTTCACGCTTGACTCCGGCCTGCCGCTCGACGAGGCATTCCACTTCCTCGAGGACCACGACCTCGAGCGGGTGCCGGTGATGGAGGAGAGCCGGCTGGTCGGCGTCCTCAGCCGCGCCGTCGTCCAGCGGCGGCTCGCCGAGGACGAGCCGCCCGAGCCAGAGCCGGAGATTTGAGCTCTAGCAGCAGGTAAAGGCGCCGGGAGGCGCGTCGCCCTCGACCGGCTCGGGGAGCGCGGCCGCCTCGAGAGCGGCGCCCTGCAGCAGGTCGCGCTCGCTGGCCTCGAGGTCGGCGAGCGCGAAGTGATCCATCGTCGTGTCGAGAATCACCGCGCCGGCTACGATCACCGGGGCTCGCTTCGGGTCGAGGGCCGGGATCCGGCGGCGCTCGGCGAGCGTCACGGCGGCCAGCCGCTCGAGCTGCGTCCGGACGCCCTCTCGCGTCATCCGGTGCCCGTGGACGCGCTCGTCGTCGTACTCTTGGAGCCCGAGATCGAGCGCGGCCAGCGTGGTGATCGTCCCCGCGACGCCGATCGCCTCCGTGGGACGGATGTCGGCCGGAACGCGGGAGCTCAAGAGGTCACGAACCGCCGTGGTGCACGCGTCGAGCTCGTTCCGCTCCGGTGGGTCGGTCTGGAGGTAACGCTCCGTTAGCCGGACGCCTCCGACGTTGAGGCTGTCATGCCACGCGGTCGAGCCGTCGGCACCGACGATCAGCTCGGTCGACCCGCCGCCGATGTCGATCACGAGCGTCGGTCGTTCGAGCTCGCGTCCCGCAGCCGCGCCGCGGAACGTCAGCCGGGCCTCGTCGTCGCCGGCGAGAAGCCGGGTCGCGAATCCGTAGCTCCATTCGATCTCACCGAGAAAGGCCTCGCCGTTCTCGGCGTCGCGGACGGCGCTCGTCGCGACTGCAAGGACGCGTTGTGCCCCGAGCGCCTCAGCCTCGCGGCGGTAGTCGGTGAGGACGTTCCGGACGCGGGCGATCGGCTCGGGGAGGAGTCGGCCCCGCGCGTCGACGCCCTCGCCGAGTCGCGTGATCTCGGTCCGTCGCGACACGTCCTCGACGGACTCGTCGACGACGTCGGCAACGAGGAGGCGCGTGGAGTTCGTGCCCAGGTCGACAACGGCAACGCGCACGCGACGAGAGTAGCGACCCGCGCTATACTCGCCTCCGCGACGCGGGGTGGAGCAGTCAGGTAGCTCGCCGGGCTCATAACCCGGAGGTCGCAGGTTCAAATCCTGCCCCCGCTACTGCGAACGGCGCCGGAAACGGCGCCTTCGTCTTCTAAGCGCGGCGTCGCCCGCTGCGTGTGCTCCAGCGGCGCCGTCGCAGAATCTCGCGGGCGGCGTTCAGCCCGGGCGTCCCCATCACTCCGCCGCCGGGGTGGGCGGCCGCACCACACAGATACAAACCGCGGACCGGGGTCCGGTAGCGCGCGTAGCCGGGCACCGGACGGAAAGCGAAGAGCTGACCCGGAGTCATCGCACCCTGGAAGATGTTGCCGCCCGTGAGGTTGAAGACGCGCTCGAGGTCGAGCGGCGTCAATACCTGGCGATCGAGGACTGACGCCTTGAAGTTGGGCGCGTACTCGTTCAGCAGGTCGAAGCAGCGATCGGCGAACGCCTCACGCTCGTCGTCCCAGGAACCGACGCGAAGCTCGTACGGCGCGTACTGCACGAACATCGACATCAGGTGGTGGCCGGGCGGTGCGACCGTCGGGTCGACTGACGAGGGGATCGTGCACTCGAGCACGGGCTCCGTGGAGGGGCGGCCGTACTTGCCGTCGTCGAACGCCCGCTCGATGTAGTCCTGATCCGGACAGATGTGGATGGTGCCGCGGTGCTGAGGTCCCGTTTCGGTACCCGGCAGTGCTAGAAAGTTCGGCAGCTCGGCCAGCGCCACGTTGATCTTCAGCGAGGCGCTGGCATAGCTGATCCGCTCGACGTCGGCCACAAACGCTTCGGGCAGCGCGTTCCGGTCGAGCAGGCGCACAAAGGTCACGCGGGCGTCGGCGTTGCTGGCCACGACGGGGGCGTGGTACTCGTCGCCGCCGGTCAGCGCCACACCGACGGCCTGGCCATCGCGGACGAGGATGCGCGTCACCTCCGCATCGCAGCGGATATCCACGCCGAGTCCCCGGGCGGCGGCCGCCAACGCCTGGGTGACGGCGCCCATTCCACCGCGCATGTAGCCCCATACGCCTCGCGCGCCTCCGGCCTCTCCCATGACGTGGTGGAAGAGCACGTAGGCGGTGCCCGGCATGGATGGACTTGCCATCGCGCCGATGATCGCGTCAGTCGCCAGCGTCCCTTTGAGCTCCTCGGACTCGAACCAGCGATCGAGAATCGGGCGCGCGGCGCCGGTGAGGATCTCCACCGCCTCGCCGAGGTCGTCGCCCAGCCGCCGGAAGGCTCGTCCCAAGGAGAGCAGCGTTGTGAGGTCGCCGAGGCGCGGTCTCGACAGATCGGGTGGCGCCATCGTCAGCGTGGGCTCAATGACCGCCGCCACGCGCTCGAGCATCGCCACGTACTGCGGATAGCGAGCAGCGTCGCGCGCGCTGAACTTGGCGATCTCTTTGCGGTTGAGGTCGGCGTCCGGGCCCATCATCAGCGAACGGCCGTCGGGGAACGGGGTGAACGACGAGGGGTCTCGCGCCAGGACCTCGTAGCCGTAGCCGGTGAGCTTCAGGTCGCGAACGATCGCCTTGTCGAACAGGCTGTTGACGTATGCGGCGGTGGAGACCTTGAAGCCGGGGAAGGTTTCCTCGGTAACGCACGCGCCGCCGACGACGTACCGCCGCTCGAGGACGACCACGCGCAGGCCGGCGCGCGCGAGGTAGCACGCGGTCACGAGCCCGTTGTGCCCACCACCGATGACAATGGCGTCGTAACGCGAGGGCCTCAGTGCCATGCCGCCGGGATCGTGCCACGCCGCGAAACGCCACCGCGTGCGGCGCGCTGACGCTCCGACTCGAGGTCGGGGACGTCGCTAACTCTGCGTGTACGAGTGATGCTCGTGGGCGACGAGCCACCGACCCCCTTCTTTGCGCAAGCCAATGGTGAGCCGCAAGCGCTGGTCGGGGTTCTTCTCGAGCTCACTCGGCCTCCCACAGCGCAGAAGCGCGTACGCGAAGGCGACGTCGGCGCCCGCCGCGACGTCAAGCGACACGAGCTCGAAGACGGCGCCCTCTTCGAGCCAGCGGAAGAACTGCGGCCACGTCTCGCGGTACTCGTCGATTCCTCGTGCGCCGTTCTCCGGGGGAGGCACGTCGAACATGACCACGTCGTCCGTGTGGTCGGCGAGTACGCCGTCCAGGTCGCGTTCCTGAACGGCGTGCACCCACCGCTCGATCAAAGCTCGGATCTGCGTCTCGTCGTCCACGGTGACCGGAACTGTGCCGGCGCGCGTGGCGCTAGTTCCGGCCCTATACGGACAGACGCCCAGCCGGCGGACTTGACAGCCTGCACGTAGCGTGTCGCCATGAGCGCGGAGGCGCCACTGCGCCGCGATGTCCGGCTGCTCGGGGAGCTTCTCGGTCGAGTCCTGGTCGAGCAGGAAGGCGAGCCGTTGCTTGCCGACGTCGAGCGCGTGCGTCAGCTCTCCCGAGAGGCGCGCCGAACCGGCGACCCGGAACAGCGAGCGTCGCTGGCCGCCCGCGTACGAGGCCTGCCGCTCGAGCGACAGGCCCTTGTTCTCCGCGCGTTCGGCCTCTACTTCCAGCTGACGAATCTCGCCGAGCAGTATCACCGGGTGCGGCGCCGGCGCCTGTACGAGCACGAGCAGCGCGTCCCGCGCGAGTCGCTTGCGGAGGCGTTCGCGCGGCTCCGCGCCGCCGGTGTGGACGAGGGGGAGCTGAGGAGGACGGCGGCCGGTGTCTCGCTCGAGCTCGTGTTGACGGCGCACCCGACGGAATCGACCAGGAGGACGACCCTCGAGGCCCAGCTGCGGTTGAGCGGTCACCTCCGTTCGCTCGACGATCCGGCGCTGACCCCGTCGGAGCGCCTGCGGGTCGAAGGAACGATTGCCGAGGAGATCACGGCCCTCTGGCAGACGGACGAGGTGCGGTCGCGCCGCCCGCGCATCTCCGACGAGATCCGGCATGGCCACTGGTTTTTCGAGCAGAGCTTGATCGACGAGGCGGCGGCCTTGCTGGCCGACTACCGGTCGCTCGTCCCCGGCGTGCCGGTGCCGCTGCACTTCGGAACGTGGATCGGCGGCGACCGCGACGGGAATCCGGCCGTTGGCGCAGACACCGTGGCCGAGGCGCTGGCGCGCGCCCGCGCGCTGCTGCTTCTCCGCTACCGCAGCGAGGTGCGCGAGGTGGCGGCCGCGCTCGGCGTGTCGAGCCAGGTCGTGCCTGTCTCGCGAGAGCTAATCGAGTCGATTGCGTGCGACGAGCGCGAGCTGCCGGACTACGCGGCGTCGATCGGCGACCAGAACGTGGACGAGCCCTACCGGCGCAAGCTCTCGTTCATCTGGCACCGGCTCGACGCCGGACGCTACCGCGCCGCAGGCGACCTGAGGGCCGATCTCGACGTGCTCGCCCGTAGCCTGCGCGCGAACCTCGGCGGCCGGCTGGCCGACGGACGGCTTGCCGCACTCCGCCGCCGCGTCGAGCTCTTCGGTTTCCATCTCGCGAAGCTGGACGTCCGTGTCCATGCGCGCGATCTGCACGAGCCGACCGAGGCGCTGGGGACGTTCTTCGACGGGATCAGCGCGGCCCAGGATGTGTACGGGACCGAGGCGCTCGACACGCTCGTGCTCTCGGGCACGGAATCCGTCGACGACGTAAGGCGCGCGGCGGCCTTCGCGGATCGCGCAGGTGCGCGTCTTCGCGTCGCGCCGCTGTTCGAGACGATCGCCGACCTGCGCGCCTCACCCGAAATAGTCGCTTCGCTGCTGGAGCAGCGACAGCTCGGCGCCGACGGCAGGCTCGAGGTCATGGTCGGCTACTCCGACTCCGGCAAGGATGGGGGCTACCTCACCGCCCAGTGGGAGATCTTCGTCGCGCAGGAGCTCCTCGCCGAGACCGCCCGGATCTACGACGTCGAGCTGACGGTCTTCCACGGCCGCGGCGGCTCGGCCGGCCGCGGCGGCGGACCGACCCACGCAGCGATTCTCGCGCAACCACCGGGGTTTCCACCAGGTCGGCTGAAGCTGACGGAGCAGGGTGAGACGATCTCCTTCAAGTACGGCCTGCCGCCGCTCGCTCACCGGAACCTCGAGGCGGCGCTGTCGGCCGCACTGCTCTCGGCGTTCCCGCGGGCTGTCGGCGCGAACGCCCCTGAAGGTGCGCGGGCGCTGATGGCCGAGCTCTCCTCCGTGGCGCACCGGACGTACCGCGCGCTGGTGTGGGAGGACGAGGGCTTCGTCGCGTTCTTCCGCCAGTTCACGCCGGTCGACGAGCTCGGGCTGTTCGAGATCGGCTCGCGTCCCGCCCGTCGGCCGGGCGACGAGGACTACCTGCCGGCGCTGCGGGCGATCCCGTGGGTGTTCGCCTGGACGCAGAATCGCTGCCTGCTTCCCGCGTGGTACGGCGTCGGGACTGCCTTCGCCGGCGCAGACGTCGAGGATTTACGCCGCCTCTACCGCGAATGGCAGTTCTTTCGCACGCTCGTCGACAACCTGGAGATGACGCTCGCCAAGGCGAGCCTCGAGATCGCCCGCGGCTATCTCGCGCTCGTCGACGACCAGCGGCTGTTCGCGCCCATCGCCGAGGAGTACTCGCGCACGCGTGCCGCGGTGCTGGAGGTCGTCGAATCGCGTGAGCTGCTCGATCGCCAGCCCGTCGTCCAGGAGTCGGTCCGGCTCCGCAATCCCTACGTCGACCCGCTGAACGCGATCCAGGTCGAGATGCTGCAGCGCTACCGCGACCCGGCGGCCGACGACGGGGAGCGCGAGCGCGTGCGCCGGCCGCTGCTGCGCACGATCGCGGGAATCGCAGCCGGGCTGCGCAACACCGGCTAGCCTCTCGCTCGCGCGGCAGTCACATGCGGCACGCGTCCGCCAGAATACGGCGGTCAATGCCCAGGCGACCGACATCCGTCTCGCTCGAGCCCGGCGCTCAGCGGCAGCTGGCGGTGGATCTCTTCAATTTCACGTGGACGCTGCTCGAGAGGGCGGATCGGACGGAGCGCGAGACCGATCGCATGATCGATGCGGCGCATGCGTCCCGATTCTTCTGGGAGGACATCGGCGAGGCCGTTCACGGTGCGCGCGGCGAGTGGCAGATCTCGCGCGCCTATGCCACCGCCGGCCGCGCCGGCCCTGCGCTCTACCACGCGCGGCGGTGCCTGGCGATCTGCGAGGAGCACGGCATCGGCGACTTCGACCTCGCCTACGCGTACGAGGCGCTGGCGCGGGCGCACGGGATCGCTGGTGACGCCCAGGAAGCCGGCCAGTATCGCGCGCTCGCGGTCGAGGCGGCCGAGCGCATCGCCGAGGACGACGACCGCGAACTGCTCCTCAACGACGTGCAGACGCTGCCGCGCTGAGCGTCGCCGCCGCTGACATGTCCGAATACGGCTAGTCGTCCGGGTCGGCGAGCGCTATATCTCCGCGCGTGGACTCGTTCGCCGCCGTCGTCACCACCGGGATCTACTGCCGCCCGGGCTGCGGCGGCCGGCCGCGCTCGGACAACGTTCGGCGGTATGCGCTCGCGGCCGCCGCGGAGGCGGCGGGGTTCCGCGCATGCTTCCAGTGTCGGCCGTACCGGTGGCCGCAGTCGGTCGCATGGACACGACCGGAGCTCGTCTGCCGCGCCGTCAGGCTGATTCTCGACGGCGCCCTCGACGGCGCCACCGAGGAGCAGCTCGGCGCCCGGCTGGGCGTCTCGGCGCGGCATCTGCGCCGCCTCTTCACCGAGCATCTCGGCGTTACTCCCGACGGCCTGGCTCGGTCGGCGCGCGCCCACTTCGCGCGCCGGCTCCTCGATGACACCGACCTCTCGATCATCGAGATCTCGCTCGCGGCCGGGTTCGGCAGCCTCCGTCAGTTCAACCGAGCCTGCCGGGAGATCTTCCGGGCGTCGCCACGCGAGCTGCGGGCGCGCCGTCGGAAGGCCGATCGCCTCGTGGCCGACGGCGGGCTCCCGCTACGGCTCGCGTTCCGCGGCGCGCTCGACTGGGGAGCGATCGTGAACTACCTCGAGCGGCAGGCGATTCGCGGCGTCGAGTCGGTCTCCGAGACGACGTACCGCCGGACCGTCTCGATCGGTGGCGATGTCGGGGTCGTGGAGCTCGGCCCGGGAGGTGTCGACTACCTGATCCTCGTCGCCCACCTCCCGCACTGGGAGGAGCTCGTCCACGCCGTCACCCGCGCCCGGCGGATCGCGAACCTCGACCTCGACCTCGAGGAACCGGCAGCTCGACTGTCCAGCGATCGGACGCTTGGCCCCCTACTCCGTGCGCGGCCCGGCATCCGCCCGCCCGGGAGCTGGGATCCGTTCGAAGCGGGCGTCCGCGCGATCGTTGCCGAGCGGGCGC